>Ga0078972_1002794_pt1 | contig 55728 bp, 49 predicted proteins | sample YelNatPaOPGAMG01_FD_67568 | JGI IMG/M metagenome (GOLD analysis project Ga0078972, IMG submission 67568) | Hot spring thermophilic microbial communities from Obsidian Pool, Yellowstone National Park, USA - OP-RAMG-01 (SPADES assembly) (version 2) | ecosystem: Environmental > Aquatic > Thermal... | reverse complement strand
GTGGCCGCATGGGTTAAGTTGAGGAACGAAGTGCGGGTAACCGTTCATTGGCAATTCACCTCGCGGGATGCCCGCCAGAAGTTGGCCCGCTCATATCCGAAAATCAAAAATGGATAAAGCACTAGCTGCTAAAAGTTTGATTGCAGAAAAATCTGGTATTGGGGCTTATATAGTAGCGGATTGGATACCACGCATCCCTACACTCCCATCAGATGAATACGTGCAATTCCTTCTACAGAAATACCGTGGTGCGGGCTTGAAAGTTGTTGATGCTTTTACGGGTTGGATAGGATTCCATAAAGTTGGTTTAGAGACAAAGGAGTACGTGGATAAGTATGAGTATTACTATGATAGGCAGCTAAATGCCTGGAGACGTTTTACTAAGGAGTGGGGTAAAGATTTTATAGTGACCCTAACACCGGGTTTCGATAACTCATACTCGTGGGGTGGTCCCCAAATACCTCTGCCAAGAGATATTGATAGGTTCAAGGAAAGGCTTAGAATAGCTTTTAGACATATAAATAGTCATCGCCGAGTATTAAAAATAGATACTTGGAATGATTTTGGTGAATGGTCTTATATAGAGCCTACTCAAAAAGAAGGGTTCGCATACCTGGAGAAAATCCGTGAATGGGCAGAAAAGCCATATCAATTAAAGTGATATTTAGCGATATTTCTGTAATTTTCCCGCTTGTCTCCATTCATTGAAGAGATTCCTCTATGATGAAAAATAAAGGGGTCTGGTAAGCCTAAGCTTTATTAGCCAATACTCCTTGTCCTCTCTGAAGCGGAAGTTTCTGGCACACACCCTTGGCCTTTCTCTGCGTTATGTGCTATAGTTTAGGTAGAAACTCAGCTCAAGCTTGAAGGAGGCGAAGGAGATGCTCAGAAGCTACCGCAAAGCATTAACTTTTGTGCTACTTACTATCTCCATCAGCTGGGGGATGGCAGCCCTATACTTTGCTTTAGGAGGAGAATGGAGAACCGGGGATTGGAAGGCCATTCTCTTCGGCTTCGTCTACATGTGGATACCGGCTTTAGTGGCGATAGGGGTGCAAAGGGGGATTTACCGGGAACCGGTGGTTAAGCCCCTGGGGATTTCCTTCCGCTTTAACTGGTGGTTCCTGGTCGCTTGGCTTCTTCCCCCAGCCATAGCTTTGCTCTCCTCAGTGATAAGCCTGGCCTTCCCCGGAGTCAGCTTCTCCGCCGATATGAGCGGTCTCATTGAGAGGATGGCTTATTACCTCAGAGGCTTTACTCCGGAGCAATTAGAGGCTGAAAAATCCCGGCTTGCGGCTATCCCAATGTGGGTTTTCCTCTTAGGTGGACTTATCCAAGGGCTCTTGGCCGGTGCTACGGTTAACGCCTTGTTCGCTTTTGGGGAAGAGCTTGGGTGGAGGGGACTCCTCTTTAGAGAACTTGCACCGCTTGGGTTCTGGAAATCGCAGGCCCTGATAGGCTTGATCTGGGGAATATGGCATGCCCCCATAATCCTCCAAGGCCACAATTACCCCCAACACCCGGTTCTGGGCGTCCCGATGATGTGCCTCTTCTGCTTGCTATTTTCGCCCATAATCGGCTACATAAGGCTTAGGACTGGTTCGGTCCTGGCGGCGGCAATCATGCATGGGACTTTAAACGGAACCGCTGGCCTCGGCATCCTTTTCCTCAAGGGTGGGGATGATTTAACGGTAGGGTTGACAGGGGCCGCAGGCTTTATAGCCATAGCCCTTGTAAATCTGGCCATTTACCTTTGGGGTAAGCCGGAGAAGTCTCAATAGCCCAAGCTTTTATCCACTACGTTGAGGAGCTCTTCCCCCGCGAGGTAGCGGCGAAGGTTTGCGGCGAAGAGGGCGGTAGCTCTGTCATCGTATTTCGGGGTTATGGCCGAAACGTGAGGGGTGATGATTACGTTGGGGAGTTCCCAAAGGGGGCTCTCAGGGGGCAAAGGCTCCTGCTCAAAGACATCAAGGGCCGCGCCGGCCAGTTTCTTTTCCCGCAGCGCTTCTACAAGGGCGGATTCATCCACAACCGCACCTCTGGCTATGTTTATCAAGTAAGCAGATGGCTTCATAGCTGCTAATTCTTCCGGCCCTATCATGTGGTAAGTCTCCGGGGTAAGTGGGACTGCCACCACTACGAAGTCACAGAGGGGGAGCATTTCCCGCAGCTTAGAGTTGGGGTATAGCCTTTCCACCAGGGCTCCTTCCGGATCCCCAACCCCAGGCAGTCTGTAGCCTTTATCGGTGTTAACCTCTACATGCCTCTTAGTAGCAAACACTTTCATCCCGAAGGCCTTAGCCAATCGGGCAACCTCACGCCCGATGCTTCCGTAGCCGATAATACCTATGACTTTGTCCCGGAGTTCTTCGGAAACGAGGACATGGTTGCGCTCGCGAGGCCATTCCCGCCGTTTCTGGTAATCCAAAACGAGAGGCAGCTTTTTTACGAGGGCTAACATGAGGGCAAAAACGTATTCAGCGATGGGAACGGCATGGATTCCGCTGGTAGTGGTTATGATTACCGGGCTCTTCATCACTGGGTAACCCAAGAGGTGGTCAACTCCAGCACTGGATAGTTGTATCCACTTGAGTTTTGGTGCTACTTCTGCCGGGTCAAAGGGGAACCAGAAGGTGTAGAGGATTTCCACTTCTTTGAGGAGGGGCTTCATTTGGTCAGGGTTACGGCAAGGGATTTGTTGTATGTCCAGAATTGGGGAGACTTGGCGGAGGGTTTGAAGGTTTTCCTCGCTTAGGTTGAGGACGCTTAGCACTTTTATCCGCTCCATAGCCTTTCTCCTTTGTCTAAGGGTTACCGGTCGGCTTATTGATTTTGCCCACCCCCGTGGGCTGGGGTTTGCCAGTGTCTTGGGTCCCACTCGTGGCGGGGTTGCTGATGAGGGCTGCTCGCCCCTTTTTGGTTTTGTGGGGGGACACCCCCCACAGCCCCCCGCCAGGGGGCTTCGCCCCCTGGACCCCCGTTTGCCCACCCCCGTGGGCTTTGGGTTCGCCAGCGTTTTGGGCCCCACTCGTGGCGGAGTTGCTGATGAGGGCTGCTCGCCCCTTTTTGTTTTTGTGGGGGGACACCCCCCCACGACCCCCCGCCAGGGGGCTTCGCCCCCCTGGACCCCCGTTTGCCCTCCCCCGTGGGCTGAGGGTTCGCCAGCGTTTCGGGTCCCACTCGTGGCAGGGTTTCCAGAGCAGGCTGCTCGCCCCTTTTTGGTTTTGTGGGGGGACACCCCCCCACAGCCCCCGCCAGGGGGCTTCGCTCCCCTGGACCCCCGTTTGCCCTCCCCCGTGGGCTTAGGGTTCGCCAGCGTTTCGGGTCCCACTCGTGGCGAGGTGGTAAAAGTTAGCTGCTCTCCCCTTCTTTGAAAACTTTGGGGGCACATCCCCCATGCCCCCTGGGAGGGGGCTTGGCACTCTCCACCCCCAGTTTAATCAAGTCAGCCTGCGCCGACCTTTAGCGTGAAGGGGGCGGACACACCATTTACTCTTTAGTGACTCGGTCTATGTAGCTCACGATGCTTCGGCAAAATTCCTCAATATCGCCCAAGCCTTCCTGGATAACTTTGTAGACTTCGTCCAGGATTATGTCCAGATAGCCATGCACAATGATGTTGCGCATCGCCTGAGCCTGGGCTAAGCGTTCCCCTAACGGTTTAGGAATGATGCCCGCTTCCGCTAAGACTATCATGATGTCCCGACGATCTTTGGGCTTCCTAAGGGCCATGGCAGCAATTATGTGATTGCCAATGTCAGCCATAGCCTCCAAGCAGGTCTGAAGGTCATATAAAGAGGCGCGATAACCGTCTTCGTCGGCACGAAACTCTTCCAAAGTCAAACCTCGTCGTCTGCTAAGCCGGGCTAAAGTGAGGCGGATGTATTCCAATCTTTCGTTGATAGCCCTACGGTCAATCATGTCCAATCCCCTTTCTCCCATCCTGCTGGCCAGGATTCGCCTGCGGATGAGCCGATGCCTGGCCTCGTGAAGCATTTGTTCGTCCAGGTAGCTGGCCAATATGCCGGTCTCAATCTCCACTCGCTTTCTTTCGTCTGCGCAATGCAAAAGCTTCCCGCTGATTATGCTGTAAGCTAATCCCGCCGGGGCATCGTTGAGGTAGACAAGGTCAACCCTCCTATCCCCAACAAGCTCTTGCAGAGAAGCAAGGAGCGGCAGATAGAGGTCTACTCTCTTTGCTTTATCCAAATCCAAGTAAACGGCCACGTCAATGTCGCTGAGGGGTGTAATTTCTCCCTTTGCTGCCGAGCCGAAGAGGTAGGCTAAGACCACAGGATAGGGGCAGCGCTGGAAATATTCAATTAGCCTTTCCACCGGTTTGGGTTCCATTTTCCGTCCCATTTTTGAGTGGGCCACAAATCACTAATAGGTGCCAATTCGCCCTCTCTTTTAAAAACTTTGGGGGCACATCCCCCATACCCCCTGCCATGGTGGCTTCGCCCCCCTGGACCCCCCTTTTGCCCACCCCCGTTGGCTGAGGGTTCGCCAGCGTTTTGGGTCCCACTCATGGCGGGGTTGCTAATGTGGGCAACTCGCCCCCTCTTTTAAAGTTCCTGGGGGCACATCCCCCAAACCCCTGGGAGGGGGCGCAGCCCCCTCCACCCCCGTTTGCCTACCCCCGTTGGCTGAGGGTTTGCCAGCGTTTTGGGTCCCACTCGTGGCAGGGTTTCCAAATGGGACTATTGACCCCCTCTTTTGATTTTGTGGGGGGACACCCCCCACGACCCCCCGCCAGGGGGCTCCGCCCCCTGGACCCCCTTTTGCCCACCCCCGTGGGCTGAGGGTTTGCCAGCGTTTTGGGCCCCACTCGTGGCGGGGTTTCCAAATGGGGCTATTGACCCCCTCTTTTGATTTTGTGGGGGGACACCCCCCACAGCCCCCCGCCAGGGGGCTTCGCCCCCCTGGACCCCCCCCTTTTGCCCACCCCCGTTGGCTGAGGGTCCGCCAGCGTTTTGGGGTGTTAACCTCCCCCTTGGCCCCTCTCCGGGGCAAAGAAGGGAGAACCCGGCCAAATTTTCCCCCTTCCCTCGCCGGGAAGGGGGTCAGGGGGTTAGGTCGGGAAGGCACACCCCTCACAGCCCCCGTCGTGGGGGCAAAGCCTAAGTTTGTTAAGCTGAAAGGCCGGCCAGCTTTATGCCTTCTTCTAAGATAGCCCGGACTTTGTCTCCGTGGGTTGTTTCGCAGTAAAAGCGGATTACAGGCTCAGTCCCAGAAAAACGGATGAGGAGCCAGCCACCGTCTTCCAAATTGTATTTGTATCCATCAGTGGTGTCAATGCTTGTGACTTTAAGGCCGGCAATGGTTGAGGGCCTGGCCGATTCTACACGAGCCTTCGTGGGCTCCCTCTTCTCCGGCGGGAAGGCAAGGTCTATCCGGTCATAGTAGAACTTGGCACCAACTACTTGGTAGAGATGTTCCAGAAGTTGCGAGGGCTTTTTCCCCGTCCTGACCATGAAGTCCAGAAAGAATAGAGGGGCAAGGATGCCATCCCTCTCCGGAATGTTTCCCCTGAAAGCATAGCCACCACTCTCTTCTCCCCCAACTATGGCATCTACTTCCAGCATTTTGGGGGCCACATACTTAAAGCCTACCCCGGTATGGTAAACCGGCACACCGTAAATTCGGCCTAAAATGTCCAGCATGGAAGTAGTGGATAAGGTCTTGACGATTGGGCCACGCCAACCCCGCACTTCCAAGAGGTACAAAGCCAAAAGTCCATAAACTTGAAGCTGGTTCAGGAAATTGCCTTGCTCGTCCACAATCCCTATCCGGTCGGCATCGCCATCGTTTATAATCCCAACATCGGCTTTAATTTCCCGAACCTTGTCCTGGCAAGCTTGGATGTTGGGAGGTATGGGCTCCGGACGTTTCATCCCAGGGAAAAGGGGATTGCGTTCAGTCCTTATGCTTACAACTTTGGTGCTACCCCCAGACAAAATCCTTTCCAGCCAACCGGCCCCATTACCGTGCATGGCATCGTGAACTATGAGGAAACCGGCTTCCTTTATGGGCTCTATCTCTACAAGTTTGCCGATGTGCTCAAGATAGGCCGGGGCAGGGTCAAAGAACTCTACAAGTCCCTTTTCCTGAGCTTCTTCCAAAGGGATTCTCTTGACCTCGGATGGGGGAGGGATAAGGGCCTCAATCTCTCTGAGGCCTTGCGGGTCAATGGCTGCTCCTCTGTGGTCCCGCACCTTAAAGCCGTTGTCCATGGCCGGATTGTGGCTGGCGGTGATATTTATCCCGCCTGCTGCTCCCAAGGCCACTATGCTGAAGCTTATGACCGGCGTAGGGGTGGCTTCACGCGTCACATAGCTTTTTATCCCATGGGCCGCCATGACTTCAGCAGCGGCGGAAGCGAATAGCTCCGAGGCAAACCGCCTATCGTAACCTATGACCACTCCCTTTTCCGCTGTCCCTTTGCTCAAAAGGTAACGGGCGAAACCTTGAGCGCATCGCCTTACGTTTTCAAATGTGAAATCTTCGGCGATTGTCCCGCGCCATCCATCAGTCCCGAACCGGATTTCCATGGGGCCAAACCTCCTGGCTAAAGGACTTTGCCTTCCTTCATTTGCTTCTTGACCAATTCCAGGTCTGCGTCCACCATCATTTTGATTAGCTCTTCAAAGGTGACGGTAGGCTTCCAGCCGAGTTTAGTGCGAGCTTTGGTAGCATCGGCTACCAGCAGGTCAACATCAGCGGGGCGGAATAGGGCCGGGTCCTGAACCACATACTTCTTCCAGTCAAGGCCGAGGTAGCCGAAGGCCAGCTCGCAAAGCTCACGCACCGAATGCGTCTCCCCGGTCCCCACCACATAATCGTCGGGTTCAGGTTGCTGGAGCATGAGCCACATGGCCTTCACGTAATCCCCGGCATATCCCCAGTCCCTCCGAGCATCCAAATTTCCGAGGCGCAACTCTTTAGCTAACCCCAGCTTAATTTTAGCGGCATTGTAGGTGACCTTACGGGTGACAAATTCCAAGCCTCTACGTGGACTCTCGTGGTTGAACAGTATCCCAGAACAGGCGAAAATGCCGTAGCTTTCCCGATAGTTCACAGTTATCCAGTGGCCATAGACCTTAGCCACGCCGTAAGGGCTGCGGGGATAGAAAGGAGTGTTCTCATTTTGAGGAACTTCACGACACTTTCCAAACATTTCCGAGCTGGACGCCTGATAAAATTTGATTTTGGGGTTAACAATCCTAATGGCTTCTAAAAGGCGAGTGACCCCTAAGGCCGTGACCTCGCCGGTAAAAACTGGCTGCTCAAAAGAAGTGGGGACAAAGGATTGGGCCGCTAAGTTGTAAACTTCATCGGGCTGATACTTCTCCAGTATGTAGATTAGGGAGCTTTGGTCCAAAAGGTCGCCGGAAACGAGGGTGATTTTGTCCTGGATGTGGCTTATGCGCCAGAAGTTTACGGTGCTTGTGCGCCTGACCATCCCGATGACTTCGTAGCCTTTCTCCAGGAGAAATTCGGCCAGGTAAGAGCCGTCTTGACCAGTTATTCCGGTAATGAGTGCCCTCTTCTTGCCCAATTCCCTCACCTCCTTATCAGAGAATGCTCACAGCTTTATCTTCTTCAACTTTTTCCACCCATGGTTCATCCAAAAGCCTAAGGGCATCTGAAGCCCTGCCTTTCACCGCAAAGGCCTTGAGGAGGGAGTATTCCCTCTTTATTTCAAACCCCATTTCTCTGAGGCGAGCGCTGCACAAGGAAGGCTCGCCCTTGAAGTGAACGATGAGGTTGACCTCTTCTTCTCCAAGGCTCTGGAGCTTTCCCTTAAGGTGCTCCTCCATCCCCTTCCTCCAAACCAACTTGCTGGGGATTATATCATCCTTAACTTTAAGCCGCAAACCTTGCCGGGTGGAAAGGGCCGGTTAAGGCTTGGGCCAAGGAGGCGCAGGCGTGATTTCAGGCGTCGGGAATATGACGGTGGGGGTGAGAGTAGGGGTTGGCGTTGAAGTAGGGGTAGCGGTGGGAGTGGGGGTAGGAGTAACTGTAGGAGTTGGGGTGGGGTTGAGGATGGTGATGCGCACTCTGGCTTCCCAGTAGTTTCCTTGATGGTCAAAGGCTCTAACTCTTACGGTGTAAAGGCCATTTTCCAGAAGCGAGGTGTCCCATTGGGCCAAGAGGCCACTTTCTACCATTGCCCCTATTGGCCCAGCAATCGGCGCCCAGCCCAATGGGTCCGGCCCTAAGCCATACTCCACAATGTAGTGGGAGAAGTCGGAGACCTTGGCCGTCCCCCTTATCTCTATCAGCCCTTGAAGCGTTTGCCCTTCGGCAGGGTAATCAATCCTAACTTCGGGAGGGAAGGTGTGGAGGGGGCAGTATTCTTTGGGCGGTTGGGGGATGTTGTTTTGGATTGCCCACCATTCCCCCTCGGGAGGGTAGACTTCGTAGACGCGTTCCTCCACAAGGTTGGGAGGACAGTATTCGGTGGCAAGCTTGCCGGTGAGTTTGTCTATACGGACCTTCTGGTAGAAATCCTGGGATGGGTCATTGGGTTCAGTGCCGGCCACAAACAGCTCAATCCTCCTTTCGGGGCAGTATTCTGAGGGTTTAGCCCCCGATTTGGCGCAGATTTCGGCCTCTACAATCCCCGGAGGGCGGACGAAGTCCTTCGGTGGTGTGCCGGCAAGGGCTTTTTCCATGAATTCGTGCCAGATAGGCCCAGCCCCCCTTACCCCAGGCACCCTCTTAGTGGGTGAATTGTCGGCATTGCCAACCCATACCCCGACCACTAAATCCGGCGTGTAGCCTATGGTCCAACCATCGCGCCAGTCATCGGTTGTGCCGGTTTTGACTGCTGCCGGCCTTGAGAGTTTTAGCACGCTGTTAGGGCCAAAGGCGGGTGTCCTGGCCCAGTTATCGGCCAGGATGTGGGTTATGAGGTAAGCATGTTGAGGCGAAATGACCTGGTCGCCTGGGGGTGGGGTGTATTGCTCCAGGACTCTCCCGGCAGCGTCTTCCACCCGCAGGATGGCTACAGGCGGGACTCTTTTTCCGCCGTTAGCCAGGACTGCGTAGGCGGCAGTAAGCTCCAGTAGGCTCACTTCGCCCCCGCCGAGGGTTATGGAGAGGCCGTAATCGGACCTGGTAAAGGAGGTGATGCCGAGGCGACGGGCCATTTCCAGGAAGGAGGGGATTCCGACAAATTGGAGGGCTTTTACGGCCGGGATGTTGTAGGAGCTACCCAAAGCAACCCTTACGGTGACAGGACCGTGGAAGCGGTTATCGTAATTTGTGGGCTTGTAGCCATCGGGAAACTGGATGGGGACATCCCAGATGACGGTAGCGGGGGTCCAGCCTTTCTCAAAGGCAGCCAAGTAGGTTACCGGCTTTATGGCCGAACCAGGCTGCCGGGGGGCCAAGGCCATGTTCACTTGACCGCTTATCTTCTCGTTGTAGAAGTCAGCGCTCCCGACCATGACCAAAATCTCACCGGTCTGGGGCTTTATGGCTACCAAGGCCCCATTGGTTACGTTCTTATCCTTGAGCTTCTCAACCCCCTCCTTAACTATCCGCTGGGCCATCTCCTGAAGGTTGAGGTCAAGAGTAGTATAGACCCTGAGGCCGGCCCTGTAGAGGACATCGGCTCCGTAGCGTTGCTCCAGAATCTGGCGGACGTAAATCACGAAGTGGGGGGCTTTCATTTCAAAGCGAGGGGGGATGAGCTTAAGCTCTTCCTGGTAAGCCTTCTGGGCCTCCTGAGGGGTTATGAAGCCAGCCTCTACCATCAAGCGCAGCACGTCAGCCTGTCGGGCCTTGGCCGCTTGGAAGTTGGTGAACGGGTCGTAACGGGCCGGGGCTTGGGGCAATCCGGCTAAGAAGGAGGCTTCGGCAAGGGTTAGCTCGGAGGCGTGCTTTCCGAAGTAGGTTTGGGCAGCAGCTTCTGCACCGTAAGCCAGGTTGCCGTAGTATATCTCGTTCAGGTAGAGCTCAAGGATGGTCTCCTTGGAGTAGCGGCGGGTTATTTCCGCTGCCAGGATTGCTTCCTTTATTTTGCGCTTCAAAGTCCTCTGCCCTCTCTCCTGTGGAGGTAAGAGGAGGTTTCGGACGAGCTGCTGGGGGATGGTGCTGGCGCCCGATACCGCTTGGCCAGCCCTTATATCCTGCCAGAGTGCCCTCAGGATAGCGATGGGGTCAACCCCTTGGTGCTGGAAGAAGCGTGCGTCTTCGGTAGCCACGGTGGCCAGTATGAGGTAGGGTGATATGGAGCTAAGGGGGACTATAGTTCGCCTCCCGCCTCCTGGGGGTATCATCTCGTAGAGGAGGCGGCCTTCCCGGTCGTAAATCTTGGTGCTGGAGAAGGCCACAGCCCTTTGGGCCAGCTCCTCAGGAGGGGGAAGCTGAGGAGCAACGTAAGCATAAACAATAACTGCCCCCGCTGCCGTGAGGGAGATGATTAGGCTTGCAGCCAAAAGTGTTAGGGTTAAAAGCCAGAAGAAAAGGCTGGAAAGCTTGAATTTTTTACGCAGCAATCTTGCCCCCTTTTACCCCTGCCATTGCGAGCCCCCGAAGGGGCGAAGCAATCTCCAACCCTCGCGGGGAGATTGCTTCGGCGGCTTGCGCCACCTGGCAATGATGCTTTAGAACATCCTCAAGAAGTGCCTCACGGTCTGCCAGAACTCTTTTATTGATATCGGGTAAGGATGGATGCGGTTCTTTATCGTGTAGCCCTTCCAGAGCTTGTAAACGAGCCGGAAGATTGGGTTAGGTGGGAGCTGGATTAGAACTTTCACCAAAGGCATGAGGAAGGGCCACTCTACCACCAGGGCGAAGAGTTTGGAAAGGTTCTCCACCTGCCTCTTTTCCTTCTCCCCGGAGAAGCGGATTATGGAGTGGTCCCAAGCTGATGGGCCTATGTCATCGTAGAAACCTTCCAGAAGGCCATGCTCTCTGGCATACTCCCCAAGCTCGGTCCCAGGGTAAGGCTGATAGAGGAAGACGTTGGCGTAATCTGGGCGGCAGGCTATGTTCAGCTCCAAGGTTTTGAAGTCCACTTCCAAGGAACCGCCGGGCAGCCCTATCATGTTAGTGGTAATGAGCCTGATTCCGGCCTCTTTGATGAGGCGGGCCGATTCCAGAATCTGTTCCTGGGTTATATCCCTCTTAAGGAGCGTTTTCCTCAGCTGCTCGTCCCCTGTTTCCACACCCATACCCACGCTGTGGCACCCTGCTTCTTTGAGTAGCCTTACCAGTTCCTTGTTCACCAAATTCGGCCGGACATTGCAGAAGAACGGCAGGCCTATTTCCCTGGGGTACTTTTCGGCGAATTCTTCTACCCACTTAAGGGGCCAGATGAAAAGGTCATCCAGGAAAACAACGAAGCGCAGGGGGTATTTGCTCTTTACCCACCTCAGCTCCTCTATGACGTTGTCCACGCTCCTGTGCCGGACTATTTTGCCAAGCCCGCGGTATATTTCGTTGAAGGCTTGGTTGAAGCAGTAGCTGCAGCGGTAAGGGCAACCGCGGCTGGAAATGAAGTGCTTGAGCCCGCTTTCCCGGCTGAACGCATCCTTAGCGTAGAAAAGCTCTCGGTCCGGGAAAGGCAGGGAATCCAAATCCTCCAAAAGCGGCCTCACACGGTTGCGGATTATCTCCCCGTCCATTTTGAACCACCAGTTGGGGATTGAGGTGTAATCAGAGCCCCCTTCCAGCGCATTGGCCAGGTCCAACATCGCCTCTTCCCCTTCACCTATGCATACCCCGTCCACCCCCTCTTCTTCAATCACTTCGGGGAAGAAGGTGGCATGGGGGCCTCCGAAGACTGAGAAGACTTTGCCCCCCAACGCTTCTTTTATGGCTTTGTTCAGCTCAAGGTAATAGCGATGGAGGCCGGTGTAGATTGTGTATCCGACTATCTGGGGCTTAAATTCCTTAGCCGCTTGGATTGGGTCCTGATGGGTGGAAATGACCAGGTCCACCTGGTGGCCGGCTTTCTTCAGGACGCTGGAGAGGTGCATAAGCCCCATAGGGATGTAATCGGCATGCCTTATCACGAAAAGGACTCGCATTTTCCCCTCCTCATCTCCCGCGTAATAGTCTTCGCTCTATTTCCTCCCGGCTTAGGATAAAGAAGGCTGGCCGACCATGGGGGCAAGTAGAAGGGGACCAGGAGTTGAAAAATTCGGTTAAGATTTCGCGCATTTTCTCGGCAGGAAGGATATCGCCCATTTTCACCGCCGCCAGGCAAGCCATCCGCATGGCCAGCCTCTCCTTCATCTCCTCTTCGGGGAGCCGACCCGCACCCCGGATTTCCTCCGCAATCTTTTCCATGAATTCCGATGGTGGGATGGGGAAGGAAGGGAAAGGAGCCATCCGGACGAGGAAAGCCCCCTTGCCGAAAGGCTCCAGCTCTAAGCCGAGCTCTTCCAGGACTTCCAAGTTTTCCTCCAAAAGTTCGGCCTCGGCTGGGGGAAGCTCCAAGTAGATGGGTGATTCCAAGAGGTATCGCTCCTTCCCCTCCAAAATCCTCTCAAAGATGACTTGCTCATGGGCAGCGTGTTGGTCCGCCACTATTAGCCCCTCCGGCGCCCAGGCTACAATGTAAGTATAATCGGCTTGGCCGAGGATGGAAAAAGTGGAAGTTGAGTAATCCTCGCGCTCTTCCTTCACTGCCGAAAGGTATGGGATTCCTTCAAAAGGCCAAGCTCCCTGGACATATTCCTCCCTCTGGGGAAAAGTGCTCAGGGCTTCCTCCACCGCCCTCCCCAGAGCAAAGTAAACAGCTCTCTCCTGAGCCAAACGGACTTCTGCCTTGCGCGGGTGGACGTTTACGTCCACAAGGTTTGGGTCAACCTCAATCCAGACCACGGCCACAGGCCTCCTTCCGGGGGCGATTTTCCCGGAATATGGCCTTTCCAAGGTTACAGCCAGGAGCCCAGCCCTCACAGGCCTGCCGTTTATGAAGAAAAATTGCCAATCCCGCCCACTCCTACCGATCGGGGGACGGCTTATGAAGCCTCTTACCTTGATATCCCCTCCCTCCCAGCTTATCCCCACCATTTCCGAGGCCACATCCCTGCCCAGAACTTGGGCTATCCTCTCCAAAGGTCTGGCCGCTGGAGCCAGGAGGCGCTCTTTACCATCGCTCACAAAGCGAAAAGCGATGTTGGGGTAGGAGAGAGCATAGCGGATTACGGTATTGCGGATGAGCTCGGTTTCGCGGAAAGGAGACTTGAGGAATTTTCTCCGAGCCGGAACATTGTAGAAGAGATTGCGCACGGTGACTTGCGTCCCCTGCGGGCTGGCTGCCGTCTCAATCGTTTTTGAGCCCTCTTCCGCTCTCAGCCTTGTCCCTACCTCTTCCCCCTTTGCTCTGGTGAGGATTTCTACCCTGGCTACGGCTGCGATGCTGGCCAGAGCTTCCCCTCTGAAGCCCAAAGTCCTTATGGCCTTTAAATCCTCTGATGAGGAGATTTTGCTGGTAGCGAACCTTTCCAGAAGCAAGGGGACATCTTCTCTGGGGATGCCTGAGCCGTTATCGGCCACGCGGATGAGGGATAACCCGCCATCCCTCACCTCAACGCTTATGGCCGTAGCCCCGGCATCAATAGAATTTTCAACCAGCTCCTTCACCACCGAAGCTGGCCTTTCAATTACTTCCCCTGCTGCTATGCGGGATATGACCTCTTGAGGTAAGATTTTGATGGGCATGGCTTTTGAGGAGATTATACCACAATGGGGAGGGCGAGCAAGTAAAAACAGCGATTTCAGTTGCCCGGCATTTTGCTTGAACACCTGCGGGTATGTAAGGGCGAAGCGACGCTTCGCTACAACCAGGCTTGGAGACTGCTTCGGCAGCTTGTGCCGCCTCGCAATGACAAAAGTTATGGGGGTCCAGGGGGCAGAGCCCCCTGGCGGTGGCGTTGGGGGTGTGCCTTTCCGACCTAACCCCCTGACCCCCTTCCCTGCGAGGGAAGGGGGAAAATTTGCTCCGCCTCAGAGAGGGGCCGGGGAGAGTTTAACCCCAAAAACGCTGCAAACCCTAAGCCGACGGGGGTGGGTAAAGGGGGTCCAGGGGGCGAAGCCCCATGGCGGGGGGTTGTGGGGGGTGTCCCCCCACAAATTCAAAAGAGGGGGCGAGTAGCCCACTCTGGAAACCCCGCCACGAGCGGGACCGAAAACGCTGGCAAACCCTAAGCCCACGAGGGTGGGAAACGGGGGGTGGAGGGGGCTGCGCCCCCTCCCAGGGGGCATGGGGGATGTGCCCCCAAAATTTTCAAAGAAGGGGGGAATAATTAACTCTTACCACTCCACCACGAGTGGGGCCCGAAACGCTGGCAAACCCTCAGCCAACGAGGGTGGGCAAACCTGGGGTCCAGGGGGCAAAGCCCCCATGGCGGGGGGCTGTGGGGGGTATCCCCCCACAAATTCAAAAGATGGAACGAGTTGCCCACATTAGCAACCCCGCCACGAGTGGGACCTAAAACGCTGGCAAACCCTAAGCCAACGGGGGTGGGAAACAGGGGGTGGAGGGGGCGGAGCCCCCTCCCAGGGGGCATGGGGGATGTGCCCCCACAAAGCTAAAAATAGGGGACGAGCAACCTACCCCTGCAATCTTGCCACGAGTGGGACCCAAAACGCTGGCAAACCCTAAGCCAACGAGGGTGGGAAAAACCCATAACGGCGATTTCAGTTGCCCAAAACTGGCGGCTATGGTAAAATTTTGCCAAATCCCAAGGAGGGGTAAATCATGGCCCGTGCGGCTAAAATATTGATTTTGGTCTTAATCCTCCTGCTCCTCGCCGGGGCTGGGTACGCCTCTCAAAAGCTCACCCTCATAGGCTGGAACTCAGTCGTGGAGTACAAAAGCCAGTATTTGGCCCAGCTCCCAAGGGGAAGCAGCTCTGAACCGCTGGCCCTCAGAGTCGTCCTCATCGTAGTTGACGGATTGCGCCTTGATGTCTCCCGGAAACTTCCTAACCTCAATGAACTGCGCAAGGATGGAGCCGACCTTGCGGTTAAGGTCGGGCAGCCTTCCCTATCGTATCCGGGTTGGACTGTCATTTCTTCCGGAGCGTGGCAAGAGATAAGCGGGGTAACCACTAACTGGTACAAGGGGCCGGTCCAGGCCGATAACCTCTTCAAAGTGGCAAGCGATTCAGGCCTTCCGGCAGTAGCGATAGGTTCAGCGGGATGGAAGAAGCTCTTCGGCCCCTATCTCACGGAAGCCATGACGGTTGAAGAGCCCCCCGAAGAAGCGCCACCAGAGGAATGGGCCAAAGTGGACGAGGAAACTTATCGCCTGGCCTCCGAAGCCTTGGATAAGTTCAGCTCTGGATTTATCCTCATCCATTTTGTAGGGACCGATGCCATGGCCCACAATTACGGGGGGGCAAGCAGAGAACTACTGGATGAAGCATTGCGGGTGGATGGGTTCATAGGCAAGCTTGTCCAAAAGCTTGACTTTGAAAAAGACGTAATCATAGTCACGGCCGACCACGGCCACATTGACCGAGGCGGGCACGGGGGCTGGGAAGAGGTAGTCCTCAAAGTCCCGCTGGTCCTGAAGGGGAAGCCCATAAGGAAGGGCTTGTACACCGAACAAACTCAGGCCGACATCGCTCCCACAGTGGCTGCCCTCTTGGGCATTCCTTACCCGGTCCACTCCCAAGGCCGACCACTCCTGGAGCTAATAGAGGCATCGGCAGAGGTTAAAGGGCGCAAAGGGCTGAATGCCGCACTCCAACTGGCCGGCTTCTACGATTCCTATGCCAAGGCTTTGGGCTCTTCCCCATTCGCCAGCGGCATCCTATCCAAGTATCGGGAAAAGCTTGCCAGCGGGGAAGAGGGCTCCTTTGAGCAATTTTACCGGGAACTGCAAGCTAAGGCGGCCGCTGTTAGGTCCGCAAGGCTCTGGAGGGAAAGGCTTGCTAGGCTACCGATTGCTTTGCTCTTAGCGCTTGTGCCCCTCCTTTACCTATTGAATTACCGCAAACGCCTTCGTTCCCTGCTTATACCTCTGGCCTTTGCCCTACTCTATTTCGCCTTCTACAATGCCCTATTCTTCGGTCGTGGGTACAACTGGTCGCTTTCCGCCTTCAATACTGAAGCCCAGATAAAGGCCTTCTTCAACGAGCGCCTTTTAGACGCCGCAATCTCTTTCGTAGTGGCGGGGCTTCTTCTGGCCCTTTTCTCCTGGAAAAAGCCCGTTTTTGAAGCCTTTGAGCGGGCCGTATCTTACGCTTTCTTCACCGGCTACTGGATTTTGCTCCAAGTCTTAGCCTTCTACTGGCTCTACAATTACCGCTTCTCCTGGTACATCCCGGACCTGAAGCTTGGCTTCAAGTATTACCTTGATTTGCTCCAGATGGTTCCGGTAGGATTCCTTTCCCTCATCGTAGCTCCTCTGGCGATACTCATAGGGATGGGGATAAGGCGCTGGAGGAAAATCCCAGCGGAGGGAGGTGGGTAATGGCTGCGGAAGCGGAGAGGGCGATACTGGCTCCCAGAAGGCTTAGGATTACTCTTGAGGTTGGCTGGTTTTTAGTGGTATTCTCCTTTTTCACTGTGCTGGCCTTGGCCCAGCTCAAGCCGCAACCCTTCGGCCGCATCTTCCGTTTCCTCTTAGACGGGGTAGCGGTAACTTTGGGCCTGACGGTGGTCTCCTTCTGTTTCATCCTGCTCATCGGGCTCATAGGTGGGCTGGGTAGGCTTTCCAAAAACCCAATCCTCAACGGCATCGCTACCCTTTATGTGGAAATAATCCGGGGCATACCCCTGATGGTGCAGCTGCTTTACATTTGGTTTGCCTTGCCCCAGCTATTGGATATAATCGGATACAAACTCAAGGGAATCTCCGCTCTGGCCGGGGTAGGGCAATGGTTCATAGACCTCAAGCTTTCGCCATTTGTGGCTGCCGTTACGGGCTTATCCATATGCTACGGCGCCTACATGAGTGAGATTTTCCGGGCTGGGATTGAATCCATCCCCAAAGGCCAAATGGAAGCAGCTCGCTCCTTGGGGATGAGCTACTTTCAAGCCATGCGTTATGTCATATTGCCCCAAGCCTTTCGGGTTATCCTCCCCCCGGTAGGGAATGAGTTCGTAGCCCTTTTGAAGGACTCTTCCCTGGTCTCGGTCCTGGCCGTATCGGACCTAACCAGGAGGGGGAGAGAGTACATGGCTCGCACTTTTGAGAGTCTGGAAACATGGACCATGGTCGCCCTCATTTACCTCTTCCTAACCCTTTTCTTCTCCAGGCTTGTGCGGATTATGGAGAAGAGGGTGGAATTTGAAGTCAAGTGAGGGGTTGAGGCGATGAGCGATGAGATAATCCGGATTGAACACCTATACAAGCGTTTTGGCCATGTAGTAGCTCTGGACGATGTGAGCCTCTCGGTCAAGAGGGGGGAAGTGGTGGTGATAATAGGGCCGAGCGGGGCGGGAAAATCCACCCTTTTAAGGTGCATAAACCACCTGGAGAAACCGGACCGCGGCACCATAATTGTAGACGGGATACCTTTGACTCACGAGAAAGCCAACATCAACAAAATCCGAGCTGAAGTAGGGATGGTCTTCCAGCAGTTCAACTTGTTCCCCCACCTAACGGCTTTGGAAAACATAACTTTAGCCCAGATAGTGGTGAGGAAGCGCTCCCGCCAGGAAGCGGAGCGAATCGCCATGGAGCTTCTGGAGAAAGTAGGCATACCCGATAAAGCCCATGCTTACCCGGCCCAGCTATCGGGTGGGCAGCAACAGCGCGTGGCCATAGCCAGAGCATTGGCCATGCAACCCAAGATAATGCTCTTTGATGAGCCAACCTCAGCCCTTGACCCCGAGATGATTAAAGAGGTGCTGGACGTTATGCTCCAGCTTGCTCGCGAGGGGATGACCATGGTAGTAGTCTCGCACGAAATGGGCTTCGTCAAGGCGGCAGCTGATAGGGTCATCTTCATGGATGGTGGTAAAATAGTGGAGGAGGGGACGGTGGAGCAAATATTCAACAACCCTCGCGAGGAAAGGACCAAAGCCTTCCTGAGCAAAATTTTGATTTAGAAGCAGGGAAAGTCCTGCCCTCCTCTGGCCTTGCTCACAGCAATTGCGAGCCGAAGGCAAGGGCGAAGGCTACGTTGTCTCTTTAGCTCCCCTTTGCCCACCCTCGTTGGCTTTGGGTTCGCCAACGTTTTGGGTCCCACTCGTGGCGGGGTTGTTAATGCGGGCGCCTCTCCCCCTCTTTTGGTTTCGTGGGGGGACACCCCCACGCCCCCGCCAGGGGGCTCCGCCCCCCTGGACCCCCGGTTTGCCCACCCTCGTGGGCTTAGGGTTCGCCAGCGTCCTGGGTCCCACTCGTGGCGGGGTTGACCTCCCTCTGACCCCGCCCTCGCCAGAATTTTCCCCCTTCCCTGCGAGGGAAGGGGGTCAGGGGGTTAGGTCGGAAAGGCACACCCCCCACAACCCCCGCCATGGGGCGGAGCCCCCTGGCCCCCCAGGTTTGCCCACCCTCGTTGGCTGAGGGTTTGCCAGCGTTTCGGGTCCCACTCGTGGTGGGATTGCAGGGGAGGATAGTTCGCTCATTCTTTTTGCGTGTCAAAGCTTTTCGTGCTAAACTATAAACGCTATCAAGGCAGGCGAGGGAGGGAATTGCTCCGGCTCAGTAGAAATGGCCTTGTTTTCTATACTTTCCCCGCTTTCCAAAGCTTTACTTGTGCTATCTTTACCCGCCTGGGAGGAGTAAGCAGGCCTCCTTTTGATTCCCTCAACGTGGGCCATACCGTCGGGGATGATTTGAGCGCGGTGGAGGAGAACCACCGCCTTATCTTTGAAGCCCTCGGCATTTCCAAGGAGCAGGTCGTTACTGCCCGCCAGGTCCATGGCCTCGGCTTAGCCTTGGTGGATGAAAGGCATAAGGGCAAAGTCATCCCCGATACCGATGGCTTGCTCACTGCTACCCCCGGCCTATTCCTCATGCTCCGCTTCGCCGATTGCGTCCCCTTGGTCCTCTACGACCCTGTGAAGAATGCGGTTGGGTTGCTTCACGCCGGATGGAAGGGGAGCATAATGGGGATAGCTTTCAAGGCTATAGAGTTCATGCGAGAAACCTTCGGTTCAAGGCCGGAGGACGTTGTGGCCGGGATAGGGCCTTCTATAGGCCCTTGTTGCTATGAGGTTGGGGAGGATGTGGCCGAACTGGCCCGCGAGTTCTGGCCGGATCCCCCTATCCTTCGCACCCCTCAGGGCAGGATGCACCTGGACCTCTGGGAACTTAACAGGCAATGGCTCCTTAAGGCCGGGGTCAAGAAAGTAGAAGTGGCCGGGATTTGCACCCGCTGCCGGAATGAGGAGTTCTTTTCTCACCGAGCTTCCGGAGGCCTTACCGGCCGCTTCGCTGTTGTGGTGGGTCTGAATGGAAGAGCTTGAAGTTAGGATTAAGAGGGTGAAGGAAAAAATTGCCGAAGCTGCCCTCCGTAAGGGCAGGAATCCCCAGGAAATTATCCTGGTAGCCGTCACCAAGACGGTGGAACCGGAGCGCATCATGGCCGCTGCCGAACTTGGAATTGAACACTTCGGCGAGAACAGGGTCCAGGAAGCTTTGGGAAAAATCCCCAGGATAAATTTTCTGCTCCCTAAGCCCGTAACCTGGCACATGGTCGGCCACCTCCAGACTAACAAGGTGCCCAAAGCGGTCAGGCTCTTTGATTTCATCCACTCCATTGACAGTGTTAGGTTAGCGGTAGAGCTGAGCAAGAGGGCGGTCTCTCTGGGAAAGACCATCCCCATCCTCTTGGAGGTCAACATTTCCGGAGAAGCGACCAAGTTCGGTTTCCATCCCGATGAGGTGGAGAGGGCCGTGCCCGAAATCCTTCCCCTTCCTGGCCTTTCCGTTCAGGGCCTCATGACCATAGCCCCAATTGTCCAGGAACCGGAGGAGGCGAGGCCTTACTTCAGGGCGCTCAGGGAGCTATGTGATCGCTTGGCCGAGAAGTTCCCTCAAGCTTCCTGGAAGCACTTATCCATGGGCATGACCGATGACTTTGAGGTGGCGGTGGAAGAAGGAGCTACCATGGTAAGGATAGGGAGGGCCATCTTCGGTGAGAGGAGGTAGTTCCTTTGATTAGGGTGGTCTTCTACAATGCAGTGGACCTCTTCTTCAACCTTTGGTGTTTGGCCATCCTGGCCAGGGTCTTTTTCTCCTGGTTTGGTATCAGCCCATATCACCTCGCAGCTCGCTTTGTCTTCCGAATCACCGAACCAATCTTAGCCCCTCTGCGCCGGGTGATACCACCAATTGGGATGGTGGATATAACCCCGGCGGTAGCGATAGTGGCCCTCCAAATCGTCAAAGGTGTGATTTTGCAAGTGGTGGGGAGGATATGAGGGACATAAAGTTCCGCATAACAGGGGCCGAGAGAGGAGCCGCCTTCACAGTGGTTGTCGTTCCCGGGGCCAAGCGCACTGAGATTGTTGGCCGGTATGGGGAAGCAATTAAAATAAGGGTTGCAGCTCCACCGGAGAAGGGGAAGGCCAATGAAGAGCTCCTCAATTTTCTGGCCGATAAACTTGAGGTAAGAAAAGAGCAGCTGGAAATAGTAGCTGGGGCCACGTCCCGCAAAAAATTGATTTCCGTAACCGGGCTGGACCCAGCCGAAGTGGAGAAGAAGCTGCTCTTGTAAAATCCTTGCAAGGAGGCAAGCCATGGAAATCAAGAAAGTAGGCGTTGTCGGATGCGGGATAATGGGCTCAGGCATAACTGAGGTCTGCGCCCGAGCCGGATACCAAGTAGTGGTCCGGGAGGTCAACGATGAACTCCTCAAGAAGGGCCTGGACCGGATAAAGGAATCCATGAGCAAGGCCGTTTCCAGGGGTAAGCTTACCCAAGCGGAGATGGATGCGGCTTGGGCCAGGATAAAAGGCACTACCTCCATGGAAGACTTCGCCGATTGTGACCTGGTCATTGAGGCGGTGGTGGAGAACCTGGAGCTGAAGAAGCAGGTGTTCTCCGAACTTGACCGCATAACCCCGCCCCATGCCATCCTCGCTTCCAACACTTCTTCCCTCTGCATAACCGCAATGGCTGCCGTCACAAAGCGGCCGGATAAAGTCCTCGGCCTGCACTTCTTCAACCCGGTCCCCATCATGCCCCTTCTGGAGATGGTCAGGACCATACTTACTTCGGAAGAGACCGTGGAAATAGCTCGGAAGTTCGGCGAATCTTTGGGCAAAACCATAGTGGTAGCCAAGGATTCTCCCGGCTTCATCGTGAACGCCCTGCTCATCCCCTTCCTCTTGGATGCGGTAAGGATGGTAGAATCGGGCTACGCTACGAAGGAGGACATTGATACCGCCATAAAGCTTGGCCTCAATCACCCCATGGGACCGCTTACACTTCTGGACCTTGTAGGGCTTGATACCACCCTCTACATTGCCGATGCCATGTATGAGGAGCTCAAGGACCCAAGGTACGTTGCCCCCCCACTTTTGCGGAGAATGGTCTTGGCCGGGAAGCTTGGGCGGAAGAGCGGGGAAGGCTTCTATAAGTATTCTTAAAGCCTGGGGGTGGTTCATATGGACCTGAACCTCACCGAAGAGCAGAAACTTATCCAGGAAAAGGCCAGGGAGTTCGCCCGCAAAGAGCTGGAACCGATCGCCTCAAAGCTGGATGAGCTTGGTAAACCCCCGATAGAGCAATTCCGGAAGCTTGGGGAATTGGGCTTTTTGGGCCTCATGGTTCCGGAAGAATACGGTGGCTCAAAAACCGATACCGTTAGCTATGTGCTGGTGATAGAGGAACTATCGCGAGCCTGTGCTTCCACAGGGATAATGGTGGCAATCCAGAACTCCCTGGTCTGCCAGCCTATCGCCCTTTTCGGGACCGAAGAACAGAAGAGGCGGTACCTTCCGGGCTTAGCCTCGGGGAAAGCCATAGGGGCCTTCGCCCTCACAGAGCCCGAGGCGGGCAGCGATGCAGCCTCTATTCGGACAAGGGCGGTAAGGGATGGCGATTACTACGTGATTTCGGGCCTAAAGCACTTCATAACCAATGGCTCCATAGCCGATGTAGCCATAGTCTTTGCCACGGTTGACCCCTCCCTCCGCCACAAGGGGATAACGGCTTTCATTGTAGAAAAAGGTACGCCCGGCTTTAGGCCAGGGCGTGAGGAAAACAAGATGGGCATAAGGGCCACTAATACCTCAGAGCTAATCTTTGAAGAATGCCGAGTGCCCGCTTCCAACAGACTGGGGCAGGAAGGAGAGGGGTTCAAAATTGCCCTGATGATGCTTGATTCGGGGAGGATTGGGGTAGCAGCGCAGGCGGTGGGGATAGCCCGCCGTGCCTATGAAGAAGCATTGAAGTATGCCAAGAGCCGGCAACAGTTTGGCCAACCCATCGCCCAGTTCCAGGCCATCCAGTGGATGCTTGTGGATATGGCTACCCGGATAGAGGCCGCAAGGCTTCTTACCATAAAGGCCGCCCTCAAGAAAGATACCGGGGAACGCTACACCAAAGAGGCCGCCATGGCCAAACTATTTGCTTCGGAAACGGCCGTTTGGGTCACCGACAGGGCAATCCAAATACACGGTGGCTACGGCTACATGAAAGAGTACGTGGTGGAGCGCCTCTACCGGGACGCCAAAATAACCGAAATCTACGAGGGCACAAACGAAATCCAGCGCTTGGTCATAGCCAATCAGATTCTGCAGGAAAGCTTGCCTTAATCCTAAAAAGGGGTGCCAGGGGGGGTCACCTGCTTTGAGGTAGCGCAAAGATGCTTTCCGTAGTTACGAGCTGCGCCATAATAGGCCTGGATGGGGCCATAGTCCAAGTAGAAGTTGATGTATCGGCGGGCTCGCCCGGCTTTATAATAGTTGGCTTGCCCGATACGGCTGTCCAGGAATCCAGGGAGAGGGTGCGTTCGGCCCTAAAAAACGCCGGCTTCCATTTCCCAGGCGGAAGGATAACCGTCAACCTCGCTCCTGCCGATTTGCACAAGGAAGGCTCGGCTTACGATTTGCCCATCGCCCTGGGGATACTTTGTGCCTCCGGCCAAATCTCAGCCGACCTTTCGGGTTCGGTCTTTGTGGGGGAACTTTCCCTGGAAGGGGCGGTCCGCCATGTGCGTGGCATCCTCCCCATGGCCGGCTTCTTGAAAGAGAAAGGTTTCAAGACCTTCTACGTTCCCTCGGTTGATGCTCCAGAAGCTGCCCTCGTCCCAGGCCTTGAGGTAATCCCTACCCCCGACCTTGTAAGCTTAGTGCGGCATCTTAACGGTAGGGAAGAGCTTAAGCCTTACAAGCCTGACCCCTCATTGATGAGCGAAGTAGAGCCCCAGTACGAGGTGGACATGGCCGATATAAAGGGGCAGGAGCACGCCAAGAGGGCATTGGAGATAGCCGCGGCCGGGGGTCACAATATCTTGCTTGTAGGTCCTCCTGGAGCAGGCAAGACCCTGTTGGCAAGGGCGTTGCCTTCAATCCTCCCCAGCCTGACCACAGAGGAAGCTTTGGAGATAACTCGCATATACAGCGTAGCCAACATGCTTCCCCCTGGCACCCCACTGATACGTCAGAGGCCGTTCAGGGCTCCTCATCACACCATAAGCCACGCCGGATTGGTTGGTGGTGGGAGGATACCGAGGCCTGGGGAGATAAGCCTGGCCCATCGTGGAGTCCTTTTCTTAGACGAGCTTCCGGAGTTCGGCCAGAGGACGCTTGAAGTCCTGCGTCAGCCTTTGGAGGACCATGTAGTGACCATAAGCAGGGCTCAGGGTTCCCTGACCTTCCCCGCCAACTTCATGTTAGTGGGGGCTATGAACCCATGCCCGTGCGGATATTATGGTGACCCCACCCATACCTGCACTTGTTCTCCTTCGGTTGTTAGCCGTTACCAGAGGCGAATTTCCGGCCCGCTTCTGGACCGGATTGACATCTACGTAGAGGTGCCCAGGGTTGATTACGAGAAACTGGTATCCGACCAGCCGGCCGAGCCCTCGGCCAAGGTAAGGGAGAGGGTAGAGAGGGCCAGGGCTATCCAGAGAAAGCGTTTTGAGGGCACAAGGCTTCTTTGCAATGCAGACATGGGCCCGGCGGAAATCAGGGAATTCTGCCCGGTGAGCGAAGCGGGGAAAAGCCTGTTGCGGGCCGCTATGACCCAGCTGGGGATGACTGCCAGGGCCTATCACCGGGTGCTCAAGCTTGCCCGCACCATAGCCGACCTTGAAGGCTCGCACGAAATCCTCCCCCACCACATTGCCGAAGCCCTCCAATACAGGCCACGGAGGGTTGCATAGCATTCCACTGGGGGCTCCGCCCCCTGGACCCCCCTTTGCCCACCCCCGTTGGCTTAGGGTTCGCCAGCGTTTTGGGTCCCACTCGTGGCGGGGTGGCTAATGTGGGCAACTCGCCCCCTTCTTAAGGTTCTTGGGGGCACATCCCCCAAACCCCCTGGGAGGGGGCTGCGCCCCCTCCACCCCCCGTTTTTCCCACCCTCGTAGACTTTGGGTTTGCCGGCGCTTTTGGCCCCACTCGTGGCGGGGTGGCTAATGTGGGCAACTCGCCCCCTTCTTAAGGTTCTTGGGGGCACATCCCCCAGACCCCCTGCCAGGGGGCTGTGCCCCCTGGACCCCCCGTTTGCCCACCCTTGTTAACTGAGGGTTCGCCAAAGTTTTGGGTTAACCTCTCCCCCGGCCCGAACCCCACAAAATTTTCCCCCTTCCCTCGCAGGGAAGGGGGTCAGAGGGTTAGGTCGGAAAGGCACATCCCCCAAACCCCTTGCCAGGGGGCTCCGCCCCCTGGACCCCCATTTCCCCACCCCCGTTGGCTTAGGGTTTACTAACGTTTTGGGTCCCACTCGTAGCGGGTTTGCAATAGAAGCCGACTCGCCCCCTTCTTGGTTTTTGGGGGCACATCCCCCAGACCCCCTGCCAGGGGGCTCCGCCCCCTTGGACCCCCCGTTTGCCCACCCTTGTTAACTGAGGGTTCGCCAAAGTTTTGGGTTAACCTCTCCCCCGGCCCGAACCCCACAAAATTTTCCCCCTTCCCTCGCAGGGAAGGGGGGCAGGGGGTTAGGTCGGAAGGACGCACCCCCAGTTTTGATTAAGGTCAGCGCATGCTGACCTCTGCCGAAGAGGTTGACTTCAGTCGGCGTAAAAGGCCGATTTGACAAGTCTGATGGGGGCAAGTATAATAGAGGCCGAAGTTTTGGTGGAGAAAGCGTATGGTCCTTAAGTTCGCAATTTGAACCATTTGAGGCCGGGAAGTAGGCCAGGCGCACGTGATGCGTCGGGATTCCCGGCTTTATATTTTAACCCGCCCGGACGGCTGGACGGTCCGGGGAGGTTACCCCTCTTAGCCCCTTGAAGCCTCCCCAGGCCGGAAGGGCGGGTAGCTCCAAGGCTTGGGGAGGAATTGATGAGCTTTGTTTACCTTGACAACGCGGCCACTTCTTTCCCAAAGCCACCTCAAGTGGTGGAGGCTATTGCCCATTTTCTCACCCACATCGGAGCTAACGCCGGCCGCTCCGGCCACCGCTTATCCATAGAAGCCGGCCGGATTGTTTACCAGACAAGGGAAGCCTTAGCCGAACTTTTCCACATATCCGACCCCCTCCGCATCGTCTTCGGCCACAATGTTACAGAGATGCTGAATTTGGTCCTCACAGGTTTCCTACGCCCCGGTGACCATGTGATAACAAGTTCCATGGAGCATAACTCGGTGATGCGGCCACTCCGAGCCCTGGAAAGGGAGGGGGTTGAGGTTTCGGTAATCCCTTGCTCTCCAGAAGGGTTACTGGAGCCGGCCGAGATAGAGAAAGCCATTCGCCCCAATACCCGCCTAATCGTCCTTAACCATGCTTCTAACGTTACCGGTACCATCCTCCCGGTAAAGGAGGCAGGAGAAATCGCCCACCGGCACGGAATTTTCCTCCTGGTTGATGCCGCCCAAACGGCAGGGGTTTACCCAATTGACGTAGAGGCCGATAAGATTGATTTCTTAGCTTTCACCGGCCACAAAGGCCTCCTTGGCCCTACAGGAACCGGAGGCCTTTACATCGGGCCGAGAGTGCCTTTGGAAGAGCTCAGACCCCTCAAGCGAGGAGGGACCGGCTCCCGGAGCGAGCTTGAGGAACAGCCCGATTTCTTACCCGATAAGTATGAGAGCGGAACCCAGAACGCGGCAGGATTAGCAGGCTTGGAAGCAGGCGTGCGCTTCGTCCTGGAAAGAGGGGTGGAAGAAATCCGAAGCCACGAGCTGGAGCTTACCGCCAGAATCTTGGAAGGCCTCTCATCCATAAAAGGGGTCAAAGTTTACGGTCCAAGCGACCTTTCACTCCGGGTTGGGATTGTGTCCTTCAATGTTGAGGGGATGGAGCCTTCCGAAGTGGCTCTGAGGCTGGATGAGGAATTTGGGATAATGTGCAGGCCTGGCCTTCATTGCGCCCCCTCAGCCCACAGGACCATCGGGACTTTCCCGAAAGGAACTGTGCGTTTCGCCCCCGGCATCTTCAACACTGCTGAAGAGGTGGAAAAGGCAGTGGAAGCAGTAAGGACAATTGCCCGGAGGTGAGATATGCCCAAAGTCATTGATGCGCGAGGCCTTTCTTGCCCTCAGCCGGTCGTTTTGGCCCGCAAGGCCATGGCTGAGGCCGATGAGTTGACCGTAATCGTGGACAACCCAACAGCCAGGGATAATGTCTCTCGCATGGCCCAGAAAGAAGGGTTTAAAGTAGAAGTGGAAGAAAGAGGCGAGGATATCTACCTCCACCTTCGGCGGGAGGAAAAAGCGGAAACACTCCCCTTACGTAGCGCTCCCTCAGGCCCGACTGTCGTCTTTATACCCGCTTACGGGGTCGGAAGAGGACCCGAAGAGCTGCAGGAAATCCTCATCCGGGGCTTCCTCCACACTTTAAATGAGGTTGAACCCCTGCCGGATACGCTCATCTTCATCAACACCGGGGTGAAGCTCACGGTGGAAGGCTCCCCCGTTCTGGAGGATTTAAAGGCCCTGGAAGAGAAAGGGGTGGGAATCCTCATCTGCGGGACATGCCTAAATTATTTTGGCCTGACCGATAAAGTAGCCGTGGGCTCCGTTTCCAACATGTATTCCATCGCCGAAAAGCTTCTTGGGGCGGGGAAGATTATAAGCCTGTAAGGTGAGCTATGGAATACGGCGTGGTCGTCTTTTACTCCACAAGTTGGGCCTTGAAAGCGGAGAAAGTGGCTAAAGAGGGAGGGTTTGAAGTCAAGCTCATCCCGACCCCTCGCCAGATAAGTTCCGATTGCGGGACGGCTCTGAGGTTCCGCTGGGAAGACCGGGAAGCCCTCCTGGACCTCTTGGAAAGCAAAGGGGTCAGGATTGAAGGGGTGCACAAAATTTAGCCAAGGAGGTGGAACTATGAGTAGGTTCTTCGCCAGCCGCATCGGGATAATAGTCTCCGGAGCCATAATAGGGGCGCTGGCTGCCCTACTCGTCCTCTGGGGCAACCCGCCGAACATGGGGATATGCGTGGCCTGCTTCACCAGGGATACGGCCGGCGCTCTGGGCCTCCATAGGGCCGCCACAGTGCAATACATAAGGCCAGAGCTCATAGGCTTCATCCTCGGGGCTCTGCTGGGGGCATTGCTCTTCAAAGAGTTCAAGCCCCGCTCTGGCTCAGCCCCGCTCATAAGGTTTGTGTTAGGATTCTTCGCCATAATCGGGGCCTTGGTTTTCCTGGGCTGCCCCTGGCGAGCTTACCTCCGTCTGGCAGGCGGCGACCTCAATGCCCTCTTGGGCATAGCCGGCTTCATCGTGGGGGTAGCCATAGGGGTCTTTTTCCTCAAGCGAGGCTACAGCCTTGGCCGCTCCAGGCCCGTAGGGACAGCCGTGGGCCTGGTGATGCCAGTCTTCGCCTTAATCCTCCTGCTCCTCCTCCTTTTCCGGGTAAGCTTCGGTGAAAATGCCCCCATATTCTTCAGCAAATCCGGCCCCGGTTCCCTGCATGCTCCAATCCTAATTTCCTTGGCCGTAGGGATTGTGGCCGGGTTCCTGGCCCAAAGGACCCGCTTCTGCACCATGGGAGCTATACGCGATGTCATCATAATGCGGGACTTCCACTTGCTCAGTGGAGTTCTGGCCTTCATCGTGGCTGCCTTCTTGGTGAATTTGGCCATCGGCAAGTTCCACCCCGGCTTTGCGCCTCAACCCATCGCCCATTCCAACCACCTTTGGAACTTCCTGGGGATGGTTTTGGCTGGGATGAGCTTCGCTCTGGCCGGTGGGTGCCCAGGGAGGCAGTTCTTCATGGCCGGGGAAGGAGACGGTGATGCCGCCATCTTCATCTTCGGGATGTTGGTCGGGGCTGCCTTCGTCCACAACTTCAACCTGGCCGGCGTCCCCGACAAAATTGTGGATGGCAAGCTGGTGGTCGGTGGCCCCTCCCTGTGGGGGCAAATAGCGGTAATCGTAGGGCTGATAATCGTGGCCGCCATCGGCTGGACGATGAGGGAAAAGTAGGAGGTGGGCTATGGCTAAGGTAGTAGATGCCAGAGGATTATCCTGCCCTCAGCCTGTCCTTCTGGCCCGCAAAGCTATGGAAGAGGGGGAATTCCCCATTGAGGTCCTGGTGGATACTGGCACCTCAAGGGATAATGTCACGCGGGTAGCGCAAAAGGCGGGGCTTAAAGTAAGAGTGGAAGAAAGAGAAGGAGGCTTCGTGGTCAGGATTGAGAAATGAAAGCTCACGGGGAAGGGGCCATGGTGATTGGTCCCTTCCCCAAACTTTTCCGGAGGATAGGGAATGAGTCCACGCGACTTCTCTCGGCTAACGACCTTAGCCACTTGCGCAGGCTGAGCCGGGAAGACAGGCCCTGAGGCCTTGGCGCAGGTCCTGCGCCATATAATCAACCTTTTTCCAAAGGAAGCTTACGCCAACCTCTTAGTAGGCCTTGGCGAGGGGGATGATGCTGCCGTCTACAAGCTCAACGATGAGCTCGCCCTTATCTTCACAGCCGACTTTTTCGCTCCGGTAGTGGATGACCCCTATCTTTATGGGGCCATAGCGGCCGCCAATTCCATGAGCGATGTCTACGCCATGGGCGGTGAGGTTCTCATGGCCCTAAACATAACCTGTCTTCCCCCGGACATGCCTCCGGATATAGCCGGGGCAATCCTCCGAGGTGGGGCCGATAAGATTGCAGAGGCTGGCGGAATCCTGGTAGGTGGCCACACCATGGATGATAAGGAGCCGAAATATGGCCTGGCGGTTATAGGGACCGTCCACCCCCAAAAGGTCATAACTAAAGCTGGAGCAAAGCCAGGGGATGTGCTAATCCTAACCAAACCGTTAGGGACGGGGGTTATAACCACGGCTCTGAAGGCCGGGTTGGCCAAAGAGGAGCACATCCAGGCCGCAGTGGAGGTAATGCTCAGGCTCAACCGCAAGGCTGCAAAGGCAATGCAAGAGGTAGGAGTTTCAGCAGCCACCGATATCACAGGGTTTGGATTCCTTGGGCACGCCAGGGACATAGCTATCATGAGCGGAGTAAACCTCCGCTTCTACCACGAACGCATCCCCTTCATCCCCGGGGCCAAGGAGTACGCCGAGCAATGGCTTTTCCCCGGCGGCACTCACTCCAACGAGCGCTTCTTCCACCCCTGGGTTCGCTTTTCATCCAATCTTACGGAGGAAGAGCAGCTTCTTCTGTTTGATGCCCAGACCTCTGGGGGTCTTCTGATAGCAGTGCCTCCGGAGCGAGCCTCTCTACTTGTGGAGAAACTTAAGGAGGAAGGCGATGGTCATTGGGTTGTAGGGGAAGTTGTGGAGGGGGGAGGGTTCATAGAGGTAGTTTGATTAAAACTTGCCATGGGGGCTCCGCCCCTTGGACCCCCGTTTTGCCCACCCCCGTGGGCTTAGGGTTCGCCGGCGTTTTGGGTCCCACTCGTGGCTGGGTTGCTAATGTGGGCTACTCGCCCCCAATTTTGGTTTCGTGGGGGGACACCCCCCACAACCCCCCGCCAGGGGGCTTGCGCCCCCTGGACCCCCTTTCCCACCCCCGTTGGCTTAGGGTTCGCCAGGGTTTTGGGTCCCACCCGTGGCGGGGTTGCTAATGTGGGCAACTCGCCCCTAATTTTGGTTTTGTGGGGGGGACACCCCCCACAACCCCCGCCAGGGGGCTTACGCCCCCTGGACCCCCTTTCCCACCCCCGTTGGCTTAGGGTTCGCCAGGGTTTTGGGTCCCACTCGTGGCTGGGTTGCTAATGTGGGCAACTCGCCCCCTCTTTCAAAATTCTGGGGGCACATCCCCCAACCCCCTGGGAGGGGGCTGCGCCCCCTCTACCCCCTTTCCCACCCTCGTGAGCTTAAGGTTCGCCAACGTTTTGGGTCCCGCTCGTGGCGGAGTGACATGAGTTAGCTGCCATCCCCCTCTTTTGGTTTCGTGGGGAACACCCCCCACGCCCCCCCGCCAGGTGGCTCCGCCCCCTGGACCCCCGTTTTGCCCACCCCCGTTGGCTTAGGGTTCGCCAGCGCTTTGGGTTAACCTCTCCCCCGGCCAACTCCGCCAAATTTTCTGGGTCAGGGGGTTAGGTCGGAAAGGCACCCCCCTGTTTTTAAGGGGCGGTTTACGGCCAGGCTTCGGAAAAGCCGGATTTTGTCGCTTCAGCCATTTGGCATATAATACCGACAAGGAGGGTTGAGATGAGGAAATTGTTCCTAAGTTTGCTCCTAATACTGGCCTTGATCGGCTGTGCAGTCCCCAGCGGGAAAGCCCCTGAGGTTTCCGTAAAAAAGGTGGAAGGCAACCCCGAGGCTTTCCGCGATAAGCTCGTTCGGGTGCGAGGCTACGGGGTTATGATGGCTACGGTCCCCCTCTGTCCCGGATACGTCGGCTTAGACCAGCGGGCGGTCTTTGTGGACGCCGAAGGCTCTAAGATAACGGCCCAGGTCCCCAAAAATTGGCCGGAAAACGTCCGGATTTACGAGCCTGAAAAAGTCAGGACTTTTGAAGGCTACATCCGTATCTTCAGCGGCGAAGTCGGCTGCCCAGGCTCTACCAGAAAAGAAGTCATCCCTTACTTTGAAATCACAGGGGTTGTGCCATGAACTCAAGGGAGAGAGTCCGCACCGCTTTGGCTCACAAGGAGCCTGACCGCGTCCCCATAGACCTCGGAGGCTCCTTGGTCACCGGGATAAATGCCGTGGCTTACCACCACCTCCGAAAATTCCTGGGGATTGACGGCCAGCCGGTGAAAGTATCCAACATAATCTTGCAATTGGCCGAGGTGGAGGAGCCTGTAAGGAAGCGCTTTGGGGTTGACGTTATAGAGTTGCCGCCACTTGAGTCAATACCGGGGGTGAAGAATACCCGCTGGAAGCCCTGGACCTTGCCGGATGGCTCTCCAGCGTTGATTTCGGCGGACTTTGAGCCTGAGCGCACTCCGAACGGTGACTTGCTTATAAAGACTTCGGATGGACGCATAGCCCACTGGATGCCGGCCGGGACTTACCATTTCCTGCCTAAAGAGCCACCGATAAAGGAGCCAACCCTTGAGGAACTGGAGCGCTTTGAGCCTGCCCGCCTTTCGGATGAGGAGCTTGAGTTCCTGCATCACACTGCCCGTCGCCTCTACCACGAGACCGATTACGCCATCTTTGGGTGGTTCGGAGGAAGCCTTGTGGAAGGGGGGCAATTTGCCAGGGGTTGGGCCGAGTTCCTGATGGACCTCAAGCTGAACCCAGAGTTTGCTTCCAAACTCATAGCCAAGTTGGCCGAAGCAGCCATAGCAGACCTCAAGCGTTACATAGAGGCGGTAGGGGAATACGTGGATGTAATCGGCTTTGGGGATGATTTGGGGATTCAGACCGGCCTCCAGTTCAGCCCTGAGCTTTACCGGAAGTTCTTCTTTGAGCACCACCGCAAGCTCTACGGCTTAGTTCATGCCCATACCAAGGCCTACGTCTTCCTTCACTCCTGCGGCTCCGTTTACGACCTCATCCCTGACCTGATAGAGGCCGGGGTTGATATCCTCAATCCGGTGCAGACGGCGGCGGCCAAGATGGAGCCCGAGAGGCTCAAGAAGGAATTTGGGGACAAGCTCAGCTTCTGGGGTGGTGGTTCATGCCCCCAGACCGTCCTTCCGTGGGCCACTCCTGAGGAAGTGGAAGAGGACGTGCGGAGGAGGCTCAGGATTTTCGCTCCTGGTGGTGGCTACGTGTTCGCCCCAATCCACAACATCCAGCCCGATGTTCCCCCTCGGAACATAGTAGCCATGTACGATGCGGCCCTGAAGTGGGGCCGTTACCCTATTTTGTGAATCAAAATTAACCCTGGACGATGCCTGTCCTTAGGTAGGCCTATTACGGGTTACCTTTTCAGGTCTCGGAACGGGTTTTCCCTATCCTCGGCCCAACGTTGGGGATTGGATTGGATGTAGGCGCGGATTCGGGCCAGGGTCTCATCGTTGCGGATAATGTGTTCGTAATAATTACGTTGCCATATAGGTGCGCCTGGCGTATTGCGCAAGCGTTAATACGTTTGGTGGTAACGGATTTGAATTGACCGATAATGGCCCCGATGGAACCGCTGTCCGGGCCATGCGGGCGTGTTGTAGGGGCGACCCGGCGGGTCGCCCCTACATTATCCGCATTCACAATCCAAATAATCCCATGCACGTGGTTGGGCATCACCACAAATTCATTGGGGTATAACACCACGTACGGGCGGACGATAGCGGTTCGGAACCATTCGGCGCGCACGATTTTGCCGTATTCGTTCAGCCGCATTTCCCCGCCCACGATTTCGCCAAACAATGGCATGCGGTCGTGGGTAACCAGGGTAATGAAATAGGCACCGGGTTGGGTGTAATCGTACCCCGGCAAGCGGATTGAGCGCCGATGGTGACGTTGCGGGTCGTAAGGCATGGCTATTTCCTCAAACGCTGGCGAACGCAAAAATAACGTGCGGCCAACATTGGCCGCACGTTTGCTTCACGGCTATTTGGTATTGATTTAAGGCAAGATAGCGAAGACCCTCGCTGGGAATCCCGAGCCATTCTTAGGCTTGGGGAAAGCCACCACTACCAGGGCCCCATACTCGGGCACTTTATCCAGGTTGGTGAGGAGCTCAATCTGGTAGTGGTTAGTGCTCAGGACGTAAGACTCCAAGGAGTAATCCCCTTTACTGGTAGCGAGGCCAGGGTCAGTATCCGTTGGCTCATGGCCGATGGCGGTGACTTTGCGCACTTCAAAGAGGTATTTAAGGACCTCCATACTCCAGCCTGGGTAATGGGCGATGCCTTGAGCGTCCTCGTTCCGCATTGCCTTCATATCCGGCCAGCGCTTGGACCAATCGGTGCGCATAGCGACGAAGGCGCCTTCGGGGATGGGACCATGCTTTGCTTCCCAAGCCTTAACATCGTCCATGGTGATGGTGTAATCTGGGTTCTGCGCCACCTTTTCATGCACATCAATCACCACAAGGGGCATAATCATCTCTTTGACGTCAATCTGGTCCACGGTGCGAAGTCCCTTGTGGAAGTGAGCGGGTGGGTCTACATGCGTTCCCCACTGACCGACATGGCAGAACTCTTCGGCGAAGAAACCGGAACCCATTGTTCCCACGCCTGGCTCGTACCAATAGAGGGTTGTCAGTTTTTCATCGGGGAAGCCGGGCCAATGGGGGATACCCGGGTGGAAGGTATGAGTGAGGTCAACGAACTGCTTTTCTTTGAGGATGGAGTAAATATCCATGAGGGTTGGCTTTTTAGGGGCACAGCCGGCGAGGACAAAGATGGCCAGTGAAAGCAAAATTGCAAGCTTAAAGACATTTTTTGCCCTCATTTTTTCTCCTCCTTGAGGAATTTTATTTTACCAGCCCCGGTGAAAATTGCAGCCTTGCAACTCCTTTGCCACTTCCATCCCACTATGGTGCGATTGCGACCAAGGGGATATTAAGTTGTTAAAGTGTTTGGCTTCGGTGAATGATTTAGGCTTGTTTTGGCTATATTTTAGCACCTTCTTCCCCTTTTGTCAAATCAGTGTGATCTATCACGTAAAATGTTACCGAGGCCACACAGTTCACTCAAATGATAATGTTACCGGAGGTCAAGGATGGACATGGTAGAAGAGCGATACCAATACTTGCGCCGAATGAAGAAGCGCTATCAAAAAGCAAACCGCCAAGAACGAAGCCGCCTGCTGGATGAAATGGAAGCTTACACCGATTTTAATCGCCAAAGAGCGAGGCCCCTCCTACGCTTTCTTGCCTTCATCCCCAAAAGCCTTTATAATGCAATCAAAACCAACTCGGAGGTAGCGCATGACCACAGGAACCATTTGCTTTGGCTTTTTGGTGCTCCTTATCCTCATCATTGCCCCTATGGCCATAAAGATTGTCCGTGAATACGAAAGGCTGGTCATCTTCCGCTTCGGAAGGTGCGTAGGGGAAAGAGGACCAGGGCTCGTGTTCTTAATCCCCTTCGTGGAAGTTCCAGTCAAAGTGGACTTGAGAGAGCAATACCTGGAAATACCCCGGCAAACTTGCATAACCAAGGATAATGCCCCCATTGACGTAGATTTCTTGGTCTACTGGAGGGTCGTCAACGCCACGGATAGCGTAATTCAGGTCCGGAACTTTGCCGGTGCATCCCAGGGGATAGCTACCACGACTTTAAGGGCAGTAATCGGCGATATCCAACTTGATGATGTCTTGGCCCGAAGGGAAGAGATAAACCGAATCCTCCGAACCAAGCTGGATGAGGTAACTGAGAGGTGGGGGGTTAAAGTAACGAGCGTGGAAATTAGGGAAATCCTTCCGCCCAGGGAAGTTCAAGAGGCCATGATTCGCCAGCTGAGTGCGGAAAGGACCCGCCGCGCTATGGTTACCGAGGCCGATGGGAAGAGGGAATCGGCAATAAAAGTGGCCGAAGGTGAGAAGCAGGCCGCTATCCTCAAGGCCGAGGGGCAGCGCCAGGCACTAATCCTCACCGCCGAAGGCGAACGCCAAGCGGCAATCCTCAAAGCTGAAGGCTTCTCCCTCGCACTCCAGAAAATCTTTGAAGTGGCCAAGACTATTGATGCCAAAACTATGAGCCTACAATACCTGGAAGCTTTGAAAGCCCTTGGACAAAGCCCAGCTACCAAGTTCATATTCCCCATGGAGTTCTCCTCACTCATCAAGCCCTTTGTCCAGTTTACGGGGGAGTCCATGAGCAGTGAAGAGAAAGCTCAAGGCTCTTAGCTTCGTCCTCTTACTGTTCGGGGCAAGTTGCACTCTGCCAGGCAATATACCTCCTTCCGTAAAAATCGGGCTTATCGCCCCCTTTGAGGGGCTATATCGGACTGAAGGCTATGATGCCCTCTACGCCGTGAAGATGGCAGTCCGTGAAGCCAATAATTCCCAGGCGGCCAAAAGATACCGGTTGGAGCTTGTAGCTTTAGACGATAGAAACCTTCCGGCCGAGGCCCGCATAGCTGCAGGGAAAATTTCCCTTGACCTGGACATAGTTGGAGTCATTGGGCACCTATCGGAGGAAACAACCTTAGCGGCTTTGCCCATCTACGCCAGCCACCACTTACCCCTCCTGGTCCCAATCCCAATCCTGGAAAGCTCAGAAGCCCTGGGGGAAACTGCTTTCCTGCCCCCCATTTACTTCCCACCGTGGCCCGAAAATTTATGCTCAAAAGGCAAAGCCGTGGTTTTTTCGTGTCCAGGCTCCGCAATCCAGAGGAAAATCCTGGCACACTGTCCGGCTGAAAAAGTTGATTTCTATTGTTACCCCGAATTTCCCCCCCAGCCGCAGGATTACGAGGTCGCCTTCTGGCCCGGCGATGAGGTAAAAGGGGCGGAGGTTTTGCTTAAGCTAAGGGGGGAAGGATTTAAAGGCGAATTTTGGGGCCGGCCTGGCGTATGCTCGCCTCTTTTTGAATCCTTTGCCGGAGAGAGGGGGAGTTGGTGCTTCGGCTTTGAGGAAAAGCCTGATGCTGCCTTCGTGCAAGAATATCGGAAAATTTCCGGGGCCGAACCTGGGCCCTTCGCTTACCCCGCGTACATCGCAGCAAAAACGCTGATAAAAGCCATAGCCGAAGCTTCAGCTGAAGGGGAGGTAACACGGGAAAGGGTCAGATTTCACCTCATCCAGAACACTGGCAAGCCTTAAGTCCCAGAGGAGGCCGTAGATGCGTGTCCTCATGATTTCTTGGGAATACCCTCCACACATAGTGGGAGGGCTTGGGAAGCATGTTTCGGAACTGAGCCCCGCTTTGGTCCGCAAAGGGATTGACCTCTTCCTCTTGACTCCTGCCTGGGCTGGAGGGGAACCATTTGAAGTAGTAGAAGGGGTAAAGGTTTACCGCGTAGAGCCTGTAAGGGAGGAGGGAGATATCCACACCGTAGCTTGGAAGACCAACTTGCGCTTGCAGGAAAAAGCCCAAGAACTTTGGGCCCTTACCGGGGGCTTTGAGATAATCCACGTTCACGATTGGTTGACATCTTTTGCCGGATGCGCCCTCAAGCGCTCTTACAAGACCCCCCTCATCGCTACAATCCATGCTACAGAAAGGGGCAGAGGGCGAGGATACCTCCACACCCATACTTCCGAAGCCATCCACAGCACCGAATGGTGGCTGACATACGAGGCCTGGAGGGTAATCTGCTGCAGCAGGCACATGGCCTGGGAAGTGCGAGAATACTTCCAAACCCCGGAAGACAAGATTGACGTAATCCCAAACGGGGTCAAGACCGAGCGTTTTGACCGGTGGGAGGGGGTGGATTTAACCTGGTTCCGCAACATGTATGCTTTGCCCGAGGAGAAGATAGTGCTCTACGTAGGGCGGTTGGTGGAAGAGAAGGGGCCGCAAATCTTGCTGGAAGCCGTTCCCCTGGTTCTGGCCCGCTTCCCTTCAGCCAAATTCGTAATAGTAGGGACAGGCCATTTGCTTGACCACTTGCGGCACCGAGCCTGGGAACTGGGAGTAGCTCACAAAGTCCTCTTCACCGGCTTCATCCCCGATGAAGACCGCGACAGGTTGCTGAAAGTGGCAGATGTGGCCGTGTTCCCCAGCCTCTATGAGCCCTTTGGCATAGTGGCCTTAGAAGCGATGGCTGCCCGCTGCCCAGTAGTAGTATCTGAAGTTGGGGGGCTTGCAGAAGTAGTCCGGCACGCTGAAACGGGGATAACCGTTTACCCTAACAACGTGGAATCTTTGGTCTGGGGAATCCTACACACCTTGGAAAACCCCTACTGGGCCAAAATGAGGGTTGAAAATGCCTATCGGGAAGTAGTGGAGAAATACAACTGGGATAGAATTGCCGAAATGACCGTGGGGGTGTATAAGAGGGTGTGGGAGGAACGCCAACGGGTCTACTGGTGAACTGTGGCCAAACTTACAATCCTTTTTGATAACACATCAACCCGCAGGGAAATAAAGCCAGGCTGGGGGTTCTCAGCCCTACTGGAAGTAGGCCAGCGCCGGATCTTATTTGATGCTGGTCCGGCTTCTCCTTTGCTTGCTTTTCAAACCCTGAACATCCCCTTTGAAACCGTCAAAGAAGCTGTCCTTTCCCACTTCCATCCTGACCATTACGGGGGATTTACGGAATTCCTCAAAGCCAATGCCGGTGTAACCTTCTACGTTCCCTCGCCCATCCCTCCCGATTTAAAAGCCCAATGGCAGGTATTGGCAACCCTTAAAGAAGTGAAGGGGCCGCTGGAACTTGGGGAAGGGATTTGGCTTACTGAGCCCGTAGGCTCCAAAATTCCGGAAATGGCCTTGGTAGCAAGGACTTCTTCAGGCGTTATAATGTTAGTAGGCTGTGCTCACCCCGGCCTTGAAATGTTAGTGCAAAAGGCGGCGGAAGTGGCCGGAGAAGTCCCCTCAATAATAGTTGGGGGGTTACACGTTATGGGGCTAAAGCCCCACAAAATCCGCCAAATGGTGGTAAAATTGAAAGAGATAGGGGTTAAAAAACTCATAGGCTGCCACTGCACTGGGAAAGAAGCCCTCCGTGTCCTCAGGGAAGAACTTGGGGGTGACGTCCAGAGCGGAGGGGCAGGCAAAACTTTTGAATTTTAAAGGGAAGGAGGTGGGACTCTGGATTCTCTTGAGCTGGCGCACCGTATAGTTGACCTCGTTATGGACAAAAAAGCCTACGACATAGTAGTGCTGGACCTGAGGAAACTTTTCCCCTTAGCTGATTACTTTGTCATCTGCACTGGCGATTCCGAGAAACAAGTTGAAGCGATTGCCAGTGAAGTACGGGAAAAACTTGAGGCTGAAGGCATTGAACCGTTAGGGGTGGAAGGGACCCCCGATTCGGGTTGGGTCCTGATGGATTACAGGGACGTTATATTACACATCTTCATGCCGGCCCAGAGAGACTATTACGAACTGGAAAAGCTATGGAGGAAAGCGCCGGTAGTGGTTAGAATTCGGTGAACTTTGCTGTTGGCCTTTTTAGTTAAAAGCGAGGGGAAGCGTGGAGATTATTAAATGTCCGATTTGCCGAGAAGAGGTGAGTGAAAGGCTAAGCTTCCATGTCCGGGCCATCCATGGCGAGGATGCCCTGAAATCTTTGCTCCTTAAGGCCAAGGCCGAAGGGATGCCCGACCCGGAGATAGGGGCCTATTTTGGCGTTTCTTTCAACTACCTTGAAAAGGTTATAACCGAAGCCTACGGGGCTAACATCACTGTCCTCAAGCGGCCCAAAAAAGTCAAGCGGTGGGAACCACCCAATTTCCGGGAGGAAACCACCACGGTCTGGAGCTTCAAACAGCGTGGTGACTGGGCTACGGGTAGTCACTCCTTTAGGTATGGATGAATGACTATGCTCACTTTACAATGCCAACTGCGTTTTGAGTGCCAAAAGGACCAAGAAGCAGTTAGCGAGCTCATGCGCCGCTTCTCGGCCGCTATGCGCTTCGCCTACCAGCGCCTCCTTGAGGGAAAGGAGGAGAGCGAAGTCCTAAAGGAGCTTTCTCCCTTATTCGATCTCAACTCCCGCTACGCTTACGGCGCATTGGTAAAGGCTAAGATGACCATTGCCTCCTTGAAGGAGCTGGGCCAGAGCCCAGCAAATGTGGTCTTCGGAGGAAGGAAGCTCTTTGAGGAGCTTGCTAAAAAGCACCTTTCCGGGAAGCGAAGGGATAAGCTTCTTGAGAAGTGGAGGGAGAGAAGGCAAGGCTTGCTTTTCGCCGTGGGCCAGAAGCACTCTAAGGGAAACCAGAACTTGAGGCTGGTCTGGGTTGATGGTTGGCTTTTCCTTCGCGTCACAATCGGGGAAAAGAAGTGGGTTTATGCCAAGGTAATCCGCAAGGTTAAACGGGATAGGGACAAATGGAAGGTGCTTTTGGCCCGCCTGATAAGGGCGGAAGCCAGGGGGGATTGGTTCCCCTACACTGTCACCTTGCGCCGAAAGGAAGGCAAGCTCTATGCCTTCATCTCCTTTGATGAAGAGCTTCCTCCGGTTTCAATCACTAAAGCCCAAGGAGTAATAGGGCTTGACCTCAATGCCGTTCCGCAGCATGTGGCCTGGGCAGAGGCTTCCTCGGACGGGAATTTGGTCTCCCACGGGGCCTTGCCCATCCCTGACCTTTCCGGGAAGCCCAAGAAAGTGCGAGATTACATCCTCTGGCTTACGGCCTGGCAAGTAGTTCGCCTGGCCAAGGAGAAAGGGAAGGCCATTGCTTTGGAGCGCCTTAGGCGCATGCCTAAAGGGGAGCGCGGGGATGGGAAGCCGGCCCTCAGGCGCAAGCTTGGAAACTGGGCCTACCGGAGCCTGAGGGAGAAGATTAAGGTTCTGGCTCAAAGGGAAGGGATTGAGGTTATTGAAGTGAATCCGGCTTACACTTCGGTCATAGGGGCATTGAAGTATGCCCCACAGTACCTATTGGACAAGGACCGGGCAGCGGCTTTTGTGATTGCCAGGCGTGCCCTGGGGTTTGAAGAAAAGATGCCTGAGCATTACGAATGCTTATTAAGTGATGGAGAATTCCTTGGATATGCCGTTGCCTATTGGGAAGAGAAAGCTGCGGAGCTGAGGGCGAGGAAGAAAGGGGAGAAGAATAAGTGGAAAAGGAATGCGGTTCGGGGGAGTTTGGAGAAAGCGAGGAAATCCCTCCAGCTTCTAAGGAGCTGGATGGAGACTAAGGAAAGTGTGGGCGGCGAGCCAGTAGGGGCGACCTGCCGGGTCGTCCCTTCCCAAGAGACGGCCAACCGATGGAAGGAGCCGGTGAGGGGCGGGCCTTTGGGCTCGCAAAAAGCTTGGCAAGTCGCCTATGCAGCCCTCGCTGAGTCTCTCCTTGGGAGGTCTTTTAGGGACCTTTCTCCCTTGAGGCCGGTTCTGGTCTTGGGGGACTGGGAGAGGCCAGCGAAGAGGTTAGCTCCTGACCTGGTCCAGGGGCGGGATTATCAACACTATGGGGGAAGACCAGGCAAAATCCATTAATCCTTGTCAAGGTGAACCTTACCCCACAAAGGGCCGAAGAAGTTTATGCTTGTCTTTCTACTTTGAAAAAACTGGCTACCGAAGTAGAGCTTTCAGATGGACGCCTAATTTTAAAGGTGCGTAATAAGAAAGGAGCGGGCGATTTTTAATCCCCTTGCCGGCAAAAGGGGACGGCTATTCACTCCAAAGCACGCCCATTTTGCGATAGATTTTTACGGTAAGCTTTGTGCCAATAGAGAGCTGGCTCGCGAACTTCTCTCAAAAGTGGAGAAAGTCTACAGGAAGGAGAAAACAGCTAAAGAAATCGTTGAAGAGCTGAGAAAGAGCGAGCGTTTTAAAGCCTTTCAAGGTTTGCCTGGGTATGACCCTGAATACATCCTCCAATGCCTTGAACTGATTTTTGAGCAAGAAGATGTGAATTACCCTCCGCCGAAGAAAGGTCGTGCATTGGCTTGGCAACTCCTTGAGGATATTGTGATAAATGAGATGCACCCTGTAGAGGCCATGCTCAGGAGTGGGCTTAGGATTTAAGCGTTGAAGTTGGCCCGGGCGGCTCCTTAATATTTGAGCCTTTGGCCTAAAGTTGGCCTCCGCCAGCCTGATTAACCTGGGATGGAAAGAGCACAATGGGTCCTTCTGTAGCTCCAGGGCTTTCCAGTTTTTTGCTGTGGACTGACGAGCAAGCTTAGGTCTCCGGCCAGTAAAGCCTTGGGGTTTAACTTGCTCTATGGCCCCACTTTTAACCCAAGAAGTGCGAATTTGACAAGCGGCCTATTTTGTGGTATATATAGCGCCAAACTTTGCAAGGGGTAGAAGAGTGGACGCAATGGTCCTGGTAGACCTTCGGGTCAGAAAGCGCGCTAAGCGTGGGCAGGCCCTCAAATCCGGAGGGACTACCAGGGCCATTTCTTTTCCCTCAGGGTGAAGTGTAACCATAGTTAGCAGGAATCAAGGGGCCGGCCCTCCGGATAGAAGGAGGGCCGGCCTTTTTTATATCACCCAAAAGGAGGTGTGCCATGACCGAGTGCCCTGAGTGCGGAGCTACTATAAACCTCCCACCCGGAACGGAAGTGGGGGAAATCATCACCTGCCCCGATTGCGGGGTGGAACTGGAAGTCGTGAGCCTTAACCCCCCATCCCTGGAGCTGGCTCCCCAAGTGGAAGAAGACTGGGGAGAATGAGGAGGCCAGGATGAAAATCGGGGTGCTCACATCCCGAATCCGGGTGGAAGAGAAATTGCTCTTCCAGGCCCTGGAAAAAGCCGGCTTAGATTACGAAAGGATTGACGTGGAAAGCATCCCCTTCCTCTTAAATAGCAAAGCCTTCGCCAGCTTTGACGCCGTTCTAATCCGCTGCGTAAGCCACACCCAGGCCTTCTACGCCTCCAGGGTTCTGGAAAGCCAAGGGGTAAAAGTCATAAACTCCCACCACGTAATCAATGTGTGCGGGGATAAGCTCCTCACCTCCCTTGCCCTCTTGGAACATGGCGTCCCTACCCTCCACACCATCGTTGCTTTCTCCCCCGAAACCGCACTCCAGTCCATTGAAACCATGGGTTACCCGGTAGTTCTGAAACCCCTCCACGGCTCATGGGGCAGGCTCCTGGCTAAGGTTAACGATAGGGATTCGGCAGAAGCTATCCTGGAACACAAAAAGACCCTGGGAGGATACGCACACTCTGTCTTCTACATCCAGGAGTATGTGGAAAAGCCAGGACGGGACATAAGGGCCTTCGTAGTAGGAGGAGAGACCATCGCCGCTATCTACCGCAATTCCAGCCACTGGATAACGAATACAGCCAGAGGGGCAAAAGCCTCCTTCTGCCCCATAACCCCAGAACTTGACCACATCGCCAAAGCGGCCGCCGAAGCCGTCGGAGGAGGAATCTTGGCCGTGGATATCTTTGAAACGCCCGAGGGTAGGCTCGTGGTGAGCGAGGTCAACCATACCCCTGAGTTCCGCAACAGCATAGAGCCAACAGGGGTAGATATCCCCGCCAAAATGGTAGATTACGTCAAGAAAGCGGCCGGAGGGGAGATATGAAAGGGGGAAGATAGGGGTCCTTTTCTCCAGGGTAAGGCTGGAGGAAAAGCTAATCTTTGAAGCCCTGGCCAGGCGGAAAATCCCGTTTGAGAAGCTGGATGTAAGGGCTATGGCTTTTGACCTGGAAAAGGCCCAGGGCTTTGAGCGCATCCTAATCCGGTGCATAAGCCACCGGGAGGCTTTCTACAGCTCCCGCATCCTGGAAAGCCAAGGGGTTAGGACTGTAAATTCCCATCGGACCATCCGTCTGGCCGGGGATAAGCTGCTAACATCCCAAGCCCTTGTGGATAAAGGGGTGCCGACTTTGCCGGTAATCCTGGCTTTCTCTCCGCAGGCGGCAATGGAGGCGCTGGAAAAACTGGGTTACCCGGCAGTGATAAAGCCCCTCAACGGCTCCTGGGGCAGGCTCATCGCTAAGATTGATAACGCCGAATCCGCCCGCAGTATCCTGGAGCACCGCTCCTACCTGAACGAGGAACTTGGCTCCGTCTTCTACATCCAGCCCTACGTGGAAAAGCCCGGCCGCGATATCCGGGTCATGGTAGTAGGGGATGAGGTGATTTACGCCGTCTACCGCTACTCCTCCCACTGGATTACCAACACTGCCCGCGGTGCCTACACCGAGCCTTGCCCTATAACATCGGAGCTTGAGGAGCTAAGCCTCAGGGCTGCCGAAGCAGTAGGCGGGGGAATCCTGGCCCTGGACATCTTTGAAACCCCGGAAGGCATCGTGGTCAACGAGGTGAACCACACCCCCGAATTCCACGGGGCCATGAAGGCAGTGGATGTGGATATAGCGCAGAAAATTGTGGATTACTTCCTCCAAGGAGGGTGAGATGGTCAGTGCTTCCATAGTTGGCGCATCTGGATACGCCGGGGGGGAACTGCTCCGGCTACTCCTCGGCCACCCATCCTTCAAGGTGAAGCAGGTCACTTCCGAAACCTGGGCTGGCAAGCCTGTGCACTTTGTCCACCCCAACCTGCGCGGCCGCACGGAGCTGCGCTTCGTCAAGCTTGAAGACCTTGAGCCGTGCGATGTCCTCTTCCTTGCCCTCCCCCACGGTCAGGCCATGTATCAGATTGAGCACTTTGCCTCCCTCGCCCATTACATCGTAGACCTTTCGGCCGATTTCCGCCTCAAGGACCCGGCGGATTACCGGCGCTGGTACGAGGTTGAGCATCCGGCCCCCCATTGGCTTCCCCTCTTCACCTACGGCCTGCCCGAAATCCACCGGGAGGAGATTCGTTCCTCTCGCTACGTGAGCGGGGTGGGATGCAATGCCGCTTGCTCTATCCTGGCGCTTTATCCCCTCTACCGGAGGAAACTGGTGGAAATGGCCATTGTAGACGTCAAAGTCGGTTCCTCGGAAGGGGGTAGCAAGCCGACCCAGGCTTCCCACCACCCTGAAAGGGCAGGGGTGATGCGGCCCTACGCCCCGGCTTCGCACCGCCACCTGGCAGAGCTGGTCCAGGAACTCAACTTCGGGGAGAAGCCCCAAATCCACTTCACCGTTACCTCGGTTGATGCCGTGAGGGGAGCACTGGCCACTTGCCATTGCTTCCTCAAAGAGCCCGCCTCGGAAAAAGAACTGTGGAAAATTTACCGGGAGGATTACGGAGCCGAGCCCTTCATCCGCCTGGTATCGGCTAAGCAAGGCATCCACCGCTACCCCGACCCCAAAGTCTTGGCCGGCTCAAACTACTGCGACATAGGGTTCGCCGTTGAGGAGGGGACGAACCGGGTAGTGGTGATGGGGGCAATAGATAACCTGATGAAAGGCTCGGCGGGGAATGCCGTCCAAGCCGCAAACCTCATGCTCGGCTTCCCCGAGACTGCAGGCTTGGATTTCCCCGGCCTTCACCCCGTCTAAAGGAGGATGAAATGTTAGTGGTCAAGTTCGGAGGGAACGGAAACCTGGACATGGATTCTTTCTGTGCCGATGTGGCCTTCATGGTTCGCAACGGCTATAAATTGGCGGTGGTCCACGGCGGCTCCAAGGAGATGGACGCCCTCTCCGAAAAGCTCGGCAAGCCCCCGCTCTTCGTCACAACCCCCTCGGGCTTCCAGTCCCGATACACCGACCGGGAAACTCTGGAGATTTTCATCATGGCCGTTGGCAAGGTGAACAAGCTCTTGGTGGAGAAGCTTCAGAAGCTTGGAATCAACGCCATCGGCCTATCGGGATTGGATGGCAGGCTCATCCGAGGCAAGCGGAAGGGGGTGATAATCGCTCAGGAGGGGGAGAAGAAGAAAGTCCTCAAGGGCGATTACGGCGGGACGGTTGAAGAAGTTGATGCCAAGCTCCTCTCCCTTCTGCTGGAACGAGGATACACGCCAGTGATTGCCCCCCTGGCCCTGAGTGAGGAAGGCGAGGCCTTGAACGTAGATGGCGATAGGGTAGCGGCGGCAGTGGCCGGCGCCCTGAAAGCCCAAGCCCTCCTCATCCTAACCGGCGTTCCGGGGCTCCTAAGGAACTTCCCCGATGAATCCACCCTCATCCCCGAAATACCTGGGGAAAAGCTTGAGGAATACATTGAACTTTATGCCCGAGGGCGCATGAAGAAGAAGCTCCTCGGTGCCGCCGAAGCCCTCCGGCAGGGGGTCCACTTGGTAATCCTGGCCAATGGCCGAGTGGAGAACCCAATCCGCCGGGCGCTTGAAGGACACGGAACTTTCATCAAACAAGGAGGAGAAGGATGGACTACATTGCCTTGGAAGATGCTCACACCAGCGGCTTCTACCGAAAGCACCCCATAGTCTTGGTGAAGGGGGAAGGGGCAAAGGTCTGGGATGCCGAAGGGCGGGAGTACATTGATTGCACATCAGGCCATGGGGTAGCGAACGTCGGCCATGCCAACCCCTACGTGGCCGAAGCCATAGCCCGCCAGGCCTCCCGCCTCATAACCTGCTCCGAACTTTTCTACAACGATGTCCGGGCCGAACTACTGGCCACTTTGGCTCGGATAACCCCGCCAGGCCTGAAAAGGGCCTTTCTGTGCAATTCGGGGACGGAGGCGGTTGAGGGGGCCTTGAAGATTGCCAGGCTGGTCACCGGCCGCAAGAAATTCGTGGCCGCAATGCGCAGCTTCCACGGCCGCACCTTCGGCTCCCTATCGGCTACTTGGCGGAAAGAGTACCGGGAGCCGTATGAGCCATTGGTCCCGGGCTTCAGTTTCGTCCCCTTCAATAACCTTGAGGCAATGGATAAGGCCGTGGACCACGAGACCGCAGGGGTCATCTTGGAAGTAGTGCAAGGGGAAGGAGGGGTCATCCCTGGCAAGGGGGAATACTTGCGGGGAGTGCAGGAAATCTGCCGCCAAAAGGGCGCCCTGTTCATCCTGGACGAAGTCCAAACTGGTTTCGGGCGGACCGGGAAGATGTTCGCTTGTGAGCACTATGGCCTTGAGCCTGACCTAATGTGCTTGGCCAAAGGGTTTGGAGGGGGTGTGCCTTTCGGAGCAGTGATGATTCACGAAAAATTCGGGGAGATGCCCAAACGCCTGCACGGCTCAACGTTCGGGGGGAATCCGCTGGCCTGCGCTGCAGCCTTGGCTGCCATCCGCTACCTTGAGGAGAACGACCTCCCCCGCCGAGCCGCCGAGCTTGGGGAATATTTCCTCGGCCGCCTGCGCCAATTGGAGTCTAACTTGGTGAGGGAAGTAAGGGGGCTTGGGCTTATGGTCGGGATTGAGCTGAAGAAAGAGGCCTCCCCCTACATTGAAGCCTTGGCCGAGGAAGGAGTCCTGGCCCTTTCGGCTGGCCCTACGGTAATCCGCTTCCTCCCACCCTTGGTCATCAGCCGGGAAGAATTGGACAAAGTGGTGGAAGCGGTGGAGAAGGTGCTGCCATGAACGAACGGGAAGCGGTGGAATTCCTCAAGGGCATCCTGAACATCTACTCCCCATCTGGGGAGGAGGGACCCTTGGCCCGCTACTTAGCCGAAAGCTTGGAAAAGCGCGGCTTAAGGGCCTATGTTGACGATGTAGGCAACGTAATCGCTGCCTTTTCCAGGCCTATACCGGATGAGCCTGAGCTAATCTTCTTGGGCCACATAGACACTGTCCCCGGCTTTATCCCCGTCCGCGAAGAGGGAGGCAAAATCTTCGGCCGAGGGGCGGCGGACGCCAAAGGCCCCATAGCCGCCTTCCTCGTCGCTATGCTGAGGGTCAAGCCGGAAACCCCCGTAGTCTTCGTGGGTGCGGTTGGCGAGGAAGCCGAAAGCATCGGGGCCAAATACGTAATCCCCCGCTTCAAGCCCAAAAATGCGGTGGTAGGGGAACCAGGGCAATGGGAAGGGATAACTTTGGGATACAAAGGCCGGCTCATTATCCGCTACAATTTGTCAAAGCCCAAAGCCCACACCGCTGCCCCATCCCCTACTGCCCCAGAGGAAGCTTTCCTCTTCTGGCAAGAACTCAAGGCCTGGGCCGAAGGATTCAACCAGGCACGGAGCCCGTTTGAACGGGTAGACATTTGCCTGACGGAGATTTGCTCGCAGAACGAAGCTTTTTCCTCCTCTGTAGAAATGGGCTTGGAACTACGCCTACCTCCGGGGCTTGAGCCTTCAGCTTTGACCACCACGGCCCTCTCCTTGGCCAAGGGTGCGACCCTGGAATTCTCCGGGGAGGAGAAAGCCTTCGTAGCCCAGCGCAATAACCCCTTAGTCCGAGCTTTCCTGAGGGCAATCCGGGCCGAAGGAGGGACCCCTCGCTTCAAGCTCAAGAGCGGCACATCCGACATGAACCTGGCAGGCCCATCCTGGCAGTGCCCAATCCTGGCCTATGGCCCCGGCGACTCTTCCCTTGACCATACCCCATGGGAGCACATTGAGGTTGAGGACTACCTGAAAGCTGTAAAAGTCTGGGAGAGGGTGCTCACGCTCCTTTCGGGAGGTGGAAATGAAGCCTTGGATTGAATCGGAAATGGTACGAAGGTTTACCGCTTCGGTGCATTTTGACCGGGAACTTTACCGTCAAGACATTCAGGGGAGCATAGCCCATGTTCGGATGCTGGCCAACCAAGGCCTAATCTCGCCTGAGGAATCCGAAGCCATCGTCGGCGAATTGCAGAAAATACGTGAGGAGATTGAGGAGGGGAAGTTTGAGTGGAAAGAGGAGTATGAAGATGTGCACTTGAACGTGGAAGCAGCGCTAATAGAAAGGCTTGGCGAGATAGGGGCCAAGCTCCACACCGGCAGGAGCCGGAATGACCAGATAGCTTTGGACATGCGCCTTTACATCCGGGAGGCCTCCGAAAGGGTCCGCAAAGCCATAGAGGAAGTCCAGAAAGCCATCCTTAGCCTGGCCGAAACCTATGCCGATGTGATAATGCCCGGCTACACTCACCTTCAGCGAGCCCAGCCCATCCTCTTCTCCCTTCACATCATGGCCTACTTCTGGATGTTGGAGAGGGATAAAGGTCGCTTCTCCGATGCTGCCCGGCGAGCCGATGAATGCCCCTTAGGGGCGGGGGCGCTGGCCGGAAGCACCCTCCCCTTATCCCCGGAGCACGTAGCTCAAGAACTCGGCTTCTCCCGGAGCTTCCGCAACAGCATAGACGCCGTAAGCGATCGCGATTTCGTCATAGAATTTTTAGCGGCATGCTCCATCCTCATGGTCCACCTCTCCCGCCTGGCTGAAGAATTAATCCTGTGGTCAACCGAAGAATTCAGCTTCATAGAGATTGCCGATCCCTTCACCACCGGCTCAAGCATGATGCCTCAGAAGCGGAATCCCGATGTAGCGGAGCTCATACGGGCCAAGAGTGGGAGGGTATTCGGGCACCTCCTGGCCCTTCTAACCGTCCTCAAAGGCCTTCCTCTCTCCTACAACCGTGACCTCCAAGAAGACAAAGAAGGCCTGTTTGATTCTGTGAAAACAATCCTGGCCTGCCTTGAAATCCTGGCCCCGCTGCTGAGGACAATTAAAGTGAACAAGGGCAAGATGCATTCTGCGGCTGAAAGCAGCTTCATACTGGCGACGGACATAGCCGAACACCTGGTGGCCAAAGGCATGCCTTTCCGCAGAGCTCACGCTGTAGTGAGAGAAATGGCCAACTATTGTCGTGAAATGGGCAAAGGATTCAAAGACCTGAGCTTAGAAGAATTGCGAACCTTCTGCGAACTTTTTGACGAATCCTTTTTAAAGCGCCTCACCGCCGAGGCCTCCGTCAAAGCCAGACGTCTCCTTGAACAAGTCCAATGGCAAATTGCCGAAGCAAAGAAGCTACTGGGCCAACCAGCCCACTGATTAGAGGAGAGTTTGGGGACTGACTCCCAGCGGAGGCCTGGCCCCAAGCACCTTAAAAGAGGTAGCGAGTTGCCCACCTTAGCAACCCGTCCACGAGTGGGACCCAAAGCGCTGGCAAACCCAAAGCCTGCGAGGATAGGAAAGGGGGTCCAGGGGGGCGAAGCCCCCTCCCAGGGGGTTTGGGGGATGTGCCCCCAAGAACCTTAAGAAGGGGGCGAGTTGCCCACCTTAGCAACCCGCCCACGAGTGGGACCCTAAACGCCGGCAAACCCTGAGCCCACGAGGATAGGAAAGGGGGTCCAGGGGGCGAAGCCCCCATGGCAGGGGGTTTGGGGGATGTGCCCCCAAGAACCTTAAGAAGGGGGCGAGTTGCCCACCTTAGCAACCCGGCCACGAGTGGGACCCCAGAACGCTGGCGAACCCAAAGCCCACGAGGGTGGGCAAATGGGGGGCCAGGGGGGCGCAAGCCCCCTGGCAGGGGCGTGGGGGTGTCCCCCACAAAATCAAAAGGGGGGCGAGTTGCCCACCTTAGCAACCCCGCCCACGAGTGGGACCCAAAGCGCTGGCAAACCCAAAGCCTGCGAGGATAGGAAAGGGGGTCCAGGGGGGCGAAGCCCCCATGGCAGGGGGTTTGGGGGATGTGCCCCCAAGAACCTTAAAGGAGGGGGCGAGTTGCCCCCATTAGCAACCTGGCCACGAGTGGGACCCCAGAACGCTGGCGAACCCAAAGCCTGCGAGGGTGGGAAAGGGGGTCCAGGGGGGCGAAGCCCCCTCCCAGGGGGTTTGGGGGATGTGCCCCCAAGAACCTTAAGAAGGGGGCGAGTTGCCCACCTTAGCAACCCGGCCACGAGTGGGACCCAAAGCGCTGGCGAACCCTAAGCCCACGGGGGTGGGCAAAGGAGGGTCCAGGGGGCGTAAGCCCCCTGGCGGGGGGCGTGGGGGGTGTCCCCCCACAAAATCAAAGGAGGGAGCGAGTTGCCCCCATTAGCAACCACGCCACGAGTGGGGCCCAAAACTCTGGCGAACCCTCAGGCCACGAGGGTGGGCGGGGGGGGTGGAGGGGGCTCTGCCCCCACCGGCAAACTCTTAGCTCACGAGAATAGGCAAACCAAAACCTTAAGAAAGGAGGTCAGCCATGAAAAAGATAGTCCTTGCTTATTCCGGCGGACTTGACACCTCTGTCTCCATACACTGGCTCAAAGAACACTACAACGCCGAAATAATAACCTTAACCTTAGACCTGGGCCAAGAAAAAGACATTGAAGCCATCCGCCGCAAAGCCCTAACCATCGGCGCAACAAAAGCCATAACCATAGACGCCAAAGAAGAATTCATAAAGGACTTCGTCTTCCCTGCCCTGAAAGCAGGCGCAATCTACGAAGGAGATTACCCCCTATCAACCGCCCTGGCCCGCCCCCTAATCGCCAAATACCTGGTAAAAGTGGCCAGGGAAGAAGGAGCAACCGCCGTCGCCCATGGCTGCACCGGCAAAGGCAACGACCAGGTCCGATTTGACGTCTCCACAGGCGCCCTGGCCCCAGACCTGGAAGTAATCGCCCCGGTAAGGGAGTGGGGCATGACCAGGGAAGAAGAAATTGAATACGCCCAAAAACACGGCATACCTGTCCCCGCAACCCTCAACAGCCCATACAGCATAGACGCCAACCTCTGGGGGCGGAGCATAGAATGCGGAATCTTGGAAGACCCCTGGCAAGAACCACCGGAAGAAGTCTTTGAATGGACCAAGCCTCCCGAAAAAGCCCCCTCCCAACCCCGCTACCTGCAGATAGACTTTGAAGAAGGGATACCAGTAGCCCTTGATGGAGAAAAACTATCAGGGGCCGAACTGGTAAGCCGCCTCAACCTCATAGCCGGAGAATACGGCGTCGGCCGGATAGACCACATAGAGAACAGGCTTGTGGGGATAAAATCCCGCGAAGTCTACGAAGCCCCCGCCGCCGTGGTGCTCTACGAAGCTCACCGCAAACTGGAAAAGATGACCCTAACCAAAGAAGTCCTTAGGTTCAACGCCCAAGTAGCCCTCACCTATGCCGACCTCGTCTACAATGGGCTATGGTTTTCGCCCCTCAAGAAAGCCTTGGATGCCTATGTGGACAGTGTCCAAAAGGTGGTCACAGGCACAGTAAGGGTAAAACTGGAAAAAGGGGTGGCCAGGGTAGTAGGAGTTCGCTCCCCCTACTCCCTGTACGACTACAAACTCGCCACCTACGATAAGGCCGATGCCTTTGACCACAAGGCAGCGGTGGGCTTCATAAAGCTGTGGGGGCTGCCTTTGAGGGTCAAAAGCAAAGTGCAAGGGATTTAATCCTCTTCCTCCTTGGCCGCCTTACCCTTAGCCACCACCTCAACCTCTGGGGCAGGGCCGGGGACCTCCTCCTCAATCTCTTCCTCCCCGGCCCTGACCACCCTCACAACCTCCTCATCCAGAGGAACGGCCGGGGTAACCCCAGGGGGAAGCTTGATATCCCGCACCAAGATGGCGTCATCAATCTCTTTTAGGACCGAAAGGTCCACCTCAATCTCCGGCGGCAAATCGGCAGGGAGGCACTCCACCTCCAAAGTCTCCATAGAGTAAATTAGCACACCGACGCCGGAGGCCACAACAGGCGACTCGCCCTTGAAGACCAAGGGGACCTCGGCCGTTATCTTTTCCTCGGCGGCTACCTCGTAAAAATCCACGTGCCGGACTTTATGGGTTATGGGGTCCCTCTGCAAATCTTTAAGCAGCACCAAATGAGGGGTGCTTTCCCCCTTAATCTTTAGGTTTATGAGCCGGCTGAACCCTGCCTTCTTTATAATCTCCTTCAAATCCTTCCGGCTCACCTGAATGGGGATTGAGCTATCCACATGGCCGTAAATGACTCCGGGCACGTAGCCGGCTTCCAAAAGCCTTTTGCTCTTCTTGCCCAGAAGGTTCCTCCTCTCTACGGTAAGCTCAATAACCTCCATCCTAACCCTCCTTAAGCCAATTTCTCACAATGGAAATTAATCCCAAAGCCAAGCCCAGGCCAAGGCCGAACTTGAAAGCTGTAGCACCATCAAACACAGTTTCTATTGTTCCCGCCATCTCCTTAGCTATGACCAGGAAAGCCTTACCGTCCTGAGCTCTCAAGCTCTGGCAAAAGGCGATGCCAACCCTTGAATTGGAAACTTCAGCCCTGTTAGCCTTGACAAACCCGAGGCGGCTACTTTCAAAAGCGCTTTCCTCGGCTTTGACCACCAGCGCCACGCTTTGCTTAGCCTCAACCTTTTGGGAGCTTATGACTTCCGCCCCCGATTGGACCATTTCCACCTTTGAGGCCGAAATCTGGGAAGCACCGCTCTGGTTCAACTTAACCTCTTGGGCTGAAACATCTCCCACGATTTCGCCTTCAATCGTGGCCAATTCTTCCTGGAACTTCTTCTGTTCTTCCATGGGCTACTCCTTGCTGAAACTTGGAGTATTGTAATCGGAGAAGCCAACCAAGTCAAATTTCACCCATTTTGGTTTTTGGGGGGCACATCCCCCAAACCCCCTGCCATGGGGGCTTCGCCCCCTGGACCCCCATTTGCCCACCCCCGTGGGCTGAGGGTTTGCCGGCGTTTAGGGTCCCACTCGTGGCGTGCTGGCAAAAGTGGGCTACTCGCCCCTTTTAGATTCTTGGGGGCACATCCCCCAGACCCCCTGGGAGGGGGCTGCGCCACCTCCACCCCCCGTTTGCCTGCCCTCGTTGGCTTAGGGTTAGCGGGCTTTTTGGGTCCCACTCGTAGGCTAACCTTTCCCCCGGCACCTCCCCGGAGCGGAGGGTAGAACCTCGCCAAATTTTCCCCCTTCCCTCGCAGGGAAGGGGGTCAGGGGGTTAGGTCGGAAAGGCACACCCCCATAACACCTCGCCATGAGAGCTTCGCCCCCATGGATCCCCCATTCCCACCCCCGTTAGCTTAGGGTCTGCCGGCGTTCTGGGTCCCACTCGTGGCAGGGTGGTAAGAGTCAGCTGCTCTCCCCCAAGCCCCTTGGGATAGGGCGAAGCCCATCCACCCTCAGTCTTAAGGCAAAATAAAGGGCGGGAGCTTGGCCCCGCCCTTGCGTATTTTCCACGGCTTTTCAGGGGGTAAACCTTGCCTTAATGCCTAAGCACCAGCGGTAGGTAGATGCGATAGGGCAAGAACGAAGTGCCCACAATCGCCCTTACCGGCCCATGCAAGGTCTCTTTACCGCTGGTGTCCACATCCGCCAGCCAGTACCACCATATCCCTTCCTGCGGCACGGTGTCGGTATAGGAGTAAGTTGCGCCGCCTCCCCTCGCTTGCGATGGAACAAATCCAATCCTTTCGGCCCGGGCGAAATCTTCCACCGGCGCTCGGTACAGCCAGAAGCCAAAGTTGTCTATCTCCACCGCTGTAGCCCACTCTAACCGCACATCCCGCCCGCTTATGCCACCGATGCGGAAGTAGAGTAGCTCTACGGCGGTTGGAACATTGCTTATAGGTTCATCGTCTTTAGCCCGATTGGCTGGGTTATCATAAACGTCAATGGCATCGCTAACGATAGCGGTGTTGACCGTCGTGGTGATGTCGTGCACCACGCGGAAGACGGTGGTGATGCGGAACGACTCGCCCGGCGCCAGGTTGCGCCCGAAACCATACGGCGAGTCAGTGGTCAGGTCGTACCAGGTCAGCAGGCCCTGACTATCGCTAATCACATTGGGCATCGGCTCGGCCCAGACGAAACTCAGGTAGTACGGGTCGTAGGCGTCCAGGAGCGGCAGGACGTCAATGGTGCTGATGCCGACGTTGGTGATGACGATGGTGAAGGTGACGTAGTTCGGTGCCAGTAAGTCAGTGTCAAAGGCCACCAGTTGCTTATCCAGCGCGATGGCCGGGTCCACGATGGCGACCGGCGCGTCGTCGGTGTCGGTGAGGACGCCGCCGGGATACTCGCCGCCGACCAGCGCGACGTTCCAGTACGTGCCGGTGATGCCCGGCGTGGCGGTCACGGCGAAGGTGACGGTGATGCTCTGGCCGGGGGCCAGCGGGCCCAGGTTCTGCCAGACCAGAGTCGGCTCGGCGATGACGTCCGGGTCGGACGGGTCACCGGAGCCACGCACGTAGTAGAAGTCGGCGGGCAGGGTGTCGGTCAGCACCAGCGGGTCAAAGGTCACCTGCCCGGTGTTGGTGATGCGGATGGTGTAGGTGAAAGGCATATGGCGGACGGCCTGGCCGGGCGCCACGTCTTTGGTCAGTTCCAGGCCCGGCACCAGCGGGGTGGTGGGCTCTTCGTCCCCGTTGTTGCCGGGGTTATCGTCGGGCGTGTCGGAGCCGACGACGACCGCGTTGGTGAAGACGTCGGTCGTCGTCACCAGCACCCGCACGGTGACCGTGAGGCGCCGGACCTCACCCACAGCCAGGTCGCTCAGGCTCCAGACCAGCGGGTTGGGGCCGGAGGACTGCGTCGGCGTGGCGGAGACGAAAGCCACCTCGGGCGGCAGGGTGTCGGTCACCGCTGCGTTCCGGGCCACCGACGGTCCGTTGTTGGTGACGAGGAGGGTGTAGGTGAGCAGCGTGCCCACGATCACCGGGTCGGGGTCATCGCTCTTGGTCACGGCCAGGTCGGCCCGGGTCTGGACGGGCGTGGTGATGTCGTCCGTATCCGTGAGGCCAGAGGTATCGGTAATGGCGACGGCGTTGTAGATGAACGCGCCGGCAGGCACGCCGCTATCCACCCGCACCACCAAAGTCACCACGCCAGAGGCCGGCGGATACTGGTCGCCCAGGGCCCAGGTGACCACGCCACCCGCATAACCGCAGGAGAGGCCGCCATAGCAGGCCTGGTAGGTCGTGCTCACCGGCACCGTGTCGCTGATGGTCACGCCGAAGGCCGGCTCGTTGCCAGTGACCGTGTAGGCCAGGGTGTAGGTCAGCAGACCCCCGGCTTGCACCACCGCTGGGTCCGCCGTCTTGGTCACACTCAGGCTGTGGGCACTCTCCACTGGCGTGGTGATGTCATCGGTGTCCGTCAGACCCGCCGTATCGGTGATGGCAACGGCGTTGTAGATGACCGTCCCGCTCACCAGCGGGCTGGCTACCCGCACCACCAGCGTCACCACGCCCGAGGCCGGCGGATTGACCGTCCCCAGGCTCCAGGTGACCACACCACCCGCGTGGCCGCAGGGCGCGCCATAGCAGGCCTGATAGGTCGTGCTCTGCGGCACGGTGTCGCTGATGGTCACCCCGAAGGCTGGCTCGTTCCCGCTCACCGCCCAGGCCAGGGTGTAGGTCAGCAAGTCCCCGGCCTGCACCGGGCTGGGACTGGCCGTCTTGGTCACACTCAGGCTGTGGCTGCTCTGGACCGGCGTGGTGACCTCATCCGTGTCCGTCAGGCCCGAGGTGTCGGTGATGGCCACCGCATTGTAGATGACCGTCCCGCTCACCAGCGGGCTGGCTACCTGAACCACCAGGGTCAGGATGCCGGTGGCCTGGGTGGTGCCGCTCTCCGGCGGCAGAAAGTTGCCCAGCGGCCAGAGGATGGTGCTTCCGACGAGAGTGTGCGGCAGTGTCGCCGTCACGAAGACAGTGTGCTCCGGCACGGTGTCGCTCACCACCACGCCGTAGACCGGCTCGTCGCCAGTAATCGTATAGGCCAGCGTGTAGGTCAGCAGAGCCCCCGCCTGAACCGGGCTGGGTTGGGCCGATTTGACCACTTCCAGCGTGTGCGACGAGGTCACCGTGTCCGTGACCGTGTCCGTCGTCGGCGTAGGTACCTGCGTGCAGGTGACCGCGCCGGTGTTGACAATCGGCAGGCCGTCCGTCAGCGGCAGGTTCACGGTGACAGCGAAGGACAGATAGACCGGCACATTGGGTGGCAGAGTGTTGATGGTCCAGGTCAGTACAGGCAGGTTGGCATCGCTGCGGCTGTCGCCACCGGCGATGGAGCCCGCCACGTAGGTCGTGTGGACCGGGACGGTGTCGGAGACGGTCACGCCCAGCGCCGTCTCGTTACCCGTGTTCAGGACCATCAGAGTGTAGGTGATAAGGTCGCCGGGGC
>Ga0078972_1002793_pt1 | contig 55747 bp, 44 predicted proteins | sample YelNatPaOPGAMG01_FD_67568 | JGI IMG/M metagenome (GOLD analysis project Ga0078972, IMG submission 67568) | Hot spring thermophilic microbial communities from Obsidian Pool, Yellowstone National Park, USA - OP-RAMG-01 (SPADES assembly) (version 2) | ecosystem: Environmental > Aquatic > Thermal... | reverse complement strand
TCCTTGGAGTCAAAGATAGGCTTCCACGGATAAAGAAGATTGCGACTCATTTGTAGTGTCCAATTAAATAACGACAACTCTCCTAACTGGAAGTATGGGTTGATTTTCGGAAACTTGGGTTGGCGGAGAGATCGCCGCCGGAGAAAAACTCAGGCGTTTTATAACCTCCGACGCTTTATTTACCTATGCCGAAGGTGCAAACGACTTGGCCACAAACAGGACTTCACGCCTCTCTCCATACCTGCACTTTGGCTGTATATCTCCCCTGGAAATAGAGCAGACAGTCCTCAAGAGCTATCCATCCCTCCAAGACATACCCGAAGATGCTCTCAGTTTGAGCCGGGCTGAGGCTGCAGTCAAGAGCAATGGACACCTCCTTTTCGAAGAAAAATCTGCTCTGATGGAAGAAAACGTTGTTTTCTTATCCGCAAATTCCTTCGTCAGGCAGCTCTGCTGGCGAGACTTCTATATCCAATTTGCCTGGGGTTTTCCCCATATTCAGACTACTGGTTATCGGGAAAGATCTTTGATCTGGAACGACGACGAGACAGCTCTGATATCTTGGATGAACGGAGAAACAGGGGAAGACATCGTAGATGCGGCTATGGGTCAGCTCGCGGACGAAGGTTTCGTACACAACAGAGCCAGGCTCATCGCATCTTCTTATCTGAGCAAAACTTTGAAAATAGACTGGCGTCATGGCCTCAGCCATTACAATTCTTTACTGACAGATGCCGATTATGCTTCCAATGCCGGCAACTGGCAGTGGATGGCAGGGGTAGGGACGGACACCAGAGTGAACAGGATACTGAGCCCAAAAAGACAACAGGAACGTTTTGACCCAGACGGAATCTACAGGTCGCGCTATATCGACAGACTCCGCAACGAGACCGGTAAAAGCGACGACAGCTCGACGGCACGGCTTCAACAACGCCTTTTTTAGTAAAAAGCAGCTAAAAATTGAAAAAAATAGCGCCAAAACGATAAAAATATTCACTTTTGAAAAAATAAGGGGTTTGGTTGGACTAGCCTACTTTTCGCCATGGGTTCATTAATTAAAAAGCGCCGTAAGCGCATGCGTAAGAAAAAACATAAGAAGATGCTGAAGAGAACTCGTTGGCAGAGGCGTTCCAAATAGCAGATAGGATCAGCCAACATCTTTTATAACTCGAAAGAGTTGGCTTTTACCACCATCGCTATCAAATTGTCGTCTTGAACGGCTTGGCTGATTTCTTTTTCCAACAGACCAGCCTCGTGCTCTTCAAGCTCGAAAAACCAACTTGAGCCGCTGCCTGCCAAACTTGGTCTCCTGGACGCGATCTCCGCTAGGTAATCGCGCCAAAAGACCAATTCCGGTTCGACCAACAAAGCAGCTTCCTCGAGATCATTGTGATTGGTATCGCTGTCTTTGTCACTGGTAAAAACAGCTTTTGTCTTTGACATATGTATTTCATCATAAGCCCTGTATACGTCGGGGGTCGGTACGTGCAGTCTGGGCGTTATGATCACGAAGCTCAAATCCAAATGATCAAGTTCTGTAATTTGTTCCCCGATGCCCTCGACAAGAGCCCTTTTCCCGTTGAGACAAAACGGTACGTCGGCTCCGAGCCTGGAGGCTTTTTCTAAATCGGAGTAACTGCCCCAGCGTAAAACAGCAGCCGCGTCGGAAGATCCGCCACCGAGGCCGGCCCCGGGAGGAATACGCTTTTTCAACTTTACCTTGGCTTTTATACCCAGCAGCTCACAAGCCCTGAGTACCAGGTTCTCCTGGTTGGTGGGAATATCCAAAGATGTTTTGTCACAGGAGTTTATCCAAGCTATTTCGTTTTCCACTTCCAGATGCGCATCTTCTGACAGTTCCAGCAAGAGCTCGTCAACAAGGTCAAGAGAGAGCATCTCCGAGCGGATCAGATGGTAACTATCCTTTCTGACGCCGGTAATAAATAAATTTCTTGTCAGTTTGGCGGGGGCATATAATTTAATCATCGAAGTCACCTAGTATTTATAACACTTTGCCAATCTGCTCCAATCATTAATGTCCAATTGTTCGGGACGCAATGTGGAAGAGAGCATAGCCTGTCCATAATCTGCTTCTTGCAAAACATTTCTAAGGGAATGTCTGAGCATTTTTCTTCTTTGCGAAAATGCTTTCCCCGCCAAGTAGCTTATTACGTCATAGCCGGCAAAATCGGCGGCTATCTCCTCTGCTGTCCTGCGTCTAATCTGTACCAAGACGGAATCCACATTGGGTTTGGGGAAAAATACTTCTCTGGAAATCTTTCCGACTATTTTAGACCTGGCAAAATAGGAAAGTTTCAAAGTGGAAATACCGTATACTTTGGAGCCTGGGTCGGCACAAAGCCTCAAGCCGACTTCCTTTTGGACCATAACAAGCATTTCGGTGACAGATTCAGCCTGCTCCAAGATAGAAATTATCAAATGGGTGGCGATGTTATAGGGTAAGTTGGCTACCAGATGCCAATTCATCCCACCTCTCACTAAAGCATCGTTTGCCAAAGGATCTATTTTCTCAGAACCGCTTTGGACGGTGAAAAATTCACTTTTGCCTGTAAAAGGCGCTCCGATCAGCTCCGGCCAGGGTGTAGCAAGAAGTTGCCCCCAGTCCAGTTTCATGGCATCCATGGCCAACACTTTCAACCCCGGCAGGCTCTCTCCGTCCAAACGCTCGGCCAGTTTCAGATCTTTCTCTACGGCCAATACTTTGAAACCTTTTTTGACCAAAGGAACAGTCAGTGCCCCAAGTCCCGGTCCTATCTCAAGGACCGAAGAAGTACTGTCGATATCGGCCAGAAAAATGATTTTGTCAACGGTATTTTTATCGCATACGAAATTCTGGCCCAAAGCTTTGGAAGGCTTGAGTTCTCTTTCCGTAAGTACATCACGGACAACTTTCGGGCTCAAGACGTCAGACATAGCAACTCTCTGTTGAATATACGGGAAGTATATAGGCCTTTATGTCATCCAATCATAGCTTGAAAACGGTAATTCGGTCAAAAAATTGATAAAGGAGATTGTTATCTGCAAACTCTGTCGCAATCTGTTATAAAAGACTTATGGTCCTGATATCAAAACCTCAAAGCATCAAATATAATCATCCGGTAGCAAAGCTTGCCGACAATATCTATATCCAGGCAGTTGCCTCTGCCGCGATCTGGGTTGTGATTGCACTTCTCACCGGCGGTCCTGCGTTATTTGTAGTCGTCGGTGCTCTTTTTTGTGCCCTGGCTACATTCGCGATCAGCCAAGGAATTCACCGCATAGTATTTAGTTCTCAGCGCTTCGCCAAGCATGGCGATTGCCGCGGCGCCTAGCTGGAAATAACCTGGAGCCAGCAGATCCGGCTTAGCACCAAAGATTTTGCCGGAGGCTGAGCTCCCGAAGATGGAATTCTCTAGAGAATTGAGAAACAGACAATGGCACTGATCGGCAGACTGCTAAAAAATCGACATGCCGGGGACAAATACCTGGCTTGGAACACTTCGAACTTGGCGTGTGAAAACACGTTCAACCTGAGCAGTCCGGCATTTGAGGACGGTCAGGAAATCCCGTTGGTCCATGCCTCAAAAAGAGTCGGGGGACGCGACCTGTCACCGGCGCTCGCTTGGTCCGAAATCCCAAGCGGGACCGAACAACTGCTTCTTGTCATCGAAGATATTGATGCACCGATGCGATTACCGTTCATCCACTGCGTCGCACTGATCGAGCTGTCCGTGAACGGTTTGCCGGAGGGAGCACTGAACGCCGATAATAGCTCACCGGAAGTACGACTGCTTCGTTCCGGAATGGGCCGAGGATATCTCGGACCTGCGCCGATCAAGGGCCACGGGACCCATCGTTACGTCTTTCAGCTCTTTGCTCTGGCAAAACCAGTAGCTCTGCCTTCCGACAGCAGCACTTTGGAATCGGCAAAGCCGCGACAGGTGCTCTCTGCAGTGACCGGAATACTGGCTCGAGGCCGTCTCGACGGACTCTACGAACGCTCATAACAGCTTCACGTCACGTAACCGGCTCTCGCTGGCCGTAATAGGTACAAAGCATTGAGGTGCCCCCATTTTATGCACCACTTAGCATCTCGTACTTCCAACCAATTCTTTGATTTGGTTTTCCTTACAGTTCATTGCAAATATAGCCGGAGCTAACATTCCAAGTGAACTGTGAGGTCTTTCTCTATTGTAATCGATTCTCCAGTCTTTAGAAAATACTTTTGCTTCGAGTACATTATAAAAGATATTGATATTTAGAAATTCATCTATGAATCTTGATTGAATGATTCCACAAAGGGATGGCCATTTTGCACAATATTCGATACACAACCATGTTAAGCAATAATAGACTGTTTTATGCCACAGATAATGATCTTGAAAAGCTACCAGTAAAGTCCATGGTTCCAGTCGGTATCCCCAAGAGGTACGCAATGTATTTGAAATTTACTTGCCAGGAAGACTCAAAATATGTTAATATTTGTAAATCAAAGTAAGTAATAACAATGCTCTTACATAGACTTTTTAATAAGCTCCTATCAGGGGCAGTAACGTCTCGGGCGATGGCGCGTAAGATCTTTATAGTCATGGCTCTGAGCGTCGGACTTCTCAGCGTGTTCGCTAGTACAGCGTCAACAGCATCCGCAGCGACCCCAATCACCACCTGTAAGACTATACCAATTCACTACCGAGGCACACACCTGGTGTTCCTCTGGCGTGTCATACCCGCCAAGCGTGTAATCGAGCGGTTGCATGACAAAAACGTCGTCCGAGTCATTCCGCGTCACAAGGTTCACCTCTGGCATCGGGAGATCCGATCCGTGCATGGCAAACGTGTACAGCGTCTCATACCGGTCAAGGTGCGCCGGGCCTACGTCAAGGTGGAGCATGAATCCAGATGCACAACAACCCCAGCGCCGACAACAACCACAGCGCTGACGACAACTCCGGTGACGACAACAACCCCAACGCTGACGGCAACTCCGGTGACGACAACTCCGGTGACAACAACCACAGCGCCGACAACAACCCCAGCGCCGACGGCAACCCTTTTGCTCAACACGAACACACTCCCGGCAACGGGTGGATCGATCACACTTGATTACTCGGCGACGAACGCGTCAACCTGCACGCTCTTCTCCAGCCCAGCGCTATGGCCAGGTGCTAATCCAGCGACAGTGAGTTGTGCCGGGAGCTACAGCGCAACTCTTTCCTCGAGTACCTCAGGGGGCCAATGGAACTTCATCTTCAGTGCGACGAGCTCGGACGGACGCTCGGCGACCTCTACACAGGTCTTGACCGAGCAGGTGCCGCCATTTGCCCAGTCACCGAACTGGTCTGGCTACGTAGTCCCGTCGGCCAGCTCACTCATCACCGAAGCGAGTGGCGAGTGGATTGTCCCCACCCTTGATTGCGCAGCGACGCCAAACAGCGGAGTCTCTACCTGGGTTGGTATCGGTGGCTGGTCCTGGCCGACCGGGGGCACTTCTGGGGCACTTCTCCAGACGGGGGTGACGGACAACTGCGTCAATGGCGTGCAGCAGGACTCTGCTTGGTGGGAGGAGGTCCCGAGTAGCCCTAACCAATCAAGTGCCTTCACCAGCTTCCCTGTCTCTTCAGGTGATGTGATCGAGGCTTCGGTGTACCAGACGAGTAGTGGTGCGTGGGAGACGAGCGTGGATGATCTCACGACCGGTCTTACGGGCATCATGGTCACCGGCGAGGGCTGGGGCGTATCCACAGGAGGAAGTGGCGGCTCCTTCACCGAGCAGGGCTCTACGGCTGACCTCTCGTACTTAGGTGGGTACACCGCAGAGTGGATCGTCGAGGACTACCAGCAGGGTGGGATTGGCGGTGCATACGTGCCCTTCGCGAACTACGGCACCGTGACGTTTACGAACCTCACAACGAGCCTCTCCCCTTGGTCACTCACCCCCGGCGAAGGTGTAGAGATCGTGCAGAACGGTACCGTTCTCTCCGAGCCTTCATTCCCGTCAAATAGCGGGTTCTCAGTGTCTTATACCGGATAGTCATGACTGTTTGTCAGAGCTGATGATTAGGGGTGAGGTGCCAGTCGCACGAACTCCAACAAAGAGATCTCTCTTGGTTTCTTGAGCTAAGCCGGCGAACAGACACATGCAGATTGTCGATGAGGGAGCGACATCGTCGCTGTCGGCCCGCCGATGAAAAGACGGGAAACAAAGGCTGGAAAAAGTGGGGCACCTCACGCGTTCTCCGAGTTTCTCTTGTGCGGAGAGGCAACAGACAAAATCCGGGGGCTGATCAAGTAGCCTGCTCTTGTTTCCGTCCTATGTCGGAGAGTTGATAACCGAGGTGTTGGAGCTTATCAGGATTAATAATCGAACGGATCGCCTGAATCTTGCCATCAAGAATCTCGAAGGAGAAGACGTTGATGAGCTTCCCCTCGCTGTCCAGGTTCAACGTACCGGGTTGAGTGTTGATGGTGCTCTGCACAATACGACACTCAAGAGCTGCGCCCTGCCTGGCAAACATCATCAGTAGCCGTAGCACACGGTCGCGCCCACAGATGGGCTTGGGCAATGCCTGTGCCTTGCCGCCGCCGTCGCCGATTAAAATGACGTCGGGTGCGAGCAGTGTCATAAGTCTGTCGATGTCACCGTGTTCCAAGGCGTCCAGGAATGTCTTGACTAATTCCTTCTGGCGAACTCTGTCGGTCTCAAACCTTGGCTTGCCCTCGTCGATCCGCTTGCGGGCACGGACGAGGATCTGACGGCAGTTGGCCTCGCTCTTGTCAACGATGTCGGATATCTCGCGACAGCGGTAGTCGAAGACCTCGTGCAGCAGGAATACGGCGCGCTCGATCGGCGAAAGCGTCTCGAGCAGGACGAGGAATGAGAGCGACAGCAAGTCAGCGGTCTCGGCCGTCTGCGCCGGCGATGATGCGGGGTCGGTGATTACTGGCTCCGGGAGCCACGGCCCGAAGTAGCCTTCACGCCGGACCCGAGCTGAACGTAACTCGTCAATAGCAAGGCGCGTAGTAACAGTGGTCAGGTATGCCCGCGGTGATTCGATCCTGATGCCCTCCTGTTCGGCACGCTCAAGGCGCAAGAATGCCTCCTGAGCGATGTCCTCGGCGTCACCCACAACACCGAGCATCTCGTATGCGATCGAAAAAAGCAGCGGTCGCAGGTCCTTGTACAGTTCAGAGCTGGGCATTGACCATCGCTTCGGATTCCGATAGCAACGGAGCCTTGGGTTCTGAGAACGGCCATTTCATCGAGCCCGGGAGCAGTCTCTCTCCGCTCATCGTCAAGATGGTTGAACGCGTGATCAGCTCCTTACAAATCGCCGCACGACGACCGGTGATGATCAAGTTCTTGGGATGATCCCCATGGTCGACGAATTGGATCAGAGCATTGCGGCGGCCAAGGCTGATCGCCTGGAGCAGATAGCCAAAATGCAATTCCTTCAGATCACGACCCTTGATCTGAGCCACCACGGTATCACCAGCGTGTGCAGCCGCCGGCATAGCCGCCTGACAGCACATCTTCAGCGGCGCCCCGGAGATAAAAGGAGGCGTCGCCACACAGTCACCGGCGGCAACGATGTTCGGATGACAAACGGAGCGTAGCGTCCGGTCAGCGATGACGCGGCCAAGAGAATCAGTCTCAAGGCCACTACGACAAGCAAGGTCAGAAGCCCGGAACCCACCGCACCAGACAACCAGCCTACTCAAGAGATCAGACCCATCAGCCATCACAATCCTGTCAGGCTCGACTGCTTGCACCCGTGAGTGTTCGATCAGCTCCACGCCTTGGCACACAAGTACGCCACGGAGATACTGCCGGGCCCGTTCGCCCAACCAGTCACCAACCTCTCCGCTGGCAATCAACTTGACGGACAGTTCCGGGTAGCCGGTCGCTATCTCGGTTGCCGTCTCCACTCCGGTCATCCCGGCTCCGACCACTGCGACCGGGGCTCCGCCAGGAGCGCCTCGGAGCGCCTGATGCAGTCTCAGTGCCCCTGCAATATCGGTCAAGCTGTGGGCATGTTCAGATACTCCGGGTACAATCGAAAGGTCTATGCCGCCGCCGACCGTATAGATCAGCCGGTCAAAGGGCAGCGGTTTGGCTCCGCTGGCGAGCTCGACCACACCTTGCTCAGTGTCGATGGCTTCTCCTGCATCCTGAACAAAGTTGACCTTGTCACGGAGCAGGCTTTTATAGGAAGGGGCAGCGATGCTTTGTCCGAGAGCCACCTGGTGCAGACGCAACCGCTGTACAAACGTCGCCTTCGGATCCACCAGCGTCACCGTCGCCCGCCGGCGGGCGTGCCCTGCCACCCGCAATGCAGCGATCATGCCGGCATAGCCGCCACCAAGTACCAGAACCCTCTCTGTGCGTACAGATGTCATTGTCGGAAACCACCTTTCGCTCAACCGTCAAACCTTAAGACGAATCAACGTCTCCGAGTGTGACAACCGGGCGTCCTAATATTTGCCCGGACGGCTCCGCACCGAGCTATCGACCGATCTCTTCAGCCGGGTTATCGGCTCTTTTGCCTGGGAGCGCGGATCTCTGTTTAGGATTCGGCTGAGGCAGGGACAAGGCAGAACGGGCGGCCCTCGGGATCCAGCAGCACCCGCCAGCGATCACCGCCGGGTTGGAACTCGGGAACCGTCGCTCCCAGCTCTTGCGACCTGGCCTCAGTTTGGGCGAGATCCTCGACGGTAAAATCCAGGTGGTAACGCTTGCCATGGTGTTCATCGGGCCAGGGCGCTGCTTTATAGCCTTCGATCCGGCCGAACCCAATGGAGGTTGATCCGTTGGAAACCATCGAGTATTCTTCTTCACAGTACGGCATCTCCCAGCCCAGTAGGGCTGAATAGAAGTTTGCCATTCCCCGGGGATCGCTGCAATCTAAGTTAACCATATACAGACTCGCCAAAGCATCTGGGGTCATTGTCTATCTCCTTTCTGAACTCGCACACAGTTTTGTGCAGAGTATTGTTGAGTGAGTCACACATCTTATGTTATCATGGCATTATGGATCTGTCAAATGAGGCGCGCCGGGCGAATCTGTTGGCCGTTCTGGCATTGGGAATAAGCGATCGTGTCCGTCAGGCTGAAGAGACAGCTGCCGGTCACGGGTCAGCGGCGCCGGCGGCTTTGGTTGCCCTGCACGAGTTCTGCGACGGGGCGTCGATGGATCAGCTCCGACAGGTAATCGGTCTCACCCCTTCGGGAACAGTGCGCCTGATCGATAAACTCAGCGCCACCGGCCTTGTAAAGCGCTCCCCGGGACGAGACGGTCGGTCAGTGGCCGTGAGCCTGACCCGGCGGGGTGCTAACACGGCACGACGCATCTTAGCCGGTCGCCGACAAGCGATCGATACCCTCTTGGCGGGGCTGAGCTCTGAGGAATGCGAGAAGCTCACTCCCCTGCTGGAACGCCTCCTTGAGCAGTTGACGGCGGTGCGTCTCGCCGAGCGGGAAGAAGCCAAAACACCAACCGGGGCCTGGCTGTGCCGACTCTGCGACTTATCAGCCTGTCGCCGGGAGGTCAGCGACTGTCCGGTAGCAAACGCGGCCCGGGTGGCCGGCGCTACTTGATGACATGATCGATCCTTTCCCTCTTTGATCGACCTCTCTTTCGCCGGAGAGAAAACCCCCGGTCATAAAAAAGAGAAATGACGATGCTTAGAGATCTCGAGTCCGGCGAAGAGCCGGGCTATCGGTATCGACTGACCTTTTTGTAGCCGGACGGCCCATGTGTCATGTGGAGGATCAATTCCAGCCGGTAAAACTTTTCCGGCCCTGCTACGGCGCTTCACCCACTGAATATCATCACGGCAGAGCCCATCTTCCACCCGTGTGCTATATTGTGATCGATATATCTCCCGTGACTGGAGCACCAGCCGATGCGCAACGAGGAACGCCTGCCAAGTAAAACGCCCGAGTCAAGAGCTTTTGCCGAGCGCGTACAATTAGTCATGGCTCTCACGGCACGCCTGAACTTGTTGGCTTTCGATGACCTTGAAACACGGAGGTCTCTGCTCAGAGAGATTTTCGGTCAGATTATCCCTGATTCCTTGTCGATCCTGCCGCCCTTTTACTGCGACTACGGCCTCGGTGCTACTTTCGGCGAGCAGGTGTTCATCAATCAGGGATGCTTCTTCCTCGACTTTGGCGGCATCACGATCGGTAATCGGGTTTTGATCGGTCCCCGAGTGACGCTAAGCACCGCCGGCCACCCTGTCGAGCTCGCTGAGCGATATAACTTCATCACTCACGCCCCGATCGTGATTGAAGACGATGTCTGGATCGGCGCCGCGGCCACGATCACGCCCGGAGTAAGCATTGGACGAGGCTCTGTCGTCGGAGCCGGTGCCATCGTTACGAAAGACGTACCCCCGATGTGCCTCGTGACGGGAACAGCCATGATCGAACGGAGACGTCTAAAACCTGTCACTGTCCTTGATCCTGACTGAGTCAGGTGTCGAAGATGGCTAGATAAAAACATCAAAAAGCCATAATGGTAGCGATCCCTATCAGAGCCTTACAATGTCGACATGTGTCCGGTCCTTTCCGATATCAGCCGGGAAAATAATTCCGACAAGTATCTTGTCGTCGCATCTAAAAATTTCAGCCCGAAACCGGGCATATACCCTCAGCCTGGACCAGCATGGTTGCCAACGACAATTGGGTCAAAAATCCATAAAATGGATTACTAAGTTGCAAGCTCAGCCAAAATCGACTATAAAAGGTTTGTGATTCTTATATCAAGAGAGCTCGTAGTCCGATGAATATGGCACGAGATACAGCAGTCGAGGTAACGGGCCTGAAGAAATCCTACAATGATTTCGCAGCCGTCAAGGGCATTGACTTTCATATCTACCAGGGAGAAATATTTTCCCTGCTCGGTCCCAACGGAGCAGGGAAAACAACCACGATAGAGATATTGGAAGGGTTTCGACAAAAGGACAGCGGAAGTGTCAAAGTTTTGGGATTGGACCCGGAACACGAGCGGGCAAAACTGAAAGAGCATATCGGGATCGTGCCGCAATCGGGCTCTTTGGATCGCTACCTCACCGTAGAGGAAACTGTTTCCATGTACGCCGGGTATTACCAAAACCCAAAACCGTCCAAGGAAGTAATTGAACTGGTCGGGCTTGAAGAAAAGATGGACGAAAGGGTACTGAGGCTTTCAGGTGGACAGCAGAGAAGGTTGGAGGTTGCCATAGCCCTTGTTGGAAACCCTGACCTGTTGTTTTTGGACGAACCCACGACAGGTTTTGATCCGGCCGCCAGGCGCGAGACTTGGCAGGTAATCAAAGGTCTGGCAGACCTCGGGAAAACGGTTTTGCTGACCACCCATTATATGGATGAAGCAGAATTCTTAGCTTCAAGGATCGCCATTATCGCCCGCGGGGAGATCGTGGCCGAGGGCACCCCTGACAATCTGGGCGGCAGAGACAAGTTGCTTCCCAAAATCAGCCTGGTCTACCCGGACAACATCTTAGCGCCAGCCGGATTGAAAAGTGAATTACTGGATAACGGCACTACGGTTTTCCAAGTAAACGATCTTACCTCCGCCATCTATATCATTACGGAACACGCAAAAGAACACGGTGTCTCCCTTGATAGTATGCAGGTCATCAGGCCTTCTCTGGAAGATGTTTACCTGGAACTTATCGGCTATAACGACGCCAACAATGAAGCAGAACCGGAAAGAAATTCAAGATCACGAAAAAGATCGCACAGAAGGTAGTGAGCTAAATGGTTGTTTTACAGTGCGACCCTACAGAAATCAAATATTGGAGATAAACAGATGAGATCGATACGTTTGTTGCTGAGGCAGGTAATCTATACCAACAAAGCGTTTTGGCGCAACCCGGCATCTGCATTTTTTACATTTGCTTTTCCTCTGATGTTCTTAATTATATTTGATGCCCTGCTTGGCAATAAGACCGTCTATATAGGCAACAAAGCCGCTCATTATTCCACCTACTATGTTGCTGCGATGGCAACTTTCGGATTGATCTCGGCATGTTATACCAACATTGCCATCAACATCAGTTACGCCAGGGATGAAGGTATCCTCAAAAGGATAAACGGTACCCCAATACCAAAAATATCCTATATCGGTGCACGCGTCCTGCACGCCGTATTGATATCGATATTGCTCGTGGCTATCACCGCATTGTTCGGTCGTTTCTTCTATCAGGCAGAATTGCCGGCCGACATGACCTTGCTGCGCTTTGTTGTAGCGCTGATCATTGGATCTGTGAGTTTTTCAGCACTTGGCTTTGCCATTACTGCCAAAGTAAAAGACGCCGATGCCTCTCCTGCTGTGGCCAACGCTACCATTTTCCCCCTCCTTTTCTTATCCGGTATTTTTATTCCTTTAGGCAATAATGCCCCAAGCTGGATTCATTGGATTGCCAGGATTTTTCCCGTTTGGCATTTTGCCTTGAGTATGCAGGCCGGCTTTATCGGCACGGCATATAACTGGACGGATGTCATCATAGTGGCGGCCTGGGGGCTGTTCGGACTGCTTATCTCCGTCAGATACTTTAGGTGGGAACCCTCCAGATAGCCTTGGGCTTTCACAGATATCAAATTCCAAAAGAACTAAATACTGTGTGTCAAAGTGCCGAGCCCCAAAGAGGTCAGGGCGATAATCGCCCAGAGGATCAAACCGAACAGAACAGGCTTATAGCCTATGGCCTTCAGTGAGCCAACCCTGACGGAAAGTCCGATCCCGGCAAGTGCCGCGGTAATCATCCAAAGGGCGATATCGGAAATATCCTGGTGCCAGTTTTTCGGAACGAGGCCAAGCGATTCAACAGACATGGCAATCACAAACCAGATGATAAACAGAGGGAAGCTTTTGCTTTTAGACCAAAATCGGCTGAATGCGGTGGAAAAAGTTCCCTTTTGTCCATAAGCCGGTTGCGAGCCCTGTTGCATTAAAGCTTGCGGGGCTTCTTCCGGTTGATAATCTTTGCCCAGTCTTTTCCTGTCTTGACGTTTTCTGATGGCAGGAAGAGCCAGAGCGATCGGCACTATCGCCAGAGTCCTCGTCAATTTGACCACTATCCCATAGCTCCTGGCAACATTGCCGTAGACGGAAGAGGCGGCAACTACGGAGGAGGCGTCGTTGATGGCAGTACCGGCCCACAGACCAAAACCATGTTGTGACATGTGCAAAAGATGGCCTATCAGAGGAAAGGTCAGTACGGCCGTTACGTTAAAAATAAAAATGGTACCGAGTGCATAAGCCACTTCGGCCCCGGCGGCTGAGATAACGGCATCCACTGCGGCAATGGCCGATGCCCCGCAAATTGCGGTACCTATGGCAACGAGTGTATTCACATCGCGCTTCAAGCCCAGCTTTTTCCCGATGGGGCCGGCAACTGCCAAACCCACACCCAAAGTTCCAAGCATTACCGGCAATGATTTGGTACCGACCGTAATGGCTTCGTGCAAGGAGAGGCTGAGTCCCAAAACGGCTATGGATGCTTGCAAAACCCGTTTTGAGGTAAATTTTAGTCCGGGGTCCAAACTCTTTTGATGAAAGCGAAAAGAGAGGATCATCCCCAGGAGTACGGCTATGACGGGTCCGCCGACCACCGGGGCAAAACTTGCCAGGTAGGTCGCCACAGCGGCGATGGCCACAGCCAAAAGAAATCCCTTGTATCTAGCCTCCAGCATCGCCAGAGCTTTGCGATAAAGTGCGCTCGGGGCCAGGCTAAGACGGGGGCTTTGCTCATCAGCTATCTCCTCTTCGAGGAGATCAGCTTGAGCCTCCATCAGTATCTCATCAGATATGTCCTCCGGCGCATCGAGGGCAGCAACCGGCAAATCTTTGGAATCGGTAAATCCGTCTTTTGTCATATTAAAGATTCTGACTGAAAAAACGGTTTTTCGTTACGGGCAATATCGAATAAGGCTATAAGCTAAAGTTATGGCCCTTGCGCATCCACTCCCTGATCTTTCCGCCCTTGATTTACTCATATCGATCAAGAAAGAGGGATCGATATCCAAAGCGGCGTTGGCCCATCATATCAGCCAGCCCGCCGCCAGCATGAAAATCAAGATCTTGGAGGACGTCTTGGGGATCAATCTGATCCAAAGGAGTGCATCCGGGACACACCTGACCGAGAACGGGGTTCTGATCGGCTCAATAGCCGAAGAGGTTACGGAAAAAATATATGAGCTCAAAGAATTGGCAGATACCCTCAGAGGATCACACCGCAGTGAACTGAGAATATCATCCAGTATGACCGTCGCCGAATACCTGGTCCCCAATTGGATACATCAACTTCATCTGAACCTCGCAGGTAGTTCAAAAGAAATTCCTTTTGTCAAACTAAGTATCAAAAACAGCCGTGATGTGATTGAAGAAATCCGTTCAGGATCGGCTGAAGTTGGATTTATTGAGAACGATACAAGCCCGAAAGATCTGATCAGTAAAGTGATTTTTGAAGACGAACTGGTTATCATTGCTTCTCCTAGTCATCATTTAGTCAAACGTAATAAGCCGATTTCCATCAATGCACTGAGAAATATAAAAATATGTTCCCGCGAAGAGGGCTCCGGGACAAGAGAGGTCTTGGAAAAGGTCCTAGAAAGCTACGACATCCCGATAGAAAATATGATAGAAATGGGCTCCACCACCGCCATCAAAAGTGCCGTAGAGCTTGGAACAGGGGTTGGAGTCTTGAGTAAATTGGCTGTTCAAAGCGAGCTCCAGCTGGCTACATTGAAGATCATAGAGCTAAGCGATATAAAACTTACCCGTAAGATCCATGCCATCTGGAAAAAGACCGATACTCTGAGCGAAAGCTCAAAAGAACTGATCAAAATATGCATGCAACATTAGAGGATATTTCCGATTGCCGATAAGATCGTTTTAGCAAAATCAGAGATGACCAAAATAAGATTCGGGCGATGTTCCGCGGTATCTTATTGCAAAACATTCCTTGGTTTTATTACGGACGGATGGGTAGCGGGGTCGACAGTGAGATTCCTCCGGCCGCTTTCCTGCCGTAACCGATATCTTCGAGGAAAATCTTTTTCCTGCTTACAACTTCCATAGCTACGGGGCCCGGCTCTCCTATCAGATAATCGGGGTCGATCGTCGCAGTGGAATGTCCTTTCAGCTCGATGGTTATCACGGGCAAATATTTACCGGTTGTCGGCGGGCCGGATTGTTTGTTGATATACGACATCGGGATGCGGAAGAATCGGACCTTGGCGGAACTGTTCCCGGGGTTAGAAACAGTAAACAATTGTCCGTTTACTTTATTTGAACGTCCGGCTAAAATCAGCCATTTCCTCATGGGTGCACTGAAAGCATTGACCGTCGCTGTTCCCTGTCCAAAACCGGGAAGAGTGCTTACGGCATTCAAATCGGCCTGCGAAGCGCTCTTGAGACCGAGCTCAAGTGCTATCTGGATCGCAGATGCTTTATAATAATTATGAATGATACCTATGGCTGCAGCATTTAACGTGACCGGCGGACCTTGTTGAGCCTTGACCGATACCAGACTACGTTCAATGACAAGCGGTAGATAAGAACGCTCCGTGATTTCGGTCGGGACCATTTGAGGCAATTGCCTCCCGAGTAAGAACTTTTCCGCTTCCTGGCGTGCAGCGGCAAAACCTTTTACGTTTACGGTTTTGATTTGGCTGAACGATATCGGGGCAGAAGAAAGCGGCGGTGTCAAAACGGTTTCCGAATCGGGGCTAAGAACAATATTCTCCGCTGCCGTCTTTGTATTTTCCCCCAAGCGAAAATGAAGTTTGAGCTTCCTGTCATTCGGATTGAGGATTGAATAAGTATTCAGATCACGCAATCCCGCCGGGATGGGCGGGAAACTCCACCTGTTGGCACTCGGTACGGCGGCGGTGACGAGAGATCCCTCTCCGAGATTGGCAAAACCGGGATTAATCAATTGAGCGCCTGCTACCACCTTCCCGCCGAGTGCGGTCAGTAAAAGTCCGGCACTTACTTCTTCGGGAATACTTTTACCGATATCAAAAGTTTCCACCTGTCCTGGCTCAAGCGTAATCCCCTGCAACTTAGGAGGAGCGAGGCTTTCGCTTTGATCATGGATATTGACAACAGAGAGAGCTACATTGACGATGGACGCCGTGGAGGTGGGGTCATAGATGGACAGATTGATATTTTTCCCGTCCAACGTGCTGCCCGCCGCCAAACCTAAACTCTCGGCGGGTGAGGTCAGACAATTGGAGGCCGTTTCCCCGTTTGGTCCGTCCAGTACTTGAGTGGCGGCGATGCCCGGTCCGTTGGCGATCACAGATACTGCGGCAAATGACTTGATACCGCTTCTTGTCAATGGCACGACAACACCGGAATGTTGATAAAGCGATACATTGATGCGGCTGTGATAATGAGTGAGACTGGAGGAGACCATGATTGTTGCGGTGAGGTTATCCGTACCTATATCGGCCAAATAGATACTTGAGACAGAGTGTGGCCAGCCTCCTATGGGGAGCGGGCCGGGACAATACCAAGCCTGCGAACTGGCCCCTGCTGTGTCAGAGGCAACAACTTGATTGGACGCAACAGGTAGGGAAAATCTCTGCTGGGGATCACGGGAAAATACGGAAGCCGCAACGGCCAGCGCCACCAAAAAGACGGCAAGTAACAAAGCCAAAAATCTTCTTCGCTCCCCTGATGCATGCGGCCTCTCGATTTCTGCTTTCAACCGGGAATCGGTACGATTGTCACTCATCTGCATCTGCCTTATTCTGAGAACTGTTGTCTTTTTTCTTTCCCTCACCTTCTGAGGTATCCGGTCCCTCCCCGTCATCTCCTCCGGCATCTTCATTTTCGGCCAAAAAAGTTTCGTCTTTTTCCTCTATTTTATTTTTTTCTTTAACTCCCGATTTTTTCTTTGAGTTCTTCTTCCGTTTTTTAGCCGCTTGATTGTCAAAATGTTGATCACCCGCAGTATCTGCGGCGGCTTCTTTAGCCTTGTCGACAATCGGTTCGTCATCTTTTGCTGCGAGGCGATCTTTGCCAATATCTGTTTCTGAATCAATACCTTTCTCGGAAATCTCTGATCTCCCCGTCTCTTTGACCGGAGCCGGAACCAGAGAATCGGGAGGCGATATTTCTTGGTCCGTTGTGGTATCTTTTTTATACTTTGCCATTAAGGTAGATACGATTTGCCTCTGAGATATTTCAGCATCCGCCTTTTTGATTTGCAACGATCGGTCCTCGGTCAGCGCAATATGTCTTTCTTTCCTTTTTTCCTGTCGCCGTCTTCTCATGATCAGTAGGAGCAAAAACCATATGCCCAAGAGTTCGATTATCAACAACAAGATGCGCAGCGGGCTTGGAGTCGATCCGGGTAATGAAATTGGTCGGGCGAGCGCCTCTCTCGTCTTGAACACCAGTGCGCCGCCTTCGCTCGGTAACTGTTGCAAATCGAGCTGATTGGCCAAACCGGTGATGACATCAGAGGGCATGGGAGTTCTTTGAGCCGTTTGGACACCGGCTAATATGGGAACCGTCGCTGTCAGAGCGACTACATATTTGATACGGTGCGATGCCAAGATTGAACCGTAATTGACTATCTCGCCGTCTTGTACCTTTGTCAAATCCTCTAGCACAGGTTTATAAAACCCGGGAGAGGTGCTTGGCCATAAATTTGTCATGTTGGGCAGGTTTCCTGCCGTTACGCCGGCGGCTAAATCCGTGGAAACTTGCCAAGGCACCAAAGGGAGTGCCGCCGGATTGCCTACCCATAAAATACCGGGGGCATTGTTTGTCTCCGGAGACGCACTGAAAAAAGACAGGGTGCTGTCATAGCCTATATTCGGTATCGACCATCTGCCGCCTCCTGCCGAAATGGTTACCGGTAAAATTGCCCCGAAGGCAACTATCGTAAAAATGGGAGTTATCATCTGACGCCAGCCGAAATTATGACCGGGCAAATCGGCCAAAATGGCATCCAGGGACAATCCCACTATAGCCGCCACAGCAATGGCAGGGATGACGAGCAAAGCCGACAGGTCTCCGCCTTCCAATCCGAACCAGCCGCGTCCGAAACAAAAAGTTATTGTCCAGCCGACGATAGCCACTACCAATAATCTGGAAGCAAACAAAAACCTGTAACGCCTGGCGACCAGCAAAGCAACCAAAGCGGCTACATCCATGGCATAACCCAACCAACCGTAGCCGACGGGTCCAAGATCAAAGCGTAAGAGGGCAGCAGACGAAGGGGCTTGGGCAGCTCCCGGCAAAGCGGTAAAAATAACCGACAGGTTCAGGCCGGATTGGAAAAAAGTAATGGACCACGGCAACAAGATGATCAGGGCAGCTATAACGGACAGGAAAGACCTGACAAGGACCTCCCCGGCGAGCTTATAATTGTCAAAAAAGACCGCTGCCAGCGTCATAGCCACGGCCGTGATCAAAGTGAGCAAAATAATAATCGGTGCAAACGAAGCACCGACTGCCAGCAAAAGACCGAACGTAAAATAACCTAAAATGCTTTTCTTATCGAACAAAATACTACCAGGGCCACCTGGTACTTTGACCGTTCTGACTGCATACGTACCTTTTTCCAAAATATCTGAAATCTTCAGGAAAATAAAGGGCATGAGGCCGTAACATACAATGGCTTCAAACCTGCCCAGCGCCACATCGTTGAAATAAAGAGGGAGAAATATGTAGGCAAGTGCAGCCGCCACCCTGGCGGGACGTCCGGCCATTCCTCTTGCCACCCTGGCAACAAGACGTGATACGCCGTAAGCTCCCAAAAAGAGGAACAAAAAGACGATTGTCTTTACTGCCAAAGTAGAAGACCCGAAAAAAATTAATCCCAAGATCGCCAAAAGAAGATATGCCGGCGATGCCGGACCCGGAGACTGTGCGCCGGCGCTACGGATGCCGCCAAAAAAATGAGCAAGTAGATAAAAGGGAGAGGGCACGGGGAGCCATTGTGAATACAAAGGCATATTACCGACAAGAAAAGATCTGCTGCCCACCAATATTATTACAACTGCCAGAGTGAGCGGGAGGACAAAATCCCTGCGCCTCAGTTTTGCCCCGGCTCTGGTCTCGTACAACCTATGTCTGATCGAAGATCTTTCCTCTGTAGCCTGCACATGAAGCTTTTCCAGGCTGGCACCGATGAATCTCTTTGCTCTCGTACCGCCGCCGATAAAGTAGTGAGCCACCTCTCGGTCGCTTCTTATCCGATAAGAGGCTATTTCTTTCCTGGCTATTCTGATATCGGAAATATTGGCAATATTCCATTGCCACCCTTTCAGGACGTGCTTTACTCTTTGCCGACGGCCCAAAGCCAGAAAAAATATTACTTCCGTCACTGATAAAATCAGGAATTGCGCCAAGATAAAAGGAAGCTTTTTTGCTGAATAATTCTTCAATACAGCTCTGAGTTCATGGCGCCACTGCAATGACCTGGCTTGAGGTAACGGCTTTTGTCTGCTTGCCGTTGCTTCCCTGTGAGCAACCCTTACAGCAGGCACCACTATTACCCTGGCCCCGGCCAGATGGGCTCTCCAGCAAAAATCTATGTCCTCACCGAACATAGTCATCTTTTCGTCAAAACCGCCCAGGGTTCTAAAGAGGTCGCTCCTGACTAATTTGCAGGCCCCCGGTACGGCAAAAGTTTCATGAGTCTCGTCATATTGGGATTGATCAAGCTCCCCGAAACTCACCCTTCTGACCGGAGCGGCAAACTTGTCTACATCGAGGCCCACATGCAAAAGCTTTTGCCGGTCTTCGACGGAAACCAACTTCGGTCCGGCCACGGCTGCATTTTCCTGCAAGGCATTGGCAACCAATTTTCTCACCGCATCGGGTTCCAAGATGACGTCATCGTGACAGATCAGGTAGAAAGCCGCACCTTCAACAGCTTCTGCGCCCCGGTTGGCTCCGGCACTGTAGCCGTTTGCATCCTCTACCGGCAATACAAAAAAATTCGGCGTTACTGCGGCAACCCGCGACGCTATAGGATCGTCGCTTCCCGCATCGACGACCAGTGCGGCAAAACCAGGGTAATCCTGGTCGGCTAAACTTGCCAGACAGTCTTCAAACCAGGGTCCCGGATTATGTGTCGTGACAATGGCTACTACCGGTGGTATGTTCTCGTCAACCATTTGATTTTGAAGCTTACTATAATTTCCTCACCCTATATTTAATAGGATTAATATATCCTTATGATATTTTGATAACTATTCTGCTTACCGTATGCACTAATACAAACTTTCTACATTAAAACAGCAGTTCATAGCCACTTATTCTTCGAATATTTTCCCAAATACCTCTCGAAGGAAGTAGCATTAGTTTATCTATCCCGGAAAAATGAAATATAATTGTAATAAATATTTGCTCCTGCAACATTTGCACTTCTTCTACGTCAAAATACAGGTTGAAGATACATTTCCGGCCGATAATCTCTTCCTATGCATCGATAATGGCTTTATTTCCGAGTGAGAATCATTGAGAGAGAGAACCAGGCTATAATAATCTGTCGAGCAATTTGGATTTTTTAACAGGAAGAGGACATCTGATGGCTGAAGTTGAAATCAATGATTCCATGTTGGTGGTCAAGTTGAACAAAATGGAAAAGATTCAATCTCTACACGGGGACATATCAATTCCCCTGGGCCAGATCACAGACGTTGAAATAGACAATTACATCCATCGAAGCGCTGACCTTTTTGGGTTCAAGATAGGAACCAAAATTCCGGGAGTGATGGCAGTGGCCACCATCACCTGGAAATCCAGAAAGATCTTTGCCGCGATTCATCATGACACGCCCCGCGGCCTGAAAATCAAACTGACTGCTGCTAATTTTGATGAGCTCTTGCTGGGCCTAGAAAATCCCGAAGGGGTCAAAGGCCTGCTGGACAGTGTGATACAAAATAGTAAGAATGTATAAACTCAGATCGCTGTAAACTTTGTCCCGGAAGCTGCGGTATCTAATGGAAACAGCCGCAAAAAGGACTTTTTGCCGCAATGAAAAATATTTTCAGATTCTTGCTTTGGTCTATAGCGATCTGCTGCAATCAGGCACGGTGGCTTGATCAAGATGGGCTCTGTTCGGGCTCTGTTCGGAAAACTTTCTCATCCGGTATTTAAACTCGCTTCTTGACTCATTCATTATATCCCTATCTTGCCGCGAGCAAGTACGAGATCAACGACACGAAAGAAAATTGTTTACTCCGAGTATCGAACTACCTGGAAATATTGACGGAAGTTTTTACCGTATATATCGAACTAATAGAACCCGGCGGGCAGTCGGCAGGATGAGATATTCTGCCTGTTGTCTGCGATGTCCAGGGAAAGAAAATGGTGAAAACCAAATCGTCATTTACTACTTTTTGAAAAAACGACAAAAATGGTGACCTGTAAAAATACAGGTCACCATTAGCAGCCCCAACGGGATTCGGACCCGTGTCTCCACCTTGAGAGGGTGGTGTCCTTGGCCTCTAGACGATGGGGCCAAACTGATAGACGGATAATACTTTACTAGTTGAATGAGCCATCTTGGCCTGAGTTCAATCGAAATATCAAAAAGATTTTTGATTCATCGCTTCCCATGGCACTTAGCAATATAGATCAAAGAAATTTTTTTCTACTTTCCTATATTGTTACCAACGGACCAAGAGGGAAGAAAAGCAAGAAGAGCTGAGTTTGTGTTTGTCAAATTTTATAGACAGCTTTTTATCATTTGCTGTCCGGAGAGAAAAAATACTTTCGACAATGCAAGTCTGAGGATTAAATTAGCTCCGGGGGGAGGACTCGAACCCCCAACAACAGGGCCAGAACCTGTCGTGTTGCCTATTACACCACCCCGGACCGTATGTGGATATGCCCTAAATAGGATATATTATTTCTGGGTCTTTTTAAGCCAAATATCCTATTTCTTCCAACAATTGACGTGCTTTTTGATGCCCCGGATCGATTTCCAATACCTCTCTGGCCCTATCGGCGGCTTCTTCTCTCTCTCCTCTGAGAGCCAGACATAAAGCCATGTTGAATGTTTCGACGGGATGTATTCCCCTCCTGTTCCTATAGCGCCGCAGCAATTCCAAAGCCGCATCCAATTGCCCGGCCGGACCAAGGAGATTAGCCAGCAACGAAGAGAGATCGGTACTCAGAGACAGATTCTCACCTCCGGCTTCTCTTTGGTCGTCCGTATTTGAAATCTTTTTGTCACCAACAATTCCCACCCCGGAAACTTTTTTTACAGTCGGCACCGGTTGTATCGCAGCTTTATCTCCGTCCGGATTGATATTTGTCGACAAAGTGCCGGGGGCAATTAAATCCATCGGAAAATGCCTGGCATCTACCTCCAAGAGGACGCGGGCCACTTCTTCGGTTTCTTCCGGGTTCGCTTTTTTGATCATCTCTTCCAATGAAGTGTAAATCTGAAACAGAAAATGAGAATCGTAACCGGAAGCCCGTAAAGCAACGACCAAATCGGCCAGAGATAAATCTTCTTTGTGTCGCCTCAGATTGCGAAGTATCAAAAACAACTCTTCCGGAGATTGCTCTTCCAAAGAGAGGTGGAACTCTTCCCTAAGATAAGGAAGCTCCTCGGTGCATCCAAAGGTAAAAGCACACGTCTCCAATCCCACCGGTACCGAATTTGTCTGCAATAAGCCAGAGGATAACTCACGTGCCCCGAGAGCAAGTATTTCCGTATCTACAGGTAAGGAAAATGTTGGGCCGTGTACTCCCATCGCCAACAGCCGGGCCGCACTGATTGCTTCCGATATTCCTGAGGTTTCCCCGGCGCTGGTCCCGTTTTGTCCGCCTGTTGTTTTGCCGGACGATTTTGTCCCGGAGTAAGCGTCTTTATCGTCTGACGAAATGTCGGTGGAGACATTGTCTTGTTGGATACGTCCCGGACGTTCCGCCATCAAAAGCATTGTCTTCGAATCTGTAAAAGTCGATAAGTTATGAATAGCCTTCAAGGCTGTATATGGAAATAAAAATCTGTAGCTCTCCATAGTGGCAGGCATCTGCTCTCTGTAATAAGATACAGATTGGCTTAAGATTTTATCGACAAACAGATCTTGATAGTAATTGACAATATCAATCTTTTCCTTGCTTGTTGCCATCCATAAATGTGAAAAAATATCTTCCGATTCCGGTCTCACGTCTTGTCTGTCGGAGACAAGAGCGATTCGCTCTTCGTATACGTAAGTGTTATCAATGGAAAATAAGTCTTGTTTGAGGACATCAAAAAGATAATTCGCGATAAAGACCATGGGGTTTGCGACTGTCGCTAAAGATATGGTCTTGCCGGAAACCAGTAAATTTATCTCCCTGTCCTCGGCCGCATTATAATTTGCATAGTCAATGATGCCCTGCTGTGCCATGGCAGCAAAATATTTGTGATGTTTCCAAAATTCTATGGTTTCATCAACCACATCAGTCAGGACGTATACGATTTTTCTCTTTTCAGTGAGTAAACGTTGTTGATAGAATAAGAAATTCCAAGCCAACCTGCCTGTCCCAGCACCAAGTTCAACGACATAGACAGGTTCTGCCGGATTGGAAAATGCCCCTTTTGACTCACAATCGTGTAAAAATGCTTTTACCAAACGATGATAAACTTTCGCCAGGAGAGGCCCGGTAGTCAGGAGATGAGGAACCTTACCTGAAGACCAAGCCTGCACCCCACTATTTTGATAGCTGGATTGCATTAAATTCCAAAGCTCTATTTCCGATAATCTCTTTGGTATGTCGATCACATAGCCTTTGGTCACTTAGATTATCCCCAATCTACGTTGCTAAACCCTATTATCTTACCCACGGCAACGGCCGAAGCCTCTTTGGCCAATTGTGCAATTCCGGCAACCGAGACAGACTCCGACCCTACAGCAGGAGATAGCTGTACATGAATCGCGTTATCTGCTGCCAAATTTTCGATATAGGCAGCCTGCAATGCATCGGCTACGACTGTGAGCATATAGCCTTTATTGGCATATGATGCCGCCAGCTCAGATAACCCGGCCGGAATTGAAACGGCTCGCAAAAAAGTAATTTTTTGCTTAGGAATTTGGTTCTCTGTCAAATACTGCTTGACAAGAGAGAGTCCGGAACCGCTGCTTTCTACAATTACTTTTGGAGCAACTCCGGCTTTATACAAACTGATCGTTTGGCTGAGACGTCCTATCATATCTCCGGATAGCTTTACCGTATTGCCGGAAGGAACCGGCACCAACAATGCTTTGCTCGGTTTTAGCAGGTATGGATTTGTCGGCAATCTGGAACTTTCGTAAACCAGATATCCGCTGTAAACATAAAAACCCACCAGGCATAAGAACAGCAAAGATATGATCCTCCTGATCCAAGCAAAAGGAGAAATCAGGGAAAGTATCGACATGGGAAAACCTTATTAGCCGAAATTCTTCCTGAAACAATTACGCCTATACCACGTGCGTCCGTATTCATGTTCATCATGCTACAGCTAAATTCTCATTGATATCTGAAGTTGGTTCTGGCAATCCTGATATTTATCGTCGCCACCTTGTCCGGATAACTCTGTCATCCTCTCAGATCCGGCAACTTATACGGTCTATAGCTAAATAGGTCATTGCAATAATTTGGCCTGCTGCAAAAAGTTTCGGAGCTGGCTTACGGACTTGGTGATATTTTAGGTTTTTAGATATCTGATATTTTGCTAAGAGTCGCATCCAAGCGTTTTATGACTTCTTGTCGACCGAGTGCTTCCAGTGCTTCGAACAAAGGAAGTCCGGCCTTTTTCCCAAGCGTTGAGACCCTGATCGGAGCTTGTGCTTTTGCTAATTTCAAATCAAACATGTCAGCTGATGTCACCAAAATATCTTTTATGACATCAGCCGTAAAAGAAGATTTATTTTTTGAGCTGTCGCCTTCTGCTATATCATTTTGTCTATTTAGTGAGTTCTCTGTCCCCGAAGGTTTTATTTCTATAATTTTCGATAAAACTTCCCTGATCAATGCTTGGGCAAATTCGCTGTTCACTACGGCCTTTTGCAAGTCTTCCTCATCGGGAATAAAAGGATCCGTGAACAAAAAGGAAAGCAATTCCACACATTCATGCAAAGTAGCAACACGATCTTTGGTAACGGCGGCCAAAGGGGCAAAGGCTTGCAGGATATCTTCTCTTGCAATTGCAGGGTATGATTTTTCTAAATACGGCATAGCTTTCTCGATGAAAATTTGGTCATCCAGAGCTCTGATATACTGACCGTTAAAATAGAGTAAGCGTTTTTCATCAAAAAAAGCCGGTGAGTGGTTTACCTCACTTAAATTAAATTCAGCCAATGCCTTTTGCGGTTGGAAAATCTCCGAGCCGTCTTTTGGAGCCCAGCCCAATATTGTCAGGTAATTAACCATAGCCTCCGGAAGGATTCCCATTTCCTTGTAGTCTTCCACGGCAACCTTATCTCTTCGCTTAGAAAGTTTTTGTCGCTTTTCGTTGACCAGGACGGGCAGATGGGCAAAGATTGGGAACTTCTTATCCGAGAGCGCCCTCCAAAGCAGAAGGGCTTTGGGCGTAGTGGGCAGATGTTCTTCCGCTCTGATAATATGTGTTATGCCCATATCTTGATCATCCACCACCACGGCTAGGACAAAAAGTGGGTCTCCGTTGGACTTTACCAATACAAAATCCTCGATAGCAGTATTGGAAAACTCCACCTCCCCTCTGATGATGTCATTGACGATAGTGATGCCGGCATCCGGAGTCAAAAACCTAAGCGCCCTTCCCTCTGCCGGAGCAAGGCCGCGATCTCTGCAATAACTGTCATATCCGATACGAGCAGAACCTTTAGTTCTTTTGTCAATATCTTCCCGGGTGCAATCACAGGCGTAGGCTTTACCTTCCAAAAAAAGTTTTTCTGCAGCCGCCTGATAAAGATGTTTCCTCTCCGATTGAAAATATGGACCTTCATCTATTGATATATTGAGCCAGGAAAGTGCCTGCAGTATACCTTCTGTCCAGCTAGAGTCGCTTCTTTGGGTATCTGTATCTTCTATCCTCAAAATTAATTTACCGCCGGACTGCCTGGCAAAAAACCAATTGTACAGCGCCGTCCGGGCACCGCCTACATGGAAGTAACCGGTTGGCGAAGGGGCAAATCTTACCCGTACATCTTCTTTTTTATCCAAAATATATTCCTCTGTTGCTTAGAGCGTCAATATACACCGACAATAAAAATATCTTTCTTATGTTTGCAATCACAAATTCTAATACCAAAGCAGCATGTTTTACGATTATATTGGAAAATATTGCTTGCAACTCTTGCAATCTCTCAAAACCAACCCGGAAACACCCGGATTTCAAAAGATGCTTTGTGCCGCTATAGGAACCCGAGCGATCTAATCCGGAGAGATCCCATAATCAGATCCCCCATGGTATCAAAAGACATATTTCATTCCACAAAAGGTTTTATCCAGTGGACTAAATGACGAGATTGTACTTCTTGCAAAAAGTGAATTGTCTAATCAAAGAAAGAGACCTTCTAAAAGGTTCCTGTGATTCCAAGGTTGCAATCGATATCACCAAAAATATCTGATCCAGTAACCAAATGTTTTTGTACCGCCCACTCGTCGTCGCAGATATTCAGTCAAATCATCGATTGTAAAGGTTTTATTTGACACATCTTCCCGCTATATCGACAACCCCGTGCTTCAAAGCTGTTGTATGTCCCTTATCTTTCCAGATGTTATTTTTGAAAAAGGTCAGTTACAAGATCTTTTTTTAGGCTTAAAAAATCATTTATAAAAACTTACCGTAAGATTCAAACTACGTATTTAGAGCACAAGATCTATCGTCAACAAGAAAATAATAAAAAGTTATGCTTTGAGGTAACAAAATGTAAATACATTTACAATCTACTTTTTAGAAAGATTTGTGACATGTTATGATCTCTGAATCAGCCAAGGAGTGAAAATGTTTTCACACAGACTTTTCGATAAGTCCCGTATGACAATTGCAGCAAAGAAACAAAAGCTACAGTTTCACCTAGCCGCTGTGCTAACACTTGCCGGTGTTTCATTTTTGCCCTCTGCCATGACTCCTATGAATCTGGTAACTTTTACCCCGAGCTTATCGTCATCTTCCAATTTGTCGGGACAACAAGCTGTCCTTGATTCTGTTCACCGTAGTACCACTGTAAGCTCTGGTTGGCAAAAGGCGATCGAAGTACCTGGCATCGGGGCACTCAACAAGGGAAGGAGTGCCCAGGTCAACTCACTGTCCTGTCCGACCAAGGGTAACTGTAGTGCAGGTGGCTACTATAAGGACTCTTCTGGCACCCAGGCCTTCGTCGTCAACGAGGTGCACGGCATCTGGCAAAAAGCGATCGAAGTACCGGGTCTGGGAGCGCTCAACAAGGGAAGGAGCGCCCAGGCCGACTCGCTGTCCTGTGCTTCTACCGGTAACTGTAGCGCAGGGGGGTCTTATAAGGACTCTTCTGGCACCCAGGCCTTCGTCGTCAACGAGGTGCACGGCATCTGGCAAAAAGCGATCGAAGTACCAGGTATGGGGGTGCTCAACCAGAACGGAGGTGCCCAGATCGGCTCGCTGTCCTGTGCGTCCGCTGGTAATTGCAGCGCAGGTGGCTTCTACGAGAACTCTTCTGGCACCAAGGCCTTCGTCGTCAACGAGGTGCACGGCATCTGGCAAAAAGCGATCGAAGTACCAGGTATGGGAGCGCTCAACAAGGGAAGGAGCGCCCAGGTCGACTCGCTGTCCTGTTCTTCTACCGGTAACTGTAGCGCAGGGGGATTCTACGAGAACTCTTCCGGCTACTATGCCTTCATCGTCAACGAGGTGCACGGCATCTGGCAAAAAGCGATCGAAGTACCCGGTATTGGAGCGCTCAACCAGAACGGAGGTGCCCAGATAAGCTCCCTGTCCTGTTCTTCTATCGGTAATTGCAGCGCAGGGGGCTTCTATACAGGCTTTGCTGGCACCCAGGCCTTCGTCGTCAACGAGGTGCACGGCATCTGGCAAAAAGCGATCGAAGTACCCGGTATTGGAGCGCTCAACCAGAACGGAGGTGCCCAGATAAACTCCCTGTCCTGTTCTTCTGCTGGTAACTGTAGCGCAGGGGGCTTCTACAGAAACTCTTCTGGCATCCAGGCTTTCGTCGTTAACGAGGTGCACGGCATCTGGCAAAAAGCGATCGAAGTACCCGGTATTGGAGCGCTTAATAAAGACTGGAATGCCAAAATCAACTCACTGTCCTGTTCTTCTGCTGGTAACTGTAGCGGAGGAGGTTTCTATACGGACTTTACTGCCACCCAGGCCTTTGTCGTTAACGAGGTGCACGGCATCTGGCAAAAAGCGATCGAACTACCAGGTATGGGGGTGCTCAACCAGAACGGAGGTGCCCAGATCAACTCGCTGTCCTGTGCGTCCGCTGGTAATTGCAGCGCAGGAGGCTTATATACAGACTTTGCTGGCGTCCAGGCCTTTGTCATCAATGAGGTGAATAATACCCGGGTGTCCAGGGGTTAAATTGGCATCGTTTAGCTGATCCTCATTACAGCTTTGCTCGCCGGAATCATCATCGCCCTCTTTGGTCTGTATCGCTGCCTTGGGAAGAAAAAACATCCGGTCAAGCGGCGAGATCTTTAGCGACCAACAGCTTGCAGAGCTGATGTGAGTTTGCCGAAGCATCGGAGAATAAAATGGGGATATGGGTTTGGAGGTCTCTGAGCCTAAATCGCTGATGCGGGTCAAAACAAAGCCTAACATATGTAAAGACTCCGGTTCATGACATAAAAACCTTCCGCCATCATAACCAGACCCAGATCTTGTTACCCTTCGTCGCTTGATGATTGGCTTGCAAAAGATGACCCGGCAAACTTTATTTCAGAGCTGCTTGATGAATCTTTACCCTATCTATGATTTACATAACAATGCTTGAAAGATACCGTTGCCAAAACTTTTTCTTGATGCTTATTCAACCGGGATAACCTTCTCTCATGATATGAAAAAAAAATGCATTGTCAATGGCCGTTTAGTGTGAATACGATACCTGAGTATCGCTCTTTGTCCGGGTTTTGCCACCTTAGCGCAAAAACACCTCGATAAATATCGGTTTTCCCTGCAAATGCCGGCTGCTATAGCAAAAAGAACTCGGGGTAGATCGACCTGGTAAGCGCAAACAACTTATTGTCATAAGAAGGCTAAAAATAAAGAATGAATAGCAGATATCCCAGAGGATCCATATAAAATACCGCAACCGGCAAAAAACGTATTCATGAGGTATTCTGACAAAATCAGGACATAAAAAGCACCCAAAGAAAAACCCTAACAGAACCTGTCTTTGGACAGATGAAGGTAAAACAACATACAGACATCTAGTTGACGAGGATCGTCTGAGGAACGAGCAGAATGTGCATACAATCTGCCATACCTTGAGCAAATCAGCCAAAACAAAGGTAATTGCAGGGTTCTCAATTGTCCAAAACCGCTAGAAAGATCCGATTGGCTATTTGACTTATACTTTTGCCAAAACCAATAAGCAACCACAGCTTTCAAGATACTTTGTGTATATTACCCATGGATTTTAGAATGATGTAGAGCATTATGAATAAAAATATGGCATTTACTACAAAGTTCCCGCATTACAGATAAACATAAGCTTGGAAAACCTACTTGCTGACCGTATATTTTCCTCTATAAGTATTTTGAATAAGGTCTTTACCCAATAAGATTTGATCGGAAGGCTGACAGTATTAGAAAATATTTAATAGTTTCCTTTTTCCAAACGCGCCACATGCCAAGCGGCTACGAACTACGCTTGAAATGTCATGGATACCAAGAAAAAATTACTGATAATTTTTGCCTGTCTCTTTATCATTGTCTTTGGGTCCGTCGCTGGGATTGCTATCGGACATATCTTACAGTCAACTCCGCCGGCACCCAGTAAAGAAGCGATCCGCTTACAGCAAGCCCACCTTGAGATCTTGGAAGAAAACGCTACGGCAAAAAGCGCCCAGTCATATTTAAATATCCACCTGCCGACCGCCCCTGATCAGCCCTCTCCAAGCTTTACCCCCGGCATATTTAAACGCGGATTGAAAAGCCACATCGTGGTAGGTTACGTACCAAGTTTTGAGTTGGGAGAGGTCACCCCACAAGATTTGTCTGCTGTATCTGTCGTATGCTACGATGGCATCGACGTAGGCCAAACAGGGAAAATACTCAACGACCAGAGTTTATCACTATTATCTCAAAGCCAAGTAACCGATCTCGTTGCCACTTCCCATCAAGATCATGACATGGTCTTGCTGACGGCATTTGCATCTTCAAATCAAATCATCAAATCCATCACCGGCAACCCTCGGCAAAGCGCATTCAATCTCAGCAACAGGCTTGTCCCCTTGCTCGAAACCCATGGTTTCAACGGAGTGAGTATCGACATCGAAGGTCAATACGGTAAAGAACGGGCCGGTTTCGTCAGCTTCATGCGCTATTTTAGGAAAGATCTTTTACTTAAAGATAAATCTGCCTTCCTGCTTCTTGACACTTATGCGAATTCAGCTGCCGATCCCAATAATTTTTATGACATAGCAGATCTTTATCCGTTGGTCAACGATATCTTTATCATGGGATATGACATGGATGATCCGTCGATCTCTTCCCCCAATGCCCCGCTGATAAACGAAAACTTGGGAAACAGTGACATTCAGTCCCTCCTGTCCTATATCCAAGTGGTCCCGGCATCCAAACTGATCCTGGGAGTACCGTTTTACGGTTATGACTTTCCAACAAGAAATCAGTTGCCCGGATCTCCAACTACGAGCTCAGATCCGGTGGCGGTAACTTGGGCATCTATCTTGGCTGTTGGCAGAAAACAATTGTGGGATCCTCTTTCTCTTACCCCTTGGTATCGCTTCAAAGTGGGTAAACAGTGGCATCAAACCTGGTTCGACAATCCTGTGTCGATAGCCCTGAAGACGGCTCTTGCCGACGAGATGCACCTGGGCGGGGTCGGGGTATGGGCCCTCGGGATGAACGGCAACGATACACAGATGCTTGCTGCCTTGCAGGGCGGAGTCAAGCCTTTGAAAGGATCTCAAATCACGCGGCCAGCTCTTATAAAAAGAGCGTCGAAAAAGAAGAAGAAATAGATCCTGTAATACGGGAAAAACCTCTTGGGTTTAAATCGGCAAAGAAATATATCTTTCTGGCAACAAAAGACAACCCCAGCACCTTTTATAGTGCAAAAAGCAGTCGGTGCAGATTAACTTTCCTGAGTAGCGTTTAATTTATTTGCCATTTTGGCAAGACGAGACTTGCGTCTCGCTGCTTGATTTGGATGAATAACGCCTTTGGAAGCAGCTTTGTCAATCCTCTTCAGTGCGATACGCAAAACTTCTTCTGCGCCTTCGCTATGGGTTGAAATAGAGGAAAGAACACTTTTTGTTCGAGTTTTCAGCTCGGAACGTACCGCTTTATTACGGCTTGCCCTGATTTCGTTTTGGCGATTTCTTTTAATCTGACTTTTGATGTTAGCCATTTTTCCTTACGCTTTACTCAAAAAATATAGTTGGTTTATTTTATCTTATAAATTACCTGTTTTTTACAAGATCTTCAAGATCTGTCAAAAATGCTACCTGTTCCGGTAAAAGCAGTTCTTATCGATATCAAATAAGATATCTGACACATACTATACTCTCCATTAAGGCCGATTAACCCATAAAAGCTTTCCGATGGAATAAGTTATTACCTTTTTGGATTTATTTTAGATAACTGGCCACGGCTATGGCCTAGAAATGGCACGATGGTTTCGTGGTAGATACCTCAAAAATTCGTAATTTTTCAATAATCAGCCATGTCGACCATGGCAAATCGACTTTGTCAGACAGAATCCTGGAGCTGACAAATGCCGTGGACCCGAGAGACATGCGGGATCAATATTTAGATTCGATGGATATAGAGCGCGAGCGCGGGATCACCATCAAAGCGCAAAATGTCAGGGTGCACTACAAAGATTATTTTCTTCATTTGATCGATACCCCGGGCCACGTGGACTTTGGTTACGAAGTCTCAAGAAGTTTAGCCGCCTGCGAAGGCGTTATCTTATTGGTTGATGCATCCCAAGGGATCGAAGCTCAAACTTTGGCCAACTGCTATTTGGCCCTTGACAATAATTTGGAGATAGTCGTTGCTCTAAACAAAATAGACCTGCCGGCTGCCGATCCGGAACGCTATGCCAAAGAGATAGAAAACGTTCTCGGCCTCCCTGCCGATGAAATACTGCACATTTCTGCCAAGACCGGTGTGGGAGTGACCGCTCTTCTCGATGCCGTGATAGAGCGCATACCGGCGCCTAAAGGCGACGCCACAGCACCCCTTAAGGCTCTTATCTTTGACAGCTACTACGACCAATACCGCGGCGTTGTCTCTGCACTGCGCATCGTGGAAGGCACTCTGAAATCTAAGGCTAAGTGCCGCTTTATCAACAGCAAAGCGGAAAGAGAAGTGGAAGAGATCGGGGTCAAAACACCCATCCCGGTTCCGGTAAACGAACTCGGCCCAGGAGAAGTCGGCTATCTGATAGCCAATGTCAGAAACGTGGCCGAGGCCAGATCGGGAGAAACCGTAACGGATGCTTCCTTTGCCGCCACTTCACCTCTCCCCGGGTATAAACATCCAAAACCTATGGTGTATTGCGGCCTATATCCCGTGGACGGCGATGAACTTCCCGATTTACGCGATGCATTAGAAAAATTGCAACTTTCCGACGCCAGCGTAACGTATGCCCCGGAAACCTCCTCGGCATTGGGATTTGGTTTCCGCTGCGGATTTTTGGGTTTGCTGCATATGGAAATCGTCAGGGAAAGGCTGGAGCGGGAATTCAATCTGTCCCTTATTGCCACTGCCCCTTCCGTGGAGTACGTGGCGCATATGACCAACGGCACCGAGCTCCTGGTGGATAACCCGTCGGAACTGCCTCCCATTCAAAATATAAATCACATCGACGAACCTATGCTCAAGGTAACCATCATCACTCCCAGCGAATATACGGGCTCCGTGATGGAATTGGCCCAGACAAAGCGCGGACGGATGGAAAAAATGACCTATCTGTCCGAACAAAGAGTTGAGCTCGGCTATATCATTCCTCTGGCGGAAGTAGTAGTGGATTTTTTTGACATATTGAAATCCCGGACCAAAGGTTATGCCAGCTTGGATTACGATACCCACGGTCTCGAAACAGCCGATCTTGTTAAAGTAGATCTGCTCCTGAACGGACAGCCCGTAGATGCCTTTTCATCGATCGTGCACCGCAGCAAAGCCGATAATTACGGAAGAAAAATGTCCCAGAAACTCAGAGAGCTGATCCCGAGACAATTGTTCGATGTTCCTATCCAGGCAGCCGTAGGAGGCAGGATTATTGCCAGGGAAACGGTAAAGGCCAAGCGCAAAGACGTACTGGCTAAATGTTACGGTGGTGATATCACCAGAAAGAGAAAACTCTTGGAAAAGCAAAAAGAGGGTAAAAAGCGTATGAAGTCCATAGGCAGGGTAGAAATTCCCCAGGAAGCTTTCGTTTCTGCCCTTCGACTGGATGACTGACCGATAACCGCCAAACATCCAAGACTTGCAAATTTTCCTCTTGTAAAAGTTATCTTCCGACAACAAATAACCCGGAAGGGCTCTTAGTATATTTTATGTGTACAACAAACTTCAAAAGGCAATTGCCGCCGAGGTAGCCGCATCGCTGGGAGACGATCCGAATGCCCTGGCAGAATATGCCTATCCTTTGTATGACAAAGGATTATTCGGACCGGACTCCGTTGTCTGGAAAGTACACGCGGACCTGCCGTCCATGCTGATAGGCGGTATCTCTTCTTTGATGCTGCAAAGCCTCCATCCCTTGGCTATGGCCGCAGTGGCGCAGTATTCTTCATATCAGACAGATCCGTTCGGACGTCTGCAGAGGACGGCGCGCTTTGTCGCCGGGACAACTTTTGGCTCGAGCGAAATGGCTCTGCGCTACATTGACCATGTCAAGTCAATCCATACTCAGATACAGGGAGAGACAAAGGAAAAAGTAAAATACAGCGCTTCTGATCCTCACCTGCTCACTTTTGTTCATGTGGCGGAAGTATCCAGTTTCCTCAGGGCATACCAGTCGTTTTCACTCAAGCCTCTCCTCAACGCGGAGATTGACACTTACTACAGGGAAATCTCTTTGGTAGCCGAAATGCTGGGGGCGGAAAATATCCCCAAAAGCCTCTCTGAAGTAAAATCCTATTTCAAAGAGATCAGGCAAGAATTGTCGGCGACCAAAGAGGCCAGAGAAGTTCTTTCTTTCCTGCGCGACGGCATCAATGATTTTATAGCCACACAGAGCGGATCCGGACAAGAAAAAAATGATCGCAGAACAGGGATCGCTAAAATCTCGAGCATCGTAAAACCCTCTGTACGGGTGAGAAAAATTCTGAGCGATTCAGCTTTTGATTTGCTCTTTTATTGGGCAAAAGATCTTTTCGGCGAGACAATTGCCATTCCCAAGGTTGTCCTTTCCCCGGCTGCTTTTAGCACCTGCGTTCTCCTCAGATGGGCAATCGGCCCCTCCAAGGTAGCAAAAGTTGCCACCTTACGCGTTGCCGGAACAAGTTATGAGAGATGAGTTTCCTTCGATGGCTGCAATAATCCAGATACATTAGCCGCTATAGTACGGGCAGAGGAAAGATATATCGAGCTAGTCTTTCTTGCAGAAGGTGATGATCCGGAGCCGCCTGCAATAAAATCTCAAAAATAAAGTATAATATATTTATCGATTTGCACTTTTAGGATAGGAAATGTTGGACGGCAGAAAAAAATCTATTTTAGAAGCGGTCGTATCTGAGTATATTACGACCGGGGAACCGGTCAGTTCGGCTCATATCGCCAATGGTTATGCCATCGATTGCTCTCCGGCCACCGTCAGGGCAGACATGGCTTCCTTGGAGCGAGACGGGTATTTGACGCATCCTCATACCTCCGCAGGCAGAATTCCCACGGATCTGGGTTATCGCTTTTACGTCGACAGTTTGGATGACAAAGGCACCTCGTTGGATATCTTCGGCGCAGAAAAGGTGGCGAATTTCTTTGCCAAAACTCATTTCGAACTGGAAAAGATGCTGTCCGACACTTCCATGCTACTTTCCAATTTAACAGATTATGCCGCCGTCGTGGTGGCTCCGGAATCCGGCAAAAATGCTTCGATACGCTCGTTGCTCCTCACAAAAATTACAGCACATACCGCTGTTTTGGTAGTTGTCTTGTCTAGCGGAAACGTGGATAAATACAACGTGGAGATCAGCGATTTTACTTCAGAAGATGACATAGCAAAAATCAATTTGCTATTGAACTCTCATTTAGCAAACAAATACCTCACCGGTCTGCCGGAAATAAAAACAGATGACCCTCATATCGAGTCGGTTATCACTAAATGCCTGCAGATACTTTCGGACACCACCGAGGAGGGCAGGGCCGATGATACGCCCATTTTCGTCGGAGGTACTTCCAGAATGGCCAGCCAATTTGCGGCCATCCAAAGAGTGCGGGAGATTTTATCAATTTTGGAACAATCCTACGTGGTAGTGACGCTGCTGAAAGAAGTTTTAGCTAAAGGGTTAAAAGTATCTATAGGTACCGAGAATGAGATTGATTCGTTATCAGATTGCGCTCTCGTAGTCGCCCCTTATCAAATCTCGGATTCAGTTTTTGGGACTTTAGCCGTGCTGGGCCCAAAGCGCATGCATTACAAGCAAGTCCTTGCCGCCGTTGAGACAGTCGGTACTCAGTTGTCCAACCAACTCCGGAACGATTGAACTCTGCAATTAGACCTGTGGAATGGTCCCGGAACAGGTCTCATGTTTTGCCATCGTCCATAATATCGCAGGTTTATTTTTTACGATCAAAGCCGCATCCCGGACAGAAACGGCAAATCCCGACCTCAGGCATTGCACCGATGGGTGAACACTGTTACAGTTCAGCCTGTAGAGTAATTTAGAGATATGGCTTTCACATATCCTCGCTGAAATTGATATTATATATATATGAGATTTTTCTCTACTAAACTATAGTTCGGTTAGGGCAAATATCCAGTAAACGGTTTTGATAAAGATAAGATTTAAGGTTGCAAATGTCAACGGACTATTATGAATTACTCGGTGTATCTCGCAATGCAAGCGACGACGAAATCAAACGCGCCTATCGGAAACTGGCCAGGCAACTCCACCCCGATGTCAACGGAGGCAATACAGACTCAGAAGCGCGATTCAAAGAGGTCACGCTGGCATATGAGACCCTAAGGGATCCGGAAAAGCGTAGTCGCTATGATAATTTCGGCCCGGATGCCATGCGCGGTCCTTCGATGGACGGATTTACCACGGGACTCGGTGACATCTTTGAAGCTTTCTTCGGTGGCTCACCGTTCGGTGGGGCGGCAACTCATGCCAATACAACGCGAAGAGGTAACGACCTGGAAGTTACCCTGCAATTAAAGCTCGAGGAGGCAATTTTCGGCGCAAAAAGAGAAATTGCCGTGAAGGCCGATTTATCTTGCGACGTTTGCGGCGGGACCGGGGCGCGCGAAGGCACCCATCCTTCCAAATGTTCCGAATGCAAGGGTTCCGGACAGGTAAGGCGGGTTCGCCAATCCATATTGGGTCAAGTCGTCAGCACAAGCGCATGTACCAGGTGCTCCGGTACGGGTGAAGAAATCCTGACGCCTTGTCCTTCATGTCGCGGCGAAGGCAGAAAGATGGCTGAAAAGACAGTGACGGTTGAAGTCCCGGCCGGAATTGACGACGGGATCAGATTGAGGATCGGAGGAGCCGGCGGGGCAGCTTGGCGAGGTGGTGTGCCCGGCGACTTATATGTTCACCTGCGAGTTTTGCCTCATGAACACTTCGAACGGGTCGGAAACGATCTCGTTTACAAATTGCATATCACAATGACCCAGGCCACCCTCGGCGCTGAGATCGAGTTTGAAACCTTGGAGGGAACGGAAACGATCACCATTTTGCCGGGGACACAACCCGGTCATGTGGTGAGGCTCAAGGGTAAAGGTGTACCGGTTCTGCGAGGCAGAGGGCGGGGAGACCTTCACGTCCAGATCATCGTCGAGACACCCACAAACCTATCCAAAGAAGAGCTCCAGCTTCTATACCAGCTGGCGCAATTGCGCGGCGAAAAAGTATCTTCTCAGAATGAAGGCGGAATACTTCATAAAATCCGTACCAGTTTTGCCTAGAACTTGACGCCTTTTTACAACTTACCGACTGAGTAGTTACTTTTTGGGGTGAACCAAAGTATTTTATCGGAGGCTTGCCGATAAATTGCGCTCTCTGATTACCCTGATACCCAAAGCCTCCCGCGAAGATGATATCCAGAGCAAACGGTAACAAAGGATACCTGTGGAAGATTTTGCTATGACAAATATAACAGAGGCAAACAAAGATTTACGACGCTCCAAATCACTTGTCTTTACGGAAGACCTTGGTCGCATCACTTTGGATGATTCGATCTGGCATCACCTGATAAATGTGCTCAGAATCGACAGCGGTCACTTGCTTGCCGTATCAGACGGGAACGGCTCTTATCAAATATTTAGGACACTTGCAACTATAGCTGCTCTTAGAACAGCTAAAGCCGTGCGCCCGTCAAATAAAAAAACTTCTCAACATCACTTCCATGATTTTTTTATCCCCCAAACAGAAATAATATATACCCCAAAGAACTCGAAGGAAATTGCAATAGGCCTTGCAATTTGCAAAACAGATAGGTTGGAGTGGGCCATACAAAAATTGACAGAGGTAGGGGTTGACCATATTTGGCTACTGGCCGCGGAACGAAGTCAGATAAAAAGCAGCGGAACAAAACTAAACTATGACCGGTTGAGAAAGATTATCCTTGAGGCCGCATCGCAAGCCAAACGACCGAGACTTTGTCTTCTCCATGAACTGTGCAGTGTCCAAAACGGCTATTTGGAAATGTCTCAAATAGGAAAAGTCGCTTTTGCAGAACCCGGGGGGGATAAATTTTCAGCTGAGCTTTCAGCGATTATGATCGGCCCGGAAGGCGGCTGGACACAAGACGAACTTGGCCTTTCCCAAAACCGCATATCCATCTCCGATGCCATCCTCAGAGTGGAAACAGCCGCTGTTATATCAGGCTACCTTCTCTCTGAAGGAGCTCGGTGAAAAACAGGATTTGACAATCAATCTTCTATTTGTTAATCGGTTCCCAATCCGATGGCGAAATGAACCGATTATTTACCCATCCGTATCAATGAATAAATAAAAAGTTCTTTATAGCACAGAAAAATGGGTTACAATGCATAGAAATGATTGAAGTAGCATGAAATACATTCCAGGTGGGAAAATTCTTAGCTCTTGAAAAATTATGGGATGTTATTTCTCCACAAACGCTATGTTTACGCGCGGAGAGTGATATTCTAAAGATGTGAGAGAGGTATTTCAATGCTAAGTGGTGTCAAACTACTATAAGGGGGATACACTTTCAATATTCAGACCGTCCTATGACGGATGGGTTTTTATGACCTTGAGACCAGCTGAAGTAAGTGGAGAAAATATGACGGACGCTACGCAGGATCTAGATCAAGACAGCGCAGGAGAAATAGTCCCTTCGCAGTATACCATTAATATCGGAGCGCGTCTTAGGGCCGTGCGCCGTCAAAAGCACATGTCTTTGCAGGCGGTAGAAGCCAGTTCAAATCACGAGTTCAGGGCTTCGGTGCTCGGCGCTTATGAACGCGGCGAACGTTCGATATCAGTACCAAGATTGCAGAGGCTTGCTGAGCTTTATTCTATACCGGTTGATCAATTATTGCCGGAGGCAGCCCGTACACCAAGCTCATCGGTGGCACCCGTTACCGGCGAGCCGGGGGTGCCGGCGCGTATTCGTATCGACCTGATGGTGCTCAAGGGGGCCACGGGACGCGAAGCTGATTCATTGCGTCATTTCTTAGCCCAAGTGCAAGTGCAAAGACAAGACTTCAACGGCCGCGTCCTGACGATCCGTACGGAAGATTTACGTGTCTTGGGCGCCAGTTTCGGCAGAAACATCGCTGAAATGATTGATGCCCTGGACGCAGCGGGGCTTGTCCATCACGCCGATGAAGAGTAGTCAAAAGCAATTTTACATTCCCGCTATTTGACTGACGCGGCTCTTCTGTGACCAACCCGGATGACTTCGGTATATACATCCATATTCCTTTTTGCAGCACCAGGTGCGATTATTGTGCCTTTACCACTTTTACCAAATACGGTCACCTGCAAAAACGTTATATCGATGCTTGTATCAAAGAAATTGACCTGACACGAAAAGACGGGCTTTTTAGAACCCCAACCTCGGTTTATCTGGGAGGCGGGACACCGTCTTTGATAGACGGCGATGACCTGACCAGATTGATCAAACATTTGGGCGTACTTCCCGATACGGAAATCACAGTCGAATGTAACCCTGAGAGCTTTTCCGAAGACCTCTGTGCTTTACTCAAAGAGGCCGGTGTAAACAGAATATCTTTAGGCGTGCAATCAATGGTGCCAAAAGTCCTCAAAGATCTGGGACGCCCCCACTACCCCGGTGCTGTCGAAAATAGTTTGGGACTGATCAATAAGTACGGATTTCCTACCCATAGTGTCGATATCATCTATGGCACAAATGCGGAAACACCGGAAGACCTTTTGAAAACACTGGATACAATTTTTGAGATTGACAAAGGGCTACCGCATCTGAGTGCTTATGCCCTCACACCCGAGCAGGGCACTCCCCTAGCCCGAGATAGCAAACGACACCCCAATGAAGACCGGCAAGCTACATACTATGAAATCATCGATGAATACTTACATCACCGGCAAATGACATGGTATGAGATCTCCAATTGGGCCAGGGACGGCCATCAGTGCCGTCACAACAGACTTTATTGGGACCAAAAACCGTATTTGGCCATCGGTTGCGGAGCCCACGGATATATCGACAGCGTCCGCTATTGGAACGCATCCTCGCTCACGAAATACATAGAAACAATAGAAAGCGGCACTTTGGCAAGAGCGGGCAGCGAAACATTGACCAAGGAGCAAAGCGAACTTGAGTTTCTGTTTCTCAAATTGCGGACCGATGAAGGTATCCCACAAGATTGCCTGGACTTTAGCAAAGAACTGGACAATTTAGTTGTCCCTACCGGCAGTAGGTACGTTCTGACAAGGAATGGGCGCTTGCTGGCCAACGAAGTCGCTCATAGGTTAAAGGTGCCTTCTGGCGCCTAAGGAGCTTGAGCGCCTATGAGCGGATTGATGTCATTTGATACAGATGTATGCCGTCTGAATCCATGCGGAAATGGTTGGAGATAGCGGTTTCGCGTTCACGAAATTGCATTAAATACATCGGAATAACTCAAGTTATTACTCCCAAGTGGTAGTCTGGTTTACACTAAGAGTATAACTGATAAATTAAAATGACACGAAGAGTAATTACTATGCTACTCTAAGTGGTAAGAGTATATTTATGTGGAGGTTACAAATGCAGTGGATGAGTACCAAAGAGGCCTCGGATTACCTGGGCGTCAATTTGAGAACTTTATATCGCTTCATCGATGAAGGCGAGTTGGTAGCTTATAAATTCGGCCGGGTAATTCGCCTGAAAGCTTCCGACGTTGAGAGCTTCGTTGAATCAGCCAAGATAGCCCCCGGAGCCTTGGAACACCTGTATCCCGAACATGTGCGCCTTGTAAACAGCTGATATTTAGATGACCCCGAGTGACGATAGCTGCTTATTTTGCGGTATTGCAGAAGGTTCCATTCCGGCAACCGTTGTAGGGCAAAACGAGGCGGCTTTGGCTTTTAGGGATATCCATCCCATCGCTCCCACCCATATTTTAATTATTCCAAAGAGTCACTTGGAAAATGCGATGTCGGTCGCCGATCATGATGCGCCGTTGATCGCCAAACTATTTGAGCTGGCCCAAAATGTTGCCGTCAGCGAAAAAGTAGATGGAAGCGGTTTTAGACTGGTAATGAACGTCGGTGACGATGCGGCAAACAGCGTAGGACACCTCCATATGCACCTTATAGGTGGCAAGCCACTCGGTCAGATGGGCTGAATAAGCTTGTAGATACCGCTTGCAATTTTACATTACACCTGCTTTCTTCAAAACTGATTTTAAAATACTCCAATCCTCTAATACAACCTCTGCATGTATGTATATTATTATAAATCTGCAGTATGAACGCGTAAACTGCTCTTGTGGCTAACCGGCATATTTGCCATTTTTATAAAAACTGTATATCTTATGCGTAGAGAATTCTATTCTCCACCGATATCTTGTGTCATACTATTGATATGAAAAAAGAGTCTAAAAGTACCGCCCGGCATCGTATCCCGGTTTTAACAGGCCTGATCTTGGTGGCATTGACTGCGGCTGCTTGTTCTTCCGGCTCGAGTGCCTTGTCGTCCAATGCCAATACATCAAAGCCGGCAAATGCCGTATCGCTGCTGGACACAGCTTATTCACAACTCTCACACGCCTCAAATGTCACCGAAAACATTTCCATGGATATAAAATACAAAGGACCAAGTGCGACACAAGGTACAAGCGCAGCTGCTGACAAGAGAGAGCAGGAGCTTCTGTCGTTGATGTCCAAGATCCATGTAATTGCTTCTATAAACAAGAGCTCGGGCACCTCAACTTCAGGGAAAGAGACCGAACTTGTATCTTTCGATTACCAATCTGCACCGCTTGCAAAAATACTGGTGACTACAGCTAATGCTAAGACTCTCTCGAGTGGTTATTTTAAAATATATATGAGTGATATAATCGCCCTGCCTCTGATTGATACCTATACAGCAAATACCCTCAACGTCATAGGGCTTATTATCCATCCTGTTTGGTATCAATTGCCTAAATCTTTGCTCGCCGCTCTCAACAAAGCATCACAAAGTTCCCTGGCAAAAACCGGTCAGAGCTCAACGGGACAGATTCGACATGACTTATTGAATCCCGAACTTGTACCTATGCTGGAGAACTTTACGAACTCGCTTTTCACAAAAGGCCTGACCGTAACCTCTGTTCCCAACCAAGACGGAACAGAGATCAGCTTGTCGGGCAATTACTTACATCTCATCCAATGGTTTTTACCTCAATATAAAAACTTTGTGGAGATTTTCGGCCCCAAGGTAGCTGCGAAAATCACCAAATCTACTTTAGCCTCTGCCCTGGCTCAAGGTAAATCTCGAAAAATACAAGATGATACATTCAGCCTCAATGCAGAGATTACCTCGGCAAATTTGCTAACCGCACTCAACATAGAAACAAAGATAGTGAATCAGAAAAATATAAAACAATACCTGAAACTGTCTTTCAATGATATTATTTCCTATCCCAGTACACCTGTCACGATACCAAGTAACGCAATGAATGTACCGTCTAATTTGATCAACTATTTTATACAGACACTAACCAAGAGACCATAGCCGCGTATCTCATAGTTCTTCCGGATCAATCGGAACAATATAACTCCACGTGATGGGAATAAAGCAGACAACCAGGACAGCAAAGGTTTTGTCGGAAGTGTCTGCTAAAACCGATATTACAGATACGACCAAGACAACTACGCTATTAGCATAATCGAGGTGTAAGGTAACACCAAAGGTATTGTTGAGACTTGCCGGCGTGCTTGGTTGATCAATACCTGCAGGAGTGCTTCAATCTTGTTCTTGCAATTTGGGCTGATATAGAAGTCTTTACTTTGTCATTTTCCCAATAACTCTTGCAAAGTGTATTACCAGGGAGAGTTCCGATTGAAGCAGTGCAGATTCTATGGCAGTCTACGTCACTAATGACAAGGTTGTTATATCTCTTCTCCGCAAGTCAAACAATAGATATCTCTTTTTGTATCTGAGAGACATAACTACCGAGTCCGAGGCTCATTTGGATGCAAAATCGCCTCATTTGGGTAAAATTTTGCTCTTTGAGGACCTTTGCATCAAATATCTTATGATATCTAGAACAGTACCTGCTGATCCATATGACTTATAACGGCATATTTGCCATTGCTATAAAAACTGTAAATATTATGCGTAGAGAATTCTTTTCTCCGCCGATATCTTGTGTCATACTATTGATATGAAAAAAGAGTCTAAAAGTACCGCCCGGCATCGTATCCCGGTTTTAACAGGCCTGATCTTGGTGGCATTGACTGCGGCTGCTTGTTCTTCCGGCTCGAATGCCTCGTCGTCCAATGCCAATACATCAAAGCCGGCAAATGCCGTATCGCTGGTGGACACAGCTTATTCACAACTCTCACACGCCTCGAATGTCACCGAAAACGTTTCCATGGATATAAAATACAAGGGGCTGAGTACATTATCAGGCGTCACCCCGGCGGCTGCCAAAAAAGATCGAGCAATCGTATCGGCCCTATCCAAAGCCAATATAGTTGTTTCTTTAAGCAGGAGCTCAGGCACCTCACCTTCCGGCAAAGAGAGCGAACTTGTATCTTTCGATTACCAATCTGCACCGCTTGCGGAAATATTGGTTACTACCGTTAGCCCTGCGACTATCTCAGGGGCTTATTTTAAAATATATCTGTCTAATATAGCCCAACTTCCGCTGATGAATGCGTCTGCAAAAAATGAGATTAATAGTATCGGAACACTTATTCAGCCTGTTTGGTACCGATTGCCTCAATCCTTGCTCGCCGCTATCGAGGAAGCATCCAAAAGTTCCCTGGCAAAAACCGGACAGAGTTCAGCTGGACAGATTCGACATGACTTATTGAATCCAAAACTTGTACCTATGCTGAAGAACTTGATGAACTCGCTTTTGACAAAAGGTCTAACCGTGACCTCTGTGTCTAACCAGGGCGGAACAGATCTCCGCTTCTCGGGCAATTACTTACATCTGGTCAAATTTATTATAATGCCTCAATATAAAAACTTTGTGGAGATTTTTGATCCTAAGGGAGCTGCAAAAATCACCAAATCTGCTTTAGCCTCTGCCCTGGCCCAAGGTAAATCTGAAAAATTACAAGATGATACATTCAGCCTCAATGCAGAGATTACTCCGGCGCATTTGCTGACCGGCCTCAACATGAACGTAAAGATAGTAAGTCCGAAAAGTATAAAACAATATTTTTCACTGTCGGCCAATGACGCTATTTCCTATCCCAGTACACCTGTCACGATACCAAATAGCGCAATAACCTTACCGCCTCTTCTGGTTACCCCTCTTATACGGGAACTAAACAAGGCAGCTCAGCCGCGTATCTCATAGTTCTTCCGGGTCGGCCGGGATAATAGCTTCCGGCCGACATCACCGGCTAAAATACGTATTTTTATCTGCGCTGAGGCAGGAGGTCATTTTCACCGATAGGTGGCCTAAGATTTCCGGGAGAAATACCTCTAAGCACCTGTGGGATGATAAAAAGCTACTGGCTACAACAGAACCGGTAGAAATATGGCCCGGTCTCGGCTGCTCCCGGATACATCGGAGAAGCCTGCGGTAAATATATGAAAGCAATGTACACTACGGGACCTGTTGAATATTCCAAGACAGAAGTACTCCCAGCAGGCAGAACTGCTAATATATGGCATGGCCCGCAGACAAAACTATCTATCTAGTCATAGCCGTCCTCATGGGCCTAATCTTGGATAAAAATGTGTAAATTTCCCAAAATAACTCGGTTGATAACTTTTTTTGCATTACTCAGCGTGCTCTTGAGTGGGTGTGCTTCACAATCGCAACGAGACTCTACCCTCACCGGAAGTACTCTAAATCGATACCTGCAAACATCGCTGAATAACCTCTCGGCTGCCAAAGATGTCTCCCTCTATCTGAGTTTCAAAGGATCAAAACTGGGAAACTACAGCAATATCCTCAATAACCTCAGCTTTTCAATTCTCTATGACGGAACGGCTAAAGATCTCTCCGGTAAAAGCGGGGGCAATGCTCATCTCACCGGAGACCGGGCAGGAACCGCCGTCAGCGAAAAACTTTCTTTGCCTCATTGGATTTATGAATATAATGTCTTTTATGCCAACAAAGCACTGCTTCACCTAATCTCTGACCACCAAGGGTACTTTCTGGTCAATCTGGATAAGAAAAATATCGAAGCCCTCTCAAAAGAAGGACAGACATTGATCAATCCGGAGATTTTATACATGGCATCTTTGGCTGGCAACGCATGGTATAAAGTCTCGCTCCGGCAATTAAGAGAGGCCCTAAGCGGTGTTTCCTCATACGTGCGGATTGCTTTACCAAACGATAACCCAAACCTTGCAAAAAAGCCCAAGGGGGGCTTGTCTCAAAACGTAATCGGCCTGATAGCCGACGCCCTTATCGCCGCTGTTGCTCCCTCTGGAACGGCTTTGACGAATGGATTTAGCGTGGCAGGACATACGGGCGGAATCCTCGTCTTGGACACATCTGCGAATTTGGAGAATATCTTGACGGATTGGATAGACGCCTTTGACAGATCCCGTCTCGCATTACCATCCTTTCTTCTTGGCAGTTTGAAAACTCTTTCTGCCAAATTACCACCCATCGATGTTGGCGTAGGTATTTCCCTGCTCAACCATGTCGGTAGCACACAGACATCCGCCTCCCATCGGCCTAATTTCTACTTGCACAGCATCGTTGAATCTGCCAAAAGCGGATTGGCCCGGATAGTAATCAATACGTCTCTTGCCTATACTCCTGTCGACATATCCGGGCCAAAAGACATCGTCAACATCCCCGGTTCTCTCTGGACATTACTCCGATTTTCCCTGGATAACATCTTGCAACGATATCTATGAAGAGCAAATTAAACCAGAAGAAGCAATATAAACAAGACCAAACGGTATATATTAGGTAATACCCTGCTAGAATTTAGATGTCATTGTGTCAGATACCCAGATAAAAATAGATATACCGGCAAATCACCTGATGGTAGATTTACTTGGCGACCGTGATGAACTGTTACGGATCATAGAGGACTCTTTCAAAGAAACGTCTATCCACGTAAGAGGCAATCAAATCACCATTGACGGTAAAGAAAAAGACTATGCCACCAAGGTATTCACTGAATTGCTGACGATAGTCCAGCATGGGCAAAAACTCGATAAAACAAACGTCAGACAAGCCATAGAAATGGTCTTGGAAGATATCAGACCTTCTCTTGTTTTGGATACGGAAATTTTGCGCACCCCGCAAGGCCGTTCCGTCAGGCCCAAAACCCATGGTCAAAAAAATTATGTGGATGCGATCAGATCCAACACCATCACATTTGGAATAGGCCCTGCCGGTACCGGTAAGTCATATCTGGCGGTTGCCCTTGCCGTCAAAGCACTGCAGGAAAAATTGGTAACGAGAATTGTACTGACCAGACCGGCGGTCGAGGCAGGAGAACGACTGGGCTTTCTCCCCGGTGACTTGATGGCAAAAGTAGACCCCTACCTGAGGCCTCTCTATGACGCTCTTTATGAGATGCTTGACCCGGACGGTGCTCAAAAGTTAATTGACAGAGGCATAGTTGAAGTTGCTCCCCTAGCCTTCATGCGGGGCAGGACTTTGAATTCAAGCTTTATAATTTTGGACGAAGCGCAAAATACCACGCCCGAACAGATGAAAATGTTTTTGACACGAATTGGCTTCAACAGCAAAGCTGTCGTTACCGGAGACGTTACGCAAATAGACGTCGTCAATAACCGCTCCGGGCTGTTGGGTTTGGAAGCCATTCTCGGGGATGTTGAGGGCATTTCATTTATCAAAATGACCAACAAAGACGTTGTGCGTGCCCAGATAGTCAGGGATATAGTAAGTGCTTACGAACAATTCGCATCCTCACACGGCTAAAACGGTCACCAATTGGCCAACAAGCCTTTGACGCTGTTGCGTTTATCGATTAATATATTTTTAATGCCGTCTGAAAATATAATTTCCGTCTTCTCATCAAGGCGACGACGACTCTCGAGCCACAAGGAATCACGTGACTACAAATAAAAACAGAACAGACGATATAGAAGTCTTTGTTGCCAATGAGCAGAGTGACGAAGCTATTGATGCACCACTGTGGGCACGGTTGCTAAAAGATGCTTTAGCCCATCAAAATATTAGAGGACCTGCAGAGATATCTTTAATATTCGTCGATTCGGTTACCATAGCGAGCCTGAACGAGAGATTTCTTAAACATAAAGGGCCTACCGATGTTTTGTCTTTTCCCATAGAAGATGACACCGCCGCTGCCGGGAGAAACCCTGACGGAAGTACAAAAGGGCCGGCAAACGGACAGCCAAGCCAAGAAATGCCTCTTTTGCTTGGCGACATAGTTATTTGCCCACAGGTGGCATCTGCCAACGCCCCGGAACATAAATCAGAACTTCACAACGGTACGACGGAAGACGAACTGGCCTTATTGACGGTTCACGGAGTCCTTCATATTCTGGGAATGGACCATGAGATTGAGGCCGAAGCTGTAATTATGGAAGCTAAGGAGCAGGAGATACTCGAGAAATATTACAGGAAGTCAGCCGATCAAGAAAATGCCGATTCGGCATCTGAAGGAAAGATTAGTCTTTCGTGATGAAAATCCGTCAAGAATACCGTCCAATCGGAACAAGTAGATGAGACATCCATACCGTTATTTGCATCAGGATCGAAGTCGGTTATGATTTTAGCTGCTGCCTTTAATATCACCGACGGTATCATACTGGCGGTAATTATAATTTTACTCAGCTTTTCGGGAGTCCTAGCCTTGGCAGAGACTAGCCTGGTCAGGACCTCAAAGGCCAGGGCCAGATCGCTCCATGAATCGAAGAAACGCGGCAGTAAATCACTGTATCGTCTGGCGGATCACCCCGAACGCTTCCTTTCGCCAATTCTGCTTTTGGTTCTGATCTGTCAATTGGTCTCTGCCACGCTGCTCGGCATCATTGCAGAAAATCTTTTCGGAGCTGTCGGCGTAGTCTTGGCGACGTTGTTGGAAATAGTCTTTGTCTTTATTTTGGCCGAAGCCATCCCCAAACATTGGGCAGTTCGTAATCCCGATAAAGCAGCCCTTTTCAGCGCACCGATCATATCGTCAATTATCAATTTCCCACCCATTAAATTTATCTCCGTCATGCTCATCGGTCTGGCCGATATGTTGACAAACGGAAACAGAGCCCTCTCTCAAGACCCTGATGTAACAGAATCAGAGCTCTTGGCCCTTGCCGACGTTGCCGTAGAAGAAGATGTCATCGAAGAACAGGAACGGGAGCTAATCTCTTCCATCATAGAATTCGGAGACACCATCGCCAGAGAAGTAATGGTTCCAAGACCTGATATAGTGGCTGTGGAGCGCCATAAAAGCGTAAACGAAGTTTTAGAAATTGCCATGAATGCGGGGCTCAGCCGGATACCTGTTTTTGATACTACGGTGGATAATATTACAGGTATCGCTTATACAAAAGATTTAATCACAGCGATCAGGGATCACAAAGACAACCTGTCCATCAGTGAAGTTGCAAGGACGGCCATCTACGTCCCTGAAACAAAAAAAGTGGCTCCGTTGCTGAGAGAAATGCAAAAGCTGCAAACACATATCGTCGTCGTCGTCGACGAATACGGAGGAACAGCCGGTATCGTCACTCTGGAAGACCTCATAGAAGAGTTAGTCGGAGAGATTGCCGACGAGTTTGACTTGGACGAGCCGGGGATCGAACCACTTGGCAACGATGCATTCAGAGTATCGGGACGTATGGCAGTCGATGAGGTAAACGAACTTTTACAAGCTTCGTTACCCACCACCGATTCTGACACCATAGCCGGACTTTTCTTACATATCAAAGGACATATTCCACAGGAGGGGGAAGGTGTCTCGATAGGCTCTTACCTCCTTATAGCAGAAAAAATACAAGGTCGGCGGATAGGTAAAATCCGTATTGCCAAACATGACGAGCGCCATGACAGCGATGCGGAATTAAATCTTGCAGAAGATGATATTTCGTCTGTTTCCGGCAAAGATAAGGCCATGGGTCGACCGGGCTACACAAGCAGCATAGATCAGTATCTCTTGAGCGAATCGCCGCCTAACAGCGTTTATAAAAACCATCTGGCGGAATTGGGCAACAACGAGGCAGCTCCGGTAAAGCCATCCAAACAGGATCAAAAAGCACAGGATGACAAACCGGCCAACAGGCCGTCCCACAGCCATACCGGTTGAGACGAAAAAGAAAGCATGTATATGACACACCAAAAAGAAGAGGATGAAATCCGTTTTGATTCTTCCCCCGACTCACATTTAGGTGAACATCCCGGAGAAGATTTCCATTCCGGTTTCATCACTCTGATCGGAAGACCGAACGTCGGTAAGTCTTGCTTGGTCAATAGAATTGTAGGGAAAAAAGTATCAATCGCATCCAAAACACCGAATACCACCAGATCGGCTATACGCGCCATTCTAGAAAGAGACGGGAAACAAGCTATTTTTGTCGACACTCCGGGGATTCATAAGCCACGCTCGCCACTTGGCACCAGACTGAACGCATCTGCTTACGAAGCAACAACCGATGTCGATATTACGGTACTTGTGCTGGATGCATCACAGGAAATAGGCAGAGGTGACAAATTTATCTCGCATGCTTTTGCATCCACGACCCATCTTGCTGTTTGTTTGAATAAGATTGATTTGATCAACGACAAAACAGTTATGAGGCAATTGGAATTCTCCCATGACAATCTTGGCGTAGAAAATGCCGAGTACTTTGCCGTCTCCGCCCAAACAGGAGCCGGTATTAAACACTTCACCGACTACATCATGAATCACCTCCCACCCGGGCCTCAATACTTTCCCACGGGGACGACAAGCGACGTGGACGAAATTGTATTCATAGCCGAATTGGTCAGGGAGCAACTCCTCAGGTTTGTCAAAGAAGAATTACCGCATTCCATTGCCTGCAGAATTACCGAGCTGAGGCCACCATATATCAGATGCGAAATCTTGGTTGAAAGAGAATCACAAAAAGCTATGGTTATCTCCAAAAATGGTCATTTACTAAAGCAAATAGGTATCAATGTCAGACGACAATTGCCGCCTGATACTTATTTGGATTTAATAGTGAAAGTAGAAAAGAACTGGCAAAAGCGCATGGACATTATCGAGAGACTCGGCTACTGATAACATCTTTTAGGTAGATACCCGCAATCTTCTTAGACTTTTTCTGCAAAATGACCCTGATCCCATTGATCTCTATACAATATATAACTTATTCTTTTAAAGAATAAGTTATATATAAAATGTAATTTATATTCTACCGGTAGTCTAATTTCCCACTTCCACATTGCTTTTTTTATCTTCTTGGAATAGAACAAATATAAATTGCTCCTTCATTGTGACGTTTGACCCTACAGAACCTGTTGGCAAACGTACAGACTGGATAGTAGAGATTGTCAATACCTCGTTCAATGAGGAGCTGGGAGTGAAAGAATATGACAGCCATACCCATGAGTGATTCTATAGAATCCTCCGCCAAAGAAAATTACCCAAGCGAATGGGAAATCTATGGGCTTCTCAACGAAGGAGAGCCCATCCACATCCGACCCGTCAGAAGAGATGATTTGTCACTGTTGACAAACCTGGCAAATCAATTTTCCTCTCCGGATGTTTATTCATCACATTTTGACACGCAAACGTTGATTGCCAAAGACTCAACCGGGCAGATAGCAATTGATTATCAGCAGCTTATGGCCTTTGTTGCTCTCAACGGAGACAGGCCGCTGGCCATCGCAAAATATATGCTCAAAGAAGAGGGTACGGCGGAAATTGCATTTGCCGTGGTCGATGAGTACCAAAGAAAAGGGGCCGCGACATTGCTCCTGGAAAACTTAGTGGGGTATGCCAAAGAGCATGCCGTAAGCTATTTTATCGCAAACATCGGAGATAACGAAAATCCACTTATCAATGTCCTGATCGAATCCGGACTCCCCCATACGATCAAGGCAGGCAACCAAGAGACAAGGGTGAGTTTAGATTTAGAGCTGACCAACGAATTCCTCAATAAAAGAGATGAAAGAGAAAGGCTGGCCGAAGCCGCTTCCATGGCTTATATATTGAGCCCAAAATCAGTGGCTGTTGTCGGTGCCGGTAGGAAACCGGGCGGAGTGGGCCATGAAATAGTCAGAAAACTTCTTTCGCAAGACTTTACAGGCACAGTGTATCCGATTAACCCCAACGCCAGATCCGTTTGCGGTGTCCCCGCATTTGCGAGCCTGGCACAAGTTCCCGATCAAATAGATATGGCAGTCATCGCCGTTCAGGCCGGCAATGTCTTATCGGTGGTGGAAGATGCGGCAAAAGCAAAGGTAAAGGCCCTTGTCATCGTCTCTTCCGGATTCGGGGAATTGGGCGAAGAAGGGACGCGGATGCAAACCGAAATTCTCAAGTTGGCAAGACACCACGGTATCAGGATCGTCGGGCCCAACTGTTTGGGAGTCTCCAATACTTCCCCGGATGTCAGGATGGATGCCAACTTCGCCCCGATGCCGGCTGCCAGAGGACCGATTGCCCTTGCTTCCCAATCAGGTGCAGTCGGAGTAGTTCTTTTGGAACAAGCCCGTGCGGCCGGACTCGGGGTATCCGGTTTTGTCTCCATGGGAAACAAGATCGACGTCAGCAGCAATGACCTGTTGTGTTATTGGGAAAATGACCCGGGAACAAAGGTTGTTGCCCTATACCTGGAGTCGTTCGGTAATCCGATCAAATTTTCACGCATCGCAAAGAGAGTCGGACAGAAGAAACCCATAGTAGTCCTCAAGGGAGGGAAAAGTAAAGCCGGAGCCAGGGGAGCTTTATCTCACACGGCATCGGCGACCACAAAAGAGATTACCGTAGCGACTTTGTTGGCTTCTTCCGGTGTGATAGAAGCAACCACTCTCGAAGAATTGATCGACATAGTCGGGATAGCATCCCTGGCTAAAATGCCTAGCGGCAAAAACGTCGCCCTTGTGGGCAATTCTGGCGGCCCATTGATACTTGCCGCCGACGCGTGTTCCCAATACGGACTTGACGTACCGGAACTGAGCAAAGACCTGCAAGAAAAATTACTTGCTTTCCTGCCTCCGGCAAGTGCGTGCGCCAATCCGGTAGACATGACGGCCGACGGAGGACCGGAGGTATTGGAAAACATACTCAGAGAATTGTCAGCCGACCCTGATACCGATATAATTTTAGTGGTTTCGACATCTCTTATATCTTTGTCAGTAGACCAGGCGGCATCAGTCATCAATAAAGTTTTGGAAGATACCGACAAACCCATAGTCGCTTGTTTCCTGGGAGACAAGCCTTTCGCTTCCGAATCAAACGTCGTCGGGAAAACTCCCAACATCGTCAACTTCCCGGTGGTTACTTCTCCGGAACGGGCTGCCGTCGGACTCTCAAAACTTATCGACTATGCTCTTTTCAAACAGCGGGAGCATTCCCACACCTATCAGCCCAGCTCGCCTAAAATTCATTTGGCTAAAAAATTAGTCGCTGAAGTTTTAAGCGGCGACGTACAGGAAACTTGGTTGGATGCCAAGACTTCGCATAAACTTCTCTCTTACTTTGACATTCCCATTGTCGACGAACAAACCGTCAATAGTCTAAGCGAATTGGAAGCTATCGTCGACGAGATTACATTCCCCGTAGTTCTAAAAGCCGGCGGAAACTCCATAATCCATAAGAGTGACGTGGGCGGGGTCATCCTCGATATCAGAGGAAAAGAGGAGCTGCTGGACGCATTTAGCGATATGTTGGCACGGCTCGGCGAAGAGATCCTGCCGGTAAGTATCCAGACGATGGTCGACAAAGGCATCGAAACCATTGTGGGTTTGAACAGTGATTTACATTTTGGACCAACTATTATGTTCGGCTTGGGTGGCATCACCACGGACCTGTTAAAAGACAGGGCGTTTGCCATCCCGCCCCTCACCAAAGAAGACATCGATAAGCTTATTTCTTCCCTCAAAAGCTCCCCTTTGTTTTACGGGTACCGAGGATCAGAACCTGTAGACGTGAAATCTCTCAACAAAGTAATAGCGGGGATAGCCAGCCTCTCATTGGCACTTCCAGAAGTTGCGGAAATAGACCTGAACCCGGTTATAGTTTCGCCGAAAGGTGCAATAGCCGTTGACTTGAAGGTCAAGCTCAGGGAGGTTCCAAACGGGCCCGATGCTCTGATGCGGAAGTTGAAGTCATTGTAGATTCTCATAAGAGGTTATAAATAAAACTCCGACGTAAAGTTCAATCAAATATTCGTCGGAGTTTTATTTATACCAAATTCACGCATCAAATCCGGACATGTGCTCTGCTCTTTGTGCCATGTCTTACATCCAGTGATTCCTGTATATATGGACTTTAGAAAGTTTTATTCTGGGAATACAGGCATCATATTGATCATTTCGTATCTCCCAATAGGAATAGTCAAAGAGTCATCCTCTTGATATATCGTTATTTCCTCCAATGAATCAGTTGCGAATTCATTGATTCGCAGCACAAAGGTTATCCGAGACAGCTTGGGTAAAATTAGTACTGAAAAATGTGTAGCTGGATAGGCAGGTTGTCTAGAACTGATAGTTACGATCTAACCATTGGAATTAAATGACAGACGACAGTGGTATAACTGTCAGACGGATCTGGCAAGAAAAGATTTCAGGTAGTGAATCTGACGCTAGGTATCTTATAGTCATACTCGAAAGAAAATTATATTTATTAACATCGGTTTCAAGAGGCGACATACTCTTCGTTAGTGACAATTCCGTGCTTGATCTAAGATTCTTTCGCCGGTTTTCTCCCAGAGTTTCTTACACAAGACACAAAAGAAGAGCTATTGATCTTTATCATGCAGAGAAATAACCTTCGCTAGAGGAAAATCTTAAATCATACAACAGTCAATCAGGTAAGTGGTAGAACTTAGATACACGACGAATCATCATATAACCACACTAACATTGTTATTTTCATCTTACCTTTTTCGAATAAGCCGATTCTAGGTAGATAAAATAGCTAAAGAATCTTCAAACTCTTTACCTATAAACTTTTCGCGATGTTATCTGGCATTGATGCTATTATTATTACGACTATTTCAGTTGATTAAACTATCCGGAAGGAAAGTAAAATGTCGGATACAGAAGGTACCTCAAAGAGTAAGAACTGGTTTGCCCGACATAAGATACTCAGTATTGTAGGCGGGATTGTTATACTACTCATTATTCTAACTATCATTGGTGCAAATACTAAGCAAAAAATAAACAATCCTGTTGCGGCTACAAGAAAGACTGTAAAACTAACCACAACGACTACTACTGCTGCTGCACCTACGACTACTGCTGTACCTACGACTACTGCTGTACCTACGACTACTGCTGTACCTACGACTACTGCTGTACCTACGACTACTGCTGCACCTACGACTACTGCTGCACCTACGACTACTGCCGTTAAGGTAGCAGAACCGGCTCCGAGAAAAGTTGAAGGTACAGCAACAACCTTAGGCGCCGGTACATTTACCGGCGGCACAAATGTAGCTGACGGCTTATACAATGTAACTGCAGGCCCAGGACAAAGCGGTAACTTTATCGTTACCGGTACTGATAGTTATGATGAAATACTCGGTCCGAACGATTCCAGTCTCGGCCAAGTATCCATGGTACGAGTACGGATTTCATCCGGCGACCAAATCTCGATCTCAAATATGAGTCAGGTTATCTTTACCCCTGTAACGACACCATTTGTAACCGCACAGGTAACAACTACTTTGTATTGTGGTACATTTACGGTTGGCCAAGATATAGCTCCCGGCAGGTATGTAGTTACACCTGGTTCCGGACAAAGCGGCAATTTCATTACAAGCGGACAAAGTTCTTACGATGCGATCTTAGGAAACGATAACTCTCTTGGCGAAGTACCTAATATTACAGTCACGATATACAAAGGTGATGTAATAAGTATCTCTGGTATGAGTCAGGTTATCTTTACCCCTGTCAACTAACTGCTGTGTGATTTATAATGACTGCCAGACTATTTTCTAGATCACAGGAAGATATACTGTCGTATCTATCAGTCCAATTCTCAAAAAATAGTGCGTGGATATAAGTAATATGCTTGTTCAGTTAAATAACTTACAGCTTTAAAAATATCTATGTTTGCACATTGCCAAACCATGATAATGATATCAATGGTGCGGTTAGTCCGAAGTTACGTCCCTTCGGGTAGCCAACCCTGCTTCCACCTAGGGAAATAACAGATCTGCTAAATCATTGCTGGCTACATAAGCCGAAGAGGTACTGATACTCCAAGTAATTCAAAAGTTTTTCGTTGAATGGGTGTAGGAGTTGCAACTAAATCAAAGGTAGCTGTTGCTTCTCCCGTTGTAGTTCTCATGGTGTTGCGAGTAAGGGTTCCTAAATGATCAATTAGCTCCCGGAATCCTCGAACGTCTTGAGAATCTGAGTTCTTCTTTTCAGAAGCTTTTTTATTTGCACTTACAGATCTTCTGGCAGGTGCTACCGGGTTATCTCTTTCCGGTCGGTTCTCGTCAGTAAATGTGAGTGGGGCTAGGATTTCACGTAGATGCCAGACGAGGTAGGCAGCTAGCATAGCGATAAATACATGAGAGCGAACTCTTGGTTCTTTATAGTGATGTATCGGTCGAAGATCAATGTCGTCAACTTTTATATGGCGAAAATCTCTTTCGACATTAGATAGTGCTTTATAAGCAC
>Ga0078972_1002792_pt1 | contig 55768 bp, 54 predicted proteins | sample YelNatPaOPGAMG01_FD_67568 | JGI IMG/M metagenome (GOLD analysis project Ga0078972, IMG submission 67568) | Hot spring thermophilic microbial communities from Obsidian Pool, Yellowstone National Park, USA - OP-RAMG-01 (SPADES assembly) (version 2) | ecosystem: Environmental > Aquatic > Thermal... | reverse complement strand
AAGCTTTAAATCAGCCCTTAAATCCACCCTGATTTTAGGGCTCCTTTTGGCCCTCCTTTCCTCTCCCTGCCTGAGCGCAGGGCCGGTTTCCGTGAAGGAGGAAGGGGTACGCCTCCGGGATCGGCCCTCCGCAAGCGGGGAGGTTCTGGCCACCGTTTCCCAGGGGGTATCTTGCGAGCTCCTCAAGGAAGGGGAGGACGAGAACGGACGGGTGTGGTTTTTCCTGCGCACGGAATCCGGAGAAGAAGGATGGGTGGCTTCCTGGCTCCTCAACTACGGTGATCTGAAGTGGGTGGTGGTGGATGCGGAACTGGTGAACCTGAGAGAGGGGCCAGGAACGGATTACTCGGTAATCGATCAGGTCTCTCTGGATACCGTCCTCTACTTGGAGGGAGAGGAAAAGGACCAGGAAGGCCAGGTCTGGTACAGGGTTATAAGCGGGGAGGGGAAAGAGGGCTGGATCGCCTCCTGGCTCACCAGGCCGGGGAGGGTCTCCCAGCCTCCGCCTGTACCCGTGGAAATCGAGACGGAAAAGGGGAAAGTAGTGCTCTACGACATCTACTACCACTGGGGAAAGGAGGAAATCATCTCCAGCGTGAAGGCGGGGCTGGTTACAGGTTATCCGGATGGCACCTTCCGCCCCGACCAGAAAATCACCCGTGCGGAATTCTATTCCCTGCTCGTGCGCTTAAAGGGGATCCCCCTGGAGCCCGGCTCCCCTCAGACCTTCGAGGACCTGCCCCCCTCCCACTGGGCCTTCCCCTATGTTGCGAGTGCCTTGAAAGCGGGATATTTAGGTCTTCCCCCCTATCCTCTTGACCTGGAACCGGACGGCGCCATCACCAGAAAGGAGATCGCCCAGGCGGCAGTGCGCGCTTTAGGCTGGGAGAGCGTGGCTTTATCCAGGGCCAATGCCCGCCCCTCCTTTTCTGATGCCCTCTCCTATCCCTTTGCCCCTTACATCCAGGTGGCTGAGGAGTGCGGTCTGATTAAGGGATACCCGGATGGCACCTTCAAGCCGGAAAACGGGGCCACGAGAGCGGAAGCCCTGACCGTGCTTGAGCGGATGAAGAATCCCACACCCCCCGGGCACATTTATTTAGCGCAGAAAGAGGTGGCCCTTTCCGCCACGCGCACCGTCACCGTGGATTACGCTGTGGTGGACCTCTCCTATCCCAACATTAAGCCCCGGGTTTACATCGCCCAAGATCAGGTGGGAAGGCTGGAGTCCCTCCAGAGTCTGGCTTCAAGGAACAAGGTAACCGTAGCTGTCCCCGCCGCTTACTTCGACAAGAAGAGCTCTGATCCCTTAAACCCCGATGGCCCTTACCGCTACATCTGGGGAAACTTAGAGAACGACGGGACATTCATCACCTTGACCAATCAGGGAACCTCCATCGGCTTTACGGAGGATAATCAGGTTTACTTCGCTCCTTTAGAGGTGGGAATCACAGGGCGCATCCTCCCCGAGAACCTGGATGGGCGCACGCCCGAGGACCTGAGCTTCTACGTTTCAGGTTTGAACCAGCCCCTGCTTCCGGATTCCGTGCGCATCTTCACCCCGATCTACGGACCCACGGTGAACGTGGGGGAGGCCAAGGCCGTGATTTTCCGGCAGTACAAAGTGGTGGAGATCAAATCGGGAGAGGTGGAGATTCCCAGGGACGGCTTCGTCCTGGCCGCACCGGCTGGTTCCTGGCTCTATGCCCACTTCCGGGTTGGGGACAGGGTGGAGCTTCAGTACAAGTACACCCACAATGTAACCGGGGAACTCCTTCCCTGGCACACTGTGCGCACCACGGTCTCGGCCGGACCCCGGCTCTTAAAGGGGGGGCAGATCGCCCTCAACCAGAGCGAGGAGCGCTTCGACGGTTCCCTTTTGGCGGAAAGCGCCCGGAGAACGGCCATCGGCCTTTCGGGATCGCACATCATCATCCTGGCCAACGTTCTGGAACCCGTGAAACTGGAGGAACTGGCCGTAATTATGCTCAACCTGGGCTGTGTGGAGGCGGTGAACCTGGACGGAGGAGCTTCCTGCGGGCTCTATTACCGGGGAAAGGTGATCAACGAGCCCAGGGGTAGCTTGACCAACATTCTGGCCTTCACGGAATTTTAGGAGGCGATCTCGAAGACCCCTCCTAAGAAAACTGCGGCCGCGCCCCCCACGATGAGGTAGCCCCCGTAGTTCAAGCCCCCGATGAAGCTCTGAAAGTTAACCCAGCTTCCAAAAAGGGATTTAAGTTCTGGGCTTCCTAAAATGAGGTAGATCAGATAGAGCATGCCTCCTCCCAGAGCCAGATGGATCAGCCCCATCACCTTAGAGGGAGCGATCATCAAAATCAGGGAAAGTCCGGCAGAAGCCAGAGTGAGCCAGAATTTCCAGGAATCAGCACTGGTGGTTCCATCCCAGAAAGTTCCGGGAGAGGAACCGAAGAAGGGGAGAAAAAAGCCCACAATTACCGCTACTGACCCTAAGGTAATCAACACCCTTGCCAGAAATCTCACTTTATACCTCCTCTCGATTTCCCAACCCCTCGGGGTCAGGTCTTGCAATCACGCATTTTCAGGCTGATTTTACCCCATATAGCTCAATAAGCCAACTTCCCGGGGTCAGGTCTTGCAATCACGCATTTTCTTCCTCCGGGCATCCCGTGCTGTTCGGGGCAGCATCCTTTTGAGCGAGCGCTCAATCAGAAATCGCAGATCTTTTTATCGTCCCTCTCAAGAAATATGGGGGGAATATCAAGAAATATGAGAGGAAAATACCTAAAGAGAAAAAGGTCAGAGGAAACAGCCTTAACAAAAAAATTTAATAAGAAGAACTAAGAAGGAAGCCCATTAGCCCCGAAATGTTGCGTTGCAAGACCTGACCCTAGTCAGTTGAACCATTAGCCCCGAAATGTTGCATTGCAAGACCTGACCCCAGTCAGCTGGTGGCGGGGATGGCCTCGATCAGCTTGCGGAAGACGATCGTGGAGTCCTCGCAGTCAATCACTACGGTGTCCCCTTCCTGGAACTCCCCCTCCAGGATTTTCTCGGAAAGCGGGTTCTCCACCATGTGCTGGATGGTGCGCCTCAAGGGACGTGCGCCAAAAGTGGGATCAAATCCCTTTTGGGCCAGAAGGTCCCTGGCAGAATCAGTGAGCACCAAGTAGAGCTTCTTGCTCTTGATCTCCTTTCCAATCCGGGAAATCATCAGGTCCACAATGCGCCTGATGTGCTCCGGCTCCAGGGGATGGAAGACGATGATCTCGTCCAGACGGTTCAGGAACTCCGGGCGGAAGTTCCTCTTGACCTCCTCCATCAGCCTGCCCTTCATTTCCTCATAGGCCAGAACGGGCTTATCCTCCAGGCGGAAGCCAAAGGGCTTGGCCAGAGCTCCGGCCGTTCCCAGGTTGGAAGTGAGGATGATGATCACGTGGCGGAAATCCACCACCCTTCCCTGGGCATCGGTCAGCCTGCCGTCGTCCATGATCTGAAGCAGAATGTTGAAGACATCCGGATGCGCCTTTTCAATCTCGTCGAAGAGCACCACGGAATAGGGATGGCGGCGCACCTTCTCCGTGAGCTGCCCTCCTTCCTCGTATCCCACGTATCCCGGCGGGGCACCCACCATGCGGGAAACGGTGTGCTTCTCCATGTACTCGGACATATCCAGCTTCACCAAAGCATCCTCGGTGCCGAAAAGGTACTCAGCCAGGGCGCGGGCCAGCTCGGTCTTCCCCACCCCCGTGGGCCCCAAAAAGAGGAAGGAACCGATGGGCTTTCTCCTGTCCTTCAAGCCAGCGCGGGAACGCCTCAGAGCTTCAGCCACAGCCCGCACAGCCTCATCCTGATCCACGATGCGCTCATGGATGGCCTCCTCGATGTGCAGGAACTTCTCCGCTTCAGACTGAGCCAGCCTGGTCACGGGGATTCCCGTCCAGATGGAGACGATCTGGGCCACATCCTCGGGTGTGACCTCCTTGGATTTCCTGCCCTCCTCCAGGCGCACCTTGGCTGCGGCCTCGTCCATCAAATCTATAGCCTTGTCGGGGAGAAACCTCCCCGTGATGTACTTTTCAGCCAGCTCACAGGCAGCCTCCACGGCCTCATCGCTGATGGAAACCTTGTGGTGTTCCTCGTAGCGGTAGCGAATCCCCTTGAGGATGGCCTTGGTCTCCTCCAGGGTGGGCTCATTCACGTGAACTGGCTGGAAGCGGCGCTCCAGAGCGGCGTCCTTTTCCACGTACTTGCGAAAGTCATCGAAAGTGGTGGCACCAATGCACTGCAGCTCCCCTCTGGCCAGGGCGGGCTTGAAGATGGAAGCGGCATCAATCGCTCCTTCCGCTGCTCCGGCGTGCACCAGATTGTGGAATTCGTCCACAAAGAGGATGATCTCGCCCTGTTGCCGGCGGATCTCGCTCAGGATGCGGCGCATCCTTTCCTCGAATTCTCCGCGGTATTTGGTCCCGGCCACAATGGCTGCCATGTCCAGGGAGACGACCCTCTTGTTGCGCAGGGGTTCAGGAACATTTCCGGAAACGATGCGCTGGGCCAGGCCTTCCACGATGGCCGTCTTTCCCACTCCCGGCTCACCGATCAGGGCCGGGTTGTTCTTGGTGCGGCGGCAGAGGATGTTCACCACCCTCTTGATCTCGTTCTCCCGACCGATCACCGGATCAAGCTTCCCTTCCCGGGCTAACTGGGTGAGATCACGGGAAAATTGGTCCAGAGTGGGGGTGTTAGCCTTGCCCTTGGACTGCCTTTCGGGAGCGAGGATGGAGTTCACCACGGCTCGAGCCCGAGCCAGGTCCACGCCTTCCTCCTCCAGGGCCCTGGCGGCCACTCCTTCCCCTTCCCGGAGAAGGGCCAGGAGCAAATGCTCGGTCCCCACATAGGGATGGCCTAACTCTTTGGCCTCGGTGTAGGCCAGCTCCAATACCCTTTTGGCTCGGGGAGTGAGGGCGATCTGGGCCCCCATGTAAAAGGATTCCACGCGATGAGCGGAGGTAATCATCTCCTCCACCCTGGTCTTGAGTGCCAGCAGGGAAACCCCCATCCTCTCTAAGGCCTGGGCGGCGACGTTGTTTCCTTCCTTGATGATCCCTAAAAGAAGGTGTTCAGTTCCCAGATAATTGTGCCCCAGGCGATGAGCCTCTTCCATCGCCAGGGTAATTACCCTCTGTCCACCTTCGGAAAATCTATCCCACATTTCTATTTTTATTATACCCCTTTTTCAATTTTCTTGCTTCCTGCTTGCAGGCTTGAAAGGGGACATCTCCCGCAACCTTTCCACGATCTTGGGGAGAACCTCCAGGAACCTGTCCACGTCCTCCTCGGTGTTCTCCCGGCCCAGCGTGATCCTCAAGGACCCCTGGGCCAGTTGGGGATCAATCCCCATAGCTATTAACACGTGGGAGGGCTCCAAACTTCCCGATGTGCAAGCCGAACCGGAAGAACAGGCAAAACCCTCAGCATTCAGGAGCAGGAGCATGCTTTCCCCCTCGATATATTGAACGCAGATGGAGACGTTTCCCGGAAGCCTTAAAGTCCTGTGGCCCGTGAGGATGTAATCGCTCAGCTTTTCCTCCAGCCCCTTTATCAGACGCTCCCTGAGCTTGAGGTTGTGCTCCATCCTCTGCTGGAGCTCCTTCTTTGCCAGCTCAGCCGCCTTGCCCAGGCCCACGATGCTGGGAACGTTCGTGGTACCGGCGCGCAAGTTCCTCTCCTGCCCCCCACCGTGAATTAAGGGCTCAATGGCCACTCCTTTGCGCAGGAAAAGGGCCCCCACTCCCTTGGGCCCGTAAAATTTGTGGGCGGAGAGGGAAAGCAGGTCCACACCCAGTTCCCTGACGTCCACGGGGATGCTTCCCGCGGTCTGCACAGCATCGGTGTGGAAGAGGACTCCCCTCTCGTGGGCGATTTCCGCCAGCTCTTTGATGGGCTGAATGGTGCCCACCTCATTGTTGGCGTGCATAATGGAGACAAGGATCGTCTCCTCTCTCAGGGCTTTCTTCAAATCCTCGGGGTGCACCAGCCCTTCCCTGTCCACGGGGAGATAGGTCACCTGAAAGCCCCTCTTCTCCAGGTAGCGGCAGGTCATCTCTATAGCGTGGTGCTCGATGGCGCTGGTGATGATGTGGTTTCCCCGGCTTTTCAGCTTTTCCGCAATGCCCTTTAGGGCAAAGTTGTCGGCTTCAGTTCCCGAGCCAGTAAAGATGATCTCCCGGGGGTCACAGTTGATCAATTCCGCCACTTTGGCCCGAGCTTCCTCTACGGCCCGGGCGGCGATTTGTCCTGGAGTATGCAGGGAAGAGGCGTTCCCGTAGTGCTCCTTTAAATAGGGGAGCATGGCCTCCAGCACCTGGGGATGAACCGGGGTGGTGGCCGCATGGTCAAAATATACTGATTTCACTTATTTGCAAACCTCCTTTTGATTTAAGAGTAAATCCTCAAGGGAAATCTCCAGCATCCTTTCCAGGGAGAGCTTGAGATTTTCCCAGAAGGGCCGGGTAAGACACCCTTCCAGGCTGAGGCAGCGAGGGTTTTCTTTCAAGCACTCCACTAAACTGATCCTCCCCTCCAGGGCCTCCAGGATCTCCTTGACCCGAATTTCCTCTGGCTTCCTGGCTAAAAGGTAGCCTCCGCTCTTGCCGCGAATGCTCTTTAAAAGCTGGGCGCGCTTCAAATCCAGCATGATCTGGGCCAGGAAAGGAAGGGGAAGATGGCACTCCTGACTCAGGGCCTTTAAATTCAGGGGCTGACCGTTCCTGGAAGCCAAAAAGGCCATCACCTTCACTCCGTACTCTCCTCTGGCAGATACTCTCACAGAGATAGTTTACCATTTTGGTCATGTTTGAGAAGTTTCCTTTTTTTGAGCATCCTATATAATTCAGGTTATGAAAAAGAGAATTGGTGTGCTTACATCGGGAGGAGATGCTCCAGGGATGAACGCCGCCATCAGGGCTGTGGTGCGCCAGGGCATCTGGAGAGAGGTGCAGATCGTGGGGGTCATGCGCGGATACGAGGGGCTGATCTCCGGGGAATTTCTGGAGCTCAACCATGCTTTCGTCTCCGGGATCATCCAGCGAGGGGGGACAGCCCTGCTCACCGCCAGGTGTGAGGAGTTCAAAAAAGAAGAGGGAATCGAGAGGGCCGTCTCCCGCATCAGGGAAGCGCAGCTGGACGGCTTGATCCTCATCGGCGGGGATGGGACTTTCCGGGGAGGCATAGAGCTGGAAAAAAGGGGAATTGCTACTGTGGGCGTCCCCGCCTCCATTGACGATGACCTCTGGGGGACGGACCACACCATTGGTTTCGATACGGCTGTGAATACGGCCCTTTCCGCCCTGGACAAGATTCGGGACACCGCTACCTCTCACGAGAGGGCCTTCGTGGTGGAAGTGATGGGGAGGACGGCAGGATACATCGCCCTCATGTCCGGTTTGGCAGGAGGGGCGGAGTTCATCGTCATCCCCGAGGTTCCCTTAAAAATCGAGGAGATCGCCCAGGACTTGAAGCGCGGGTTTGAGCGCAAGAAGAGGCACTTCATCATCGTCCTGGCAGAAGGGGTAATGGGGGCCTATCAATTGGCGCAGGAACTTTACGAACGCACGGGGCACGAAATCAAGGTCAGCATTTTGGGCCACATCCAGAGAGGGGGGAATCCCTCGGCTTACGACCGCTATCTGGCCAGTCGTCTGGGTTCGGCAGCCGTCGAGGCTTTGCTTGCCGGAAACCACGGACAGATGGTGGGCTTGAAAAACGACGAAGTGGTCCTTACTCCCTATGAGGAAGCGGTCTCCAAACGCAAGGAGATCGACATCAAAACCTACCAGCTCTCCAAAATCCTGGGACAGTAAATGAAGAAGCTCCTCACCCTGCGCAACCAGCTGATCCTCCTGATTGCGGTCTTAGTCCTGACCATGCTGGTGGGGGCCTCCTTTTTCCTCACCAACCAAGCGCAAAAGGCCCTGATGCAGGAAAAAATCGATAAAGTGACGGGGATTACCCAGCAGATGGCCCTTTACTACGATCAGGTCATTTCCAGATTGAGCGCCGATCCCCAGTTCCAAAGCCTTTCCCAGAAGGACCAGAGGAAGATGCTGGAGAGCGAGCTGGAGAAATTCACCTCCATTCTGGCGGAGGCCTATCCCAAGATCTTTTACGGTTATTTCATCGGGGAATACGGGGCTCCTATCGCCTATCGTCCCACGCCCCAGCCCGGCCTTTCCTGGCTCACCGATGCCCAGATCACCAACCTGGTGAGGAACGGGGAGGTGGTGGGCTATGCCTTCGCCATGGAGGATCGGAGCGTGGTTCAGGCCCAGCTGGCCCAGATCAGGAACGTCTCCTTGGGGATGACCGCCGCCCTTTTCCTCCTGGGGACCGTGGGAGCATTTCTCATCGGCACAAACCTATCTCGGGGAGTAGTGGGGATCAAGTCCGGATTGAAGAAAATGGAGCATGACCTTTCCTTCAGGCTTCCCAAGTACTCCGGGGAAATCGGGGAAATTGCTGAGGCTGTAAACCGCCTGGGATCTGCATTGGAGGAAGCAAAAGACTACACTCGTTACGTTCTGGAAAACATCTCCACGGGGATCGTCTCCCTGGACGAGGAGGGAAAAATCACGGTCTTCAACCCTGCTGCGGAAAAGCTTTTGGGAATCAAAGCCCCCCAGGTTCTGGGGCTGGATTACGAGGAAGCCCTCAATAAATCCTCTATACCCCAGAAATTCAAGGTCCTGGACCTGATCAAAGAGCATCAGGAGGGAGAGCAGGCAGTGGTCATCTCCGCCCTTGAGCCCGAGCCCCTGGAAATAGGGGTCTCCATCTCTTCCCTGATTTCAGCCCAGGGAAAGCTCTCGGGAAAGATCATTACCTTCGAGGACCTTTCCATAAAGAGGAAGCTGGAAGAGCTGCTCCGGCGCTCTGACCGCCTGGCCGCTCTGGGACTCTTCTTAAGCGGCATAGCCCACGAGGTGCGCAACCCCTTGACCTCCATTAAAGGCTTCCTGCAACTCCTCCTTTCCCGAAAATTGATTCAGCCCGAAGGGATTGGGGCGGCCCAGACCGTGATCAAGGAGACGGAGAGGCTAAACAAACTCTTGACCGACCTCCTTTCCTTCGCCAGCCCCGCCCCGCCTCATTGGGAAAGGAAAAATGTGGGAGAAATCCTGGAGAGGATCCTGGCCCTTCTGGAGGACCAGATCCAGAAACAGGGGATAAAGGTGGAAAAGAGGCTGGAAAACCTGGAAGAGGTGGAGACGGACGAGCAGAAGCTGGAGCAGGTCTTCTACAATATTCTGCTCAACGCCCTGCAAGCCATGCCCCAGGGGGGAAAGCTCACCCTGGAATCCCGGATTTATCCGGAAGAGCTGGTGATTTCCTTCTCCGATACAGGGCCGGGGATTCCCGAAGAGGACCTGGATAAAGTCTTCGATCCCTTCTTCACCACCAAGGAGCGGGGGACGGGGTTGGGGTTAGCGGTCTCCCATAGAATGATGGAGGTTTTAGGAGGTAAAATAGAGGTCCAGAGCAAAAAAGGGGAGGGAGCGACCTTCAGCGTGCACCTTCCCCGAGAAAAAGAGGAAAGATGAAGAAGAACAGGTTTAGGGTGCTGATCGCCGACGACGAACCCTCTGTGAGGGAACTTTTGAAGAATATCCTGGAGGATGCGGGGGTAAAAGAAACGGAGGAGGCCGGAGATGGGGAGAAGACCCTTTCTTTAATCCAGGAGGGCCAGTTTGACCTGGTCTTTCTGGACATCAAGATGCCCAAAAAGGATGGGATGAGCGTGCTGAAAGAGCTCTCCAGTTCGGAAAATATCCCCAGAATTATCGTCATGACCGCTTTTGGAGATTTTTCCACCGCCCTGCAAGCCATGGGTCTGGGGGCTTTCGATTACCTGAACAAGCCCTTCGACATCGAGGAGATCAGGAATCAGACCCTCAAGGTGATGCGCCTGAAGGAGTTAGAAGAGGAGGTGCAGTCCTTAAGGGTCAGCTTTCCGGAGGCCAGGGAATTCAGGGAGCAAATCGTGGGCCATTCCGAGAAGATGCTGGAGATCATCAAAACTGTGGGAAGAATCGCCTCCTCTCCGGTGACGGTGCTGATTCAGGGAGAAAGCGGAACGGGAAAGGAGCTGATCGCCAGGGCGATCCACTCCGTTTCCCCGCGGCGGGAAAAGCTCTTCCTGCCAGTCAACTGCGCCGCTATCCCGGAAACCCTCCTGGAAAGCGAGCTTTTCGGCTACGAGAAGGGGGCCTTCACCGGAGCTCAGAGCCGCACCCCGGGAAAATTCGAGCTGGCGGACGGAGGAACGATTTTCCTGGACGAAATTGGGGATATGTCCCTTTCCCTTCAGGCTAAGGTGCTGCGCGTCCTTCAGGACAAGACCTTCATGCGCATCGGGGGCAAGGAACCCGTGACCGTGGACGTGAGGGTGATTGCGGCCACCAATCAGAACATTGAGGAGCTGGTCAAGACGGGGCGTTTTCGCGAGGACCTTTATTTCCGGCTCAACGTCTGCCTGCTCTCCCTTCCCCCTCTCAGGGAAAGGAGGGAGGACATAGAGGAGCTGACCTATTACTTCCTGGAGAAGTATGCCCGGGAGTACGGCAAGCAGATCAAGAGGGTGACTCCCGAGGCCATGGAGAAGCTGCGCACCTATTCCTGGCCTGGAAACGTGCGAGAGTTGGAGAACTATGTGGCCCGAGCCGTGGCTTCTTCTGCAGCCCAGGTCTTGACTCCCGAGGATTTTCCCCTACCCCAGGAGAAATTCGAGAAGGAGGAAATCCCCCTTCTTCCTCTGGCCAAGGCCACGGAGGAGCTGGAAAAAAGGCTGATAAAGGAGGCCTTACAGGTGGCAGGGGGGAACCAGACTCAGGCCGCCAAAATCCTTCAGATCTCCAGACAGACCCTGGCGGCGAAGATCAAGGAGTACGGGATCAAGGCAGATTAGTTGCTATTCTCTGGCCAGCTTGTAGAGAAAACCAAAGTCTCGGCTTTGGACCATAGCCTGAACCACTTTTATCCCCACCTGAGAGTGAGCGGAGACCCTGAGGAATTTCCCTTCCTGGGAAACCTGGGGATTTCCCAGCAAAGAAGAGAAGTTCGTTCCCGGAAATACTGAGGAATAGGAGCGCTCCAGGGCCAGTTTCAGCTTGGGAAGGTCTTGCTGAGCGCTTTTCTCGTCCTTGTACCTCAGGAGAAACTCGATCTTCCCCGGGCTGTTCAGCACGGAATAGGCGCAGAAATCCTCAAAATTCCCGTCAAGGAGGCACTCCCCCCGCTGAGAGGCATAAGTGGCATAGTTCTGATCGTTAACCGCAGGATTTAAGCGCACTATCCCTTCCAGATCAGCCAGCTCCGGAGCAGGGCCCAGGTAAAAGGAGGGGGCTTGAGAGAGATAGGAGGAGTAGGCTTTCCAGGTATCGGTTTCGGTCAGGCTCTGGGTGGCCCCTTCTATCCCCTGGATCACCTCCTGACGATGAATGGGGTAATCCTTGAGGGTGGAAAAGTGCTCCATAATCAGGAAATCCTGGAGTTGAGCGACCTGACCAAAAAGGGAGAGGTTGCTTTCCTGATTGTATTCTCCATTTAAATAGACTGCCCCTCCCTCTTCCTTTCTGGTGAATCCTTCCTCTTCCAGGCGCTTCAGGAGCACGCTCCAGTCAAAGGAACCGCGAACGACCTCGATCGGGTCATAGGGGGTCCAGGCCACTTCCTCCAGGCTCTTCCAGGAAATCCCCAGCTCGGAAGCAAAATCGGGAAAGTAGAAGACATTAAAAAGGGTAGTGGAAAGATCGTAGGGAGCTGATTTTTGCCCGAACTCCAGGAAAGCCTCCTCTGGCTTAGTAGGGGTGGAGGGGGAAAAAGTGAGGTTTTTAAGCTGGGCGTAATTGGTATAGAAAACCCCACCCCCCTGGGAAAAAAATGAGGAGGGAAGGACGGAAAGAAGGCTCTCCTCCCCCGGGGCAGGGCCCCATTTTTCCCAGATGGTATAGAGGAGAAAGGCCAGGACTATTCCCAGGGCAACAAAGGGGACAACCAGAAGTCCCCTCTTTTTCATAGGCCGCAGGAAGAGCAGTTAGAGCCAGAACAGCTGCTGCAACCAGAGCCAGAAGAGCCCAGGAGATCCTCGAAGCCCGAGGCAGCGAAAGTGGACATTACCCTCTTGATGTTCTTGCTGCCACATTTGGGGCAGGAGACCTCCTTTTCCTCCTGATTGAGATGGAGGACCTCAAACTTATTCTGACAATCCAGGCATCGGTACTCGTAAATTGGCATATCCTTTTCCCTTCTTTCTCCTTAATATAACACTTTTATATACCACTTTTTATTCCTGTTTTCCTGGAAGTGGGTTAAAATGAAGTCCATGGAGCTCTTAACCTATGCTATAACCGTCTTCGTCATGCTCTTCACGGTGGTGGATCCCGTGGGCCTTCTTCCCGTTTTGCTGGGATTGACCGAGACCCTCTCTCCTCGAGAGAGGGGAAAAATCGTCTCCAGGGCAGTGCTGGTGGCCGGAGGGGTTATGGCCTTTTTTGCCCTTTTTGGGGACTACATCCTGCGCTATTTCGGGATCAGCCTGGGAGCCTTCTACATTGCGGGAGGGATCCTGCTCTTTTTAATCTCCATTGACATGGTCTTCGCCCGCCCCTCCCGGGCAAGAGAGACCAGAAAGGAAGAGGAGGAGGGGAAGCGCCACCTGGAGGAAGTTTACGTCTTCCCCCTGGCCATTCCCATGCTCTCCGGACCGGGGACCATCGCCACCGTGATGCTTTTAAAGTCCCTGGCAGCAGGGGATCCCTGGAGGCTTCTCATCTTTTCCTTGAGCGCCCTCCTTGTGCTTTTGGCCTCCTGGGCAGTGCTCAGGGCCGGGGCTCCGATCCTGGAGCGCATCGGGCATACTGGTGTGCTGGTGATCAGCAGGCTAATGGGAATCCTGCTCTCCGCCCTGGCAGTCCAGTTTGTGGTGAATGGGATCAAGAGCCTCTTTTATTAAAAAAATGGGGACAGTCCCTATTTTTTCAGAATCAGGTTCCTATTGGCCGCTACCTCATCAATCCTGCGCACCGGCGTATTGTGGGGGGCTTCCCTCAAAAGCTCCGGGCTGTGCTTGGCCTCTTCCTCGATTTGGATCAGGGCCCGGGCAAAGGCCTCCAGGGTCTGCCTGTTCTCCGTTTCCGTGGGCTCGATCATCAGGGCTCCCTCCACAATTAAGGGGAAGGCGATCGTGGGCGCATGGAAACCGTAATCCAGCAGCCTCTTGGCCACATCGGTGACCTTAAGGTTGTATTCCTTCAAGGGTCGGGTGGAGAGCACGAACTCGTGCTTGCAGATGCGCTCATAAGGAAGCTCATAATGCCCCTTGAGCAGGTGCAAAAGGTAATTGGCATTGAGGACAGCGTCCTCCGTCATGCGCTTCAGCCCCTCTCCTCCCATGGTGAGGATGTAGGCGTAAGCCTTGACCGCCACCAGGAAATTCCCCAGGAAGGAACGCATCATGCCGATGGATTTGGGCCTCTCCCAGTCCAGATAAAATTTACCCTCAGGATCCCGCTCCACTGTGGGAAGGGGAAGATAGGGCACTAAGTTCTCCTTCACCCCCACCGGTCCGGCTCCTGGCCCTCCTCCTCCATGGGGGGCGGAGAAGGTCTTGTGCAAATTGAGATGCACCACGTCGAAGCCCGTGTCCCCGGGACGGACATACCCGCAGATCCCGTTCAAGTTGGCCCCGTCGTAATAGAGCAGGCCCCCTGCCTCATGCACCAGACGGGCAATTTCCAGGATATTCTCATCAAAGAGCCCCAGAGTATTGGGGTTGGTGAGCATCAGGGCCATCACCCTCGAGGAGAGCTTGCTTTTCAAGTCCTGAAGGTCCACTCCACCCCTTTGGTCGCTCTTTACCTCCCTCACCTGGCAACCGGAAAGGGTGGCGGAGGCGGGATTGGTTCCGTGGGCAGAGTCCGGAATGAGAACGATGTCCCTCTTCTCCCCCCTCTCTTCCATACAGGCCCGGATCAGAAGAAGCCCGGTAAGTTCCCCGTGAGCACCAGCCGCGGGCTGAAACGTGAACCGGGACATCCCCGTAATCTGGCAGAGGTAGCCCTCCAAATTGTGGAGAAGCTCCAGCGCTCCCTGAATGGTCTCCTCTGGCTGCTCGGGATGAAGCAGGGCGAACTCCCTCATCCGGGCTAAATCCTCGTTCACCTTGGGGTTGTATTTCATGGTACAGGAGCCCAGAGGGTAGAATCCGGTGTCCACGCAGTAGTTCTTCTGGGAAAGGAGGGTAAAATGGCGCACGACCTCGGGCTCAGAAACTTCGGGCAGACCAATTTCCTTCCGGATTTCAAAGTCCACCGGGGATGGGGAAACATCCAGCTCAGGCAGGCTGAAGCCGATTTTTCCCTCCTGGCTTTTTTCAAAAATCAGCTCGCTCATTTTAAACCTCCTTGCCACTGGCGCACCAGCTGGGCAAATCTGTCCAATTCCTCCCTTTTGTGGACCTCAGTTACGGTAACCAGGATCTCCCTTTTCAAGGAGGGGAAATACCTGGCCAGAGGAATGCCTCCCAGGAAGGAGTTTCGATAGAGAAAGTCCAGGAGCTCCTGGGGCTCTCCCGGAAGGGTGAGCACGAACTCGTTGAAGAAATTCCCCCGGAAGCGGAGGCTGAGATTGGGGATTTCCGCTAAAGCCCGGGCGAGATAGTGGGCCTTGTGGTAGCACTGCTGGGCCACGGTGCGAAAGCCTTTTTCCCCCATCAAGGACAAATAGATGAGAGCTCTCAGGGCACAGAGGGCCTGGTTGGAGCAGATGTTAGAGGTGGCCTTCTCCCTTCTGATGTGCTGTTCTCTGGTCTGGAGCACCATGACGAAAGCCCTTTTCCCCTCCGAATCCCGGGCTTCTCCAATAATCCTTCCCGGCATGCGCCGCATAAACTGCTCTTTAGTGGCGAAAATGCCCAGCCCCGGTCCGCCCAGGCTGGGAGGAATGCCCAGGCTCTGTCCCTCTCCTGCCACGATATCGGCGCCCAGGGAACCCGGGGAGGGAAGCATGCCTAAAGAGAGGGCCTCGGAGAAAGAGTAGATAAAGAGGCCCCCTCGTTCGTGGATTAAATCCGCCCCCATTTTTACTGGCTCCAGGACGCCAAAATAGTTGGGATTCTGGAGGATAAGGCAGGAAACATCCCCCCGGGGAAGGGCCTCCAGATCGGTCTCCCCATTTTCCCTCCAGGGAAGCTCCACCAGGTCCAGATTCAAATGCTGGGCGTAAGTGCGCAGGGTTCGCTTGTACTGGGGATGAAGGGCGGAAGAAAAAGTCAGGGTCCTTTTCCCCCCAATGGCTTGAGCCATGAGAGCCGCTTCGGCTACAGCCGAAGCGCCATCGTACATGGAAGCGTTGGCCACATCCATTCCAGTCAGCCTGCAAATGGCAGTCTGGTACTCGAAAATTGCCTGGAGAGTGCCCTGGCTCACCTCTGCCTGATAAGGAGTATAGGCAGTGTAGAACTCCGCCCGACCCGCTAAGTGCTCCAGAGCATGGGGAATGAAGTGCTGGTAGATACCTCCTCCCAGAAAAGATTGAAACTGGGAAAGGTCCCTGTTCTTTTTCCCCAGGGAAAGCAAATGCGCTTCCAGCTCGGGTTCAGAAAGTCGCGGAATCTGGAAAGCAGGGCTCCTGGCTTCCCGGGGAATATCGGAAAAGAGCTCCTCCACGGAGCTCATTCCCAGGGAAGCCAGCATGGCTTTCCGGTCTTGGTCAGTTAGAGGAAGGTAGTTCATTTCAGGAGAGCGTGCTCAGATAGCTCTCGTAGTCAGGAGGGGCTAAAAGCTCTCCCTCTTCCTGGGGATTGATAATCTCCAGGACCACCATCCATCCCTCTCCATAAGGGTCACTGTTCACTTTTTCCGGGGCTTTGCTCAGCTCGTTGTTGATTTCCACTACTTTCCCGGAGAGAGGGGCATAGACATCGGAGGCCGTTTTCACGCTCTCCACCACCAACAGGGTCTCCCCTCTTTTCACTTCCTTTCCCAGGGGAGGAAGGTCCACATAGACGATGTCTCCCAGATGAGACTGGGCAAAATCCGTGATCCCCACTTTGGCCCTGTTACCCTGGATGAGGGCCCACTCGTGCTCCTTCGTGTATTTGAGTTCTTTAGGTACAGCGCTCATTTCAAACCTCCTTGGCTCTAATTTTTCCCACAGTTCCGTTTTTCCAGAAGGGGGTCTCCACTACCTGGGCACGGAACAGTTTATCCCTGATTTGAATTTCCAGCTGAGTTCCTGGCTGTTGATACTCCACCTTCACGTAAGCCAGCCCGATTCCCCTCTTCAGGGAGGGAGAATAGGCACCGCTCGTGACCAGGCCCACTTCCTCCCCCTCCTTCAGCACCTTGTAGTGCTCCCGGGGCACCCCCTGTTCCAGGAGTTCGAACCCCACGAGTTTCCTCTTGAGCCCTTCGGCCTTGACCTTAAGGAGAACGTCCCTGCCAATAAAGTCCCCTTTCTGGAGCTTTACCACCCATCCCAAGCCCGCTTCCAGGGGGTTGGTGTCCTCATCAATATCGTTTCCATGAAGGGCGTACCTCATCTCCAAGCGAAGCGTGTTGCGCGCTCCCAGTCCGCAGGGCTCCAGGGGAAGGGCTTTTCCCTCTTCCATCAAAGCCTCCCAGACTGCTGGGGTCTTCTCCCAGGGGGAGAAAATCTCAAAGCCGTCCTCCCCCGTATACCCTGTGCGGGAAACAATCACGGGAACCCCTTTAATCTGGCTTTCCCGCAGGTGAAAATATGGAAGCTGATTGCAATCGAAGGGAACGAGCTTCTGCAGGATCTCCTGGCTTAGGGGCCCCTGAAGGGCAATCTCCCCCCAGAGTTGGGTTTCCTCCACAATCTCCACCTGGGGGATCTCATGGGCTTTGAACCAGGCATAGATTTTTTCGGCGTTGGCGGCGTTGGGAACTATAAAGAACTCCTCCTCTCCCAGGCGACCCACGATCAGGTCATCCTTGATTCCCCCCCGCTCGTTGAGCACGGTGGAATACTGGGATTGGCCTACTTTGAGGCGGGAAACATCGTTTGTGGTCAAATACTGGAGGAACTCCAGGGCCCTGGGGCCCCTAACGCGAATCTCGCCCATATGGGAAACATCAAAAAGTCCAGCCTTCTGGCGCACGGCCAGATGCTCTTCCACGATACCCCGGTATTGCACGGGCATCTCCCACCCCGCAAAGGGCACCATCCTGGCGCCCAACTCAAGGTGGATCTGGTAAAGGGGTGTTCTTTTAAGCATGGCGCTCATTCCTTTCTTTAAACTTCTCTCGTGATTCTCTCAAGAGCTGACAAACAGTCTCGTCTGAGGTCTGGGTAAAATCTTGATAAAACTGGCCCACAGCCATGAAATAGGGGGGAATGTCCAAAACCAGGATCTCCGAAACCAGGGGCTCGAGCAGGGAAACGGCTTCAGGAGAGGCTACGGGAACGGCAATTATCACTTCCTTAGGGGATTTGGCCCGGGCGCTTAGCACGGCGGCTTTCATGGTGGAACCCGTGGCTATGCCGTCATCAGTGAGGACCAGCACCCGATCCTTCAGTTCCAGAGGAGGCAACCCCCCGCGATAGAGGGCTAACCTGCGCTGGATCTCTTTCTTTTCTTCCTCCAAAATGCGCTTTAAGTGAGCCTCGTTTAGCTCCCAGGAGCGAAAGCGTTCGTCCAGAATCACCTCTCCCTCTTCCGTAATTGCCCCAATAGCCATTTCCGGATCGAAGGGAGCACCGATCTTCCTGGGAACGATCACGTCCATGGGAGCGTTCCAGCTCAAAGAGAGTTCATAGCCCACCTCCACTCCTCCCCTGGGAATAGCGAGGACGAGGGGTGACTTTTCCTTTAAATTTTTGAACCTCTCAGCAAGCAGAGCCCCTGCCCGCCTCCGGTTGGGAAAAAGCGTCTCTACCTCCTGCCTAAAATATAGTCCTCAGCTTTCTCAATCGCTCTTTTTTCCTCTTCGGTTAAAGGATAGGTGGAGACCCCTTTTTTGATGGGCTTAGCGTAAATCCGATAGCTCTCGCGGCCGTATAAACCCGTGATCACCCACCCGTTGCTTTGAGCGTCAAGCACAGCCAAAGAGAAGCTGAGCTCGCCAGAAGTATCAGGGAAAGCATTGTAGCGCTCCAGAGCCGTCCCCTGAAGAAAACGCTGAGAGCGGTGCTCGAGCAGGGAAAGGCGGCTGTTCAATTCCTCGTTCCCTTTGATCACCTTCTCCACATCCTGGCCCAGCTTTCCCAGGGCTTCCTCCAAATTGAGGTTCTCTGCTCCCCTGAGCAGGGAGCGCAAATGTCCCAAAAGCGTTCGGGTTTGTCCTCTTTCTTTCAAAAAGAGGAAAAGAAGCACGAGGCAGAAAAGAAACAAAACTATAAAGGCTATAAAAGAATAGACCGATAATTCCTTTAACCAGCTTAAAAAGTCCGGCATCGTCCCTGCCCTCTCTGCTTCATTTTTTAAAAGTCTACATCAGGGATGGCTATCTCGCAATCCTTTAAGCCTTTCTGGCCAGAATCATCATCCTGGGACTTTCCAGGTTGAAGGGCTCGCCCTTCCATCCCCCAAAAACTGACGCTTTATAGAAACCGGTCTCCCTCAGGAAGCGCATCACCGTGGTAAAAGGATAGAGCTTGAGTTTGCGCTCTGCTTCTTTCCTGCCCTCCGGGGAAATGTAGATTTTCCTGGTAATTAAGAGGTCCTCTTCCGGGTCAAAGCGGTTCCTTTCCAGGATAAAGAATGCCCTTTTGTCCTTCCAGGTTTCGTGCTGAAAGTGCCTGATAATGTAATCCCGGTTTTCTAAATCCAGGAATAATAGGCCCTGGGGCTTCAGGGCCCGATTTACTCTCCAAAGGACCTCCACGTTCCCTTCGTCCTCAAAATAGCCAAAGCTGGACCAGAAAAAGAGGGCCCCGGCATAGGTCTCCTGCTCTTCCAGCAGACGCAGATCCTGAACCCTGAACTCACAGGGAATTTTGAGCCTTTCCGCCTCCTCTTTCGCTCTTTGAATAAAGAGGGGCACCAGATCCACGCCCACCACTTCGTATCCCTTTTGGGCCAGAAGGAGGGAATGCCTCCCTATGCCACATCCCGCATCCAAAAGGGGCCCGCATTCTGGAGGGGGAAGATAGGGCAGGAGGAAATCCACCTGCTTTTCTGTCCTTTCAGGCGGAATTTCCTCCAAAACGTATTGCAGGTAATACTCGTCAAAATAATCCAGGAGCCAAACAGGCAATTTAGGTTTCACGTGAAACGTCGCGGCGACGGGTGATGATCTCCCAGATCCTGCGGAGGTCGGTATAGGAATAGTACTCGATCACGATCCTTCCCACAGGGTTCCCCTTCTGGACCTGGACCTTGGTTCCCAGGACGAGCTTCAGGTCAGCTTCAATTTTTCCTCTCTCCTGGGCAAAGAGGTCTCGCTCCTCGGTCTTCCTCTCTTTCCTCAAGCTGACCAGCCTTTCCGTTTGGCGCACGCTGAGCTTTTTCTCTTCCACGGTGCGCAAGGCTTTAAGCATTTCCTCCTCGCTTTCCAGGGAAAGCAGAGCCCGGGCCTGACCGTAGGAGATCTTGCCCGACCTCAGACTGGCCTGAACCTGAGAGGGAAGGTGGAGAAGGCGGAGAAGGTTAGCCACCTCGGACCGACTCTTGCCAATGCGCTCCGCCGCTTCCTCCTGGGTGAGATGAAACTTTTCCATGAGTTCCTTAAGGGCTGCGGCCACCTCTAAAGGATTAAGGTCCTCCCTCTGAAGGTTCTCCACCAGGGAAATCTCCAGGGCCTGCAGGTCGTTCAGTTCCCTGACCAGAGCAGGTATGCTGGAAAGCCCGGCAAGCTGAGCCGCCCTCCACCTTCTTTCTCCTGCTATCAACTCGTAGTTCTGGCCTTTAGGACGAACCAGAACCGGGTGCACTACCCCATGTTGCTTTATAGAATTGACAAGCTCTTCCAGGGCCTCTCCACCAAATTCTTCCCTGGGCTGGAGGGTAGAAGGATAGATGGAAGCCAGGGGAATCTCCAGAAGCTCGCCTCCTACCTCCAGTTCAGAGCCGGGAATGAGCGCACCCAACCCCTTTCCCAGACCCCTTTTGGTCATCTTTCCAGCACCTCCTTTGCCAAAGCCAGATATGCCTGTGCGCCCCGGGAGTGAGGCTCGTATTCCAGGATCGTCTTTCCGTGAGAAGGAGCCTCGGCCAGGCGCACGGAGCGAGGAATGTTGGAGCGGAAAACCTTTCCCTCGAACACGGTGCGCACGTCCCTTTCCACATCCTGAGAAAGGGTGGTGCGACCATCGAACATGGTGAGAAGCACGCCCTCGATCTCCAATTTGGGGTTCAACCTGCGCCGCACAAGATTAATGGTGTTGAGGAGCTGAGTAACACCCTCCAGAGCGTAAAACTCACACTGAATGGGAATTAACACGCTGTCTGCTGCGGTCATAGCGTTGATCGTGAGCAACCCCAGAGAAGGGGGGCAATCCAGAAAAACATAGTCATAGCCATCCCTGATCTCTTTCAGGGCCTCCTGGAGGCGATACTCCCGGGAGACCATAGCCACAAGCTCGATCTCTGCCCCGGCAAGCTCGATTGTGGAGGGTATGAGAAAAAGCCTCTGGTACCTGGTGGGGAGCACGGCCTCCTGAGCAGGAAGGTCCTCCAAAAGAAGCTGATAGACGGAAGCGGAGAGTCGAGAACGATCCACCCCCAAGCCGATAGTGGCGTTTCCTTGAGGGTCGAGATCCACGATCAGGGTCCTGTTGCCCAGAAAAGCCAGGGCAGCTCCCAGATTGACGGCTGTGGTGGTCTTTCCCACTCCACCTTTTTGATTGGCCAAGGCGATTACTTTTGCCACTTCAAATTTTGATTATACTATGTTTCTGGGGAAGTGAGGGGTCTCTTAGCGGGAATGCCCGTCCTTCGGGGGTATTTCTCCGGAGTGGGTTTCACCTTTCTGATCACGACCAAGTTGCGCTCCAGGTCCCAGTAAGGGAGCCGATAGGGCAAAATTTTCTCCAGTTTTCCCCCCAACACCTCCAGGGCGAAAGCGGCCTGCTCTATTTCCTTCTCCACCTCTTCCTGCTTCCAGGCCACGAGCGAGCCCCCCAGGGAGAGAAAGGGCAAAGCAAGCTCCAGGAGTTGGTTCAAACGAGCTACGGCCCGGGAGACAACCCAGGAACATTTTTCCCTGAGCTCCTTCCTTCCCGCAATCTCCGCCCTCTCCCTGATCACCCGGGCCTCGATTCCCAGAAGGGAAAGGAGCTCCTTCAAAAAATTAGAGGCGTGCAGACGGGGCTCCAGCAAAACAAGCTGAATTTTTGGGCTGAGAAGCTTGAGGGGAACTCCGGGGAATCCCGCTCCGGAACCTAAATCTAAGACAAGCTCATTTTCTCCGGGAGAGAGGACCAGGAACCCGGCCAAGGAATCCAAAAAGTGCTTGATGGCCACTTCTTCCTCCGTGCGCAGGGAGGTGAGGTTGTGCCTCCTTGTCCACTCCAAGAGCAAATCCATGTAAGCCTGAAACTGGGAGAGGTGCTGGGGAGTAAGCTCCAATTTGAAGCCCTGAGCCCCCTTTTCCAGCCAGGATAAAGCGGTCTTCAAGGCCTCGCTTCCAGGTAAAACATCAGAGCGAGGAGGTCGGCGTCCTTGACCCCGGGAATGCGCTCTGCCTGAGCGAAGTTGCGGGGTTTTATGGCCTTCAGCTTCACCCTGGCTTCCTTGCTCAGGTTGGGAATTTCATCGTAAGAAAGGTCCTGGGGAAGGACCCTGGTTTCCCATTTCTCCAGGCGTCTCCTCCAATCCTTTTCCCTTTCCAGGTAGCCCCTGTACTTGACCTCCGTAGTCACCCTCTCCCAGATTTCCCCGGGGATTTGGGGAAGAGGAGCAATCCTCTCCAGGTCCCTCCAGTCAAGCTGGGGCCTCTCCAATAGCTCTGCCAGAGTGGACTGTTGGGTTAGCTTTCCAGCTTTTTTCTCATCCAGAAGGGAGTTGATTTTCTCCCCGGGGACAACCCTGGTCCCATCCAGAAAGGCCTGCGCTCTCGCTTTGGCCTTCATCCTCTCCTGAAAAATTTTCCATTTCTCCTCGTCAATCAGGCCCAGCTCGTGGGCTATGGGACAGAGCCTCTCATCAGCGTTGTCCTGGCGCAAGCTCAGACGAAATTCCGAGCGCGCCGTGAACATGCGATAGGGCTCATCCACCCCAATGGTGGTGAGGTCCTCTATCATCTGCCCGATGTAGCTCAGGCTCTTGGAAAGGATCAGGGGCGGCCTTTTCTGCACCTTCAAAGCGGCGTTGATCCCGGCAATTAAACCCTGAGCTGCAGCTTCCTCGTATCCTGTGGTGCCGTTAATCTGGCCCGCAAAGAAAAGCCCGGAAATCCTTTTAGATTCAAGCGTGAGAAAGAGCTCTCGGGGATCGATCAGGTCGTAGGCAATAGCATATCCCGGCCTGATCATCTCCACCTCTTCTAATCCGGGAATGGTGCGCAGAATCTGCAGTTGAATTTCTGCAGGCAGGCTGGTATAGAGGCCCTGAAGATACATCTCCACAGTATTCCACCCCTCGGGTTCCAGGAAAATCTGGTGCCTGGTCTTCTCCGGAAACCAGACGATTTTTTCCTCTATGGAGGGGCAGTATCTGGGCCCCACCTTCACCATATCACCCCGGCGGGAAGGGGAAAGGTGCAGGTGCTCTCGCACTATTTCGTGGGTGCGCTCGTTGGTGTAAGTCAGGTAACAGGGCTTCTGAGAGAAAGGGCGGGGCTCATTCCAGAAGGAAAAGGCCAGGGGTTCCTCGCTTCCCGGTTGGGGCTGGGTGCGAGAGAAGTCCACAGTGCGGCTGTCCACGCGGGGGGTAGTCCCGGTATTGAAACGCATGAGGGGAAACCCCAGGGAGGCCAGGGACTGAGAAAGAAAGTTAGCGGGAAATTCCCCAGCCCTTCCCGCAGGAACCTGGAAGGGGCCAATATGCACCACTCCTTTGAGGAAAGTGCCCGGACAAAGGACCACGGCCTCAGCTTCCAGGAACTCTCCGCTGGCCAGTTTCACCCCCTGGCATTTTCCTCCCTCTGCTTTTACCTGGGAGACCTCCCCTTGAAAAAGGGAGAGGTTGGGCTGATGTTCCAGGGCCTCTTTTATGGCCAGCGCGTAAAGGGCTCGATCGTTCTGGGCCCTCAGGGACTGGACCGCCCTTCCCCTGGAGATGTTGAGCATCTTAATCTGAACCATGGTGCGGTCGGAAGCCAGGGCCATGATCCCGCCCAGGGCGTCAATTTCCCTCACCAGCTGCGCTTTTCCCGGACCCCCGATCGCTGGATTGCAGGGCATCACGCCAATCCGGTCCACACTCAAAGTGACGAGAAGGGTGCGACAGCCCAGCCTGGCTGAGGCCAGAGCCGCCTCAGAGCCAGCGTGTCCACCGCCCACAACGATCACGTCAAACTTCATTTTCCCACGCAGAATCTGGCGAAGATTTCCTCAATTACCAGGGGAGAAACTTCCTCCCCCCTCAACTGGGCCAGGGCCCTTAAAGCGGCCCGCACTTCTTCACAGACGAGGTCTAATGGTCCCTGGGGCAGGATTTGAAGCGCCCTCCTCAGAGTTTCACGTGAAACGCCAAGGGCCTCTCTCTGTCTCAAAGAAAGGTACCAGAGCTCGGTCTGGGAAGGCAAAAACTTTTTCCCTTCCCGGGAGATGATCTCTTCCTCCACCGAATCCCTGGTTGTTCCGGGAAGGGGAGTAACAATGGCCCTTTCCTCTCCCAGTAGGGCGTTGAGCAGGGAGCTCTTGCCCACGTTGGGTTTGCCCGCAATTACCAGCTTAGGGGGTTTCCTGACTTTTTCTCCGGATTCTGCCCGGGCCAGGGTGAGTTCGACTTTCTCCAGGGCCTCCCTTAAAGCCAATTCCAGTTCCTGCTCCCCCACCTCTATCTCCTCCGGAAAATCCAGAGCGCCCTCGATCAGGGCCAAAAGGGAGGTGAGCTTCTCCTCAATGGACCGCAGTTCCAGAGAGAGCACTCCTTCGAGCTGCTCCAGTGCGGCCCTGGCAGTTAAAAGGTTGGGGGCATTGACCAGGGCTAATACCGCCTCAGCCTGGGAGAGGTCCATTTTACCGTTCAAGAAAGCCCTCTTGGTGAACTCCCCGGGTCCTGCCAAAGAGGCCCCCAGGGACAGGATCTCTTCCAAAATGGCCTCCAGGAGGGGTGGGCTTCCGTGACAGTGAAACTCCACCACGTCCTCCCCGGTATAGGAGTGAGGGGCGGGCATGTAAACCGCCAGGCCCTTTTCCATCAGCTCTCCCTTCCTGGAATAGATTCGCACCACCTTAAGCCTTCGGGGCGCAAAGTACTCCTTTCCCTTTCCCGTGAGCTGGGACAGGAGCTTCAAACTGTCCGGACCAGAGACCCTTATCACTCCGATTCCGGAGGGGATTAGCGCTGTGGCGATGGCGGCAACTGTGGAGGGCTCCAATCCTTTTTAACGACCTTTGCGCAAGTACCTGAAGGTGTTCTTAGAAGGAAGGGTGGAGCGTCTGGCCAGAGGGGGCAGCCACTTTCTGGAAGGGGTGAGAGGGGAAGGAATGGAGGGCTTGTTGTTTGCCGTAGTTAAAGTGGGCTCAATGGTCAGGCGCCGATAGGGTTCCTCTCCTTCCGAATGAGTTTTCACATCGGGCCTGTTCTGGAGAGTGAGGTGGATCAAGCGCCTTTCCAGGGGAGGCATGGGAGGAAAAGTGTAAGGCCTTTGCAGCTTTCTCACCCTTTCCGCTATGCGCAGGGCGGTTTTCTTGAGGGTTTCCTCCCGGCGAGCTCTAAATCCATTGGCATCCAGGATGAGACGCACCTTGAGGCCCTTTTTAGCCAGGATAGCCTGAAGCAGAAACTGCAGGGAGTTAAGGGTCTCCCCATGCTTCCCGATTATTCGCCCTAAGTTCTGGCCACTGATGTTCAAATAGAAAGAACCTTCCTGGGAAGCGCAGGTGGCCTGCAAAGAGGGGTCAATTTTCCCCATGAGTTCCCGGGCATGCTCTTCAATGAACTCCGCCTCCGTGAGAAGCTTGGTCACGCGCACCCGCGCTTGTCTTGCTCCCAGCCTAAAAAGACCCTGCCTGGGTTCTTCCAGGACCTCAACCTGAGCTTTGTCCATACCGATTCCCAGCTCTTCCAGTCCTGCCTGGACGGCTTCTTCCACAGAGCGGCCGGTCTTCTCAATCGATGCTCCTTTAATCATCTTTACTTACCCTTTTTGTTCTCTTCGCTACCCTTTTTGCCCTCCTCGCTCTTAGCTGGAACCACCTGGGGCTTAGGAATTCCCTTGAAAACTATCAGCTGCTGTGCGATCTGGAGGAGAGAGAACATCACCCAGTAAAGGGAAACGGCAATGGGGATGGAAATGGAAATCCAGCCAATGAGCAGAGGGAAAAGAATGGTCATCAGGGCCCCTCCCTGTTGCTTAGAGGTTCCCATGGTGTAGGACTGGAGATACATGGTGAGGGCCACCAGTAGGGGCCAAATGTAGTAATACCATCCTCCCTGGGTGGGAAGATAGGCGAGATTAAAGCCCAAAAACCAGGCTCCCGGGGTGGCCCCTCTGACGAACTGAGCCATTTGAACTCCGTTCACCACCGTGGTGGTATAAGTGTGATAGAGGAGGAAGGGGCTGGTGGGCGTAGTGGTGGTAAGGGTCAGGCCGTAGGAGATAGCCACGTCGGGGGATACGGGAGGAAGGGGCATGAGAAAATAAGCCTGGATGGCAAACCAGAGGGCCCACATAATGATCAGCTGTGGAATCTGAAGCAAGCAGGAGGAGGTAAAGCAGCCAGCGGGGTTGATCCCGTGTTTCTTGTAAAGCTGGCTCATGGCCTTGTTCAGCTGATCAGGGTCGTTCTTGAACTTCTTCTGGATCTCCTGCATCTCAGGGGTCATTTTTTGCATCTTAAGCGAAGTTTTGAGAGATTGCTGTTGGGGCCAGTAAAGCAGGGCCTTGAGGATGATGGTCAGAAAAATAATCGCCACTCCGTAGTTGGGGACGAGGGAGTAGAAGAAATCCAAAGTTTTAGTGAGTATGTCTTGTAACCAAGCCAAATTCGATTCTCCTTTCTATGGTACCGGGTCGTAGCCTCCGGGGTGGAAGGGGTTGCAGCGTAAAATGCGCTTTAACGCCATCCATCCTCCTTTGGCCAGCCCGTATTTTTCTATTGCTTCCATGGCGTACTGGGAACAGGTGGGGATGTAGCGACAGGAGGGGGGAGTGTAGGGGGAAATGCCCCTGCGGTAAAAACGAATTAAAAGCAGAACGGCCTTCTTAAGGATTTTGCCCATCCCCATACCCTTCTGGATTTTGACCGTTTTCCAGCCAAATTTTTCCCTTTTTTAAAAGCCTGGTGATTTCCGCCTGAAGCTCCTCAAAGCTCAAGTTTAAAGCGCTTCCTTTTCCAATGATCACAATTTTAAAAAATGGGGAAAGCCGGGGGCGAAGCAGACGGTAAGCTTCCCGCAGCCTTCTCCTTAAGAGGTTTCTCTCCACCGCTTTCCGCACATCCCTTGTGGTTCCAAAGCCAGCACCCCAGTGCTCATCAGGCTTATAATACATAATAATCCAGGGGGAAACCAGGACCTTCCCTTGGCGACAAACTTCCCTGAATTCCCTGCGTCCCAGCCTTCCCTCTTTGGGGAAAGAATATTTCACGGTGCCCTTTAAAATTTTTCCAGCTTCCCTAAGCAATGGCTATTCTATGGCGGCCCTTCAGCCTTCTCCTTTTCAGGACTTTTTGACCGCCCTTTGTTTTCATTCGGGCCAGAAACCCGTGCGTTCTGTACCTTTTTTTCAAATGAGGTTGATATGTCCTTTTCATTGATCATGCCTCGTAGCCACAATATTGTGCACTAATTATAAGGAAAGGGGTGGGGGAGGTCAAATGGAAAAGGTCAAGGGGGTAAAGGGCGACCAGGCTGAGGCATGAAAATGGGAGCTGAAGGGGAAAGGCCAATTGGGCTTTTTTTGAAGCGCCCCTTGGGTGTATATTTTGGGGGTGAAAGGGCTTTAAGCTTTGAAAAATGCGTGATTGCAAGACCTGACCCCATTTGGGAAGGAGGCAAAATTTGCCCGAGAAGATTTGGCTCTTTGTTCCCTTAATTGTGCTCCAGCTTGCCCTTCTGGTGGTGGCTTTGATCGATCTTATCAGGCGTAAGCCCAAAGGCGCGCTCATCTGGGGAGCTGTGATCGTCCTCTTCTCCATCCTGGGTCCTGTCCTCTACTTTGCTCTGGGGAGAAAGGGAACGGGGGATGAATTTAACGAGTAAAGCGTCAATTGTGTTATTGCAAGACCTGACCCTCTTTTCAAGAAGGGGAAAATGTGTTATTGCAAGACCTGACCCCGGGGAGTGCTGATGTGGGCGATTGAGACTGTGGGGCTCAGGAAAACATATGGGGCTAAGGTAGCCCTGGAGGGGCTGAGCCTTCAGGTGCCTGAAGGTTCTATCTTTGGCCTGCTCGGCCCCAATGGCGCAGGGAAAACCACCACTTTGAAGCTCCTGGCCGGTCTGCGCAGGCCCTCCTCAGGAAAAATATTCCTCTTTGGCCAGGATGCCCTTTCCGACCCTGCCCAGGCCCGCAAGGAGCTCGGTTACCTCTCTGAAAATCCCGCTTTTTACGGTTGGATGACTGCCAGGGAGTATCTGCTCTTCGTGGGCAGCTTTTCCTCCCTGAGCAGGAAGGAGCTGCGCATGAGGACGGAATACCTTTTGACCTTAGTCTCCCTGCACAGGGTGAGGGAGCCCATTCGCAATTTCTCCAGAGGGATGCGCCAAAGACTGGGGATTGCCCAGGCCCTGGTGAGCAACCCCCGGCTTCTGCTTTTGGATGAACCCGCTTCTGCCCTGGACCCTATTGGGAGAAAGGAGCTGCTTAACACCATAGGCTCCCTGAGAGGGGGAGCCACGGTTTTTCTCTCCACGCACATTTTGGCCGACGCCGAGAGGGTCTGCGACACGGTATGTATCCTAGATCAGGGAAAAATGCTGGCCCAGGAGAGCGTTTCCTCCCTGCGGAAAAGATACGCCTCCCGAACAGTAGAGTTAGAGACTGTTCCGGAAAACGAGGAGCTGCTTTTAAAGCTTCGCAGGGCGGATTGGGTGGACGATTTAAAAAAGGATGGGGGCAATTTGAGCCTGAGAGTGAAGGACTTCACTCTGGCGGAGAGGGAAATCCCCAAAATTTTTTGGGAACTGGAACTCCCCCTGAAGAGGATGGAAATCAAGGAGCCAACCCTGGAGGAGATTTTCTTGGAGGTCCTGAATCAGGGAAAAAATGAAGCACCTTAAGATTTTCTGGAAAAAGGAGATGAAGGAGGAGGTAAGGAGCTGGCGCTTGCCCGTGATGCTGGTTGTTTTCTTCCTTTTGGGCATTTCCTCCCCGCTAACATTCAAGTTCCTTCCTGCCCTCGTCCCTCCTGAGCTCAGGGAAACCGTCTCTCAGTTCATGAAGCCCACTTATGCGGAAATGGCGAGCTCCCTGGCTAAAAATTTAAGCCAGATCGGGATGCTCGTAATCGTTCTTTTCAGCATGGGCAGCATCTCGGAGGAAAGGGGCAGGGGTCAGCTGGAGCTCCTGTTCGCCCGTACCCCCTCCCGCTCCTCCTTAATCTGGGCCAAATTTCTTTCCCGCTCGCTCTCCGTGCTCCTCAGCCTGGCCTTGTCCTTTGCCTCCTTTTACTTCTATTTCCGGGCCCTTTTCCCCGAGACTCCTTCCTGGCAGGGTTTGGTCACGGGCTTTTCCCTTTTTGCCCTCTTTTCCCTCTTTGTCCTGGCCTTCACCATCTTTTCCAGTTCCCTTTTTTCTTCCGGGCTTTGGGCAGGGTTGCTCTCGGGCCTGTTCTTTATCTTTTTGAGCTTTCTTCCTTCCCTGGGAGATGATTTTTCCCGATACTCTCCTTCCGGAATCCTGGGAATGGCCAACTTGGTCATGCGCGGTCAGCCTCAGGATTTTTTAGATGGCGTCCTGATCACCGCCACGGGGACGTTAATTTTTCTCCTCCTGGCAACTATAGTTCTGGACAGGGCTGAGCTTTAAGTGGCTTTTGCTTGATAGCGGGGTTGGACTTTGCTAAAGTTTTTAGAGAAAACGCAAATTAAAAATTATCCACTTTATCCACAGGCCCTGTGGATAAAGTGTGGCGGGCAAAGGAGGAAGCATGCCTGATCTTTTTGATGAACCAGAAGAGCTCTGGCAGCAAGTGCTTCAGGTCTTAAAGCAACAGCTTTCCAGACCCGCCTTTGAAACCTGGCTAAAGTCCACCAAGGCCCTTTCGCTCCAAGAAGGGGTATTGCTGATTGGGGTCCCCAACGAATTCGCTAAAGATTGGTTGCAGACAAGGCTTTATTCTTTAATCAAAAGCACGGCCTCTTCCACCTTGAAGGAGGAGGTGGACGTGGAGTTTCAGGTCATAGAAAGCCCGGCCAAACCCGAGCCCATAGAGCTCCTGCTTCCAGAAAGGCCGGGCTTGAGATTAAATCCTCGCTACACCTTTTCCTCATTTGTGGTGGGTAACTCCAACCGCTTTGCGCATGCAGCCTGCATGGCAGTAGCAGAGGCTCCCGGTCGCTCCTACAACCCGCTCTTCATTTACGGAGGTGTGGGGCTGGGAAAAACCCACCTCCTTCAGGCCATCGGGAACTATGTATACTCCAAAAACAGGTCCTTAAAATTGCTCTATATCTCCTCTGAGACCTTTACCAATGAGGTAATAAACGGGATCCGGGACCGGCGCATGTCGGAGTTTCGCGATCGCTACCGCTCGCTGGACCTGCTCCTCATAGATGACGTGCAGTTCATCGCCGGAAAGGAGAGCACCCAGGAGGAGTTCTTTCACACCTTCAATGCCCTCCACGAGGCTTCCAAGCAAATTGTCATTTCTTCTGACCGGCCTCCCAAAGAAATTCCCACTCTGGAAGACAGGTTACGCTCCCGCTTCGAGTGGGGATTGATTGCGGACATCCAGCCCCCGGATTTTGAAACCAGGATCGCCATATTGAAAAAGAAGGTGGAAACCGAGGAAATGTCCTTTCCGCAAGAAGTCCTGGAATATATCGCCCAAAACATCACGAGCAATATCCGCGAGCTGGAGGGGGCTTTAACCCGACTCCTGGCTTATGCTTCCTTAAACAACCTGGAAATTGACCTTTCCATGGCGGCGGCCGTGCTCAAGGACATTATTCCTGTAGTCCAGAGACCCCTATCTTTGTCCGATATTCAAAAAACTGTGGCTGCTTACTTCGGCCTCACGGTGGAGGATTTAGTAGCCAAGAAGAGGTCTCGAGACATTACCGTTCCCAGGCAGATTGCCATGTTCTTGGCTCGGGAACTGACGGACTTCTCTCTGCCTCAAATCGGCTCGGCTTTTGGAGGAAGGGATCACTCTACTGTGCTCCATGCCTGTGACAGGATCAGGACCGAGTGCGAGACCAACATAAATTTGCGCACAGCTTTAGAGGAGATTAAGAAACAGCTTTCCACAAACCCCAAATAGTTATCCCAATTTTTTCCACTGCCTTTAAATTTCTGGGGATAAACCAAGTATTTTTTGCTTTATTTTTTAAAAATTCACATAATTAACAAAAGAGTTCACAGGGGTTGTGTAAGGCACGGCTTTTAATGGGTGCTTTAAAATAGAAATATACACAGACACTCCTTTATCCTACTACTGCTTCTCAATAAGAGATTAAAAAGAAAATAAAAGTAGAGGTAGAGAGAAAATGCGCTTAAGGTGTGAAAGGGAAACTCTAACTAAAAATATCGGTGCAGTGCAGAGAGCAATCTCAGGAAGAAGCTCGCTTCCAGTTTTGAGCAACATTCTGATGGAAGCCAAAGAGGAACAGTTGCGCCTGATGGCCACTGATATTGAAATCGCTATCGAGGCCAGGGTTCCAGCAAAGGTTGAAAAGGAGGGGAGCATCACTGTCCCCGCCAAGTATTTTTTAGAAATTGTGAGAAGGCTTCCTTCCGAGGAAATAGAGATGGAGCTGGAGAAGGGGACTGTGGTTCACTTAAAGGGAGGAAAAGCCCATTTCTCCATCAGTGGCCTTTCCAGCGAGGATTTCCCCATCCTTTCTCCCATAAAAGAGGGTACCTCCATCAACATCAAGCCTGAAAGTTTGAGGGAGCTGATTGAAAATACTTCCTTTGCCACCTCCAAGGACGAAGTTACGCGACCGGAACTCAGCGGAATACTGTTGGTGTGCTACCCGGATAAAGTTCAAGCGGTAGGCACAGATGGGAACAGGCTGGCTTTGAGAGAAATTGAGGAGGAGACCGGGATTTCTTCTAAAATGGAAGTCCTGCTTCCTTCCCGGGCCTTGGAAGAATATCTGCGAATTTCTGGAGAAGAGGAGGATTTGAAGATAATTGTGGGCCAAAACCAGGTCGATTTTATCATGCCCACGAAAAAGCTTTCTTCCAGAAAAATTCAAAGCAAATTTCCTAACTGGGAACAGGTCATTCCCCAGAATTATGAAGCCACTTTTCTCGTGAACACCAAAAAGTTTCAGGAGGCCCTGGACCGCTGTTACCTTCTGGCCCGTTTAATTGCCAATAAAGTGCGCCTCAAAGGAGAGGGTGGAGTTTTTTTCCTCTCCACCGCTGTGCCCGAAGTGGGAAGCGTGGAGGAGGAGGTGGAGTGGGCGCAGGGGACCTCCAGCATTGAGCTCCAATTTAACGTGAGATACCTGCTGGAAGGCTTAAGAGGGGTGAAAACCGAATACGCCTTTATTGGATTTACGGGCAAAGAGCGACCCCTGGTCCTCAAACCCTCGGACGAAAAGGGATACCTTTATCTGGCCATGCCCCTCAGGGCCTGAAATTGATCCTGGTAAATTTCAGCGTATACGGTTTCCGAAACCTTGTGGAACAAACTCTTTCCTTTGAAAGGGGGCTCCAGGTTTTTGTGGGGCATAACGCTCAAGGAAAGACCAATTTTTTGGAAGCAATCTACACCCTTCTTTCCGGGCGTTCTTTCCGGGCGGTTGAGGATTCCGATCTGGTTCAGGATGGGGCCCCAGGGTTTCGCCTTTCTGGAAGAGCGAAGCGCGGAGACGGGGAGGTGCATCTCACTCTGGTCTACAACCGGGAGAAAAGGGAGAAAACCGTGGAGGTGAACTCTCAACCTTTAAGAAGGATAATTGAGCTCTGGGGTGAAGCCAAGGCCGTGGCTTTTAGTCCTCAGGACGTGCAGTTGATAAAGGGACCTCCTGCCGGAAGAAGACAGTTTATCAATAAATTCCTGGGACAGTCCTCTCCTGTATACAGGCACAACCTTCTGAGGTACAGCCTGGCACTGAAGCAGAGGAACGCCATTTTAAAAAAAATCTCCCGCGGGGGAAGGGAGGAAAGCCTGGGCGTCTGGGAGGAGACCTTTGTGAGCTTTGGTCAAAAGGTAGTGGAGGAAAGGGCAGAGAAAATTGAAAGGCTGGCCTCTAAGGTGGGCATCTTTTTTGAGCAAATAGGAATGGGAGGGAAAAAGGTGAGCATCAAGTATCGTCCCTCGAGTTCGGACCTGGGCAAGGACCTCAACCTCTACCGTCCTAAAGAGGTTTTTCAGGGAGTCTCGCTTTTTGGCCCCCATCTGGATGAGCTGGAAATCTTCCTCAACGGCAAAGAGGCCAAATATTATGCCTCGGAAGGGGAGATGAGAAGCATTTCCTTGGCCCTCAAACTGGCGGAACGGGAGTTTATCAAGGAGGAAACGGGAGAGGAACCCCTGCTGGTCCTGGACGATGCCCTCTCTGACCTGGACGAGAAAAGACAGGTTGCGCTTCTCTTTCTCGTCTCCAATTACCCCCAAACTTTCCTTTCCCTTGTTTCCCTCAAACTTCTTCCCGACCCCTTTTTAAATCATGCGGAGGTATTCCATGTACAAGCAGGGCAGGCGCACCGGGGCGCTTAAACCCATATCCGAATTCCTGGAACCGGTGACTGCCCCTTTGGGCTTAAAGGAGAGGCTTTTAGAGGAGAGGGTGCGCCAGGCCTGGGAGAGCGGTTTGCCCGAAGTCTGGAAGGCAAACGTGCACTTTAAAAATTTCAAAAAGGGAACGCTCCAGGTCTCCTGCTCCTCTTCCTCCTGGGCTCAAGAAGTTCGCCTGCTAAGGGGCGAGCTGATCAATAGGTTGAACTCCTGCCTGAAGGAAGAGCTGGTGGTGGAGATTAAAGCCACGGGTCTGACAAAAAAGGGATAAAGAGGTAAAATAAAATGTTATGGAATTAAATGGTCTTAAATACAATTCTCAGGACATTCAGGTCTTAGAAGGGTTAGAAGGGGTGCGCAAGCGCCCCAGCATGTATATTGGCTCCACTGACATCCACGGGCTGCACCACCTTTTATACGAAGTTCTGGATAACGCTGTGGACGAAGCGATGGCCGGAGCCTGTAAGAACATCGAGGTGGTGATTGGCAAGGACAACTCTGTCACCATCACCGACGATGGTCGCGGAATTCCTGTGGACATCGTCCCCAGGGTCAACCTTCCCGGACTGGAAGTGGTCCTCACCAGGTTGCACGCCGGAGCCAAATTTGGCTCAAACGCCTACAAGGTATCGGGTGGACTCCACGGAGTGGGGGTCTCAGTGGTAAACGCTCTCTCCCAAAGGCTGGAGGCCACAGTCTGGGTCAACGGCAGGACTTACCGCCAGAATTTTTCCCGGGGAAAACCCCTGGGTCCTCTGGAAGAGGGCGAGGAGAGCGATCGCACAGGCACAAAAATTAAGTTCTATCCTGATCCCGAAATCTTTGAGACCCTGGACTTCGACGCCTCCACCATCAAGCAGAAGCTGGAGGAGTTAGCCTTCCTGAACAAAGGCGTTTGCCTGAAATTCGAGGACCAAAGAAGCGGGGAAAAGAAGGAATTCCTCTTTGAGGGAGGGATAGTCTCCTTTATCCAGGAGCTTAACCGGGATAAACAACCCCTCCACGATGTAATTTACCTCAGCGGATCCCAGGACACCGTTTTTGTGGAAGTGGCCCTGCAGTACAATGCGGGGTTCTCAGAGGAAGTTCTTTCCTTTGCTAACAGCATTAGAACCACAGAAGGAGGGACCCACCTCAGCGGTTTTCGTGCCGCCCTTACTCGCTCCTTGAACGAGTGGGCGCGCAAGAGCAGCATGCTTAAAAACGGAGACGAACCCCTGACGGGGGACGATGTGAGGGAGGGGCTGGTGGCCGTGGTCTCCGTGCGCCTGGTAGATCCACAATTTGAGGGGCAAACCAAGACCAAATTGGGAAATTCCCAGGTAAAGGGCATCGTGGAAGCCATTGTCTCCGAGGGTCTGGAAGAGTACCTGGAGACGCACCCTCAAGAGGCCAGAAAAATTGTGCAAAAAGTGATTCTGGCCATGCACGCCAGGGAAGCGGCGCGGAAGGCTCGGGAGCTCACCAGGAGAAAAAGTGCCCTGGAGCTTTCCCCTCTTCCCGGAAAGCTTGCAGACTGCACGGAAAGAGACCCGGCCAAGGCGGAAATCTTCATCGTGGAAGGCGATTCCGCGGGCGGTTCGGCCAAGCAGGGGAGGGACCGCTCATTCCAGGCCATCCTTCCTTTGCGGGGCAAAATCCTGAACGTGGAGAAGACCAACCTGAACAAGATCCTTTCCAATGAAGAGATCAAGGCCATAATCACCTCCCTGGGCTGTGGCATTGGGGAGGAATTTGACCCCAACAAGCTCCGCTACCACAAGGTGATCCTGATGACCGATGCCGATGTGGACGGTTCCCATATCAGGACCCTGCTTCTGACCTTTTTCTACAGGCACATGCGCCGTTTGATCGAGGAGGGATACGTCTACATCGCTCAACCTCCGCTTTATGGGATAAAGACCTCCAGGGAAACCCTTTATTTCCACAATGAGCCCGAGCTCCAGGCCTTTTTAAAGGAATCCCCTTCCAGCTACGAGATCCAGCGCTTTAAAGGACTGGGGGAAATGAATCCGGAGCAGCTCTGGGAGACCACAATGAACCCGGCCACCAGGACCATCACTAGGGTGACCCTGGAAGATGCACAGAGGGCTGAGGAGATCTTTACCGTGCTCATGGGAGACAAAGTGGAACCGCGCAAGGAATTTATCGCCCTGCATGCCAGAGAAGTGCGCAATTTAGATATATAACAAACAAGCGACTCAAAAACTGTGGATAATTTTGTGGATATTGTTGATTTCTTAAACCAGTCAAAGGAGAGAGAGGAACGATGAGAATTGGTATCTTAACAGGAGGGGGAGACGCCCCTGGGCTGAACGCCTGTATTCGAGCGGCGGTGGCCAAGGCAGAGGACTTAGGGTGGGAGGTTATCGGTATTCGTCGGGGATGGGCGGGGCTCATGGAAAACGACAGCCTGCCCCTTTCCTGGGCGCTCGTGGAAAAGACCGTCTCCCTGGGCGGAACCCTGCTGGAAACTTCCCGGACCAATCCCTTCAAGCGGGAGGGAGACGAGCAGCTGGTCCTGGAAAATTTCCAGAGGATGCACCTGGACGCCCTGATTGCCATTGGAGGTGACGATACACTCACCGTGGCCCACAAGTTTGCCCAAAAGGGCTTACCGGTGGTGGGCATCCCCAAGACCATGGATAACGATGTTCCTCTAACGGACTACACCATCGGCTTCGATACGGCAGTCAGCATATCCACTGAAGCCATTGACCGGCTTCATACCACTGCTGCTTCCCATCGGAGATTGATGGTGGTAGAAGTCATGGGAAGGGATGCAGGGTGGGTGGCCATCGCCAGCGGCCTGGCAGGTGGAGCTCACTTGATCGTTATTCCCGAGGTCCCCTACGATCTGGAGGAAATTGCCGATTTTCTCAAGGAGCGGAAAAAAAGAGGGAACACTTACAGCTTGATCGTGGTTTCCGAGGCCATTCATCCCAAGGCCGGAACCCAGCCCATTGGCTATGAAAAGAGGGAAGTGGATGCTTTCGGGCACGTGAGGCTGGGAGGAGTGGGTCACGTCTTTGCCGAGATTTTAGAGCAGAAAACGGGAATGGAAGCCCGGGCTACAGTGCTGGGCCATTTGATCCGTTCTGGCCCACCCACACCCTTCGATCGCAATCTGGGCACCTATTTGGCCTTTAAAGCTGTGGAACTGGTGCAGGAGAAAAAGTGGGACACCATGTCAGCTTTGCGGGGCACGGATTACATTTCCGTTGATCTGGGGTCCGTTCTCTCCCAAACGAAGAGGGTTCCCCTCGAGCTTTATAATCAGATCAAACTTTTCTTCAGGTGAGGCGCATATGGAACGCACGTTTGCTATGGTGAAGCCAGACGGTTTTTCTCGGGGATTGGTGGGGGAAGTGATCAAAAGGTTTGAGAGCAAGGGGCTGAAACTTGTGGCCCTGGAGCTGCGGCAGTTCAACCAGGATCTGGCCGAGAAATTTTATGAGGAACATCGGGGAAAGGAGTTCTTCTCCTCCCTTGTGGATTTAATTACCTCGGGTCCAGCTGTGGGCATGGTCCTGGAGGGGCCGAACGCTGTAAAGCTCGTGCGCACCTTGATCGGCGCAACAAATCCTCAGGAGGCTTTGCCGGGTACAATCCGGGGAGATTATGGGCTGGAGCTTCCCGCAAACATTGTCCACGCCTCAGATTCGCCCCAGTCCTTCAAACGGGAAAGCAGCCTTTTCTTCGGTCGGGAGTTTTAGGGTCCTATTTCTCCAGAACTGCCCGGGCCAGGATCAGGTCATCGGGTTTGTCCACATCCACTCCCAGGTCGGGAGCGTTCATCAGAAAAGCCTTGACCGGCAGGGAAGTAGCTCTGGCTACCACGCCCTCCAGCTCTTCGATGGTGAGCTTTCCCAGCACAAACTTAAACACGTACTTTAAGCCCAAAATAGCCGCAAGCTTCCACAACTGCTTTCTTCCCGCCACCACCCTGGAGAGAAAGGCCTCCACTGTATGCCAGTTTTCCCTCTTAAACAAAAAGAGGTTGCCGGCCTTCACCTCCCCCTCTTTTAAACGGGCGTAGGTGCGCTGGCTTCCGGGAAAGGCCCTCTCTATGTCTTCTTTCCTGACCACTGGAAGATAGAGGGCTGCAGGATATTGATCGCAAAGGGAGATTACCTGGTCAAAGGTCTGGCTGGAAACGAAGGGAATGTCCGAGCCCATAAGCGCAACAAGGGGGCTGGAAGTTTCCAGAACCCCTCTTTCGATGTTCTCTTCCATGCTCTTCCCTGCAGGCACACACTTGTCCACCAGAGGTTGAAGCTCGGCGCTTAAAGGGAAATCGGTGACAAGGATCAGGTTCTTTAAAAATTTCGAGCCCTTGAGAGCTCGCAGCACGTATTCCACCATGGGCCTGCCGTCAATGGGCAAAAGGCTTTTATTGCTCACACCCTCCTGAGTTAACCATTCCTCTTTTCCCGACCCCGCGAGGACTACTGCGTCAAATTCCATTTTTCCCTCCTTGAGGCACTAAGTTAAACCCGCCAATTTGTTCTATTATTTAGAGCAACGATGGGTAAAATTTGTTACTCTCAAGGCAAAGTTTTGCTCTTTCAGGCTGACGATCTGGGTTACGATTCTGACACGAACCAGAGGATCGTTTCCGCCTTTAAGCAGGGTCCGATAGGGGGAGCATCCTTGATGGTGAACAGGGGGGAGGCCTCAGAGGAGGGAGCAGAAAAGGCCAAGGAAGAAGGTATGCCGGTGGGCCTTCATTTCAACGTCACCGAGGGCTCCCCTTTGAGCGAGGTCCCTTCCCTGGTGGACGGAAGCAACAGGTTTTTCCCTCCCGCCAGGTTTCTGTTTCGCCTGCGCCAGGGACTGATTAAGCCCCAGGATTTAAAGAGGGAGTGTCGCGCCCAGATAGAGAAGTTCCTCTCCTGGGGTTTTGAGCCCTGGAGGTTCGACAGCCACAATCATGCCCACGTCATGCCGGGAGCCTTTCCCGTGATAAGCCCGATAATTAAGGAATACGGCTTTCACTACGTGCGCTGCCCCAGGGAGGAAAAGGAAAACTCTTTTCGAGCTCTGCCCCAGATGGGGAGAGCCATGGAGATCCTGTTCCTCTCCCTCTGGGCTGACGCTCTGAGCATATATTTAAAGGAGCAGGGCTTTAAAACCAGCGAGAACTTTGCTGGAATCCTGGAACAGGAGCCCAATTTTTCCCTAAACAACCTGAGGAAAATGCTCAAGCGTCTGAGGCCGGGCTTCACCGAGATCATGGTTCATCCAGGACACAGAGGAGAAATGGAGGTCTTAATCAGCGATGAATTACAGGGAGCGATCGGGGATAAAGATTTTCAAATCCTTAAGCCAGGGATTCTGGGAGCTTTATGAGCGTTTCTACGAGTGGCTTTTTCACATCAAGCCCGTAGGGCCTCCGGGAGAGGGAGCTTTACGCTGGGGCCTCACTCACTACCGCGGACCGGGAATCGAGTTAGAGGGTGGAATCAAGATCAAAAGGGGAGAAATAGTGGGGGAGCTCCACACCGACAACAGGATGATCAGAAAGCTGGGGGAGGAAATTGAAGACCCCATTTCCTTCTACGTGGAAGTTTTGAGGAGGGTCAGGCTTTCCTTGAGAGAGCTGGCAAAGTTGGCCCATGAGGACCCGCGCTTGCTCCAGGTAAGGGCTTTCCGGGGAACGACCTTGCTTCACGAGGGGACCAAGCGCCTGGGTTTTGAGGTTTTTCCCATGGAGACCAAAGCCAAAGAAGTATGGGAGACCAGGGTGCAATATTTCTTTCTCCGGAAATACCTCAAAGAGGGTTTTGAGAGGAAGAAGGAGAAGGCCCTGGTGTCAAAGCGTATCTGGCTTTCCCGGGAGAAGCTGATGAGCCTTTACGGCGATCACTCCACCGAATAGTAAAGATCCCGGGCCTCCCCCGCAATGTAGATAGAGCCTGATACCAGGATTAAGTCTCCCTCTTCTGCCAATTCCCTGGCCCTTTCCACGGCCTCCTTCACGCTGGGACGGGTCTCGCACTTCAAATTCATTTCCAGGCAGGCCCTCTTGATCTCCTCGGGTTCCAGAGCCCTTCCCGACCTGTACGCCGTGGCCACGATTGTGGGGTTCAAAGGCTGGAATTTCTCCAGAAATCCCAGATAATTTTTGTCTCGAGAAAAGCCCAGGACCATAATCAGGCGTTTAAAGGAGAAATATTTTTTCACGGCTTGAGCTAAGGCCTGACCCTTGTCGGGATTGTGTGCGCCGTCGATGGCCAAAAGGGGGGACTGAGAGAGGACCTCCAGGCGCCCGGGCCACTTTAATTCTCGGAAGGCCCGACGCAGATCCTCCTCCTTCCAGTTGAAGCCCAGGTCCCGAAGGGCTTCTAAGGCGGTGAGGGCAAAAGCAGCGTTCCTGATCTGATGCTCTCCCAGAAGGGGAATGAAGACCTCCTCGAGAGGGCCGTTCCTTCCCTGAAGGCTGAAGCGCTGTCCTTTCAGGTTGAACTCGAAGGGACCTTTCCCCCTGCCATTGCTCCTTAAAATGGGCGCCCCCTGTTCCTGGGCTTTGGCCTCAATTACAGAAAGAGCCTCGGGTTTCTGGGGAGATAGCACCAGGGGAACGCCAGGCTTGATGATCCCTGCCTTTTCGAAGGCGATCTGGGAAATGGTGTTCCCCAGATGCTTCTCGTGATCCAGACCGATTTCGGTGATCCCGCAGAGGATGGGCATCAGGATGTTTGTGGCGTCCAGCCTTCCTCCCATGCCCACTTCCACTACGGCAATGTCCACCCTTTTCAGGGCAAAGTACTGAAAGGCTAAGGCCACCCCCATTTCAAAATAAGTGGGGAAGCCCAGAGGAGAACGCCCCACCTTCTCTGCCGCCGGAGCCATCCTCTCTACGAGGGAGGTGAGGTCTTGAGGGGAAATGGGCTCATCCCCAATAGCTACCCGCTCCCGGTAAGACTGAAGGTGGGGTTTGGTGAAGAGCCCCACTTTGTATCCGCTGGCAGAGAGCACGCTCTCGATCATTTTGCAGCTTGAGCTCTTGCCCGATGTTCCGGCGATCAGGACGGAAGGGAAGTTGTCTTGAGGGGAACCCAATTCCTTTAAAAACGCCCTGATTCTGTCCAGTCCTAACTTGGGAGAAAAGCGAGCAGGGGATTCTAAGAATTCCAGGGCCTCTTGGTAGTTCATTCTTGCTCTAAATCCTCCAGGACCCTTTGCACCCGCTCTAACCGGAATTGCAGCTCTTCCAGGTTTTTCTTCTGCCTTTCCTGAACTTCGGGAGGTGCCTTTTTCAGGAATTCGGGGTCGGATATCCTTTTTGAAATCCGCTGGTGATCGGCCTTAATTTTTTCCTGCTCCTTCTTTAGACGAGAAACAAGGCCCTGCTTTTCCTGAGGGGTCAGGGGAAGGAAGACCTCCATTCCTGGTCCGATCCCGCTAAGGTAGCCTGCTGGCCTTTTCCCTCCCTCCAAAAACCGCACAGCGCTCAGACGGGCTAAGGGAAGGATGTACTCCAGCGATTCTTGAATGGTTTCCTGAGTCCTTTGATCGGTTATGACCATAGCGGAGATCAGGCTTGAGGGGGAAAGGCCGCCTTCGGCGCGCAAGTTGCGCACAGTGCGCACAAAGGCCTTCAGGCGCTCCATTTTCTCTTCAGCCTCCCCATCGAGGAATTTCTGGTCTGGCAGGGGCCAGGGAGCAACGATCAAAGCCGTTCCGGTCTTTCCGGGCAGCTTCTGCCAGAGCTCCTCGGTGATAAAGGGACAAATGGGGTGTAGGAGCCTGAGAATGGTCTCCAAGGTGTGATGAAGGACAACCTGGGCCTCTTGCTTCCTCTGGCCCCCGGAGTTTAAGTCGGTCTTGCACATCTCGATGTACCAGTCGCAGAACTCTCCCCAGAAGAATTCCTCCAGGGTGTGGGCATAATCGGAGAAATTGAAATCCTCCAGGTCCTGGGTGGCTTCCTGGATTACTCGCTGCAGTCGGGACTGAATGTAACGGTGGGGAAGGGAATGGGCGGGAGGTGAATCAGGATCGAACCCTTCCAGATTGATCAGCAGGAAACGCGAGGCATTCCAGAGCTTGTTGGTGAAGTTCCTTCCCCTTTCAAAGCGCTCCTCCCCCATGGGAATGTCTTGCCCCCCCAGGGTGGCGGATGCAGCCATGGCGAACCTGAAGGCATCGGTGCCGTATTGCTCCATTTTTTCCAGAGGGTCAATTACGTTTCCCAGGGAGCGAGACATCTTTCTTCCCTTTCCGTCCCTGATCAACCCGTGAATGTAGACTTTGCTGAAGGGAATCTTTCCTGTGAAATAGAGGGAGGCCATGATCATGCGCGCTACCCAGAAGAAAATGATGTCGTATCCCGTAGAGAGCACGGTGGTGGGGAAAAAATATTGAAGGTCTGGGGTCTCCTGGGGCCAGCCCAAAATGGCAAAGGGCCATAGGTTGGAGGAAAACCATGTGTCCAGGGCATCCGGGTCCTGCTCTATTAGAGCAGAACCACAACGGGGACAATTTTCCGGGTCCTCCTCGCTGGCGAAGACCTCTCCGCAGGATTGGCAGTACCAGACCGGTATCCTGTGACCCCACCAGATCTGGCGTGAGATGCACCAGTCCTTGATGTTTTCCATCCAATCCATGTAGACCTTTTTCCAGCGTCCAGGATAAAACTGGATTTCCCCTCTTTCCACCACATCCATGGCAGGAAGGGCTAGGGGTTTCATCTTCACGAACCACTGAGTGGAGATCAGGGGCTCTATAGGCTGGTGGCAGCGGTAGCATTTGCCCAGGGAGTGAGTGTAGGGCTCCACCTTTTCCAGGAAACCCTGGGCCTTGAGTTCCTCCACGATCTCCTCTCTGGCCTGATAGCGATCTTTTCCCGCATACTTCCCGGCCTCCGGGGTCATCTTACCCTTTTCGTCAATTACGGAAATGGAAAGCAGGTTATGCCTCTGACCGATCTCGTAGTCCAGGGGATCGTGAGCGGGGGTGACCTTCACCGCTCCTGTGCCGAACTGGGGATCTACCGCTTCATCGGCCACGATGGGAATTTTGCGGTTCATAATGGGCAGAAGGGCCACTTTTCCAATCAGGGAACGGTATCTGGGATCCTGGGGGTGCACCGCCACCCCCGTGTCTCCCAGCATCGTTTCCGGCCTGGTGGTGGCGACCGAGATCGATCCCCCGCCCTCTAAGGGGTAGCGGATGAAGTAGAGAAAGGTTCGCTCTTCCTCATATTCCACCTCAATGTCGGAAAGAGCGGTAAGGCAGGTGGGACACCAGTTGATGATTCTGGTTCCCCTGTAAATTAACCCTGCCCGAAAGAGCTCCACGAATTGATGCCGCACCGCCTTCTGGTAGCCTTCGTCCATGGTAAAGCGCAGGCGTGACCAATCGGCGGAAACCCCCATGGTCTTGAGCTGCTCCACAACGTACTGGGCCTGCTCCTCCTTCCACTGGAAGCACCTCTTCAGGAATTCCTCCCTTCCCAGGTCAAAACGGGAAAGCCCTTCCTTCCTCAGTTCCCGTTCCACGGCGTTTTGGAAAGCCAGACCTGCGTGGTCCAATCCGGGAATCCAGAGAGCGTTCAAGCCGCTCATCCGCCAGTAGCGGATGATCAGATCCTGGAGGGTGTTGTTCAGACCATGTCCCACATGCAGGGAGCCATATACGTTAGGAGGGGGCATAGCGATCACTGCCGGTTTTTTGGAATAATCGATCTCTGCCCGGAAGTAATTGCCTTCCAGCCAGAACTGGTAGATCCTTTTTTCTACTGCTTTGGGTTCGTAAGCCGAGGGAATCTCCATAATTTTTTCCTCCATCCTTAAAAAGAAAAGCCTCCGTCAAGGACGGAGGTCCGCGGTACCACCTTTATTCCCATCAAGGGCTCTCTTTGGCTTTAACGCTGCCAGCGGGGAGGCCTACTTTTTGCCCACTCTTTGGGGGTCGGTCTGCAGATGCAGGTGACACCCAAACGCAGCGGGCATTAAATCTTTCAGCGCCCAGCTCTGAGAGCGACTTCAGCTCCTGTTTGCCAGGGAACTCACACCTTGCTTCCCCTCTCTGGGGCAACGAAAGAGCTTACTCCTCTCTCTTCCTGGCTTTGGGGTAGATTTAGCAGATATTTCCTCCCCTGTCAAATCCCCGGGTCATCGGGGTCAGTCAGCGGGGTCAGGTCTTGCAATAACACATTTTCCTCTTCTCATTTAATGATTTTCCCCCAGGCTCTCTATTGATTTTACCCCAGGGATTTTCCCCCAGGGCTCTTTAATGATTTTCCCAGGCTCTCAAAAGAATATCTGTGCGAGTGAGCTTTAAGGCCAGCTCGCCCCCTTAACAGGAGAAAATCTCGAGGAGCCTAAGGAGAGGACCCCTTAAGTCGCCTGCTAACAGTGGAGTAATGAACCCCCAGGTATTGGGCAATCTCCCGCATGGTGTAGCCGTGCTGGCGGTAAGCCAGGGCAATCGCCTCTTCCTCGGCCCTTCCGGAAAAAATTTCCTCGAGCTCAGGCCTGTGCAAATTTCTCTGGAAGCGAGGCACTTCAGTCAGGGCACTGCCTTTGGCCGGGGCCTTCTCCTGGTCAAGCGGTTCCCTTTCCGCAAGATTCTTGATGAACATTTCGCTCCCCAGGTAGATCTGGCCGCGCAGGCTGTCCCAGGGAGAATCACCGGACCAGGACTTCACGAACTGGGTATAAATAGCCCTGGCCCTGTTTCTCTCCGCAGCAAATTGGCTCAAAATCCAATCCGTAAAGAGGAAGGAGGGAGGTGGAGCGATCCCGGCTGTTGCCAGATAGCTACTCCAAGGCCAATCCTGGACATTCTTCACCTTCCCGGCTCGCACCGGGTTCAGGACAATGTAGCGGGAAAGCGCAAGCAGGTAGCTCTCTTTTTCCACCAGGATGGCTTTGTAGCGCCCCTGAAAAAGGTGGCCAAAGGTATCGTGGCGCCGGTTGAAGATTTGAGTATAAACGCCGTTCAACTGTCGCATTCCCCGGGAGAGGTTGGCGTCCGGGGTTTCCAGGAGGAGATGGTAATGGTTATCCATGAGGCAATAAGCATGGCAAAGCCAGTTAAACTCCTCAACAACCCCGGCGAGGGTGTTCAGAAAAATTTCTCGATCCTTTGAATCTAAAAAGATGTTCTGGCGGGCGTTACCCCGAGAGGTGACGTGATACACTGCGCCTGGATATTCAATTCTCAGCGGCCTAGCCATGGTTTTAGTCTAAGCTATCAAATGCGTGATTGCAAGACCTGACCCCGGGGGAGAGGAGAAATTGTGGTATAATATCTAAAATTATGGGCAGGGAGAGCATGGAGATCAAGCAGATCTTAGAGGATAAGCTGAGGCACACGGAAGGGGTTTTGGCCGTATCCTCCAAATTTGGGCCAGAAAACAAGCTGGAAGCCCTGAACATTATTGTGGACAATTCCCGCAATTATTCTCAGTGGAGGAGGGAGCTCTCTTTAATCATTTCCGAGCTGATGGGGGAGGACCTTGATCCCGCCACGATTAACATCGCCATCTGGGATTCACGGGAACTTGCCCAGCGCTGGGGCAGGCCCAGGGTAGATAAAGTTTCCTTTGAAACCTCCACCGACCGCGCTCAGGTAAAAGTTTGCCTTTCCTGGAGAGGCGATCATTTCTGGGGGGAAGCTTCTGGCCCCAACACGGCTGCCTTTTTGCGCATGCTCACCGCTCAGGCCACGCTCAACGCCTTGGGAGGTTTCCTCAAAGAGTCTTTCAGCCTTTCCCTTTTAGGGTGCCAGGAGCTTTCCGTTCAGGAGAGAACATTGATTGTGGTTTGTGTCAGCATCTCTTCTTCCTATGGGGAACAAACGCTCACGGGTTCAGCCTTCGTGAGAAATAATTACCTGGAAACCGTGGTCAAAGCAACGCTGGACAGCTTAAACAGGATCTGGGGGCGAATCTCCATCTAAAGCTTTTGGGCTTTTTCCCTTGTCATAGCTTCAATTTTGCGTTAATTTAGGAAAACCCTTAAAGGAGGCCGGACATGAACCAGGAAAGATATCTTTTTACCTCCGAATCAGTGACTGAAGGGCATCCGGACAAGATCGCCGACCAGATTTCGGATGCCATTTTAGACGAGATACTCCTTCAGGACCCCCAAGCCCGGGTGGCCTGCGAGGTGATGGTTTCCACCGGATTAGTCTTCGTGGCGGGTGAAATTACCACCAGGGCCATGGTGGATTACCCGGAAATCGTGAGAAAAACCGTGAAGGAAATCGGTTACGATTCTCCCGATCTGGGATTCGATGCTTCCACCTGCGCCGTCCTCATCTCTCTGGACAAACAATCCCCGGACATTGCCATGGGGGTGGACAAATCTCAGGAAGTGAGGCTGGGAATTGCTCAGGATCACTATGATGAGATCGGGGCAGGGGATTCAGGGATGGTCGTGGGTTTCGCCTGCAAAGAAACCCCGGCTTTTATGCCCATGCCCATTTATCTCGCCCACCGCCTTTCCCTGGCTCTGGCCGAGGAGAGAAAAAGCGGGAGAATTCCCTATCTGAGGCCGGATGGAAAGACCCAGGTGACCGTAGAATACAGGAGGAACACCCCTTTCCGAGTGCACACGATCATCGTCTCCACCCAGCACAATCCTGATGTCACTTCCGAGCGCATAGAGAGGGATGTAAAGGAAAGGATAATCAAGCGCGTCATCCCTCCAGAGTTGCTGGACGAGCAGACCATCATCTATGTCAATCCCACAGGCAGGTTTGTGACGGGGGGACCCGTAGCTGATGTGGGGCTTACCGGAAGGAAGATCATTCAGGATACCTATGGCGGGAAGGGGGCCCACGGAGGGGGATGTTTCTCAGGGAAGGACCCCACCAAGGTTGACCGCTCCGGAGCTTACATGGCCCGTTATATTGCCAAAAACGTGGTGGCTGCCGATTTGGCGGATGTCTTTGAAATTCAGGTCTCCTATGCCATTGGTGTGGCCAGGCCCGTCTCCGTTTTCGTGGATAGCTTCGGCACTGCAAAGGTTCCCGAGGAAAGGTTGCAGAGGGCCATCCTTAAGTCCTTTGACCTTCGACCCAAGGCCATCATTGATCAATTGGACCTCTTGAAGCCCATCTACAAAAAAACTGCGGCTTACGGGCACTTTGGGCGCGAGGATGTGGTCTTTCCCTGGGAAAGGACCGACAGAGTGGAGAAACTCTTAAAAGAGGTAGGAGGTTTATGAAACACACCGATTCCCGCTTTATAGAAAACTTCGTGGGAGAAACGATAGTTTTGGAGGGATGGGTGCACAGGATCAGGGACATGGGGGCCTTTGCTTTCCTCCTTTTGCGCGATCCCTGGGATATAGTCCAGGTGGTCTTTGAGAGGGCGGAAACCGTGAGGGATATTCCCGTAGAGAGTGCCGTGCGCCTTCAGGGACAAGTCGTAAGGGAAGCCCGAGCCCCCCTGGGCCTTGAGGTTCACGCCCATTCCATTGAGGTGCTCTCCCCGGCTTTGGAATTGCCTCCCTTCGAGCTGAACAAAAGGGAACTGGAGGTCAGTTTGAGCCTGATCCTCGATCATCGCCCCTTAAGCCTGCGCCATCCCAGACAAAGGGCTATTTTCCGGATAGAGGCGGAATTCGTGAGCGCCTTCCGCGATTTCCTGCGCCAGGAGGGCTTCACTGAGATCTTTTCCCCCAAGATTGTGGCCACCGGGACCGAGGGAGGAGCTTCCCTCTTTCCCATTGATTACATGGGGAAGAAGGCCTATCTGGCCCAAAGCCCTCAGTTTTACAAGCAAATGATGGTGGGGGTCTTTGGTCGGGTCTTCGAGGTGGGTCATGTCTACAGAGCTGAACCTCACGCTACCTCCCGGCACATCAACGAGTACCTGAGCCTGGATTACGAAATGGGGTTTATCAATAACGAGCAAGATGTAATGGAGCTGGAGATGCGCCTTCTGGCTTACGCCCTTTCCCGAATAAAGGAAAACTGCTTCAGAGAGATTAAATTGCTCCAGGCTCGCATACCGGAGCCCCAGGAGAGGATTCCCCAGCTCACTCTGGCTCAGGCCAAGGAGGTTTTGAGGGAAAGATACGGAAAGCACCTGAAAGAGGAGGATGATCTGGACCCGGAAGCGGAGAAATTGCTCAGTGAGTTCGCTTTGTCCCAGATGAATTCCGAGTTCCTCTTCGTCACCAGCTACCCGGTTTCCCTGCGCCCCATGTATGCCATGCCGGACCGGGATAACCCTTCCCTCACCCGGAGCTTCGACCTTCTCTTCCGGGGAATGGAAGTGACCACGGGAGGACAGCGCATTCACGACTACGGACTGCTGGTCCAGAACATCAAGAGGTTCGGGCTGGACCCGGAAGACTTCAGTTTTTATCTGGAGGCCTTTAAGTACGGAATGCCTCCCCACGGAGGATTGGCCATTGGGGCGGAAAGGATTACGGCCAGGCTTTTGGACCTGGAAAACATCAGGCAGGCTTGTCTCTTCCCCCGGGACATTAATCGCTTGACTCCCTGACCTTGTTTCTGAAGACCCTTGTCTATACAATAGATGAAAAGGAGGTAAAGAAATGAAAGCATATGTGCTTATTGATGCGGAAGTAGGCTCTATTCCTCACGTGCAAAAGGAACTTCTGAGCCTTCCTGAGGTGAAGGTGGCTGATGTGGTGACCGGCCCCTACGATGTGATTGCGGTGGTGGAAACCGAGGACCCCTCAGTAATGTCCAATTTGATCACCTCCAAGATCCACCAGATTGAGGGCGTGGTCGCTACCATGACCTGTATGGTCATGTAAGATCGGCATCCTCTTTTAAGGAACGCATCTCTTTGAGGATGAGCTCTTCCCACTTATTCCAGGAAGACCATCCTGTTTTGCAGAGCCTGATTCGTCCGCTGTAGTCTTCTGCGACCCATTTAAGCAAGGCGCGGAACCTCCTTGAGGGATGGATGGCTCCCTGCCCCAGAACCTCTGGAGGAACTCCTAAGCTGTTCAAATATTGGGCGAAGGACTTCTCTAAAAGGGACTGTAAAGGGTCCCCGATAGTGCGCGTCTGGAAATTAAACCCCTTCTGGAAAAGGTAAGACCTGAACTCCCGGAAAAGAGGTCCGGGGCAAACGATAATCTCTTCCCTGGTCCTGGCCTTGAGCATCCCCATTAGGTTTTTTGCTAGGCTGCGGGCCTTTAAAAGGTATGTTCCCCTTTTGAACTCCTCCTGAAAGAAGGAGACGGGGATGATGCCCGTGAGGTATTCCTCAGTTTCCCGGCGGAGCACGCCGATCAAGACCCCGCCCACCGGGCAGCCCCATCCAGAATCATCGATCTCCAGCATCTCTCAGCTCCTTGACGATTTTTAAGGCCTGGCGAAGGCGCCCCTTGTTCTCCTCCAGGTTCAGCCATCTGCTGGCTCCTGAGGGATGGGGAAGGGGAATCCAGATTCTCCCCTCCTTTTCCAGCTTCTCTCCCACAGCCTCTTCCAGCTTTTCCAGGCCAAAGAAAGCCCCTAAGGCTAACTTTCCCACCAGGATAACAATTTTGGGAGCGACCAGCTGAACCTCTTCTTTAAGAAAAGGAAGGCAAAGCTGGATTTCCTTTAAAGAGGGAGGACGGTCTCCGCTGGCACCCCGTCCCTTTCCTGGCCAGCACTTTGTCACTGAGGTCATGTATACTTCCTTTCGGAAATCGGCTTCCTCCCAGCCAATCTCCCTGAACCAGCGAAAGAGGTTCCTGCCAGCCCGACCCATAAAGGGAAGCCCACTCTCTTTCTCCACCCTCCCTGGAGCCTGTCCTATGAGCATCCAGGAAGCGGGGAAGACGGGAGAAAAGATCGGTCTGGCCTCAGGAATAAAGCCCCTCTCCTTACAGGCCTGACAGGAGCGGATTCTTTGGAGGAGCTCTTGGAGCTGATTTTCTGGAGCGCTCATGGGCTTTTCTCTGAAGCACGGAGAAAAAAGGGAATAACTTCTGAAAGGCGCACCATCCTCAGGCCCTCTTTCTTCCAGTCTTCTCCCTGCTCCTTGAGCAGAGGCAGAAGGTTCCTGGTGTAAACGTGAGCGATGCCGATGGCTACTCCCTTTTTTCTGGCGATTTCCCCCAGCCTTTTCATGTTTTCCCTGATGGCCTGGGGGTCGGGATCGTGGTCCAGGAAGAGGTCGTTTTCCAGGACGGTCGCTTTTAACTCCCTGCCGATCTGGCTGGCTTTTGAGCCTGCGGTTACTTTGGAATCCAGGAAATAGAGCCCTCTTTCCTTGAGGTAGGAAAGGAAGGCCCTCATTACTCTGGCGTCCTCCGTGGCCCTGGTCCCCATGTGATTGTTTACCCCGGTGGCTCCGGGGACATCGTAGAGGTCGGCCTCCACCTGTTTCTTGATTTCCTCCTCGCTCATGGAAACGAAAATTGCCCCAGGGCCCAGCCACTGGTTCCCTTCGTAAGATTCCATGGGGCAGTGCAGGATTACCTCCTTTCCCTGGGCTATAGCTTCTTGTGCTACCTGCCTGGAGTATTTGAGAGAGGGAAGGACGGAGAGCGTAAGGGGAAAGGGGAGGGCTATAAAGGTCTGAGATTGCTCCAGGTTATACCCATTGTCATCCAGGACCAGGGCGATCATGGGGGTTTCGAGCGGGGAAGGGGAGCTTGATAAAATTCCGCGGGGTAAATATCCTGCGCCGATAATTTTTGTTAAATCGAAGCCCTTCAAAGGGCGGGAAGGGAGGAGGACGAAGAAAAGAACCAGGGCCAGAATTAAAAAGGCCCCTAAAAAAATAAGCAAATAGGCCTGCTTTCGTAAATTCAGCCTTTTCACCTTGCCTTTTAATTTAAAAGGAACTTTGTTGTTTTCTCTATCGTCAAAATTAAAACTTACTTGCGCTTAATATTAATACAATTTGCAGAAAATGTTGCATTGCAAGACCTGACCCCGTCCATAAGGAGGAAAGAATGAGTAAGATTAGAATAGTGACCGATACTACCTGCTATCTGCCGCCCGAGATGCTTGAGCGCTACCCCGAGTTAATCGTGATCCCCCTTTACGTGAGCTTTGGGAAGCAAAGCTTCAGGGAGATTGTGGAGCTGAAGACCGAGGAATTTTTCCCCATGCTTAAGGCCTCCAAAACTTTGCCGACCTCCTCCCAGCCCTCGGTAGGTGATTTCCTGGAGGTTTATCGCCCCCTGGTGGAGGAAGGGGCGAGCGTGATTTCCCTGCACATTTCCTCAGGGCTTTCTGGCACTGTGGAGTCAGCCCGGCAGGCGGCCCAAATTTTAGGGGGAGATATCGAGGTGGTGGACTCCCGCTTCACCGGGATGGGATTGGGTTTCATGGTGCTGGAAGCCCTGAAAAAAGTAAGGGAAGGAGCAAGCAAGGAGGAAGTCCTGGCCAGGATTCAGGCCGTAGCCCAGGGCATGAACGTGATTTTCGTGGTGGACACCCTGGAATACCTTTACAAGGGAGGAAGGATAGGGGGCGCTCAGGCTCTGCTGGGAACTTTGCTCAAGATAAAGCCCATCCTATTTTTGGACCAGGGGAAGATCGATGTCCTGGAGAAGGTGCGCACTCAGGCTGCAGCCCGAGCGAGGATGATCTCCATTCTGGAGGAAATCAGAGCCCAAAACAATAAAGCCAGAATGTGGATTGCTGTGCATCAAGCAGAAGCTATGGAGGAAGCCCTGAGGGTCATGGAGGAATTAAGGAAAAATCTCAAGCCGGAGGAGATCTTCGTTTCCACTCTGGGACCGGTGCTTGCTACTCACACTGGCCCGGGGCTTCTGGGATTTGCCTGTTTCCTGGAAGACGAATCGGGAATAGTCCCCTCCTGGACCCAAAGGCAAACCTCTAAGGGAGCCTGATCAGCCAGCAGGCGCTCCTGTCCACATTGATCCAGTAGCGGGAAGAAAGAGCCAGGAGGAAAGCCCGCGGTTTTTCCAGGGGAATAAAGATTTCCAGGGAATTTCCCGTGCGCTTTATAGTTCCCTTGAAGGCGCTCAGGTTGCGGAAAGCATCGCTGATCACCAGGGGGCTCCATTTTCCCTCCCTTAAGGCCAGGAGATAGATGTTGAGATCAAAAGCCCGGGGAAAGGAACCAGCAGTGGTTATTTTCAATTTCAGCCCCCCCTCCCAGGAAAAAGCGAGGGATTTAAAATCCGCTCCTTTAAAAATTGAGCGCCAGAAGGTGTCCGCTATGGGCTCTCTGACTTGGACCTGGCTTTGCAGGGAAAGAGGAGCATCCAAAGAGAAAAGTTCGTTGGGCCTGAGGAAAGAAAAAAGGTATCCAGAGAGGATCTCTGTTTGGCTTTTGTATTCCTTGAGGGCCTTTTCCTTCAGGGCCAGGTCTTCGGGGGTGAGCTCAAAGCTTATCCAGTTCCACCCTTCGCCCTGCATAGAAGGTGGCGGCAGGAGAGGGGAGGAAGATTTACCGTTCTGACCGGGCCAATCCCCGCGATGCACTAAATAGGAAACCAGAGTGGGAGTGCTGCTTCCCTTTTCCCCTATCTCCTCAATCGCCATGCGCGCCAAAGCCGCAGCCGCCCAATGATCAGGGTGAGCATCGTACGGGGAAGGAAGAAAGACAATATCCCAGGGAGTTTGCCCTATTGCTCTCTCTAAGTCCTGGAGGAGGCATTCCCCGGAAAAGGTGGCTTGAGGATTGAAGGAGTTGGAGTAAGGGGTCCTGTTGGTTTTAAGCTGTCTGGAAAAAAGGGGGTTCTTTAAGGACCAGTGTTCCGTTAGCAGGGAGGACAGGCTCCGGTCGGGATAGCCCAGAAAGATCAGTTTGGGGTGGGTTAAGCCCAGGGCCTGAAGCGCTCTCTCCGTCTCCTTTTGTCTCTCATAGCCGAATTGGAGATATTGTTGAGGCGTGAGGAGAAGGCTTCCGGATTGTTCCTCTGCTGCCCACTCGAAGTTCTCGCCATTCGTGAAGTAGAGGAAGGTCATCTGGCAGTTTCTCTTTTCCAGTTCCGAAATTATCCCTCCGGCGGAGAGGACCTCGTCGTCAGGGTGAGGCAGGATAAAAAGAACCCGGGCATGATCGGGAAGGGGAAGGAGGGGGAGGGGACTTAAAGGACGCCAAAAGCTTAAAGCCAGGGCTGTGCTTAAAGCCACCACCGTTAAAGCGAGTAAAATTATTACCGGAATCCTCCGCTTCATGGTGGTATTTTAACTTTTTTTCGCATTGGTTATCATAATGCAAAGGGAGGTTACCCGAATGGCTTGGAAAGGAAAGCTGGAAAAACTGGACCAGTACAAATACCGTATCCCCAAAGGATACAAGTCTGGGATGCTGGTGGACGGGATTATTTATGCTTCTGAGGCCTTGCTTCCCGACATCCTTTCTGAAGATGCGCCGGAGCAGGTTGCCAATGTGGCCTGTCTCCCGGGAATTGTGAAGGCTTCTCTGGCCATGCCCGACATCCACTGGGGCTATGGTTTTCCCATTGGGGGCGTAGCTGCTTTCCAGGTGGAAGAGGGCGTGATCTCTCCGGGAGGAGTGGGATACGACATTAACTGTGGAGTTCGTCTCCTCACCACCTTTCTCCACAAGAAAGACCTTGCGCACAGGATGGAGGCCCTTGTGCGTAAAATAGCCTCCAACGTGCCCTCGGGTGTGGGTTCCGAAGGGAAAATCCGGGTTTCCCGTTCCGAAATGGACGACCTTCTGCGCCACGGCGCCCGCTGGGCCGTGGAGAAGGGTTACGGCCATAAGGAGGACCTGGAAGCGATCGAGTCCTACGGGGAGATGAAGGGCGCCGACCCGGGAAGGGTTTCCAATCGCGCCAAAGAAAGGGGCTATTCCCAGGTGGGAAGCCTGGGTGCAGGAAACCATTTCCTCGAGGTTCAGGAAGTGGTGGAAATCTACGATCAGGAAGTGGCGGAGGCCTTTGGGATCAAAGACGTTGGTCAGATCACCATCCTGATCCATACCGGTTCCAGGGGATTGGGCCACCAGGTGTGTTCCGATTACATCGAGGTGATGCAGAAGGCGGTGCAGAAGTACGGCATATCTTTGCCCGATAGGCAGCTGGCCTGTGCCCCGGTGAAATCGGAGGAGGGTCAAGCTTACCTTCAGGCCATGAGGGCCGCTACCAACTTTGCCTGGGCAAACCGGCAGCTGATCACCCACTGGGTGAGGGAGGCGGTGATTTCCGTCCTCAACACGAGTGAGCGTGAATTGGGCCTTCAGGTGGTCTATGATGTGGCGCACAACGTGGCCAAGATTGAGGATCACGAAGTGGATGGGAAGAGGATGACCCTCTGCGTGCACCGCAAAGGAGCAACCAGGGCTTTTCCCGCAGGGCACCCCGAACTTCCGGAGCGCTACAGGAAAGTGGGGCAACCCGTTTTGATCCCCGGAGATATGGGAAGGTACTCCTATGTGCTTGTGGGGACGGATCTGGCCATGAAGGAGACTTTTGGCTCCACCTGCCACGGGGCGGGAAGGGTAAAAAGCCGCAGTGAGGCCAAGAGGGAGATCAAACCCCAGGAGCTTGTAGCTGAGCTGGAAAAGAGGGGAATTCTCGTTCAGGCGGCCAGCCGGGAGACCCTGGTGGAGGAAGCCCCGGACGCTTATAAGGACGTTACCCAGGTAGTAGAGGCAGTAGCCGGCGCAGGAATTTCCCGTAAGGTGGCTAAAATGAAACCCTTAGGGGTGATTAAGGGATAATGATTACCAGTTTCTGGCACTGGCTGGCGATAATCGTGGTAGGAGGCCTGGTGGGCATCATCACCGGTTTTCTGAGCGTGAAGAGAGTCATGGGAGGAGTCTGGCTTTTTGCCCTCGTGGGGATTTTGGGAGCATTCCTTCTGGACTTCGTCTGCGCTGTGATCTTCAAGCTCTACATCGACCTGCCCGTGCTCTACAACCTCAGCCTGCTCTTCTGGATGCTGCTTGGTGCGGTAGGGGCAACCCAGATTTTAAACCTTCTGGGAGAAAGACCGGATTAGTAGGATTTGGCAAAATAGGCCAGGTGCTTGGCTGGCTTTCCGCAGACCAGGCACTTTTTCCCTTTTGGCTCTTCCTCTTTCAGGCAGCGGATCGTAGCTGTGGTCTGGTTTTTCACTTCCTCTTCGCAGGCCTCGCTGCCACACCAGGGGGAAAGGATAAACCCTCTCTTCTCCTCAATTATGCCCTTGAACTCCTCGAAGTTTTCGGATTGGCGCGTGTTCGCTTCACGGTAGCTTTTGGCCCTTTCAAAGAGGGATCGATGCAGGCTTTCCAGAAGTTCTGAGGTTTGCCGGGGAAGAGCGTCCCAGGAAGTTTTGACCTTTTCCCTCGAGTCCCGGCGCACAAGCACGGCCTCAGAGGAAGCCAGATCCCTGGGTCCAATTTCCAGGCGCAGGGGCACTCCCCGCAGTTCCCACTCGGAAAATTTCCAACCGGGGGTGTACTCGTCCCGGTCATCCACCTTCACCCGGATCCCGGATTTTTTGAGCATCTCTTTAAGCTCGTGGGCCTTGGAGATCACCGCGCTTTGCTCTTCACCGTAGAAGATGGGCACGATCACCACCTGATAAGGGGCAATCTTGGGAGGGATGATCAGCCCGGAATCATCTCCGTGAACCATGATTAGACCACCGATCAGGCGCGTGGATACTCCCCAGGAAGTTGACCAGGCATGCTTTTCCTGGCCGTCAGAATCCAGGAAGGTGATTTCAAAAGCCTTGGAGAAATTCTGACCGAGATCGTGGGAGGTGCCGCACTGCAGGGCTTTGCCATCGGGCATGAGGGCTTCCAGGGTGTAGGTGTCCAGAGCGCCGGCGAACCTTTCCGAGGGAGATTTTTTTCCGGTGATCACGGGGATGGCGAGATCGTTTTCTACGAGATCCCGGTAAATCTCCAGAATCCGGAGCACCTCCTCCAGGGCATCCTCGTGGGTGCGATGCAGGGTGTGCCCCTCCTGCCAGAGGAACTCGGTAGTACGCAGGAACAGCCTGGTGACCTTTTCCCAGCGCACGATGTTGCACCACTGGTTGATCAGGATGGGAAGGTCCCTCCAGGAGCGCACCCATTTGGAATACATATAGCCGATAATGGCCTCGGAGGTAGGTCTCACCGCCCAGCGCTCTTCCAGGATTTCGTCCCCGCCCTGGGTAACCCAGGCTACCTGGGGGGCAAACCCCTTTACGTGCTCGGCCTCACGGGCCAGGAAGCTTTCCGGGATGAAGAGGGGGAAGTAAGCGTTGACGTGCCCCGTCTCCTTAAGGCGCCTGTCCAGAGCGTCCTGGATGTTCTCCCAGATGGTGTAGCCGTAGGGGCGGATCACCATGCAGCCTTTCAAGGGGCTATAATCGGCGAGCTCGGCGCGCCGCACTATTTGAACGTACCATTCGGAAAAATCCTCTGATTTTTTTGTAATTTCCGTAACAAATTCCTCTGCCATTCTCGCTCCTCAGTTTAAAGGAAGTTGGAGTAAATTTAGCAGTTTAAGGAGCCGCGGTAAAGTAGCCCCCGGGGGCCCCCGGGGTCAGGTCTTGCAATGCAACATTTTCACGCCCACAGCTCCCATTGCCTTTTTTAAGTTTTAAAGTTTTGCCTGGTTGAGGATGGCCTGTCCTGTTCATCTTCTCGTTTGGGACTTTCATCCTCTCGCTTGGGACTTTCAATTAGCCAAATAGCGATAATTAGCCACAGGAAAGATGGCCCCAGCAATTTTTCTGTGAGATTTTCAATTTGGAACCATCTCGAAGCCAGGGCATACAGGTGTCTCTCCGGGGCATAGAATGCCATAAAGAGGAAAAAATGCGTGATTGCAAGACCTGACCCCATTTAAAATGCGTGATTGCAAGACCTGACCCCGTTACATCCGGGGGCGTTTTCCCAGGCTGAAGATGATTGCCAGGGCCACTCCTGCGAGGA
>Ga0078972_1002789_pt1 | contig 55782 bp, 51 predicted proteins | sample YelNatPaOPGAMG01_FD_67568 | JGI IMG/M metagenome (GOLD analysis project Ga0078972, IMG submission 67568) | Hot spring thermophilic microbial communities from Obsidian Pool, Yellowstone National Park, USA - OP-RAMG-01 (SPADES assembly) (version 2) | ecosystem: Environmental > Aquatic > Thermal... | reverse complement strand
CTATTGTGAGTGCAATAGGTTTTTTCTCCCTATACAATGTTTTCAAATATAAGGAGAAAAATCATCTTTTAGATAGTTTGACGATCACCGGAATTGGAGTGGCAGTGTTATGTTTTGGGATCTGGGCGATCTTGCAATGGCCCTGACAACAGTAATGCAAAAATGGTTAATAGACGAGTTGTTGGCAGCGCATTAACACTCCTTCCCTGACGCTCCATTCCTCTAAAAAATCCCGCCGTATAACCCAAACCTATATATCACACGACCAGTTTTATTGCATCATGGAAAAGGCAACCGTGATTGTGGGCACGCAATGGGGCGATGAGGGCAAGGGAAAGATTACGGACATTCTTGCTGAGAGTGCGGATATTATTGTGCGCTATCAGGGCGGCAGCAATGCAGGCCACACGATTGTAGTCGGTAACCAGAAATTTGCATTTCATCTCCTGCCCTCAGGGATTCTGCGCAGGGACAAGGTTGTGGTAATCGGAAACGGTGTGGTGGTAGACCTTCGTGTGCTCTTTGATGAACTGGCTAATCTAAAAAAGAATGGCATCGAGCCAGCAGAGTTAAAGATAAGCGAACGAGCCCATCTGGTAATGCCATATCACCGCCAGATGGATGTGCTCGAGGAGGAGATAAAGGGAAAATTCAGTGCGGGCACGACACGGAGGGGCATTGGCCCGTGCTACGCAGACAAGGCATCCAGATTCGGTCTCAGGGTTTGCGATTTACTGGATGAAAAATTATTTGTGGAGCGTCTCAGAATTGCCTGGGAGATGAAAAAGAAGTTGTTCGAGAGTTATGGCAAGAGCATTGAGATTGATTTTGAGACATTGTGCAGGGAATATCTTGCATATGCCAAAGAAATCCAGAAATTCGTTTGCGACACTGCATACTATCTTAATGAGGCGATTGACAGCGGTAAGAAGGTACTGCTGGAAGGTGCTCAGGGAACGCATCTGGACATTGATCACGGAATATATCCACATGGCACTTCGTCAAACACATTTGCAGGTGGTGCATGCACGGGCACAGGCATACCGCCAAAGAAGATTGGAAATGTAATTGGTGTTGTGAAGGCGTATACGAGCAGAGTTGGCGAGGGTCCATTCCCTACTGAGTTGCTTGACAGAACTGGGGATATGATAAGGGAGAAGGGCCAGGAATACGGCACGACCACGGGGAGACCCAGGCGTGTGGGCTGGCTTGACCTCGTGATGCTGAAGTACTCAATCATGCTCAATGGCATCGACATGCTTGCACTCACAAAGGTGGACACACTTGCAGGGCTGGACAGGGTGAAGGTGTGCGTGGCCTACCGTGTTAACGGGACGGAACTCACAAGATTTCCTGCAAATCTCCGCCTGCTGGCATCTGCAAAGCCAGTATATGTGGAACTCGATGGCTGGACAGACCACAAATCCAGAAATCTTAAACAGTACATAGAATTTATTGAAGACCAGTGCAAAACCAGCGTGAAATTTGTGTCATATGGACCAAAACGAGAAGAAATATTATTACGCTGATGCTCGCAAGTCCCTCGGGGCTGACGCCCTACAGACCGTCTGATAATTCGTCGTTGTGTTTTATAATAATCACAAATGCGTCATTTGTAAAGTAAAATGACCATCTAAATAAAGCATTATTCGTTATTAGAGAACGAAATTCCTAATTGTTGGACACTCTGGAGGGGGCGAAGCCCCATCCAAGCAAAGAGGACACGAATGCGTTCATGGGCTTTTGCCACACTTGACGGTAAGAGCACCGATGCCTTCAATGTACCCCTCAATAACATCGCCTGGGAACACTGGCCCAACACCACTAGGTGTACCTGTAGCAATTACATCCATAGGATAGAGTGTGAATAATTTAGATGCACTTGAAATCAGTTCTTCCACAGAGAAAATCATATCCGCAGTTCTTCCGTGTTGCTTTACCTTACCATTTACGCTCAACCGTATTTCTAAATCATTCCATTTAATTTTGTCAGGCGGTACGATTTTAGGACCGAGTGGCGCCGAGTTATCAAAGCATTTTGCTTTCGTCCATGGTAATCCCCTTTTCTTTGCCTCGTTCTGCATGTCACGGGCAGTCATGTCAAGGAGTATCGTAAATCCAAGTACATGTTGAATTGCATCTTCTGCAGAGATATTTTTGCATTTATCTTTCATAACTACTGCGAGTTCTATCTCGTGTTCCACTCGATTAGAAAATGAGGGTAGTTCTATTACCGAGCCATCCGGAACAATCGTGGTTGGAGGTTTAATAAAAAATATCGGTTCATCTGGCTTTGGTTCATTCATCTCTCGAGCATGTTCCATGTAATTGCGGCATGTGCACACAATCTTCGTGGGCTGCAACGATATTTGAGTGCCAGAGAAATCAATATTCATAAAAATGGGGAAAAAAGTTATTTTTATTCAAACTTGGCGATATCATCTATCAGGTCCACATGCGTCAGGAGCATGCGCCTGCAGCAGTACCTTTTTAGGCCAAGACTGTCCAGGACCTCGCTCGGCTTCTCACCGTTTTCAACTCTTTGCTTGTAGATTTCGTAGTACGAGCCAATAACCTTACCGCATGTGAAACATCTCACTGGTATTATCATTGTCCTCACCTGTACGATTTCTGGCGTTTCTTTCTTGCACCACGACCGCCAGGTTTCTTCGGAAGTTTCCTTCTCGGGTCGCTAACAAGTAGATTTCTGTCTACCTTTCTAAACAGTTCTTCCAGTTCGCTATCGCCGAGATACTTAACAAGCCCTTTTGCAATTGCGGTTCTCACCGCAGACGCCTGACCCATGATTCCCCCGCCCTGCACAACTACATCAATATCTACCTTCAGGGCTTTCTCTTTTGCGAGAATAAGTGGCTCCATCATCTTCAACCTGGCCATCTCTGGTTGACAGAGTTCAATCGGAACATTGTTTACTCGAACTCTACCTTTTCCCTCGCGCACATGTGCTCTTGCAATCGCACTTTTTCTTTTCCCACTTGTGGTTATTACATTCATTATTTTTCCCCCTTAAAATTTTGCACCGAGTTCCTTTGAAAGTTCCGCAAGCGTGATATATTTTACCTTACCTTCATTTTCAGCTTCTGGCACTCCAACCGATTTATAGGATGCATACTCCGATGGAATGCCCATGAACACCTTGAGACGCCGATATGCTTCTCTGCCTCTTCTGGATTTTGCGTATGGAAGCATGCCACGCACCGTGCGTCTCAGGATTCGATCTGGCAACCTGGGAAAGAACGGACCCTTGCGCTTTCGTATGTTACCCGCATGCCTCTTTTTGGTGTAGTATTCGATTATCTGTCTTCGCCCACCAGTAATGATTGCCTTTTCTGCATTTAGCACGACAACTTCCTCACCAGCCAGCAATAATTTAGCAACCTCGGAGCATAACCTGCCCAGGATTTTATTTGATGCATCTATTACAATCAAGTTTTCACCCCACGATAACCACATTTGTACCTTTCGGGTTCTCGTCCATGAGCTCACGCAATGTGATTACTCTGCCACCTGCTTTCTTTACCTTTTCTACTGCACTTTTGCTCGTTGCGTAGGTGGCAATTGTCACTTTCTTTGTGATTTCTCCTGCTCCAAGTAGTTTTCCAGGCACTAGAATCGTCTGGTTAGGTATTGCAATACGCTCAATTTTGCTCAGATTCACCTCAGCCCTGCGACTGAGTGGAGCTTCGAGCCGCATAGCAACATCTCGCCAGATTGGTGAGTCCTGCTCCCTTGATTTTTTCTTCAAATCAAGGATGAGGGTCACCAGTTCCTGATTTGTTTTTTTGTTTTTCATATCTGACTCCTCCGATGTTGTACGAGTACCTAAATGATGTCTGTTTATAAGAGTTGCGGTTGAGCTCTTGCGTATTTGACTGCATATTTGACCTGCATATATGCCAGACCACTGCATTTCATCTATGCTCAGCGTTCTTTCAGGAACTTTTTACTCGCTTCTATTGCGGTTTTTACATCTTTAGTACGCAGCGCATCCAGTAAGTTCCGTGTGAGTACGATCTTCTGATATTTCAGATTCTGTGGGTGATAGTATCTTCCACCTGTGAGCAGGGCAAGCTCTCGCGCAAGATTAGAACCCCGTTCCGATATATCAATTACCAGCATTTTGTAACCTGAATTCCATATCTGTCTTGAAATCGTGAGTAGTTCTCTCCTGATGTTCCCACCAGGAACCACAGGTACATTTGCAGTGCCAGTCGTGAGCAAAATTAGTATGGGAACTACACCCACTCTATCTCCCACCTTGGCATGCAGCACGCCCAGGCCAGTCATGAGTGCGGAACCAAGAGGAGTAAGTCCTCCAAATTCCACCCTTTTAAGATATGCACCCACATATTCTACATCTGTTGTGAAGTTGCACTGCACGGTTGCATGATTACCTGAGTAAGTAACCAGTGCCACCTGGTCCCTGCGTTCATATGCGTCCTTTAGCATGGAAATCACAAGTGCAGTCACGATTTTGCCTCGGACCTCAGGTTCTTCATATCCGCTGGTATCTACGACAAAGCAGAGATATACGGGTGTTCTTGTCTTTCTTATTTTTTCCTGAAAGTCCTCCTTTTTAATTTCTACCGCAAAGAATTTTCCCTTACCGCGTCCTTTCATTGCAGCTACCCTTATTGTTGGCAGAAGTGCAATATCCTGCGGATTCTCTCCCGCCTGTTTGTAGCCCACAACCCTGCCTCTTCCCGCAGTCGTTGTGACTTCAGCTGCCTTGCTTCCACGCCGCAATCTTGCACCAACCCTTGCACCCGTTTTGCTGAGGTCGTCAAGCAGTTTTCTTATCACGGGGTCACGCTCACCTATTCTCAACTTGCGTATTTCTTCTGCTGCTCTGTGGATTGGCGATGCACGCCTCATGTTTATTGCATCGATAAATCTGTGGATGTCCATCTCAACATAGTTGTTGTCACATATCACATACACAGACAGAATCTTCTCCTTCATTTTCTCAAGGTTCTCTCTATGCAACTTCTGGATTATTGTATGCACATCCGCATCGGTAATATCGTCCACATTTTCCTTAGGGACGCGCACACACATGAGAAATTCATTCTCAACAATTCTGTAATTGTACGCCCTGCCCAGCAGTGTCCTGTATCGCTCAATCGGGTCTTCTTCCGCAAGTCCAAGTTCCTCTTCAAGCGTCTTCCGCTCCTTCTTTTTCTTTCGTCTTATTCCGATTTCAATCTTTCTTCCTTCAATTACCAGCGTATAATCTGTATAATCGGGTTCCTCCCATCTTATCTGGACTGCTTTGATTTTGAGTTCATCCTCGCTGTGATATATATCGAATATGCCATCAGATATGTTCTCAATTTTTGCATCAAACGACCCAGGAGCGTTTTTGTCCGTAACAAGGACAAATAGAGTATCCTGGTTCTGCGCCAGATAGTGTATGGTGTCCAGGAGCTTAGAAAATTGTGGACTGTCTGCATCAACTGCTCCACTTGCAATTTCGAATAGAAATGCCTTGAGAGGTGCATAGCTTATGTTATCCAGCGCCTTTCCAAATCCCATTTCAAGTGATATTGTGTCGGAGGAGCACGTGATAATTCTGCCCTCCTGTTTCATGGCTTCAATCGGTTTATGCCTTGCAGTATACCAGTCGACAAATATGCTTTTCTGTATATCTTCAGTATCAAACAGGATTGAGCTCATGTCAATGTACTCTTCAATTGAAATTGTTGAGAGAGCAATTGCCATAGCGCCGTACCGGTCGTTAAAACTTTTTGCAATGGCATTTGCAAATGCAATTCCTTCTGCAATTCTCTCACATCTCACCGAAACAATTCCGTGTCTGGGAAAGCAACCACTCTCAATAATACGCTCGATGCCTGTTATATCCACCTTTATCCGCTCTGCAAGGCATGCGTTTAGCCACTGCCCTCTTGCATTTACCGTTCTAGCCAGAATTTCATGCGTTGAGAGTGCGTCTTTAAAAATCGTGAAAAATTTTTTAATGCCCTCATTACCACCAGTTTCTGCATAGTATTTCAGAATTTCAACAATGACCCGATTGAATGTTTGCATGTATCCATGCCCGGGTATGTTTTCATATCTTACAGAACCTGGAGCGATATTAATTGAAAGCATGTTGTTATCCACGAGCTGCATATCACGAATTCTCCCGAATATACTTTCCTCAGGATTCATATCTTTGAGCAGTTCACTGCACACCATGACAAACAGACGCATGGAGAGAAAATCTTCACCCGCACTGGCTAGCACATCCTCGCTTTCATCCTGCTTAAATTCCCGCACAATGTTTGTGATTGCATCGGTAAGAAAATTAACAACTGCTTCCGTGCGCTCTGCAAATGAAATTACTGTTGGTCTCATTTTTATTGCGGTTTTCTTGTCAATCATGCACAGCAGGATGTACAATCGGCGGAGAAACTCAAATACAGTAGATGCATCTGGCTTCGTGTCTCCGCTCCTCCCGATTGTGAAATTTTGCGTAATCGCCAGTGCATTTAAGTTCCTCTTTTTTTTCGAAAAATTTTTGAGCAGCAGAGAAAGTTCTGGCTGAGAATAGTCCTTCCTCAATATTCCCAGTACCTGGTTCGCCAGCTGCATCGCCGTGGTGTCCTTATCTGCAATCACGGGAGAACTTATTGTCCTCTCCCTATATATGCTTTATCCATCTGCAATGTCAGGTGTATTATCAACCAAGGTTATAGCGAAATATGTCCGAGGACTTTTCCTCATCTGCAAGTGTATAGAAGGTCACTTGATAATACAAATCCGTTATTTAGGGCTGATGAATTTATAACCCTTGCAATTTCAATCTGCTGTTTTCTGGTGCGGTTCTTTTCTCGTTTTGAGTACTTACCATGTGTTAACACAGGCCAGTTGTTAAAAATTCGCACCTTGGTGCAAATATGGTACTTACCAACTCGAGTTTATATACTCTCAAACAAGTTGGGCAATAGGTGAAAAAATATGATGAGAAAAATAAAAGTGACTGAAAAAATTACGAGCATTGCAATTATGCTGTTTCTCATGCTCTGTATATTTGCACAATGTTTAACAAACGCCAGCGCATGGGGAAACGGCTCTGGCTCAAATTCCACATATCCCTATTATGGAATTCACGACATTATTGCAGATATCGCATACAAGACGCTGAAAAACTATAACAGCACATATGTGCAGTACATCACAAACTGGTATATGCAAAATAGTAGTGATTTTGAAAACTCATTTAATGCAGGAAGCAGTTCTCCGTCAGCACATGATAATTACCTTGCCTACACAGACGACCCGGATTCTTCCATTCAGGACTGGGACAACCATCTGTACTATGTGCATGTGGGCAGCTCTAAGGGAGCACCTGGCAGAGTGGCACAACTGTATAATTACCTCGTGTCCAACCTTACATGGTACATAAAGAACGGAACTCAAAAGTGGTGCAAGGAGGAGCACTACGCTGCATACTACGCTGGTATTCTCTCGCATTACCTTGTCGATATGACGCAGTACGGGCATACTGACCACACTGAGAAGGACCACTCACATCCATCGTATGACCCAGAGGGAACTACATACCATGATTACTATGAATCGGCTAACTGGGGAACACAGGGACTGAGTGCAATCATTTCTGCACTAAATGCCCAGAGCTATACAATCTCCCAGATTTCAGACGCATACAACCTAACCGTGAATCTGGCTAAGTGGGTAAATGCACATAATGGTACTACCGCATCTTTCAAGGACACCGATGGCTCGAACTACACACTCGGTTCAACCTATGTATACATGCTCACCAGGTTTGTATCACAGTACGACGCAGGCACTACCTACAATGGAATGCGTGGCTACGATACCGTGTTGTGGAATCTTACCGTACAGCATCTCCGTGCCGCAGTTGAAAATTTCACCTCGGTGCTGTATTCAGCATACAAGCAGGCACTGCAAAATGCAGGAAATACAACAACGCCAGTAATCTCAAATGTAGCAGTGAGTGGTATTACAGCAAGCGGTGCAACCATCAACTGGACTACTAATGTGGCAAGCTCGAGTATCGTGGAGTACGGAACTACAACATCCTACGGAAGGAATGCGACTGGAGCTAGTGGAGTTACTGCACACTCAGTAACACTGAGCGGATTGAGTGCCTCAACTACATATCATTTTAGAGTGAAATCAGCAAATACAGCAGGGAATACCGCAACCAGTTCCGATTACACATTCACAACAAGTGCAAACGCAAGCGATGTGGTCTCGCTCACAGACGGTGTAGCCAAAACTGGCTCTATCAGTGCAGCAAAGGATGCGAAGAATTACAGCCTGGTGGTGCCTGCAGGAAAGACACAGCTGAAGGTTGAGTTAACAGGACCATCTGGCACTGATTTTGACCTCTATGCAAAGCTCGGTGCAAAACCCACCACATCCGCATACGATTACAGAAGCATTGGCTCAACATCTAATGAGACAATCACGGTAACAAATCCATCAGCGGGCACATGGTACTTCATGGTGTACTCCTACTCTGGCTCAGGCACATTCACAATCAAGGCAACCACAAGCACATCCCAGACAAATGTAACGCAGTTGACGGATGGAGTGGCAACGACTGGCAGTTTGTCTGGAACAGGCAATGGAAAGTACTATAGCATTACAATCCCATCAGGAAAAGCCCAATTGAAAGTTGAACTCACAGGGCCAAGTGGTGCGGACTTTGACCTCTATGTAAAACTGGGCTCAACACCAACCACATCCACATATAACTATAGTGGAACCACATCCTCTGCATCCGAAACGATTTCAATAGCAAATCCAGCAGCAGGTACATGGTACATCTATGTCTATTCCTACTCTGGCTCAGGCAATTTCACAATCAAAGCAAGCACATCTACAACCACGGACTCAGGGCAATTGAGTGATGGCGTGGCAAAGACGGGTTCGCTAAGTGACACAGGGCAGAAGGCATACTTCTACATCACAATACCGAGCGGTAAGAGCCAGTTCAAGATAGAACTCACAGGACCAAGTGGCACCGACTTTGACCTCTATGTAAAACTGGGCTCAACACCGTCAACCTCATCCTATGACTACAGAAGCATTGGTTCCACATCGACTGAAACCATTACGATAAACAGTCCATCAGCGGGCACATGGTACATCATGGTCTACTCGCACTCTGGCTCAGGCAGTTTCACAATCAAAGCAAGCACATCTTCTTAAATTTTTTTAATTTTTAACTTTTAAATTAAGTAAGAACTTTTTATGTTCGTTATTGTTTATTAATTCATGTAAATCTTCAAATTCAGGTACGGTATTTGATATTGCGAATTTCGTGAAAATCTATGTGTTCCATGCCACATCTTTTTCTCGGATTTTAATCATCCTATCCTCTGTAAAAATGTGATGTAAGGCACTGCAAAGTCAACTTAATACAGGATTAGCAAGGAAGCTTGCCGTATTTTTAATTGACCTTGTCACAAGAACTTTATATATGAACCATGATTATCGTATATCGATACCATGAACATTCAGAACGACATGCTCTACATCGTCCTCGTGCTTTTCATACTTGTAGCAGTGCTCTGGTTTCAATCATATGTCAGGAGGTATTTCAGGTTTATCGCAGGCAGAGAGAGAATATATATTGATGCAAATACAATATTAGTGATTGGAGATTACATTCGCCTTTACATTTTCCTCTTTGCTGGAATTGCCTCTGTCTGGGTTCTTTCATTTGCCTCTGAGGTGTTTGTGAACATCTGGCAGGTAATTGCGGAATATTTCCCTGCGGTCATAGGAATTCTCGCAACGGTTTCAATTGCTACTGTGCTTCTCCAGTGTAGCTACCGCTATATTTCATACATCTCTGGCGAACTGCATGTAAAGCCAAAGACCACGGTCAGCGAGAAAAATGCGCATCTTCTGGGACTTTTGATAAAGTACACACTTATCATCATTGCAATCTCAATTGTGCTTGTTTTTGTGCTTTCAATTATAGGAAGGAGAGAGACCATATTTGCGGCATTTGCAGGGTTTTTCAGTGCCAATGCAATCTATATCGCATTCATGATTGTTATTGTAATAATTGTCTTTGTTGTGGATGAAGGAATTGGTATGTTTCTGGAAGACCTGAAAACGCACACCAGAACCTTCACGCCCCAGATCATATCATTGTTGCGTGGTGGAATCCAATACGGGCTTTATTCTCTTGCATGGTTGCTCATCATATATGTGGTACTCATGATGGTAAAGATGGAGAACCTGGGTGCAATTGTGATTGCCATATACTTTGTTATTATCATTTTCATTCTGATTATTTTCATTGCATCCACAATAAAACATGCCTCTGCAGGCATCGTGCTCATGAGCGTAAATCCATTCTCAAAAGGAGACACAATAAAGGTCGGGGATATCGAGGGCGATGTCGTGGAAACAAACCTCTTTGTGACAAAAGTAAAGGATGTGCACGAGGAAATTCTCACAATTCCGAATACACGATTGATAAATCAGACAATCCATAATTTCTCCAGGGTGAAGAAGTACGGTATTTCAATAAAAATTGAGTTTGATTTCGAGATTCCACATAAAACTGTGGAACGCGTGCTTATAAATGCAGCAAAGGAGGTGCCAGGCATTGTGAAGGACCCTGAGCCGTTTGTGAGGTGTGTGGAGATACGGGGCTCAAAGATACTGTATGAACTAATTGCGTTTACCACTGGCGAACGGGATGAAGAGATTGTAAGGAGTTATTTGATAAATGCAGTTCAGGATGCGATTCTCGCATCAGATATGTACAAGCCACACGGGGAGAGGAGTAATGGATGCAGATGAGCAGAAGCGAGCCCGGCTCATTGAGCACCTGATTAAGAGTGGCTACCTCTCGGAGCGGCGTGTGATTGAAGCAATGCACAAGGTGCCCAGGCATCTCTTTGTGCCTGAGGAAATAAGAAAATACGCATATGAAGATACTCCGTTGCACATATACGAAGGTCAGACAATATCCGCACCACACATGGTTGCAATGATGCTCGAACTTACGGACATACGCCAGGGCAATAGAGTGCTGGAAATAGGAACTGGCACGGGTTATCATGCGGTGCTTGCTGCAGAACTTGCAGGAGAAACTGGACATGTGTACACCGTTGAGAACAACCGCAGAATGTATGAACTTGCGGTGCAAAACATCAAGAATGCGGGTTATGCACATCTTGTAACTGTTGTCTACGGTGATGGCTCAAAGGGATTGCCAGAATACGCACCATACGACCGCATTTTCCTCACATGTGCCGCACCCAGAGTTCCTCCACCGCTCTTCACGCAGTTAAAAGATGGTGGGATTCTGCTCGTCCCCGTGGGTAGAAGATTTTACCAGGAACTGATAAGATACAAAAAAAATGGTACGGTAATTGATAAGGAAAACTTTGGTGGTTGTATCTTCGTCCCGCTGACAGGTGAATATGGTTTTCGTGACTGACTACGGAAACAGGAGAATGAGATACACGGTAGCCACGAGTATTGTGATTACTGTCACGGGCAGGCCAGCTATCAGAAACTTCTTGAATTTAAGCTCTGCACCCCATGCAAGTGCAACTTCTGCAACGATGATGTTTGCGGCAGCACCAAGAAGTGTAGCATTGCCAGCAAGGGTGGAGATTGCTGCAAGGGTGAGATAGAATGCATATGGATTTGAAATTATGCCAGATACTGGTGTGAGTAACATTACTGCAGGCACATTACTGATCAGATTTGATATTACCGCAGTTACAAACGAGAGGTTGAACAATGTTGGATTTGCCCTGAAATAATCTTCGATGTACTTGATGAGCACGGTATTTTCTACGCCGCGGAGGAGCATGAAGAGCCCTGCGAAGAATATCAGAATTCCCCAGTCAACATTTTTCAAAATGTCCTTTGAAGATACCCTGCATAATGGCTGCGCTATTGCAAACACAATTGCACCACCTGCAATCGCAATGATGGAGATGGGAAAATTCGCATTTGATAACAAAAATCCGATAAATACGCAACCAAATACCACGAGCGTGAATGCAAGCAATCTGCGATTTTTTATCTCACCAGCATATAGAATTTTCATCATCGAGATTATATGAAATGCCTTTTTAATGTGAAACTCAGGGATTTTTTCATGCTTGTAGCTTCTAATTTGTACAATACGCTTGCTCAACTCTTTCCTGAATACAATTTTTAGCACGACAATCTCGATAACCAGACTAATGATTGTGACTGGCAGGAGAAATAGCACGAAATGTGAAAATGGTATTCCAGATTTCATTGCGATGTAGGCGTTCTGTGGATTTCCAATTGGTGTTGCCACACTACCTATATTCGATGCCATTGCTTCTCCAACCAGATAGGGAACCGGGTCAACTCTGAGTGTTCTTGTCACCTTCACAATAATTGGCGTGAGCAGGAGCACAACTGCGTCGTTCAGAAAAAGGGCAGAAAGTATTGCGGTGAGTAAAACGGTGAATGCAAGGAGCTGAGATTGTGATTTTGCAAATCTTACCATACGCACAGTAACATAATTGAAGAAACCCGAGATTTCAAGTGCACCTACAATCAACATCATGCCCAGGAGAAGCGCAATCGTGTGCAAATCAATCGCATTAAGTGCCTCGCTCGCAGTCAGCCCTCCTGCAACAATCATCGCAATTCCGCCAAGCAGTGCAATTGCAGGCCTTTCAATTTTTATCTTGCTCACACGCCGTAATGAGATGAAAATGTAGGTGACGAGGAATATGCCGATGATGATGTATTCCATACACAGGAGAGAAAAAAGGAAGTAATTAAGGTTTAGCGAGGGGCACGGAAGCACCTGCTGATTTGAACGCACGATGTCGTTACATTATCTGGTCGCTGTAATGTCCCTCTGTAAACACACAATTTGGCACATTGCCATCTACAAAACCTTTATTTATTTCCATCCTCTTACACATACAACATACCTGTTGGTGTGTGAGTTGCACAGGACACGGTGATATGATGGATGACAGAGAATTAGAAGTTGAAGTAATCAACCAGCTAAACGAGGTGCTTGACCCTGAAGTGGGAATAAGCGTAATGGATATGGGGCTTGTCCAGGATATAAAGGTGAAAGACGGTGTTGTGAGCCTTGTTTTTGTGCCCTCTTCACCCTTCTGTCCTATGGGTGTGCGTATTGCGTTTGACATAAAGAACAAAATCAAGAGCATTAAGGGCGTAAAGGATGTAGACATTCGTGTAGAAGGACATGTTTCCGCAAAGGAGATTACTGAACAGCTGAAAAAGGCGTGATAACATTGTTACTGGGCATGTGTCATGTGTGTGGAAGACCTGCAACCCGGAATTGCAGAATATGCGGACTGCCCACATGCAAGGACTGCCTCATAAATGGCGTATGTGTATTGTGCTACTCAGGTAAGAGAATTACTGACAGTGCTCAAAAAAGGCCCTGAATCCCTCCACTGCAGCGTACACATCTGTTTTTCCAATTATTTCTACTGGTGCATGCATTGAAATCAGTGGTACGCCCACATCCACGACATCCATTCCACGCGTGGCAAGATACCTGGCGACGGTACCACCACCGCCCTCATCCATTTTACCAGAATTTCCAAATTGCCATGGCACATGTGCATCATTCAGCAAGTTCCTTACCCTGTGCAAGAACTCGGCGTTTGCCTCATTTGCACCCTTTTTCCCGCCGTGGTATGGACCACGGGTAACCACAATGCCCCGATTTACATACACTGCGTTCGTGAAATCATACACGGATTTGTATATCGGGTCGACACCTGGCTTAACATCCGCAGAAATTGCTCTTGAGTTTATGAGTGCAGTGCGCACCGCACCCACACATGCATGTGTGTTCATGCCCGCAATTAATTTTTTCGTGAGATTTTCGAGAAACATCGAGGTCACAGCAGTACTGGAATCACTTCCAATTTCTTCCTTGTCCACTGCGTATGCAATGCATGTGTACTCCGGTGATTCAATTTCACAAATTGCCTGTAAAGATGCAAACACACATACACGGTCATCAAGTCCATACGCTCCAATGAGACCCCTATCAAAACCGATGTATCTCGGTTTCCAGGCAGGCACAAACTCAATCTCTGAAGACACAAAGTCCTCCTCACAGATGCCATACTTTTCATTCAGAATTTTGAGCAACTTCAATTTAAGCGGTGTATTTTCAGCATCATCTGGAATACTGGATGCGATTATATTCAGTTCTTCACCTTTGATGCCAGTGAGAAATTTTCTATTGTCCTGAATGTTATCTGAAAGGTGTGGTGCCAGGTCACTGACCACAAATGATATTCCATCCTTTTCTCCGATTTCAACATCGATTTTTTTCCCTGATGCCAGTACAAAAACGCCACGCATTTCAAGTGGTATATTGACCCACTGATAGTTCTTTATGCCACCGTAATAGTGTGTGTCCAGATAGCACAAATCCGCAGCACTGTCCTCAACAACTGGAAACGGCTTCAGGTCGAGGCGTGGTGCATCAGTATGTGAAACGATGAGGTTCATGCCGTATTCAACCGGCTTTTTCCCGACAACAATCAGTGCAATTGCCTTCTCTCTGTTGATTGCATACAACTTCATTCCTGGTTTAATATCAGAAACGCTGGCTAAATCCCGAAAACCATGCTTCTCAGCAATTTCCTTACAGCTTCTTACAACTTCCCGCTCTGTTTTGTTCTCCATAAACTCAATCAGATGCTGTGAAAGTTCCTCGGCCTTCCTTAACTGCTCCTTTTTCAGTCGCAGCCACGAATTCTCACGCTTTAAACTGAGCTCTTTCCTCTTTTTGCTCGTTTTTCCCATTTCAATCACCTATCTCATTTACAATTTTATCCACAATTTCCTCAGCCACACCCGTATAACTGCGGGCATCAAAGATTTTTTCAAGTTCATCGCTGGTAAACAGGTTCTGGCTGGCAATCAGGTCTTTGAGATGCTTCTTCTCTGCCTGTGCTTTCATTGAAAGCGTCCTTACAAGCTCGTGTGCCTCCTGCCTGCCCATGCCTTTTTTTGTGAGTTCAATCATCACACGCTCTGCCATCACAAGTCCATTCGTTATTTCAATGTTTCTGAGCATCTGCAATTCATTTACACGCAGTGTTCTCAGCATTTTCTCAGTTTTCACCAGTATATCATCGCAGAGGATGAATGCATGGGGCAGTATAAATCGCTCCGCAGAGGAATTTGTGAGGTCGCGTTCATGCCACATCAGGTTATTCTCAAACGCAGGTATTACGAGGCTTCTTACCATCCTTGCAAGACCGCATATATTTTCAGCGGTGATGGGGTTCCGCTTATGTGGCATCGTCGAACTTCCCACCTGTTTTTCACCGAACTCCTCGCTAACTTCGTCTATCTCAGTACGCTGGAGGTTTCTTATCTCAGTTGCAAATTTTTCACATGATGTAGCAATGCTCGCAAGGAGGCATACAAGTTCAACATACCGGTCTCTTCCCACAACCTGAGTGCAACCATTCTCTGCAGTAATTCCGAGATTTTCCATAACCTTTGCCTGTATTTCAAGTGCATTTTTGCCAAGCGCTGCACCCGTGCCCACTGCACCGAGTAACTTACCTGCGGTAATTCGTGGAAGTGCTTCTTTGAGCCGTGTCTCATGCCTCGCAATTTCCGTGGCAAATACTGCCATTTTCAATCCAAATGTGATTGGAATTGCATGCTGACCATGCGTACGCCCGATCATCACGGTGTGTTTATATTTTTTAGCAAGTGTGAGCAATGTGCGTTTCAGTGCATGTAAATCTTCTAAGATTATTCCAAGTGCGTCGCGCATCTGCAGTGCATTTGCGGTGTCAATTATGTCGTTTGATGTAGCACCCAGATGCACATACTTTCCCGCCTCACCGCAAACCTCGCTCAGGGCTTTAACAATTGCCATCACATCATGATTTATCTCTGCCTCAATTTCTTTCACACGCTCGTATGAGACATGCTCAGTGCTTGCCATTTCCCGGATTTTCCGTGCATGTTCTACGGGTATGTTGCCAAATTCTGCCTGCACAGCAGCAATTGCAGATTCAACACGCAGCATGTAATCTAACCTGGTTTTTTCCTCAAAAATCTTTTTCATTTTTGCGGTACCGTAGCGGTAATCAATGGGGCATATCATGCAACATGGATTGTGTAAGGGTATATTAAATTAAGGGTGTTTCATACGGGTGCATGTGTGCGGGCAATTTTATCACATGTGGTAAATCACATCCATTCTCCGCTCAAACAGCACCTTCTGCTCTGGCTTGAACAGATTTGGGGGCAGCTCAAACACAACCTTGCAATCGTACTCATGTGCGATGTCCACAATGTCCTTCACAAACTTGAGCACACTCATAAACTCGTTCAGAACAATGAAAGTAGGTATGGCATCGATGTACACAAGACCCTTTCCCGGGTTTTCTTTAATAAACGAAATTATTTCCTGACTGACTTCAAACTCCATCCGTCTTGGTGAGATTGCATGCTCATACGCACTCGTTTCTGTTATCCAGATTGATTTTATCTCCGTGCCTTCTGGAAAGCCCATGGTAAACTTCTTCGGAAAGTGTGCACTCACGCCCAGCACCTTATAGCCCTTTATCTTTGCCTTCAACTCCGCACGCGTCTCTCCCAGTGCCTCAACCATTATAGCATGTCCTGTGTTTATGTTGAATTCCTTCGCAGGATAACGCCTTCCTTCTTTGTCTTCTGCCAGCTCCTTGCTCGCAATACTCTTTATGGAACTGATTTCCTGCTCATTGTATGCCTCGCTTGTCACTGAAAAAATGAGAACTGAGTTCTTGCTCACCGCCTCATCTGCCACGGACTTCAGAAATTCATGTGTGTTCTGAAATCCATTTATGGCGCTGAGATAATCCAGGTCGTCGATATAAACCACACGCTTTTCGCCTTCTCGAAGGAAGGAGTATATGTGGTATGAAATCTCAAATTCCAGCTTTGTGGGCTCAATTGCATTTTCCTTTGTTGTAATTTCAGAAATCCATATAACTGGCAGTTTTGTGAATTCAAATTCCGCACGCACATCCTTTGGTGCCTTCGTTGTGATACATAGCCCTGGCATCTTAGTGGCAAGGTACCTGAATGTCTCGAAGCCCTTCCTTCCATCTGGCGAGAGCACAAGCACAACATCACCTTCCTCGATTTTTTTAGCACTCTCTGATACCATTGGCTCTTTTATGCCATTTTCAACCACTGCCTCGACGGTAAACAGCTTGTATTTTATTGCTGCATATATCAGAAAGATGTCCATAAAAATTATGTAGAAATTCCCTGCGGGCGCTCCAGGTATGATGAAATTCCTGTTTGGCATATAGTCGGTAAGCATCCCGGTAGGCACAGCGGTTACGAAAAATATAAGCCCTCCAATTGCAATCAACTGGATTTGCTTTTTCTCAATTTTTGTTTTTGCATCTCTGTAGGAAGTATAGAAATTGTAGAAGATTACCACCGCAAATATGAATAGAGGTGGTAGCATATATGCAAGTAAAGGACCAAAATCAGAGCCATAACCTGCCCAGTAGTACAGTACCGCAGGTACCATAGCACCTGTGAATAGAACAACCGGTACAAACAGACAAAATGCGATTACGGCAACATAAATAAATAGTTTTTCCTGTTTTGGTGTGATACGGCGTGCAGGATATATAAACGATAGGTATATACCAGACAGTATAAGAGCAATCACACCAAGTGCCATCACTCTAGCACACAGCACAGCATATGGATATGCCCACGAGGTAAGGTAGTTCTCCTCAGTTACAATGAACGAACGCATTACTGTTTCCGCACCCGCCCATACAATAACGCTGATGAAAAACGGGGTGTATGCCTTTTTTATCATCTTTGACCTTGATTTATAGTGCAAATAAACAAGTAACACAATGTGGATGAAGAATGAGAGCACAGGCGGAATTGCGTATGGATTAATTTCCATATTACATAATAAGCAATGCACCCAAATTAAGATTTTGGTGGTGTTTTGCTTTCCTGTGCGTAAATCACATCCATTCTCCGCTCAAACAGTGCCTTTTCTCCTGGCGTAAATAGATTTGGAGGCACCTCAAACACAACCCTGCAATCATACTCGTGTGCAATGTCTACAATGTCCTTCACAAACTTCAGCACGGTCATAAAATCGTTAACGAGCATGAATGTGGGTATGGCATCGATGTACACAAGACCCTTTCCTGCATTGTTTTTAATAAATGAAATTATTTCCTGGCTCACCTCGAACTCCATGCGCCTTGGTGAGATTGCCTCATCAGAACCGCTTGTTTCAGTTATCCAGATTGATTTTATCTCCGTGCCTTCTGGAAAGCCCCTGCTAAACTTCTTCGGAAAGTGTGCACTCACGCCCAGCACCTTATATCCCTTTATCTTTGCCTTCAACTCTGTGCGTATCTCGCCCAGTGCCTCAATCATGATGGCATGCCCTGCGTCTGCACTAAACTCGCCCACTGCGTGATGCCTCCCCTCTTTCTCCTCTACCAGTTCCTTGTTTGCAACACTCTTTATAAAACTCATCTGCCTTTCATCGTATGCCTCGCTCGTCACTGAAAAAATGAGCACAGAGTTCCTCTTCTCTGCCTCATCTGCCACGGACTTCAGGAATTCCTGGGTGCTCTGAAATCCATTTACAGCACTGAGATAATCGATGTCGTCAAGATATACAACACGGTTCTCGCCTTCTCGAAGAAATGAGTATATGTGGTATGAAATCTCAAATTCCAGTTTTGTGGGCTCAATTGCATTTTCCTTTGTTGTAATTTCAGAAATCCAGATAAGCGGGAGTTTTGTGAATGCAAACTCTGCCCGCACATCCTTTGGTGCCTTCGTTGTGATGCACAAGCCAGGCATCTTACTCGCAAGGTACCTGAATGTCTCGAAGCCCTTCCTTCCGTCTGGCGAGAGCACAAGCACAACATCACCATGCTCGATTTTTTTAGCACTCTCAGAAACCCTGAGTTCCTTTACTCCGTTCTCAACCACCGCCTCAACGGTAAACAGTTTGTATTTTATTGCACCATAGAGCCAGAAAACATCCATGAAAATTATCCAGAAATTCCCGGTTGGCATTCCGTAAATGGGCGGGATGCTGGGCAACCCTGTGATAGAAACTGGCACAACAAAACAGAGTGCGCCGATGAGCACATATTTTACCTGGTTTTTCTCCACTGCACTGCGGGCATTCCTGTATGCGCTGTAGAAGTTGTAGAACACAACCGCAAAGATTAGCAGTAGCAGAGGCACGGAATAAACCAGAAGAGGACCATTGCTTGCACCGTAGCCAGCCCAGTAATATATCACATCGTCCACCATCAGGGGCGTGAAAAGTGTGAGAATGGAATAGACAAAAAACATGACTAAGAGTCCATTGCGCATCAATTTGTAGTGCTCCATGCTAATCTTTCTAACTGGATACTGAAACGAAAGAATTGTACCTGAAATGAGCATACAAATAATGCCCTCAGCCATAACTCGTGCACACATCACTGCATACGGGTAATACCATACTTCTTTGTAGTTATCAGGCGTGGCAGGAAAACTCCTGAGAACCGTTTCACAGCTTGCCCAGAGAATCACGGAAAGGAAAAGGAGCGTGAAATAAACCCTGACCTTTTTTGATCTGGATTTGCGTAGCACAACAAATGTTAGAACAATATGAATCAGCACCGAGATTGCAGGCGGAAGCACATACGGATTGAGATACACTATGATTACATATGGCAAAATTATATAAATACTTCTCGCATGGTGTGCAACATGAAAAAGGTAATTGAGGTGGAGCATCTTGTTAAGTTCTATGGAAATCTGAGAGCGGTGAATGACATTTCATTTGATGTGTATGCGGGTGAGATTTTCACGCTCGTCGGACCCAATGGTGCTGGCAAGACCACGACCACGGAAATCCTTGAGTGTATAAAAACACCAACATCTGGCATTGTGAAGGTGCTTGGCATGACTGTGCCTGGCGATGAAGAAAAAATAAAGCGGAGAATTGGTGTAATTCCGCAGGAGTTTAATGCATTCGAGCGGTTGACAGTCAGGGAGAATGTAAAATTGATTGCGGACATCTATGGAGTGAAGGAGGACATAAGAAGATACCTTGAGATGCTGGGACTCTGGGAATCCAGAGACAAAAAATTCAGAACACTCTCTGGAGGCATGAAGCGGAGGGTGGGAATATGCATGGCAGTGGTAAGCAACCCTGAGATTTTGTTTCTTGATGAACCGACAACTGGCCTTGACCCTGAAGCACGAAGGGAAACATGGGATGTAATAAGGAAACTCAAGAAATCAGGCAAAACCATATTTCTTACCACTCACTATATGGAGGAGGCGGAGAAATTGAGCGACAGGGTTGCCATGATTATGAATGGAAGGATTGTAGCAATTGGAAAGGTAAAGGAATTGATAGAAAAACACGGCGGAGGATTTAAAGTGCTGTCAGGCGAGAAGGTAATAGGCATGTTTGCCACACGCCGCGAAGCAGCCAGATGTGCATTACAGCTGTACGAGCAGGACAAGGAGGCAGAGATGATTGAGCCATCGATGGACGATGTGTTTCTCAACCTCGTGCATAAAAAAATAAATGAGCGGGGTGAACTCTTATGAACGCAATTGTGATTTTTAAGACACTGACTAAAAACTGGTTGCGTTCTCCAACTGGCGTTTTCTTCTCCATCCTGTTCCCACTCATGCTCCTGCTCATCTTTGGCACGGTGTTTGGTGGCGAGGAGAGCACGAAGTACAGCTTGTATGTGCAGAACCATGATGTGCATGGAGGCAATGCAACGAATCTCTCAAGGGCATTTATTGAGGCACTGGAGTCAACAAATAGTTTTGAGATAAGTGAGCTGGATAAGGATGTGAATGTGAGCGATTTTATAAAGCATCAGAGCGGTATTGCCAGCTATCGATTTCTCATTATTCCAGATGGATTTGAAGAGCATGCATTGAATCGTAGCATCACGGTGAGGAATGGAATAATTCTTGACACGCTGATTTACATCATTGATAATTACGGGGCATATATGAACCAGTCAGAACTTGAGAATATCACAATGGGGAAGGATGCACTCAGTGCCTGGATGAACCAGACAAATACCACAAAAAGTCCGGAGATACTGCTGATTGCAGATGAGAATGCACAGTCGACCCAGATTGTAAAAGGCATTGTGTACAGTGTCGTGAATGCGTTCAACAGCAAGCTCATCGGTGCATCCGATACGATTACATTTAAATCCGAGAATTTACAGCAGAGACAGTGGAAGGCGGCGGATTACTATCTTCCCGGCTATATCGCCTCATTTATCATGACAAATGGCATTGTTGGCATCACAACCACGATTACGGAGTTCAGAAGGAACGGGATTGTGAAGCGGTTGAGCGCAACGCCACTTAAAAAGCGGGACTGGATACTGGGGTGCATTCTGCAGCAGACATTTCTCGGTTTTACTCTGACGGTCATAATGGTGGGTGTTGGCTGGGTAATCTTCGGAGTCCGGGCAATACCAGACATTTATGCGATTTGTTTGATTATCACTGGATGCGTTACATTTTCAAGCATAGGGATGACGATCAGCGGGTTTGTAAAGGATGTTGAGGCGGCAGCAGGCATCGGGAATGCAATTGCCTATCCGCTCATGTTTCTCTCAGGTGCCTTCTGGCCACTTGATTTGATGCCCGCATACCTTCAAAGTGTGGCAAAGTTCTCGCCCGTGTATCACTTCCACGATGCCCTGCGTGAGATAATGATTTACCAGCACCCGGAGAATGCAATCACGGGCTTTGCTGTGCTCGCCCTGCTTGCAGTCGTGTTTACCTGTGCAGCCATAAAACTCACAAAATGGAAAGATTTGTAGGGAAAGGAAGTGGGGCGGATGTGGTGGCTATATTGCACGAAATGTTTATGTATTCGCCAAACATCATGGAGATGGATGAAGGAATGAATCAGGAACGAAAAGAAAGGTGTGGTATGAAGATGAATGAGAGTATGGTAAATGCCGTGATAGACGCTACTTGTGTTGGATATGCCAGAAAAACGGACGGAGATACGACAACGATGTCGGAGAGAACTGAGGCGGGCAAAACCCAGTATTATCAAAAGCAGTTTGAAGGGGGTACTTTATGAAGTGGGTAACCAGAGAAAAGGTTCATGTAGATAGAGTTGCATGCCCCTGGCTTATCAAGAGATTCATTGACCCTGATGCGGAGTTCATTTTTGTCCCCAGAGATACAGACCCTTCCACCGTAAAGGATGGAATTCCCTTTGACATGAAAGGAGTGGAACTCGGGCATCACGGGGATAAATGCTCTTTTGATGCTTTTATGGAGAAGTATAATATTCAGGATCCTGCCTTGAAAAAAATCCAGTTAATCGTTAGAGAAGCGGATACGCATTCGGAAAATCCTTCACCGCTTGCCGTCGCACTGGATATACTTGGCAGGGGCTATACACTGGTGTGCAAAGATGACCATGAAACTCTGGAAAAAGAGTTCTATCTTTATGATGCGCTATATGCTTATTTCAAAAAACAGTTAGAGAGCGAAGCGAAGTAATTATGAGCAAATTGCGTTCATTCGTTTATATTTCATTAGTGGATTTTTCAGCAAGATTGAGCTATAATATCGCAAGAACGCCATTGTTGCCACTTTTTGCTTTGTGTTTGGGGGCATCTCCATCACTGATAGGTATAATAGTGGGGGCTTCCACCGTAACAGGTATTTTCTTGAAAGCTCCTTCAGGTGCCTTATCTGATCACATTGGCAGAAAAAAAATGCTTCTTTTCGGGGCAATCATTTTCGCAGTTATGCCTTTTTGTTATGTCTTTGTAACTGTGGCCTGGGTGCTCATTTTCATAAGAATTATTCACGGAATGGCTACCTCAATATACGGACCAGTAGCAGATGCAGTTGTTGCCAATATCGCTGGTAAAGAAAAGGGACAGTATCTTTCAGTTTTCTCCCTGATAAAGATCGGGACTAACGCACTGGGGGGCGTAATTGGTGGCTGGTTATTGTATGCTCTAGCAAAGGGACAGGATTACAATATAAGTGATCTTCGTCAGGCGTATTTATTTTGTGGAATTTTAGGGATTTTTGCATTAATAATCGCTTTCTTTGTACTCCCCATGGTAGTACCGTCTACCGAAGGGAGAAGAATAAAAGGTTCATTTACCAAAATGTTTACTGGGTTGAAAGAAACAGGTAGAAATTTGAAAATATTGATGACTTCCTCAATGGAAGCTTTTCAAAATATGACGATGGGTGCAGCAATGGCATTTTTGCCAATATTGGCAGTGAAAGAATACAATCTTTCAGTGCTTGAAGCTGGAATTTTATGGTCTGTTGCAATGGGTACTTCTGTCGTGTTAAAGCCCGTAATGGGATATCTTTCGGACAGGATGGAACGATGGAAACTTATTGTATTAGGCATGTTTCTTTGTGGTATTTCATTTGTAGGTTTCACATTAACTTCTGATTTCTTTCTGTTGATTATAATATCGGTATTTTTTGGTTTAGCAGAGGCGATTGTGACCTCCTCCACCGTTGCTTATGTGGCAGAAGTAGCATCGGAAAAGCAACTTGGGGCAAGTCTTGGTGTATTCGGGACTATTGCAGATACAGGCCAGGCCCTGGGTCCAATAATTATCGGAATTCTACTTACCTATACAAGTTATTTTAGCAGTTTTATGATTATTTCATGGTTCATAATTTTGTGGACGATTTTATATGCTACTGTGCAAATAAAAGAAAAGAAGGCAGTAGTAAAATGAATACTACGGTGCATCGCCTGACACATTATCTGCGCTACGGGCCACCTTACTTGCCCCTCGGTGCAACATCGCAGATGCTGGGAACCGTTATCCCCCAATCCCTTCTCATCGCACAAAAGGAGATTTTATATTGACAAAAATGTTATTGGTGTTGGAATGATGAAAGAGAATTGAAGAGGAGAATATTTCTCTAAAATCTCTGGAGGCAGGTAAACTCACTGTTGCCCAGATAAAAAGACTTGCACAGGTGTTGAAAAGTCCCTCTGGAGGCAACGGATGATGTGCGTGCGTTCAGTATTTATTCTGAAATATCTGGAGTAGTCCTGAATGAAACAGACAATCCTTCCGTTAAGTTATTCTCACTGTTCCACGAAGTATGTCATCTTTTAAGGAGAACTTCTGGAATTTGCTCATTAGAGTACGGAGTTGAGGAAAGGTATGAGGAGGAAACTTTCTGTAATCAATTTGCTGCTGAGTTTCTTGTGCCTTCCAGCGACCTCCGAGAGGAGTTGAAAAACTACACGCTTGCCGGTGAAACAATTTTAGAGGATGCAGGCGACCTGAGTAAAATCTATGGCGTGAGCAAGCAGGTGATTCTGCTCCGCCTTTTATATCTTGGCGTCCTGTCCAGAGAAAAATATTATTCACTTAAACAAGAACTGGAAAGCACGGAAATAAAAAAACAGGGAGGTTACAGAAACTGGGAAGAGGTTTTCAAAAATCGCACTGGAAATCTGACAATAAGAACAGTTAGAAGGAAACTGCAGGAGAACAGGTTATCATTCTACGAGGCACTCACCATACTGGATGTCAAAACAAATTATGCGGAGAAGTTATTGCACACACTGATAACCCCTGCATGGTGTAAACTATAAAAATATTCTTATATTTATAATAACACAATTTGGTAAAATATATATACTACAGAAAACAATTACAAAATTGTATGCAAAATGTAGACATCAAGCAAAAGGAAGAACTTGAGTTACTCTGTAAAGGGTTCCTGCTTACTTATGAGTCTAACAAGGACACTGCCACTGCATTTTGCAAGGGATTTTTGCTCAAGATTGAAGGTTACTGGTAAGCACTTTTTTAACAACTTCATTTACCGTTTTTCCATCCGCCCTGCCACGCAGTTTTGCCATCGCAAGACCCATTAAGGCACTCTCTGGATTCGGCTTTGCACTTATTTCTGGATGCTGTGCATACAGTTCCCGCACAATATTCTCAATCTCGCTCGCACCCAGCTTTTCAACACCTGCACTTTTAATTGCTTCCTCTATACTGGCAGCCCCGCACAGAAATGCCTCAACAACCTTCTCTATGCCCTCCTTCGCAAACCTCCCCTTCACATACGCGTCCAGAATCTGTGCAAGATGCTCCACTGTGAGTTTTTCAATCTCCAGTTTTTTGTTCTGCATCTCAGCCAGTGTGTTTGTGAGCAGGCGTGCAATCTCTGCAATTGCGTGCGGAAACATAGATGACAGTTCCTCAAATTCAATATCACGCCAGCTGCGAATGATTTGCCTTGCAATTTCCCTGCTCAACCCGTACTGGGCACACATGCGCTCAATCTTTGCTCCATACTCCTCAACTGGAATGAGCGATTCCATCAGAACTGCGTTAACTCTTACCGGCGGTATGTCCGTTTCAGGATACATTCTCGCTCCACCCGGCAATGGTCTGCTGTACCTTGTAGTCCCATCTGGTAGCGGGTCCCTTGTCTCCTCAGGCACGCCCTGAATCGCCATCTTCGCCCGCTCGATCACAGCAGATAACCCCTTCCTTGCCACCGCCTCCTTCTCAGCTGCAAGCACAACCGCATCCTCGCTCCCTGCACCAATCGCGCTTCTCACAGCGTTCAACTCCTCAGCAGTAATCCCATAGCCCGGCAATTCATCTGAATGGAAAATACCGCCCAGGCCGAAAACACGCGCATACTGTGCAAGTTCGGAGCCGATGCGATGCACATCCTCGCCCTTCTTTCCCAGCAGTCCTGCAAACCCGCTGAGTTTTATCGCAAACACACCACCACCACTTGCAATGGCATTTGCAATCACCTTCGATTTTGTGTTCCTGAAGATATGCGTTACCTTGTGAATTTGCTCGTGCACAACCGCATTTCTCTCCCGCAATTTCCCTGCAACCTCGATAAGCTTCAACTGCCGCAACGCCTCGTTTCTCACATACTCTGCCAGCATGTTCAATTCCTGCACACCCTTTATCTCAACCCTTGCACCGCCCTTTATCGAGATATTCAGGTCTTCACGAATCGTCCCGATACCACGCTTCACCTTCTTTGTTGCCCTCAGAAGCATCCCGATATGCTCCGCAACCTCACGGGTCTGCTCGGGTGAATGAATGTCTGGTGTTGTGGCAATTTCGATGAGTGGAATTCCCAGGCGGTCCAGGCGATAGGTAATTTCATTTCCCTGTGCCTCGATTTTCCTTGCCGCATCCTCCTCAATGCACAGCGTTGGAATGCCAATCTCCCATTGCTCCATCCGCAGTGCTCCGTTGATTGCAACGAGTGCGGTGCGCTGGAAACCCGTGGTATTCGAGCCATCCACAACAATCTTCCGCATCACATGAATTTCGTCCAGAATCCTTGCATTCAGGTGCCTGGCAATGCTGAGCACGATGCGCAGTGCCTCCGTGTTAATCTCATGCGGCGGCTCCTCATCACATTCCACAAGACACGATGAGCCAGGAACAATCTCGTACCTGAACAACAGATTCCGCTCCGCTGTCTGCCTTGCTGCCACATCGATTTCGCCACGCTCTCCCTCTGCTGCCCGCAACCTCCTCACGATGGTTCCAGAAACCTCATCTCTCAGCTCGGACCTGCACGGGCAGAAGAGCTTCCTCGTGTCCAGTTGCTGGTGAATTTCAAGCCCCACCTTCAGACCAATCGCTTCCCAGTCCATGGTCATTCCTCCCTGCGCTCCGAGATTTCTCCGGCAATATTCTGCATCATCATCCTTCTTACCTCATCTTTATCACGGGCATGTGCAAGCACCCACATGAGCTTCACATACGCAGTTTCAGGGAGCATGTCCCTGCCATCGATTATGCCAGCAGCAAGCAATGCCCTGCCTGTTGAGTACACATGCATGTTAACGGTGCCATACAAACACTGGGAACACATCACAACACAGCCACCGCTTGCAATGTATTCCCTGATGTACGGAACGAACTTCGTGCTCACATGCCCCAGCCCCGTGCCCGCAATCACCACACCCCTTGCCCTGTCAAAGTGTGCATGGAACAGCTCCTCATTCATGTTCGGGTAGAAATAGAGAAGGTTTACACGCTCTTCCAGCTTTGTGTCATACACGAGTTCACCCCGCTTTCGATGCTCTCCCGTAATCTCTATTTTTTCTCCCTCAACATAGCCAAGCGGTTCTGCATTTATGCTCTTGAACGCATCCCTCCTGCTCGTGTGCATCTTCCTTACCTTCGTTGCCCGATGAATTGCACATCTCGTGTCTGAAGGACCTTCGTGCATGAGTACACATACCTCACCCAGGTCTGTGCCTGATGCAACACGCACTGCAGAGAGCAGGTTGAGATATGCATCGCTGGATGGGCGGTCTGAGGAACGCTGCGAGCCCACGAGAATCACGGGACCTGGCAGTTCCTGGAACATGAAGGCGAGTGCTGCCGCCGTGTATCCCATTGTGTCTGTGCCATGTGCCACAACCACACCACTGCTCTCTTTCAGCTCTTGCGCAACCTGCTCTGCAATCGTGCGCCAGTAATCCGCATTCATGTCCTCGCTGAGTATGCTCAGCAGTATGCGCGGTTTTATGTTTGCGATGTTGAAAATTTCTGGCATTGTTTTTATCAACTCGTCAGGGGATTTTGCAGGATGCACTGCACCTGTGCGGTAGTCCACATAACTTGCAATTGTGCCACCTGTGCCTATGATACTCACAACTGGAAGCCCTTCCTTCTGCCTGTGCTCCACCGCACTCTGCACTTCAATCCCTGCCCTTTCCAGCAACTCGATGCTGCGAATGCTCTCCACCGAGCAACCCACATTGTAGCCGTTTTTCAGTTTTATTGTGATAATCTCTGGAGCACTGAATTCATGGTGTGGCATGATGATGCCCTCGAGCACACCGCCATCCATCTGGATGCGCACACGGTCACCTGCAACCAGATTGTGCGTTCTGAGAAATTCCTCGTAATTCATGGCAGGGAATATATCCGCTGAGATAATGAAGTTTCCTGTGGGGATTGCATATCTCCCAACGCCATAAAATCTATTATATATGAGAGGTTATTTGGAATGAGGGATAACTTGGGAACCACACTGGTAAATCGAGAGAAGGAAATGGAACTCATCATGAAGGCGCTTGCAAATGCGCAGCAGGGGAAGGGCAGAACAATCATCATATCAGGAGAAACTGGTATTGGAAAGACACGACTTCTTGAGGAACTCAGGGAGCGGTGCATGGCGGAAAACATCAGGGTGTACTGGGGAAGTGGAATTGATGAAAATGCGATGCCGTACCATCCGTACCTCAATTTAATCCAGAAAAACAGGGAGATAATAGAGGAACTTAAACAGCAGGGTCCGAATGCAATGGCCATACTTCTGGAAAGCGATACAGGAGCAGCAATCGAGGGCATTGAGGACATGAACATGGAGAGCAGGAGGTTGAAAGAACTTGTATTCCGAATGATAAAAAAACTGGCAAAGCAATCTCCGCCAGTTGTGCTCCTCTTTGATGATATACAGTGGTTTGACCCCTCCTCAATCACGCTCCTCCATCACATTGCAAGAAATATTCAGGATATCCCAGTACTCATATGCTGTTCATATAACACCGAGGAGATAAAGGAAAGCAAAACCAGCCGCCTGCTTCCAGAACTCAGGCAGATGAATATTGAACGCATTATCGACACGATTGAATTGAAGCCCTTACCACCCGACGATGTGAAGGATTTAATTAAGTATATGACACGCCACGAACCGAAAAAAGAACTGGTAAAAAAGATATACGAAAAAACGGATGGCAACCCGTTGTTTATTGAGGAACTCGTGAAGACATACGGCGATAAAATTGTGGAACGCGGTTTTGAGATGGAAGAAGAGAGCGAAATCCCGCAAACCGTCAAATACATTATCACGAGGAAACTGGATAAAATGGACGCAAACAAAAAGAAGTTGCTCACAATTGCTGCGGTCTATGGAAGAGAATTTCATTTCAATGTAATCCAGAAATTAAGTGAGATGGATGAAGAAAAGGTCCTTGGAATGCTGGAACAACTTATCAGGGAGGGCGTGCTGTTTGAGAAGGGATACGAGGAAATTTTCTGTTTCAGACACAACCTCATGCGTGAAGTAATATATTCCACAATGAACAGCGTGAGGAAAAGGCAGATACACATAAAAATTGCAGATGAGCTTGCAAAGCTGAAGACGATAAAGAACACGGGCGACATCGCACTGCACTACTATCTTGGTGGTGCACTGGACAGGGCATTCCCGTATGCAAAGGAAGCAGGTGAAAATTTTGCTAAACTGTACGCAGTCGATGAGGCACTTCGTTACATGGACCTTGCAATTCGCTGCATAGAAAACACGGATAAGAACTCAGAGGCACATGTGGAGATTCTAAGGCGGGCTATGGAAATATCATACCTTGCTGGCAGATACATGGACACAATCACATACCTCCAGAAAATTGAGGAGATTGCAAATGAAAAAGGTGATGCAAATCTTATTACAGAATGCAATGTGAAATTTGGTGAGACATACTTTCGTCTGGGTGCGTACGAAGAAGCCCTGTTCAGATTTGAGGATGCCATTTCCCGCATAGGAAAGGATGATAAGATGCGGGGCAGAATCTATCGTGGGATTTCCAGTGTTTTCAGAGAAAAAGGCAAGCTGAATTATGCAATAGAGTACGCAGAACATGCAATTGAACTCGCAAGGAAGAACAATGATATGAAACTACTTGGTGACGGGTACATGGACCTCGCACTTGCGTATTATAGAAAAGGCGAATTTGACGCTGCAATCGAGAACATTGAGAAGTCCGTGGTAGTTCGACAGGAAATCAGGGACGAGCGTGGCTTGATGACCGCAGTAAATAATCTGGGAGCAATTCACATGGAACGCGGGCATTATGAGGATGCATACCGATGTTTTGATGACTACCTCAAATTTGCTGAGAAAATTGGTGACCTGTGGGGCATAGCAATTGGACAGAATAATTTAGGCGTGCTCTGGAGCGAGCGTGGCGACCTTACAAAATCACTTGCACACTATCAGAATGCACTGGATGCGTACATGCGCGTTGGCGATGAAAACGGTGCAGCAATCACCAGAATGAACATGGGAATCATTTATCACTACCTGGGTGACTATGAAACTGCAATCGATTACTACACACAGTGTCTCAGGTATGCGGAAAGCCAGAAGGATTTGGTGACTGAACTTCTGATATATGACAACCTGGGATATGTACATCTTGCAAGAGAGGTTTTTGATGAAGCACTGCTCTCATTTGAAAAATCGCTTGAACTGGCACAGATGATTGGTGCGAAAAAAGAAGTGGCAAGTGTAAAGATTGGCATTGCAGAGACATATGCGCGCCTTGGGTTCTACGACCGTGGAATGGAGTATGCAGACGATGCACTGAGCATTGCAAAGGAGATGAAGGTGAGTATTGATGAAGCACGGGCACGCAGGGTGATGGGAATTATCTACATGGAAATGCAGGAATTTGCGAAGGCAAAGCAGGAACTTGAAAAGAGTTACAGGATAGTAAAGGAAGCAGGTAATCTAATGAAAATCATAGAAATCCATGAGACACTGCTCGACCTGAGCATTATGAAGAAGGATAGAATTGAGGTACTGCGACTGGCAGATACATTAAAAAACCTGTACGAGCAGATTGGTGCAAAGAAGCGCCTGGAGGCACTAAACAGAAAATTGCAGAACATCAGTGAGGCAAAGATGGTGAAGTAGATGCGCTTTGTGCACATCCTGTGCTTTCTCTGCCTCCTTCTTTCTGTGTGTGTGCTTCCCCGTGCAACTGCGGTGAATGATCTCCAGGATGTTACATTGCAGGGGCATGTTCTGGATGTTTACGGTAATGGCATAAACCATGCATGCGTATCTGCACTGGATTATCTCACAGGCATGGAGTACGAAACCACCACTGACTTAAATGGATTCTTCGAATTTCAGTACATTGAAACAGGAAAGTTGTATTTTATATGCATCAGCGCTAACGGATACTATCACTACAGCAAACATGACTGCCGGGCAGGGACTGCGTATGTGTTCACACTGAACAAATCTGCAAGCATCATAGGCACGATAAGTGATGCAGATGGAAATCCCATAAATAATGCCCGGATTTTTCTCGCAAATGAGAAATGCGGTGTGGAATTAAGTGCAAACTCAGACGCCACAGGAAGTTTCAGATTTACTTCCTCCGCCTTCAATCAACAACTCTATCCAGATAGCGGATATGAGGTTTCTGCAAGTGCAGTGGGTTTTATCAAGAAGCGGGTTGAAGAAGATATTGCAATTGCATATGGTGAAGAAAAACAAATCCGCATCGTATTGAACCGCTCGAGTGTTGTGTCAGGCACGGTCAGAGACAACGCTGGAACGCCGGTTTCCAATGCAACCGTACTGTTAACTGATGCAGGTGGATTCACAGTGTGTGCTGCAACGACTGGCATCGATGGTAAGTACACGCTCAACACGGACATATCTGCGGGAAATTACACCGTGCAGGTGTTTCCGGAGGCAAACCAGAATGGTTCGTATCTAAACAGCGAGCCCGTGCGCGTTTCTGTCTCATATGCTGGTGAGCATGTTGAAAACATTGATTTCACACTCATGACCAGTGCGATTTTATGCGGTAATGTCACCGATGAAAATGGAGCACTCCCGAATGCACTGGTTACGGTGTCCTCAGAGACGGGCTTTGCATACGGTTATTCAGACGCTCAGGGCAGGTTTGTACTCACATCTCCAACGCTCAGAACTGGAAGTTATAGAGTGCATGCACTATGTGCACATCATCTCTCAACAGAAAAGTGGGTGAATCTTGTCGAGGGTACGGAAACCTGTGTTGATTTCAACCTGCCAGCATCGCGTTCAGTATCTGGCTACATTAAAAATGCCAGCAATGACCCAATTCAGGGCTGTGTTGAAATATTCGACGAAAGTTCAAATGCCAGCGTGGATAAAACATACACATCTGTTGATGGATTTTTCATACTGGATACGAATCTATTTCCAGCAAAGTACATTGTGAGGGTAAGTGCTCCGGGCTATATTACAACATCTAAATATGCAGACCTGACAACAACTTCAATGATTGAAAATTTCAACTTCACGCTGAGTGAGAGTGGAAAGGCAATCGTGAACATTACAGATGAAACAAACGCAAAACTGGAGAATGCGCTGGGTTACCTGTTCAAGAAAAACACAGGTGTGTATGTGCTCTGTGAAAGCACATCCTCAGGCACAGACGGTATGTTCGTATTTGGCCAATCCTGGGAACCGCTCGCACCTGGCACATACTCACTCCTTGTGAAAAATGCCCCGGGTTGTGAAAACAGATTTTTTGAGGATGCAATTACGATTGAGAACGGAAAAACGAACTATTACACATTCACACTTAAAAAGAGTGCAGAGATATATGGATATGTGTACTATCGTAAAAATACGGAGTTGATTGCAGATGTGCATCTCGAGTTTTTCTGTCCAGATGCAAACACCCCATTTGGCTATATCTCGGCGGTAACCTGTCTATCTGATGCGGAGGGCTACTTCCATGTGCTTACAGGTGTTTCTGAGGGCACATACACCATCACCGCCACAAGTTATAAGTACGGAATAAAAACCGTCAATGTCTCAGTGTTGAGCGGAGAAGTGCATGAAGTCAACATATACTTCGCTGAGCCCACGGGAAAAGGAACTATCACGGGCACAATAAAGGAAAAAAACGGAGACGCTTTGAGCAATGTGAAGGTGAGTGTGTACAACGGCACTAAATTCCTGAAAAGTGCGTATACGAATGACACCGGCAGGTTTACGCTCACAGATATACCCGAGGGCAAATACCGATTGAACATTACCCGTGACGGTTATGTTTCCATAGATGTTCAGAATGTGAGTGTGTTATCTGACGAAATCACAGACACCGGGATAATAGAACTTGAAAAGTACATTCCACTCGGGAGCATAAAGGGCTATGTGGTTGACGAGCATGGAAATCCTCTTCCTGGCGCAAGCATCACAATCGAGGGCACAGATATCTCGGTTGTGTCTGACACGCTTGGAGAGTTCAGGATTACTGGTTTAAAGGAAGGCGTTTACTTTCTACATGTGTCCTGTGCGGGTTATAAAGATGCACAACAGCCCGTAAGTGTGATACCTGAAAACGAGACCGAGGTATGGGTGCAGATGGTGAAAGAGAGCCCACCACAAACCACACCGGGTTTTGTTTTTATGGAAATGCTTGCAGTGCTTTCATCTGTATTTATAATCCGCGTGATTGCATGCAGGCGAAAAAAATAATTCACGCAAAAATCTGTGCGACGCTATTCCGCAATCACAGGCGTGGTCACGAACTTTCCATCTCGATGAATGAGTGCCTTGTATCCGTGATGCACCTTTGTGTGACGCATTTTTACAATTCTGATGCGCAGCGAAACATCAGATTCGCCCAGCGATGTGAATTTTAGCTGAATTATACCATCTGCAAGGTAGTCCTCTCGATACAAACCAAACGCACTTTCTTCACTCACTGCCTCGCAGATAAGCAGCACTGTGACGCCAAGTTCTCTCAAAAAGCCGAAGAAATGGAAGAGTTCATTTCTTGGATTCGTAAATGACACCAGTGAATATAGTGCGGTGAGCGAATCGATTGCCACAATCTCAAAGTGCTCGTCACGCACCCTCCTGAAAATATACTCCTTCAGTATCTTAAGCCAGTCCCGCGCCTCATCCGCTTCCTGGTGCTCAAGTCGCAATTTAGCAACATCCACAATGAACATCTTGCGCTCATCAACGGGAGTAAGCCCCAGGTTCTGCATGGTTCCCAGCAAGCTCTCCTTACTCTCCTCTACCGAAATATACAGCGATTTGAGGTTGTTCTCCACTGCATTGTGGAACATGATGTTAAGCACGAGTGAGGACTTCATTGTCCCTGGTGTGCCCGTAATCAAAATCACATGCCCTTTCGGAATCCCCCCGTTAAGGTCTTCATCCAGTCCTTCTACAAAGGTTTTTATGCGCTCCAAGCAATCACCTGTGTTAGCGTATATGCATATCTCAAATATATATCTTATGGATAATCATGTAAACGCACCTGCAAGTAGCGAATACTTTTTTATCCCACGGATATATCACTGGTATATGGGCATCGTCAGATTTGGGCCGCTGGTACTTCGATGGTGTCTTAATTGCAATATTCCGGTTGTGGAGCAGGACACCTGTGAGTTATGCAAATCACAGACCGTAGAGGTACCGGTCACACCTCCGGGTGACATAAAACCTGCGTTTCCAAGAGAAATAAGGATGTTCAGGAAAATTGTGGATGCACAGTTTGGTGAGGGTTGTGGTAGAGCCCTCTTCCCACAGAAAAAGATTGTGGTGCTGAATCCTGTGCCCAGCGTTGATAAGATGTATGAGGTCATACTGGACGGACAGGTAGTGGGTGCAGTACGGTATGACTTTAACAAAAAATGGCAGATGATTCTGAGAATGGAGGGTGCATTTAGAATTGAGAAGACGCTCACCAGAAACTATGTAGTTGCAGATGAGGGTGCAATCGTCCCTGTTTTGAACGGGAGCAATCTGATGGCTGTGGGTGTTGTGGATGCGTGTCCCGAGGTTGCGCCCGGTAATGAGGTGCTCGTGCTGGATAAGGACAAACATGTATTTGCTTCCGGTGTAGCAAAGATGAGTGCAGCAGAAATGCTTGCAGCAAGAAATGCGGAGGAGCGAAAGGGTGTTGCAGTAAAGGTGAGATGGAGGGAGGCATGGCGTGCGCCCAGAGTTTTACCTGACAGATACAGCACATGGGATAAAATTGCAGAAGGTAGTGCAGGCGCATTGGATAAAAAAGAGAGCATGGCAATCAACTTTATCCAGAATGTAATAAAAAAGTACAACAAACCGGTCGCTGTTTCATTCAGTGGCGGTAAAGATAGTTTAGTGACTCTCATGCTGGTATTGAAAGCGGGTGTGAATCCAAAGATATTTTTTATAGATACAGGACTCGAGTTTCCGGAAACCCGTGAGTATGTGCATGCGATTGCAAAAAAGTTTGGTGTTGAAGTTCTGAGCGAAAGTGCGGGAGAGGCATTCTGGGAAAATGTATCAACTTTTGGTCCACCTGGCAGGGATTTCAGATGGTGCTGCAAGGTGTGCAAACTTGCACCTACTTCCCGGCTCATTAGCAAAAATTTCCCGGAGGGTGTGCTCGTGTTCATCGGACAGCGTGTGTACGAATCGGAACAGCGGGCTCAGAAGGGAAATGTGTGGGAAAATCCCTGGGTGCCAGGACAGATTGGTGCATCTCCCGTGCAGTACTGGAATGCATTGCATGTGTGGTTGTACATATTTCGGGAAGGCCTCGACATCAATCCCTGGTACCTCGAAGGTCTGGAACGCATCGGGTGCTACCTGTGCCCGGCAGGAACAATGGGCGATTTCAGTATTGTGCGTAAGAAATTTGCGGGTATGAAAAATTGGGAAAGGTATTTGCAGAAATACTGCGAAGAACATAAATTGCCAGAAGAGTATGTAAAATACGGGCTGTGGAGATGGCGCAGTTTGCCTGCGGGCATAAAGGATTTCCTCGGCGCAGTGCAGATTCCTGCAAAATATCCAGAAACGCTTAAACTCGATCTTGCTGAGGGATATTCTCCATGCACAGGTGGCATATCTATTGAGGGCATATACAATGCTCAACTGGATATTGAACGCATTGCGAACCTGCTGAATATTGTGGGCACGGTAAAATTGTACCGTGATGCGGGATTTTGTGAAACCCAGAACATCAAGATATTTGCACAGGGTGCGGTAATCGTGAAAGGAAAGGACACACAGGAACTGAGAGAGCATCTTTCGAGATTGCATGCGGTTGTGATGAAGTCCGTGTATTGCGTGAAATGCGGGATATGCGTTGCCAGATGCCCACAGAATGCAATTTCATTTGATGAAAAGGGTATACGCATCGATGAAGGTGTGTGCAAACACTGTGGTTCATGCCTCCAGCCATGTCCTGCAATTGCATATAAGGTAGAGCAGGATGTGTGGTAGTTAAAAAATAGATGTGCACTGCGAGATGTCGTTTTTACGCAAGATTATTATAAATGAATGCAATGTTCCTGTGGTGTGAACATGGGAAGAGGCAGGAAAGCGAAGAAAACGGTGGAAAATGCACCAGAGAAAAGTGAGGCGTTGCAGGAGCAAACTTCACAAACTGAGGGCATGCAGAGCGCTGTAGAGCCAAAAACTGAACTCACGGAGACACCGCCCCAGACAGATACAACTCAAGCGGATATAGAATTTATAAAGAACCTGGGCTATGACACAACATACCTTGAAAATATATCTGATAAGGAAAAACTGCGTTCAGAAATTGCACATGCAAAGGACACAATACCAAAAATCGAGGACATAAAAAAGCAACTGGGAAAATATGAAATCAGCGAACTGGAACATAAAGTAAGGGAAATAAAGGATAAACTGAGGGACATCCGTGCACTTGATGAGATTGTGAAATCATTTGAGGAGCTCAAGAAAGATTGGGCGGAGATAAAATCCTTAAAATTGAAGGAAGAACTTGCAAACATAGAAATTCCCGGCTTTGAAGAGGATATTCTTAAAATCTGGAAGATGTTTGGCACTGAGAGTGTTGAAAAAATTGAGAAAGAAGTGGCTGCGCTTAAACAGCGTGTAAAGGAACGATTTTTTGAAATGCAGATCGTCTCCTCAATCGTCACCACGCCAAGTAAAGGCGGTCCACAGAAAACAATCAAGGCACGGGCAGAAGAGGTATTCCTTACAGATGGTAACGGGAAGATACTCATAAGATATACCAGAAAATGGAGGGTTGACAACAAGAATGCGCTCACAAAGTTGCTCAGTGAGGCGTACAAAATCCAGAAGAATCTAAGCACTGCCTATGCATTTGAGACGCGGAAGTTTGATTCAAATATATACGAAATCGGCTTGATTCGGGGAACAAAATTTTACCTGGGAATTGTTGCCACGAAAGAATTGCACGCAATGACAAAGCAGTTTCTGGACAAAACGCTTCGCCTCGTCGAGGAGCGATTTTCACCGGATAATCTCACAGTGCCAGGTATAACCATGGTGCTCAAGGCACTGCTGAATGTGTACAACAAAGTGAGCCAGAATACCGAAGACCTCAATGCAGAATTCGAAGTGGTTACAGAATTGCACTGATTTCCCTTTTTAATTCTCCAATCGTTGTGATTTTTTCTGCAAATGCATTGTGCTTGTGTATACTTTCCTCACTTTCGCTCCTGACCACGATGCCTGTTGCATCCGGGAAATGTGCGTATTTTTTCAGGATTAACAGCAGTGCTTCCCTCACAACATCTTCCACAAACTTTGGATTTTGATGTGCATTGAACACAACCTCGCCCTCATCATCGCGCTTCAGAATCCCGTATGTGGGTGAACTCATCGATTTCTCACAGATCTCGATCAGGTCATCCGCCTCGAGTTCCATGCCTTCTGGCAGTTCCATCTCGATGCTCACCGTGTTTCTCTGGTTATGTGTGATTACTGGCATTTTTTCAAGTATCTCATTATCCCTGTACATTTTCTTCAATTTTTCCCGCATCGTCTCCATGGCACACGGGCAGGCAGTGATTCCAGTTGCCTTTACTCCAATCTTCCTCGTTATCGCACCATTTCTCCTGCATACTGCACTGGCAGAGAGCACATAATTTTCGATTGACTGTTTTTTACCCCGTGAAAGAAAGTATGTGGCACTGATGCTGACCTCCGCAAGGGATGCATACTCGTGTTTTTCAAGGATGCCTTTTGCACACCTCACACACAGCGATTCAACGCTTTCCGCAGGTGTTCTTATGCTGTTATCAACGATTTCTGTCAAAACTTCCATGTTTCTGGATAGATGTGCACCTTTAAGTTCGGGTGGTAAATCCACGGACACATCTATGTTTGCAGTAAGCATGACCACTTTATCAGGTCGCTGGATACATGCGGGTTTGATTACATTTCTTATGCCCACACGATTTATTGCGAATGTTTTTGTGCTGTGCGAATTCTGAACATCCTGCATGCTCATGCGTATATGCTCTCTAATTTTAATCTTTGGGATGCCTGCAGAAACAAAAGTTTTTAATTATACAATCTTTTATGCACTCGGGATAAACATGGCGAAAAAGACAGGAATACAGGTAAAGGCAAAGGACATCATGACGAGAAAGGTGGTAACAATCGAGCACGACAGCACACTGGAGAATGCACTGGGTGTGATGAAAAAGTACAATGTGCATGTGCTTCCCGTGATGAAAAAGAATCGGGTTGTAGGTGTGGTCACATACGAGGAGTTTATCAAGCGCAGGCAGTGGCCCATGAGCACAAAGGTGGAGGCAATCATGCTCCCACCTCCGAAGGTTTCTCCAGATGCTACAATTGAGGAGATTGCTGAGAAAATGCACACCACATCACACCGTGCAATCCTGGTTGTGGAAGGAAATGAACTCAAAGGTATCGTTTCGAGAAGAGACCTGGTAGCTGCGGTGGCAGAAATTAAGGACTATGCAGAACTGCCCGTGGCAAATATAATGTCGCATGAACCACTGTGCATACAGGAATCTGATACGCTGGACAGGGCAAGACAGTTAATAAGAAGCCTTGATGAAACAAATATTCCGGTTATTGATAAGAAGGGGAAGGCGGTGGGTGTTATTGGCTTGAAAGATATTGCAGATGCGCTGAGCAGGGACAGGACGAAAGGAAAGCGGGACTGGGTGAGCAAGGCGGAGCCAGTTAAGATTGAGGTAAAGAGCATCATGAATACACCCGTGACTGTATCTCCTGATGAAAACCTGCGCAAAGCAATCGAACTCATGAAGGAAAACAAGATTTCGAGTGTGCTTGTGACAGATAAAGATAAGCCCGTGGGCATTCTGACCGCTGCGGATGTCGTTGAGGTACTTGCCAGCACCGTATCCAGACCTACCGCATACATGCAGATTACTGGTGTGGATGAAGAAGACCCTGATACAATTGATGCAATTCATCACATTGTGACAAAGGGGCTGAAACGCATTGGAAGATTCATGCGCCCCAGAATGATAAATATCCATGTGTCTTCAATACATAAAACCGGTGAGGTAAGACACTACACAGTCGCCCTCCGGCTCAACACGGAACGCAATGTGTTGTATGCTAAAAACTCTGGCTGGGACATCCTTGCATGCATCGATGAAGGCATGCGAGAACTGGAAAAGCGGGCAAAGAAGGAAAAGGAAAAAATTCTCACGGAGCGGAAAAAAGCAGGGAGAAAAAGTATCTAAATCCCGAGAAAACCGAGAAATCCGAAGTACCAGAGTATGAAGAAGATTGCTGCAATTATGGCAAGCGTTATGATGAACTTCACAATTTTATAGATTGCAAAAACCACAATCAGAATGAGTAGAATCACGAGCACAGTAACTGGTATGAATGGTATGGACATACATCTGTATATGGCACACGCATATTTAATGCTATCTGCCTGAAAAATTACACACTACGCATGCTACGAACTTAACATTTAGTTCCTTTTAAAGTTAATAATACGCCAAACTTATATACTAAAATTGATATGTGGGTATTGAGATGCCTCTAGATGCCCTGGACCTGGCGAAATTGCTCACAGATGAGTACTGCGCAAAAATCCTGATTGCAACTTCACGGAAGCCAAAGTCAGCACTGGAACTCGCAGAGCGCTTCGGAATTCCAGTTGCCCAGTGCTACCGCAGAATCCATGCACTTGAGGAAGCGGGCTTGCTGAAGGCAGTTGAGCGGGTGCTCACACAGCAGGGGAAAAGAATATATCTGTATAAATCATTGGTGAAAAGTATGATGATATACTATGAGGGAACAAAGGTTAAGGTGAAGATTGAACTTGCGGAGTCGCCAGAGCCGGAAATAAAAACGGAAAAGGATGTTGTGAGTGCTGAACCACAGCATGCAGGTGAAGGGGAAGTGTCTGGAAGCAGTACATTTTCCATGTTTGCGATAACTGCGAAAGAGGCGGATGAAATAGAGAAAGAAAAAGGAAATGAAGGTGGTAAAGATGATAAGAGGAAAGATACCGAAAGAACTGTTTGATTTTTTTACGCACATGAGCGGAAGGTCGCTGATAATCAGGGGTCCAGCAGGTACTGGTAAGACCACACTTGCGCTGGAGACACTGGATAAGATGCGCAGAGAGATGAACACATACTATCTCACCGCAAGGGTGACTGACACTGCGCTCTATGACCATTTCCCCTGGCTCAAGCAGATGGCTGAAGAGGGAGAAATGATGAAGGTGGTAAAGGAGATGGAGAAGCTGGCGTTGAAGAAAGACATAGAGAAGAAAATACCAAGGGTTGACCGCGCTGAATTAAAGAAACTCGAGGGCTTCATTGAGGCAGGCGGAGAATCCATGTTGACAGAGGATGAGGATTTCACGCTCACCGTTGGCTCCCAGCTCGTAGAACTTGACATGATTTATGATGTGGTTGAAAAAGCACTTCCAAAGTCGACGCTGATTGTCATTGACCCGGTTGAGGGCATTGCGGAAAAGTACGGAGTTACCCCAAACAAGTTGATGCTCACAATTCAAAAGGACCTGGTAGAGAACGCAAGGGCAAAGGTCATTTTTGTCGTGGAGACCGCAGAGCCAGTACTGGACTACCTTGCAGACGGTGTTGTGCACATGAACATGAGCATCGTGAACAATCGCACAGCCAGGGTGATTGAAATCCGAAAACTCAGGGGCATGCGTATCGAGCAGTGCAAGTATGTGTACACACTGGAAGGTGGACGCTTCACCGTACTCGAGCCACCACAGCCCGCAGACATCGCTGGCTTTGACGGATTTGAGGAGGAAGTGAGCGACAAATTTTCAGTGGGCATACAGGCGGTGGATGCCACAATCAGCGGTTTAAAGCGGAGGGAAGTTATTCTAAATCTGCTCTGTGATAATGGCATTACAATTTCAGACCAGTATCTATTTACGAAGCGTATCATCGCAACACATCTTATGAGGGGCACGGGTGTGTATTACATGCCATCCAAAATCGTGGACACGAAAGAATTTATGAGTTATCTCAGCACGAATAAAACATGCGCTGAGCGATTGAATACACATCTCCGCTTGCTCATGCTGCACACGCTGATTCCACAGATATCTGAGATGCAGGAAAACATTGTGCCACTTGAAGGCACTGGCCTGAGCAGGGAAATCACACCGGATGTGTTAAAGAGCAACATGGAGGCGGCACAACTACCCTACCTCTTCATCATTGATGCGGATGCACTGTACTCCACATACAGCAACCTCAGTGCAGCAGATATCATGGAGTTCATCCGGTTAATTCGCTCAACCGCATCAAATTGCATATTTATCACATATGCGGACACACCTGACGCAATATCTCAGCTAGCAGATATATCACTGCGGTTCACAAAAATAGAGGCAATGCCAGTTATTGCGGGTGAGTTCCCGCACACACCGTACTATGGATTCAACATCACCAGAATCGCAACATCTCCGAGGAGCGGTAGCAAGCCAGAACAGAAGGGAATAAAGGTGCGCATGATTCCGATTGTGTAACATCACACCCGAATCACGGACTTGAATTTTCTGAGTTTATCCAGTTGCTTTTCTTCGAATGTATCAGGGTCAATGATGAAAAAACTAATTCCCTGATGTGCCCGTGTGATATCTAAAATTTCCTCAATAAAACGGTTGAATGTGGTATAGTCTGAGTAAAGCAAGAGTGTGTCCATACAATCAATTACCACAACAGGTTTTTCACCCCGTGCCACATCTGTAATTGTGTGCTTTATAAAACCAAGTGATGCTGGAGAAATGATGTTCTTTCCGCTCATCGTTGAAATCTGGTATGCGTTCACACGCAGGTTCTTTAACTGTGCAAAATCCTCCGCCTTGAATCCCATGTGCCTCGTGTACAGGCATAGTGTATACTTCTCATTGTTTCCATCAAGCTCGTGAAAAATACGCCTCAGAAACTCCTCTGCACGATTTATGTTCTTTGTTTCAATTATGTATACCTCACCATGCCGGATACTTAGATTGGCATCCCCAACCTGGGCTGAGCTAATCTCTGGCATTTGAGACCCCTTGATTGTGAGTTCTTTAACCGTTACCGCCGATGTATTTTCAATATTTATGTTTTTTGGCATGAGATTCTGACCCAACCCCGAGCGTTCTATGCCTTCTTTCATGCCCGCAGTCACAATTGTCTATATGCAAACCGATTATATAAGCGTTATGAATAGTTGCATTTTTTCCACATTTTTATCGCATCGCCCAAAATTTTCTCGTGGTCTGAGGCAAGCGGAGGCAGTGCATCCAGCGAAAATACTGCCACATTCTGTGCGTCATCGCCAGCAACCGCATGCTCTATATCCGCATCCAGCAAATACGCAACCGTGATTATGTGTCCACGCGGGTCGCGGTCAGGAGAAGAATAGATGCCCACGAGCGCTATGATGCTCGCCTTTAAACCAGTTTCCTCGAACACCTCACGGAGCACCGTGTCCTCAACCCTCTCGCCATACTCCACAAAGCCACCAGGCAGTGCATACATACCCTTCCACGGCTCATTCTTCCGTTTGATGAGCAGAATTTTTCCGTTTTTTATGAGCACACCGTCAGCGGTGAGCATGGGCTTCCGTATATGCTTGTACCTCGCAAAATTCTGGATTTCACTGTTTTCCCGCTCAAATGTACGGAGAAGTTCAACGCCAGCAGGACTCAGCACACTCCTTCCGCCCGCCCTGCCCCCGCGCTCTGATACCACTATTTTTTCGCCCAGAACCTCCTCAATTTTATGCACGACACCCCAGACATAACGGTATGACATGCCCAGTTTCTTTGCGGTCTCACTTAACGACCCCGTCTCTGCCAGTGTTTTGAGCACCGCGTATCTGCCAGCGCTCATCACAAACTTCCCGTTGTATTCCAGATGCACCTTCACGCTCACGCTGTACATTACATCGCCTCCAGTGCCTCAATTCCAAGCAGAGATAGCCCGCTGGCAAGCACGCATTTGCTCGCATACACAATTGCAATCCTCGTATCCCGCTCTGCCCCTGCATTCAGCACTGGCACATAGCGGTAGAATGTGTTGAAGGTTTCAGCAAGTTTATGCAGATACTGGGCAACGAGGTAGGGCTTCCGCTCCTCACCCGCAATCTCAACAATATCTGGAAACCTGGCAAGCACCTTCATAAGCGAAATCTCTTCCTCCGTTGCAATACGCTCCACATCAAACCTTATATCTCCCTGCCTCACACCCGCCTTCCGCAGGATACTGCACGCCCTGGCATGTGCGTACTGCACAAACGGTGCACTGTTGCCCTCGAAATTCAATGCATCCTCCCATCGGAACACAATCTGTTTTTCTGGCTGTATCTTAACAATGTTAAAGCGAATTGCTCCCGCACCAACCGCACCTGCCACATGCTCCACATCCACCTCATCCTCACCCCTGCGTTTCAGCACCTCCTCCCTTGCCCGCGCAATCGCCTCCTCAATGAGGTCATCTAAATACACCACACGCCCCGCTCTCGTGGACATCTTCCCCTCAGGCAGTGAGACAAAGGAATAGAACAGAACTTCTGGCTTCTGCGTATAGCCCATCTCCCTCAGGCATATCTCCACCATCTTTGCCTGCAGTCGGTGGTCTTCCCCAAGTACATTTATCACGGTTTCACATCTTCCGAACTTGTCAATGTGGTATGCAATATCCCTGGTTGTGTAAAGCGAGGTGCCATCCTTTCTCGTGAAAAAGAACTTGCTGTCCTTCCCATGGAACCCGAAATCCTTCAGGTCGATGTAGCAGGCACCATCCTCGCATCCAGCATGCACTGACTTTTTCAGTTTCTCAATCACCGCATTCACCGCACCGTTGAGCAAAAACTGGGATTCATACACAAAGTTATCAATGTGCACATTGCACATTTCCAAACTCTGAATAATACCCTTCATGCACTTCCTTGCGATTTCCCGCTGGTATTCTATGACCTCCCTGTCACCGCTCTCAATTCTCCTGATTGTCTCCTCAATTTCATGCCTGACTGCATCGTTGCTCTCAAACAACTCGTTCCCCTTTCTGTAGAACTCAACGAGCGCATGGTCTTCCTTACCTTCCTTCACCTCAATTCCCAGTTTCTCCCTGTTTCTGTACGCCCATGCAAGAATTGCAAGCTGCCTCCCCATGTCATCCACATAGTACTCGGTGCTCACATCATAGCCAAGTTTCCGCAGAATCCTCGCAAGCGTGTCTCCAATGATTGGGTTCCTTGCCCTGCCCACATGCAATGGTCCCGTGGGATTTGCACTCGTGTGCTCCACAATGATTTTTTTCTCCTTCTTCTGGCTCCCGTAATTCTCACCCATTCTGAAGATTGTGTCGAGGACAAAGAAGGCAAGTTTCTTCCTGTCCAGGTAGAAGTTGAGATAACCACCCTCTGCAACCACCTTCTCAAACAGTGCATTTTCCCTGAATTTATCTGCCAGAGTTGTTGCGATTTCTTCTGGCTTTTGCCTGAGCACTCTGGCGAATGCAAAGCACCGCACACACAGGTCGCCATGCCCCTCTGCTGGCTCCTCAATCCTGAACTCCACTGCAGGTCCGAGCACTTCCCTTATGCCCTTCCTTATTTCTTCCCGAAACACCTCGTACGGATTCATCAATACCCGAACTACCGTGAGGAAATAAAAGTTTGGACTTTGTCTCAGTGTTTCAGGGTGTTCTGCGTGTCTCACGCAGTGTGAGCAACCAAAAAATGCACACCTCAGATATCCACAAATTCTATATACAAACACCGCATGCATTATTGCATGAGGAAAAGAATTGAACTCGAGGGAAGCTGTACGGGTTGCAGGGTATGTGCATCCGTGTGTGCATTCCACAATGCAGGAAGCCAGAACTGGAAACATGGCAGAATACTGATTGTGAAGGAAGAGCCAGACACCGACTACCCCGTGATTTGCAGGCAGTGTGCTGAGCCAGCATGTCTCAAGGCATGCAAATTTGGTGCACTTGTGTACAACGCAGCAGGCGTGCTCACGGTGACTGATGCCTGCACGGGCTGTGGTGCCTGCGTGCGTGCCTGTCAGTACTCTGGCATTCACATCAGTGCATTAACAAAGAAGGCTGTGAAATGCGACCTGTGCAATGGCAAGCCAGTGTGCGTGGAGCACTGCCCGGTGCATGTGCTCGCAGTGAAGGAGGTGGAAGAATGAAGGGCTACAACAACAGCATCCTGCGTGTGAACCTGAGCGATGGTACGGTAAAGAATGAGAAACTGGACGATGATTTGATAAGGAAGTACATCGGAGGCACTGGCATCTGCGCAAAAATTCTATTCGATGAACTGAAGGCAGGCATTGACCCGCTTGGCGTGGAGAACAAGCTTATATGGGGCACGGGACCTCTAACTGGTACTCTCTGGATGTCCGCAGGCAGGGGCGTGGTGTGCTCAAAATCACCTGCAACTGGTATCTGGGCTGAATCGCACTATGGCGGTTTCTTTGCCCCTGAGTTGAAGTATGCGGGCTATGACTTCCTCATCGTTGAAGGAAAATCTGAAAAGCCAGTTTATCTGCAAATTCTGGATGAGCATGTGGACATTCTTGATGCAGGCGATTACTGGGGTAAAAACACGCATGAGGTTGAGGGAAAGTTGAAGAAGAAGGTGCCAATGGCTGAGGTGATGGTGATTGGGAGGGCTGGTGAAAAACTCGTGAAGTTCGCAGGCATCATTACAAACTTTGCAAGTGCTGCGGGACGCTGCGGTCTCGGTGCAGTGATGGGCTCAAAGAAGCTGAAGGCGGTTGTTGTTCGGGGAACAAAAAACTTTGAGGTGCACGACAGCGAACGCTACATTGCAGAAATAAAGAAGGCGGAGCAAAAACTGAGGGCGAGCCAGCAAAACGCAGATTTGCACAACATCGGCACAAACATTCTTGTTGCCTACAAATCCGCAATTGGCGAACTGGTGACAAGAAATCATTCCAGGGGTATCTTTGAGAACGCAGACAAACTCACGGGCGAGTATCTCCGCAAAGAGTACTTTGTAAAGCATCGGGCATGCTTCAACTGCAGGACTGGATGCAAGAAAGTGTACCGCACCGATGGTATAGTTGCCGGTGGGCCTGAGTACGAGGGCACAATGGCCTTCGGCACAAACTGCCTTAATTCTGACTTTCATTCAGTGCATGAGGCAAACCACCTCTGCAACGACTACGGCCTTGACTCAATCTCTGCTGGCTGTGTGATTGCATTTGCCATGGAATGCTATGAGCACGGATTGCTGAAGAGTGATTTTCCAATAAACTGGGGTGATGGGGCAGTTATCATCAAACTTGTGAAGATGATTGGAGAGCGGGAGGGAATTGGCGACCTGCTTGCTGAAGGCACACGGAGTGCGGGTGCGCAGTTAAATGCAGGTAAGTTTGCGATGGAGGTCAAGGGACTTGAGATTTCTGGTCAGGATGGGAGGGCGCATCGCTCCGTTGCCTTAACACATGCAATTTCAGTGCGGGGTGCAGACCATCTGCGTTCCCTCGTTACCGTTGACCAGCTCGGCTACAAGGAGGCAGCGGCAAAGAGATTCGGTGCCCATACACTGCCAGACATATGCGACCCCTACTCTGAAAAGTACAAGGCACTGGCGGTGAAGGTGTGTGAGGATGTGTTTGCGGTGCGCGACTCGCTCATAACCTGCTGGTACACATGCGGATGGCCACCCGTGTTCTGGCTTGAGGACTTTGCAGATATGCTCTATCCAGTTACAGGCATGCAGTATTCACCATCTGACCTCCAGGTCATTGGAGAACGCATTGCAAACCTGCGGCGGTTGTTCAACATACGGGAGGGACTTGATGCAGGGCACGACTACCTGCCTGAGCGATTCACTGCGGAACCGATGCCAGATGGACCGGCGAAGGGGCAGGTTGTAAATCTCGGCGTAATGCTCTCTGAGTACTACGCACTGAGGAACTGGGATGTGCACGGGCTTCCGAGCGAGGAATGTGCGAAAAAACTCGGGATTGAGCGGGAATGGAAGCAGGCAATGGCTGAGTACCATGATAAGGGTAACCGTTGAATTCTACGGAGCATTCAGGGAATTTGCAGATACGATGCAGGTGGAGATTGAGCGGGGAGCAACCGTTAAAGCGGTTTTGCTGAAAATCAGCAAGAGCATGCCAGAACTCTATCGGAAAATCGAGAGCACGGAAACCAGAATTATTGTGCTGAGAGGAAAGAATGCGGACCTTGATGCAGAAGTTACTGATGGCGATGTGCTCAAAATATTCTCCAGTGCACTGGGTGGTTAATTGCGTGTGGACATGCATGTGCATACCGTGTACTCCGCAGATTCAAGGATTGAACTTAAAGCACTGCTGAAATATGCGAAAAGGAATTGCATGGGCGCTGGAATTGCAGACCACAATGCAATCATGGGGGCGTTGAAAGCGGTGAAGGAGGCAAGGGAGATGGGTGTGCTTGTCATACCTGGAATTGAAGTGAGCACGAAGCAGGGACATGTGCTTGCATACAATGTGGATGTGCACATACCATCTGGTATGAGCGCTGAGGAAACCGTTGAGCGTATCAGGGCAGTTGGCGGTGTCGCTGTCATCCCGCATCCATTTCGCATGGTTTCAGGCATCGGAAGTGCGGTGCACTCCGTTCCATGCGATGCAATTGAGGTACAGAATTCAAGAAACAGTTACCGTGCGAACCGGAAAGCTCTGGCTGTTGCGATGGCGAGGAAGAAAGGGTTTTCCGCGGGCTCAGATGCCCATGGGATTGATGAACTTGGCACGAGTTATGTGGAGGTTGAGGCGGAAAGCATCGATGAGGTGCTCGATGCCATTGTGAAGGGCAGGGCAAGGGTCGTGGGGAGCAGCAGGAGAACCAGCGAGATGCTGACCCAGTACTGGACAATGCTGAAGGGGTATGCAAGGCGTGGTTTCAGGAAACTGTAAATCGGGGCTATCGCCCTACGGTACCTACCTGGGCTACCGCCCAAAGTTTCCCACCAAGGGATATACCTTCGGTATATCCCGAATGCACATCCCAGTTAGGTAAACTGATAGTTTCCTCCCTAACCCCCGTGGCTTCGCCAGGATGGGGCATAGCCCCCTTCCAACCCCCAGGGCTTCGCCCACGCACACCCCGAAAACACAATCCTGTTCAGAATTTTATTCACTCTTTTCCATAAAAGCTTTTCGGGGGATGGGCTTTGCCCCTCCCTAACCCCGTGGATGTTTTTCCCTGAAGGCTTTTCGGGAGGCGAAGCCTCCTGAAAAGGCTTCCCTGAAAAGGGTTTCCGTGAACGCTTTTCGGGGTGCTTCGCACCCTGAAAAGGGTTCTGCGAAACAAATATATCTGTGAAGATTATAATCCTCATAAGGTGTGTAGATATGACGGGATTGTTAAAGAAAAATCCACTTAAGGCACTCAGAGGTGAAAGTGCAGTTGCAGAACCAGGTACATACATAGACCTCGGGCAGATGGTATTCGAAGATGAAGCCAGTGCACTTCAGCCCGCAAAGGCAGTTGTGCGTCTTGCAGATATAATGCGATACGAGGATGTAAACGCAGTGCTCAGTGAGATTTACAAGGGCAATGTAATAATTCTGGATGTGACATCTGTAGCAAATGACCAGCTCACAATGAAGCGAATTACAGCGGAGCTTAAAAATGCAGTAAAAGAAACGGGTGGTGACATCGCAGGTATCGCCAAGAATCTCGTGATGGTCACTCCAGCAGGCATAAAAATCGACAGGCAAAAGATGAAAATCGGATTATAATCTCTATTCTTTTCTAAGAATAAGTGTGACAATATCTTCGTCTTCCAGCAGGTGCGTTAGTCCCACCCTCTGTCCCGGATGTCTTGCACTCTTTCCCCAGACACATGCAAATCTAAAACGGTTTCTGAAATCTCTGTGAATTGCATCGCACACATCTCCGATTGTTGCTCCCTTACGCAGTATCAGGGGTTCTTTTAAATCTGGCTCACCGCCCTGCGGTTTCATATATATTCTGACAAATTCCAGTTTTGAATAGATTTTTTCTTTCAACAGTTCAAGATTTATTTCCCTCTCAGAGGATACTGGTACGGTCTCAAAACCTTTTGATGTTATCTCCTGCACAATTCCATGCACATGTGCAGCATCTATCAGGTCAACCTTGTTCAGAATAACGATACATGGCACATACACCCGATTACCTGATATGGCATCAATCAATCGGTCTGGCGTTATGTCCTCCCTGATTATCACATCTGCATTTATTATACCCATTTCACGCACCACATCTTTAATTAATATCTCATCCATGTGTGTAAGCTGGACCATCGGATGCACCTCAATTCCCCCGCGTTCAGTTTTCGTAATCACCACATTAGGTGGTTTTGTATTTAGACGCACACCACCCTGATAGAGTTCAGAGATTAAGGCATCAATGTTGTAGTTGAATACATCGCAAACCAGGGCTACGAGGTCTGCACCTCGTGCCACTGAAAGCACTTCCCTTCCTCTTCCGCGTCCTCTAGCAGCACCTTCAACAATGCCAGGCATATCCAGAATCTGGATTTTTGCACCACGGTACTCCAGCATACCTGGCACGATACTTAGCGTGGTAAAATCATAGGCACCGACCTTACTCTGAGCATCGGTTATCTTGTTCAGGAGAGTGCTCTTGCCCACGCTCGGAAATCCCACGAGAGCCACGGTGGCATTTCCCGACTTGCGTACCGCATAGCTCTGTTTACCCCTGCCAGTGCCCGAAATCCTCCGTTTTTCAAGTTCATTCTGCAACCTTGCGAGCTTTGCCTTGAGGCGCCCGATGTGATGCTGGGTCTTCTTGTTGTACTTCGTATTTTTAATTTCCTCTTCGATTTGCTTTATTTCCTCCTCAATGGTCATCGGAACATGTAAAAAATAGGAATTTAATAAGGTTGCTGATTGATTAATCCAAAAAGATATATATGCACAAGCAATTCATGCACTGTCACTTACGACAATATAAATCTTACGGGTGGAAACATGGCCGAGGAGAAACCAGGCAGAAGTGAAGAAGACATTCTGTTAAATATAAAAGCCCAGCTCACAAAGAGGGCTTCTGGTACTGACCTGAAGGAGGGAAAGATATATATCGTCTATGAAAAGAAACCAAAACTGAGCTTTCAACTGTTCTTTGATTTACTTAAATCTGGCAAAACAGGGATTTGCGTATCAAGAATTAAGCCAGAGACACTTGCTGAGGAGTACGGAGCAAGTCCCACAATATACATCTGGCTCACCAGCATACCCGGAAAGTACCATATTCCTCCAACGAGTATTGGAATACTGACGAGATATGTAACTGAGCTAGTTCACAAAAACCCTGGCTGTGTGCTTGTCCTTGATGGATTTGAAACGCTCGTGATGAACAATAAATTCCTGCCAGTGATGCGGATGATTGAGATGCTCTACGATGAGGTCGTGCGTACCTCATCCATCGTTATCGTGCCCGTGATAAAGGAAAGTTTATCCGAGCAGGAACTCGCATACCTCACGAGGAATGCAGAGGTAATTGAGTGAAAAACTACCAGAGATAAATGCCAGATAACCGCAGTATAAACAAAACTCCGATTATTGCAACTACCAGCCCAAAAATTTTCTCAATCCATTTTCCTGCCTGCACATATTTACTTCCTATCTTCGTGCTTGCGGTGGAGCCAAACATGGTAAGCGGGATTACAGGCACGCCATGCCCGAGTCCGAACACGAACATGAGGAGCCCGCCAGTGAGTACAGAAACATTCTGTGCCATTACGAAGACAAGCACAGGGAAAAACAGTGAGATTGCACACGGTGCCCAGCCAACTGCGAAAAGAATCCCGAGGAAAAATGCTGCCACATAGACCGAGTGCTGTTGAATCCTTGGATACACCCTGTGCACCCAGCTTTCCTTCCCGCCTTTTCTGGCTTTGAACAATGTGAACTTCAACCTCCCTCTCAGTAAATCTGGAAAAATAGTTCTTATTCCGATGATGAGAAGGAGCACTCCTGCAATTAGAAAGAAGAGCGGTGAGGACTGAATAAAGTAGCCAATGTATGAGATGAGGCATCCAAACACAAAGAACACAAGTGCCATGCCAAGCGTAAACAGCACACCTACCCAGAAGCCAGTGAACAAATTCCTGGTTGTTGCACCAGTTTCCTTCTCCAGTGTTCCCTTTCCCCGCCCGCCCCGCGCACCCGTGTATGAAAGCATTGCAATCAGGAGCACAATCGAGCACGGCGACACGGAGGTGAGCACGCCCAGGACGAACATGCCTCCAAATGTCAGTCCCTGATATGCCTCGCCCTTAATTGTGCCCCACTCACCCTGCTTTATCTTCTCCACATCATCAGCAAGTGATGCAGCACTTCTTACACCATCAACTACACCGTATCCCATGCAGTAGATGTGATACACACCAACAATGTTCAGCGTTCCATCGATGAGCACAATTGCTGGATTTGAAAATGCATTTTTGTATGTGTAAAGTTTTTGGTATTTACCTGCAATCTGAAAGGGCTCAAAATCCTCAATCCAGTGCCATGAAATGTTTAATGCATAGTATTTCCTTGCAATCTCATATCCACTTTCGGAAAAACTGTTCTTTCTCAGATTAAGTGTGACAATTGTGAGGTTTGTAATGTTCCTGGCTGCGAGTTTATCGAGTTCTGAGAGCTGCTCCCGCATATATTTTTCACATTCCAGACAAACTGGCGTTTCCAGCTGAGTTATGTGCAAAAGCGTGACATTTCCCTTCTCGTTGCAAAGCGAGTATGTGGTGTTTTCATGTATGTCCAGTGCCTCAAAACATGGTGCCTTTTCCACAATGCCATTCTCACTGCTTGAGAATATGCCATAAATCGCCACTGCAACAATGAGAAATACAATGAGAAGTGCCAGAAATAATTTTGCTCGCTTCATGTGCATTTCCTGTAGTGTGCAATTGCATCCGCTATCCAGCCATCCAGGATTTGCTCATCCACAATTCCTTCCCATGCATGCCATCCAATTGCGGTGTGATTTTTCGAATCCTTTACATAGGTGACCACAATCAGGAGCGGAATGTAGTGCATCTCGTCGTTGGGGTCGTACACATTGAAGGTTTCTGTAGCATCTGGCTCGCTCACACCTGAAAGTAAATCCATGTAGGTAATGCTGGATGCGTATTTCGAGTAAATCCTGTTACAGATTTCGGTCTGGACTACGCAGGGCTGGCAGTTCTCGCTGTGCGTGAGTATCATCACAGGTTTTGATTGTAATGCTGTCCTCACCTTATACGGATGTATCACTTCCTGCCCGCTCTTTGGATGTGCGGGTGGATATGTTATCCAGAAATCACTGTCTCCAGTACCCACGAGGTGATAAACCTTCTCTGTATCTCCCTGATTCACAGTATTGCTGTCAGGCGTTGTTTTTGTTGATGAGAGGTAGTATATCCCAGTTGCAACGAGGAGCAGTGAGAGTGCTATGGCTACTGCAATCACCTTTTTGCCACTTGAATAAATTTTACCACAGTGCGGGCATCTCAGTGCCTTCGGCGGTACAAGTTCACCGCAGTAGTAGCATTCAAGATAGCCCTTTCTCCGCAATCTCTCCTGCTTCTGTGCCTTTATCTTTTCCTTCTTCCTTCCCATGTCCAGCACACCCGCTTATTTGAGCAGTTCCTTTATCTCCTCAACGCCCAGCACCCTGCCTTCTGCCACTACATCACCGTCTATTGCAAGTGCGGGCGTCATCATCACGCCGTATTCAACAATCTTTGCAATGTCCTTTACCTCCACCACCTCCGCCTTCAGTTTCATCTCAGCAACTGCCTTCTGCACATTCTCCTTCAATCTTCTGCACTTCACACATCCTGCACCGAGCACCTCTATCTTCATTCCTTCACCACCTTTACATTGCCGTCCTCATTATAATACCTTTTTCTGATCCAGAGAGCGACATTTACCAGTGAAATAAGCACGGGAACTTCCATCAGGGGACCAATCACCGCAGCAAATGCCTGCAGTGAGCCGATACCCCAGACACCAATGGAAACTGCAATTGCGAGTTCAAAATTATTACTTGCTGCAGTGAATGATTGTGTGGTGGCAATTGAGTACCTGAATCTGAGTTTGTATGAGATGTAATATGAAACGAAGAACATTGCCAGGAAATAGAGCACCAGGGGCACTGCCACTCTTGCCACATCCTGCGGACGCTCCACAATGTACAATCCCTTGAATGCAAACATTACCACAATTGTGAAGAGCAAGCCAATGAGGGCGAGCGGGCTGATGCGGGGTACAAATTTGTTCTCATACCATTCCCGGCCATACCTCCTGATGAGGGCAAATCTTGAAACGATGCCTGCAATGAACGGAATGCCCAGAAAGATGAACACGCTCCTTGCAATATCCAGCATTGAAACATTCACATATGCACTCTCACCCCCAATCCAGCCAGAGAGCAGTGTGATGTAGAGGTAAGCAAGGAATGAATACATGAAAATCTGGAATATTGAATTGAGTGCAACAAGCACTGCACAGTACTCCGTATCTCCCTTTGCAAGCTGATTCCACACGAGTACCATGGCGATACATCGGGCAAGCCCAACCATGATTATCCCCATTCTGAATTCTGGCAGGTCTGGCAGAAAGACCCATGCAAGGGCAAACATGAGGGCAGGACCTATAAGCCAGTTGAGAGCCAGTGATGTTGCAAACACCTTCTTTGATTCCCTGGCTCGCACGAGATTTCCGAGTTCTTCATATTTTACCTTCGCAAGCGGAGGATACATCATCACGAGCAATCCAATTGCAATCGGGATAGACACCGTGTCAATTCTGTAGGAATCCAGTACATCCGCAACACCTGGAAATGCATAGCCAATTCCCACACCGATGCCCATCGCAATAAATATCCAGAGCGTGAGGAACTTATCAAGCACCGAAAGCCCAGCACCTTTTTCTTCACCATTTACCTTCCTTACTCCCATGCAATCACCCCGCAATTGCTCCAAAAATATATCCTGCAAGTGCAGAGCTAAACACAACCAGCAAGATGTATGCAAGTGTTTTCTTCGTGCCCATAATTCTCTGGAGCACAATCATGCTCGGTAAGCTGATGGAGGGCCCAGCGAGCAGCAGTGCAAGTGCAGGACCCTTTGCCAGCACGCCTGTGGTGTAGCCCAGTGTCGTGCCCACGATGGGCACTTCGAGGAGCGTGGGCATGTAAAGCAGGGCACCCACTACGGAACCAAGGAAGCAGGAGGCAATGCTGTTGCTCCCGAGGTACGGGCGGAATGTCTCGGGCGGGAGAAAGTATGCAATGATGCCGACGAAGAATGTGCCCAGGAGCAATATCGGGAATATTTTCTTTGCCAGGTCCCATGTTTCTATGCCCCACTCCCGCAGTTCTGTTTTTGAAAAGTACCGGGTGAGGAAAACGAGGGCAATGAGCAGCACTGCAATAAGTGCAACCCTGTATAAAATCTCAATCTGGGCACCACCAATCACAAGTATGGCAATGAGCACAACAAAAAGCCAGATTTCTTTTCCTCCGTTTTTTCTCTCCTCTACCCTTGCTCTCCTCGCCTTCATTGCACCCTCTACACGGTCTCTGAAAAGCATGGACATGAGAAAACCGATAACAAGTGCCATTGCGATTGCACCCACTGCCCTTGCAATGCCAATATCATAGCCGAGAATCTGGGCAGTATATATTATTGCCAGTATGTTTATTGCCGGACCTGAAAACAGAAATGTGATTGCAGGGCCAATACCACTGCCCTTCTTGTAGATGCCTGCGAATATCGGGAGAATTGTGCAACTGCACACAGCGAGCACCGTGCCAGAAATAGATGCAACACTAAACGAGATGTGTTTTTTCACATCCGCACCGAAGTACCTGAGGATTGCCTCCTTTTTCACAAATGCAGCAATTGCACCCGCAATGAAGAACGCAGGGATAAGGCAGGTGAGCACATGGGCTGAGAGGTACGCAATGACATTCGTAAGTCCAGACATCAGTGCATCATAAATTATATTAACCATGGCGGTATACCTCGCTATGTTGAAAGTTCCAATACACAAATGATATATATAACTTAGGATTTCAACAAAAATTGAAATGGCGAAAGCATGTGTGCACCGAGAAAAATTACCGAGCAACTAGAGAAAAACGGCGGCATTGAACGGATCAATGCATCGATGCCTGGCGAGCGTGTGCTCAGGGCTGATGCACGGATTTTTTATGCACTTTCAGATGTGCACCGGCTAAAGATAATACTTGCACTTTCAATCCAGCCACTGTGTGTATGCCATCTCAAGCAGATTCTGTGTATCTCAGACCCGAAACTCTCATACCATCTCACAATCCTGAAACGAAACGGGCTGGTGAAATGCAGGGAATCGGGGAACTGGCTGATATACTCACTCACAAATAAGGGAAAGGATGCGGTTGCAGTAATCACGAGAATGTCTGATAGGTAAGAGGGATAACCGGGTCCGCATTGGCTGGTTGCAGTAGAGTGCCGCCCCCACCTGAGCACCGAGTGCAGTCCCTGCTGCCAGAATCAGACCTGCAATGAGTACCACATAGCCCTGGTATAGTTTAATACTGCCACCTA
>Ga0078972_1002788_pt1 | contig 55786 bp, 51 predicted proteins | sample YelNatPaOPGAMG01_FD_67568 | JGI IMG/M metagenome (GOLD analysis project Ga0078972, IMG submission 67568) | Hot spring thermophilic microbial communities from Obsidian Pool, Yellowstone National Park, USA - OP-RAMG-01 (SPADES assembly) (version 2) | ecosystem: Environmental > Aquatic > Thermal... | reverse complement strand
CTCCTGGCCAACGCGCCACCCGTTGGTACTTCCTTGTGGCGGGGGGGGGCTTCCCTTTCCCCACCCCTGTTTGCGGGCCTTACACGCCCTCCCCCCCCCCGCCCCCCCACCCCCCCCGGCCCCCCCCGCCTCGGTGCTGCTCCAACCCGCCCCGCCATCACCGAACAACCAGCCCCCCGCACCCCCGGTCGGATCCGCCGCCGTGCCCGGCGCACCATTGCCGATCACATACGAACCCGCCACCTCATTGACCAGCCCGTCGACCCGCTCACCAACCGGGCTAGCAATCCAACCCTCCACACCGCTGTGCAGCGGGGCATACACATCCTGGTCAAACCAGCCCACCAACCCCGACACCGAACCCCCCGACACCACCGGCGCGCCCTCACCACCGTCACCGGCCGGGCTCACCGTCACAGCCACACTGTGCGCGCTACCCGTCGACACCACCACCAACTCCGGGGCATCCGGAGCCGACACCACCTGCCCACCACTCACACCGACCTCATACCCATGCGGATACTGCACTTTCGGCACCGCGATCATGGTCTGCGAACCCACCGGGAAACTGCCCACACCATCAGGCTTCGCCGTGGAATAACTGAACTGCAAAACCCCATGATCAAACGAAAACGACTCCGGAGTACCCGACACCGTCTGCGGATACGGCTGGGCCAACGTATCCAGGGTGGCGGTGTTGACGTTGGCGCCCACCGGCGGCTGGCTGGGGTTGTACACCAACGATTCCAAACTCGACGGAGACGACGTGGTCGTGATGTCGCCTTGACCGGTGAACGTCCACTCCGACCAACCAATCAGATTCCGATCGGCAGCATGCACACCCTCGGCGTTGATGGTTTGATTGTCGCCGGCGCCGAACTCTTCTAGCAGCGCCGGGATGTTGTGCGCATCGGCGTACGCCACGGCCCTGTTCGCGACGGCGTCGGTGAGCGCCCCGCAACCGGGTGTAATGCCGAAAATGCCCAGGACACAGTAGTCCTCGAACCCGAAGACCACGTGTGGGTAGTCCACCGTTCCCTGGGTGATCGGAGTCAATCCTAATTCGTAGAGCAGGTTCGGTTCGGTATACACCGGGGTGGTCGGGTCGACGGCCCGCATCGCCGCCGTCACCTGGTCGAAGAAGGGGGTCAGCTCCTGCTCGCCGAAAGCCGGGCTGCCCAGCGGGATCAGCGGCCACGACAAGCCCGCCCACGGTTCGTCCATGATCTCGTAGCCGACTATGTCGGGGTTGCCGTTGAAGTAGTTGGCGACGTATTCCCACATTTGGGCGTACTCGTTCTCCAGCCCCACCCCGTTGGGTGCTTCGGCGTTGGCGAAGAACGCAGACCAGGCGTTGAGGTTGGCGGGGTCGAGCAAGTTGTTATACGGGAAACCGAAATTGATGTTGGGCAGCCCGCCGGTCTCCGTCGCCCACTCCGGCGCACCCTCGCCCATGAACGTGGCGCTGTAGGAGTCCTCGTCAGCGCCACCGAGCAGCACGTAGATGTGGTGGTCGGCGAGCATCTGCACGGTCTGCGCGACCGAGGCCAGGTAGGCCTCGTTGAAGACACCGGGCTCGGGCTCGATAGCGGCCCAATAGATGGCCAGCCGCACAAAGTTAAAGCCGTTGTCCTCCAAGAACTGTGCGTCTTGGGCGCCGAACCCGTCGGCGGATGGCTCAAACGGCGGCACCTTGACCGCCTGGTTGGTCCCGTGCAGCAGGACGACCTGGCCGTCGCTGTTGGTCAGCCAGGTACCGGTGGTGCTGATGGTCAGCACTCCGGTGTCCGCGGTGCCCGTTTGGGCGCCCGACGTGGCACCGGTCACGGTGCCCGGGTCGCCGAGCGCGCCGTGGCTGCCCAGCACCCCGACCATGCCGCCGTTGCCGCCGGCCCCACCCAGAGCGGGCAACACATCGGGGTTGCTGCCGTCGCCACCGGCACCACCATTGCCGCCGTTGACGAAGAGCCCCGTGCCGTTACCCCCATCACCGCCCGCACCGCCGGCACCACCGGAGCCACCCGCACCACCGGCACCGCCGTGACCTCCCACCCCGAACATCCCGATGGCGTCCCCGCCTGCACCGCCGACACCACCGGAGCCACCGGCGGCACCCAACCCTCCGGCCCCTCCGGCCCCACCATCGCCGATCAGAATCCCGCCGGCCCCGCCGCCACCCCCGTCACCGCCGGCAACACCGAAGGCTGTCGCGTCGGCCCCGGCCCCACCGGCTCCACCATTGCCGAACAACCCCGCAGCCCCGCCGGCTCCGCCCTGACCGGCCGCATCGGTAGCCCCGACCCCGCCGTCACCGAAGAACAACCCGCCGGCGCCACCATCGGCCTGGGCCAAGGTCCCATCCGAGATACCGTTGGCGCCGTTGCCGATTAACATGCCGGTCCCACCCACGTCATGCCAGAACCCATTGACCGCGATGTCGACCTGGGTGCCCAACGGGCTACTGATCCAATCTTGCTCGAGACTATGCAGCACGGCGGGAATCGTGACCGCAGCAGAACTCGACACTTCCTGCAACGCCGAGCCCGCTGCACCTGCAGTCGCCCAGTAGCTTTCGAGCAGATCGACCACGGTGTTGACCACGGCGGTGTCCAGGCCCGAGCTGCTTAGATCCAACCCCGTCGAACTGGCGGCCGGATCCAATCCCGCCATCGCCGCCTGCAGGGGTTCGATGATCGGATCGATGAGCAGATCGACCACATCGGCGTGGGCCGTTGGCGTGACAGCCAACGCCGGCACCCCCCAAGCCAGCAACATCCCCGCCGCTGCGGCGAACCGACCAGCACACCTGCGCGCCCATACCGCACTCACCGGCCCTGATGCTCCTTTGGATAGGCGCTACACGTGTGACGTCGTCGGAGGCCCGATCAGTCTCACTAACTTGATCAGAACCTGTCAAGAGCTCGGAGGGCAGGACAACTGGACCGTCGCTCGGCCGCACGTGCAGAGTCTGTCAAGCTAGGACGGTGCGGATCGATCGGCTCGGCGATCTCGGCAGTGCACCGCAGGTATTGCGTACCGTCGGCGACGCCACCGTTCGGCTGGGCTTGCCGCCGCCGGCCGCGCTGACCGGGAATTGGTTCGGTGCGCTGGCGGTGATCGCGCCAAGCGTTTCGATACGACCGGTCGACCCCGCGCAGGCGTTCGGCATCCGGACTGGTTCGGCCGCCGCAGCGGTGGGCGGTGGTTGGATCGGCTATCTGTCCTATCCCGATCCCGGCGCCGACGGGCGACCGGCCCGGATTCCCGCGGCCGCCGGCGGCTGGACGGATAGCGTGCTGCGCTGTGATAGCGGCGGGCAGTGGTGGTACGAAAGCCTCTCGGGGGCGCCGATGCCGGCCTGGCTGAGCGCTGCGCTCGCCGCGCCGGTCCCGAGCCGAACCTGCCGGATCCAGTGGGGCGCCGCCGACCGGACGGCACACCGCGACGGGGTGTTGGCCTGCTTGGCCGCTATCCGCGACGGCGAGGTGTACCAAGCCTGCGTTTGCACCCAATTCGGCGGCGCGGTCGACGGGGCCCCGCTGGATTTCTTTGCCGACGGCGTCGCGCGCACCGCACCGGCCCGGGCAGCCTACATTGCCGGAGATTGGGGCGCGGTGGCGTCGCTGTCGCCGGAACTTTTCCTGTGCCGACGCGGTGAGGCGGTAATCTCCAGCCCGATCAAGGGCACGGTGCCCCTGGACTCCTGCCCGTCGACGCTGCGCGGGTCGGTCAAAGATGTGGCCGAGAACATCATGATCGTCGACCTGGTCCGCAATGATCTGGGCCGGGTTGCGGTCACCGGGACGGTGCGAGTACCCGAGTTGCTGGTGGTGCGGCCCGCTCCAGGGGTGTGGCACCTGGTGTCGACGGTATCGGCACAGGTACCCGTCGAGTTGCCGATGTCGTCGCTACTGGAAGCAACCTTTCCACCCGCCTCGGTCACCGGGACTCCGAAACTGCGTGCACGGCAGTTTATTTCACAATGGGAGCCGAGACGGCGTGGAATCTATTGTGGCACAGTAGGTTTTGCCTCGCCAACGGCCGGATGTGAGCTCAACGTGGCTATCCGCACCGTCGAATTCGACGCTGCGGGTCATGCTGTGCTGGGAGCCGGCGGCGGGATCACCGCCGATTCCGACGTGGAGGCTGAATGGGACGAGTGCCTGCACAAGGCAGCGCCAATTTTCGGACAGACCCTCGCCAAGAGGGCTAGCGACCTGACCGTAAGACCGCATCGTAGAGTTCTCGTCCCGACCGCAGCTCCGGGTGCCCCGCAGCCACCTGCTTGCACGCGTCCTTGACCCGAATACCCTGCTGCGCAAGCTCTTCCACCTCGGCTACCAATGCCGGAAGGTCTGCTCGCGGGATAGCACCGGCCAGCACCACCGTAATCTCGCCGAGCACACCGCCGGTCGCCCAGGCCGCCAGTTCGTCCAGCGATCCGCGCACCACTTCCTCGTGCACCTTGGTCAGCTCGCGGCACACCACGGCCCGGCGGGTCGCGCCCAGTAGTTCGACCGCATCGCGCAGGCACGCCGGCAGGCGGCGCGGCGATTCGAAAAACACGCAGGTGCGCCGCTCCTGCGACAGCGACGCCAACCAGGTCCGGCGCGCCGACTGCTTGCGCGGAGCGAACCCCTCGAAACAAAACCTATCCGACGGCAACCCGGACACCGCCAGCGCGGTGGTCACCGCCGACGGGCCGGGCAGGCACATCACCGGCAGGCCCGCGTCGACGCACGCCACAACCAACCGATAGCCCGGGTCGCTGATCGCCGGCATTCCGGCATCGCTGACCACCAGCACCGTCGCACCAGCGCGGATCTCACCCACCAGCAGCGGCACCCGGGCGTTCTCGTTCTGGTCGAACAGGCTGACCACCTTGCCGCTGATCGCGACGTCGAGCGTTCTGGCCAGCGTGGCGACCCGGCGGGTGTCCTCGGCGGCCACCACGTCAGCGCAACCCAGAGCCGTGACCAGCCGCGGTGACGCATCCGAGGGCTGACCCAACGGTGTGGCAGCCAGCAACAGTCGACCAGCGCTCATGGTGCACAGCCTACGATCGTTGTGATGACCGCCCCCGCCGACGAACTGCTGATAGCGCAGCGGACGACACCCGTCATCAGCCCGGGGTCGATGCTGCCCGTCGCAGATTTCGGTCCGGTCGACCGGTTACGCGGCTGGGCGGTGACCGCGGTGGTAACCGCGCTTGCCGCACTGACCCGGTTTGTGAACCTGGGCTCGCCGACGGATGCCGGCACGCCGATCTTCGACGAGAAGCATTACGCACCGCAGGCGTGGCAGATGCTGCACAACCACGGCGTGGAGGACAATCCCGGGTTCGGCCTGGTCGTTCATCCCCCGGTAGGCAAGCAGCTGATTGCGATCGGCGAAGCGCTGTTCGGCTACACGGGCGTGGGCTGGCGGTTCACCGGCGCGCTGCTCGGTGCGGTCATGGTCGCATTGGTGGTGCGCATCGTGCGGCGGATCAGCCGCTCGACGCTGGTCGGCGGTATCGCCGGGCTGCTGCTGATTGCCGACGGCGTCAGCTTCGTCGCCGCACGCACCGCACTTCTCGACGGGTTCCTGGCGTTCTTCGTGGTCGCGGCGTTCGGCGCGCTGATCGTCGACCGCGACCAGGTCCGGGAACGCATGCATACCGCAGCAACCCAGGGTCGCATCACCCAGACGACCTGGGGTCCGCGACTGGGGGTGCGCTGGTGGCGGTTCGGCGCTGGAGTGCTGCTCGGATTGGCTTGTGCGACAAAGTGGTCGGGACTGTACTTCGTGATGTTCTTCGGGTTGATGTCGCTGGCGTTCGATATCGCCGCACGCCGCGCTTACCGGGTGCGCAGGCCGTGGCTCGGCACGCTGCGCCGCGACCTGGGCCCGGGCGCCTATGCGCTGCTGCTGATTCCGTTCGCGGTGTATCTGGCCTCTTATGCGCCCTGGTGCGCCTCCGAAACCGCGATCGACCGCCACGAGGTCGGCCAGTCAATCGGCCCAGCGGCATCCTTCCCGATGCCCGACGCGATCCGTTCGCTGTGGCATTACACGGTCAAGGCCTACCAATTCCATTCCGGCCTCACCAATTCCGCGGGCAACCACCATCCCTGGGAATCCAAGCCGTGGGCCTGGCCGATGTCGCTGCGACCGGTGCTCTATGCGATAGACCAGCAAAATGTAGCGGGCTGTGGAGGGCAGTCGTGCGTCAAAGCGGTGATGCTGGTCGGCACCCCGGCGATGTGGTGGCTTTCGGTACCGGTGCTCGGCTACGCGGCGTGGCGGATGTTCGTTCGCCGGGACTGGCGGTATGCCGCGGTGCTGGTGGGCTACTGCGCCGGCTGGCTGCCGTGGTTCGCCGACATCGACCGGCAGATGTATTTCTTCTACGCGGCCACGATGGCGCCGTTTCTGGTGATGGCGATCGCGTTGATCCTCGGCGACATCCTCTACGGGCAAGGTCAGAGCGCCGAGCGCCGCACGCTTGGCCTGATCGTCGTGTCCTGTTATGTGGCACTGGTGCTGACGAATTTCGCCTGGCTGTTTCCGATCCTGACCGGTCAGCCGATTTCCCAGGCCACCTGGAACATGGAGATCTGGCTGCCCAGCTGGCGATGAGTTCACCGCGGGCCGAACGGAACCTGCGGCGCATATCGAACTCATGTGCGATAAACTCGGGATCGTGGCGATGCCGATACAGCAGTTGCTGTTCGACTGCGACGAGCGCAGAGAGCTCGGCGACGGCGCCTGGGTCGACATCCGCTCGGGCTGGCTGATCGGAGCCGACACCCTGTTGGACACATTGACGACGACGGTGCCGTGGCGGGCCGAGCGCCGACGCATGTACGACCGGGTGCTCGACGTACCCCGGTTGGTGTGCTTCTACGATCTCACCGTCGACGAGCCCCCGCATCCGGCGCTGGGACGGCTGTGGCAGCGGCTCAACGACAGCTACGCCGACGAGTTAGGCGAGCCGTTCACCACTGTCGGGCTGTGCCTGTACCGCGACGGATCCGACAGCGTCGCCTGGCATGGCGACACCATTGGTCGCAGCAACACCGAGGACACCATGGTGGCGATAGTCAGCCTGGGCGCCACCCGCACCTTCGCGTTGCGGCCCCGCGGCGGCGGAGCGTCGTTGCGCCTGCCCCTGGCGCACGGCGACCTGGTGGTGATGGGCGGATCGTGCCAGCGCACCTGGGAGCATTCGGTCCCCAAGATGTCGGCGTGCACCGGCCCGCGGATCAGCATTCAGTTCCGCCCCCGCGACGTGCGCTGACTCAACCCCGGACCGCGGCAACCGCCTTGACCAGCAGATCCCGGGCCCGGTTGGTATCGACCGGCACAGCCGGCCGATCCGGCGCCACGATCGGATTAGCGGTGACGATGACCTGACAGTCGCCGAAATGCGCGGAGTAGTTGTACACCTCGCCGGTGCGCGGTTTCCCGCGGACGGCCGTTTGGAAGACGCGATGCACGCCCAGAGTGCGCACGCCGTCGATCTTCGGCGCTTCGACAACCTCGACGACACCACGCACGCCGCGCCCCGCGAAGCCCACCTGCTTGCAGTTTCTGCCCGGGTTGTTGAACGGCATCGGCTGGGAGGTCTGCATAGCAATCACGATGAAGCGGTTGCCATTGCCCTCGGCGGTCACCGCGGCCATGTTGCCCTTCAACCCGACCGGCATATCCTCACCGGCCACGAACTTCGCGCAGTCGGCGGGCTCGAATTTCAGCCCCGGGGGCAGCTTGTGGGTTGACAGCAGCTTGGGGTCGATGCCCGTTTTAGGGATGTCCTTGACCTTGAAGCCCGGACCGAAGCTCGAGTTGACTTCCGAGACTTTGGTGATATCGGCGGATTCTCGCGCTTTGTCGCCGGATCCGCAGGCCGCGAGCCAGCACACGCATCCGATTGCGAGCAACGCCCTGTTCATCGTGGCCAATGTACCGAACGCCTGCGGTCACTGACGCAACTCGGCCACTGTTGTCACCAGCAACTCGGCCACCGATCGCGGCGTCAGCCGCGGTTGCGGCGAGCCTGGGTCGGTGACCCCGGTGGTGAACGCGTAGTAGCCGCCCAGGTAGGCGGCGAAGGTATCTGCCCGGGAAGCGGTTTGGTTACCGCCTTCGACTGCGGTGGTGGTGTCGGCGGCCATGCCGAGGGTGTCGACGCCGTCGATGCGCGGCGCCTCGATCAGCTGGACGCGGGCGGTGGCCCGTCCGTTGGTCATCGTCCAGTGCGGGCATTGGGCGATCAGGGCCGGATCGGGTGCAACCGGGCCGTTCGGTGCGGCAGTCACCAGCGCGTAGACGATGCCGCCGGCACCCGATCCCGAGACGCCCTGGGCCGATTCGCCGTGCCCGTGCAGCGGGTCGGCCAACACCGCGCAGCGCGGCGGGTCCGCCGTCCAGACTGCGCCGAGGCCCCAGGTCGCAGGGGGACCGGCTACCCTGGAAACGGCAGCCACTTCGTAGCCGGGGGGCAGATCGCGGCGGACTCGTTTGATGTGGGCGGGGTTTACCTGGCGGGTCGGAGTGGCCGACGGCACCGGCCCAGGCTCACGCGAGTGCGCGCATCCCGCAGTCAGCAGCACAACAAGTGCCACCGTCGGAAGCCGCGTACTTATGGACACCCGCACTAGCCCACAGCCCGGATCACTTTACGCGCAACGTGTCTGATCTCGTTGGTCAGATCTCGACCCAACGGCAGAGCAGCTGGGCCGGGCACGTCGATCACGGTGGTGACGACGCCGACGTCGTCGCGTTTCCAGAATGCACCGTAGTGGTCCATGATGGTCCGCATCGGCAAGTTGTCGGCAAGCACGCGGCCGGAAAACTTTTCGATGCCAGCCACCCACGCCGCCACCGAGAGCGCGGCGAACAAGAACGTGCCGATGCCACGGCCCTGGTAGTCGTCACCGACGGTGAATGCGATCTCGGCGACGACCGCCTGGTGCTTTTCGCGCACGAAGCGTGCGTCGGCGACAGGATCGCCGTCGTTGTCGGTCATCACCCAGACGAAGTGATCGACATAGTCGACTTCGAACAGGTAATCCAGCAAGGATGGACTCGGCACCCGAGGCGACATGAACCGCTTGTAGAGCGTCTCGCGGGAAAACTGGATGTGACCTTGTGCGGTCCGCTCGCTGTCGCCGGGCAGCGCGGGGCGCAGCAGCAGTTCGGTACCGTCACGGACTCGGACCGGGATCGGTGTGACGAATGCGGCCAGCCGCTGGCGCACCGTGCGAAGCAGCCGGCTCATGATGCCCGGGATGTTCAGCAGCTGTGCGAATGCGTCGGTGTCGCCCACCCACCCGGTTAGTAGGTCGGTTGTGGTGACGGTCGCGGTGCGCGGGACGTTTCGCAGCAGCGCGATCTCGCCGACGATGGTGCCGGCGCGTACGTGCTCGACGATGAGCACGCCGTCGTCGCCGAGGTGTTTGACCTCGGCGCTCCCCGATGAGATGAGCAGGAAGGAAACCGCTTGTTCGCCCTGCGCCATCAGCACCTGGCCGGCTGCGGCCTGCAGAGGTTGCAGGCGCTCCGCCAGCGGCATCAAGTCCTCGACGGAGCATCCTTCGAAGATGCTGAGCGCGGCCAGCTCGTCGGCACGCAGGGCGGCCAGCTCGTTCAGGGTGATCTCCCGAGTCGCGGTGACCCCATCAGCTTCCGCCGCCGTTTCTGAAGTCGTTCCGGTCTGATGCTGCTCAGGTTATGGCACCGCGGGGCCGTTTGGCCGACCTAAGGGACAACTCCGGGTGCGGCCATCGCGCTGGCCGTCAATATCTGCGGTCCGTCGTCGCAGATGTGGACCACGTCGCGGCGCAACACCGCGCCCACACCGTGCCGCCACACATAGCCGGTGACCGCCAGCACCATGCCCGGCTCCAAGCGCTCCCGTTCGGCCGTGGCCGGCAGCAACCGCGACACCACGGGCGGATCGAAGCCCAGCCCCAGACCGTGCGCCACCGGCATCGGCGGAAGCGGCTCACCGGCCGCGCCGTAGGCCGCAAGCAGATCGGCGGCCCGCGCGCCGGGCCGGCAGGCCCCGAGCAGGCTGTCCCACAGGTCGTTCGAGCGCCGATACAGGCTGCGGATCAGCCGGTCGTCGGTGTGACCCACCGGCCAGGTGCGGCCCACTTCGCCGACGTACCCGCCGGCCAGTGCCCCGGCCGCGAACACGACCAGGTCCCCGGAGTGCACCCGTCCGTCGTCACGCGCGCGCCGCCAGGGATGTTCCCGTGAGGTCACCCAGGCGGCGTCCTGGGTGGCCGGCGTGCTCACCCCACCCGCGGCCATCGCTTGCAGCACGGCGCCGGCTAACGTCTTCTCCGAGACACCAAGCGCTAATTCTTCGACAGCAGCCGCGATTCCGGCTTCGGCCACACGCAACGCGCCGCCCATCGCGGTAATCTCCTCGGGCGTTTTGACGCGCCGTGCCGTGCACATCGCCGATTCGCCGTCGACGAGTTCGGCACGCGGAAAAGCCATCGGTAGCAGCTTGGCGAAAGTCGGCGAAATCGCGTCGGTTCCGACCCGACGCGCACTTGCCGCCCCGTCGATGTTCTTCAGCACCGCGATCAGAGTCATCGGGTTCCACGCCAGACCGTAGAGGTGCTCACGGCCGATCTCCTCGGGTATGCCCTCGTCGAAGGTGCTGTTCAGGTGGATCTCCCCGGTGGCGCGCACCACCACGCAGATCGGACCGAAGGGCCGGGTGCCGGCGATCCACAGTTGCGGAGCCCCGGTGACGTAGCGGACATTGGCCGCTCGCCCGAGCACCAGGATGTCGAGATCATGGGCTTCCATCTGGGCCAGTGCCCGTTGCCGGCGACCCTGGCGTAATGCCCGACTGTCGGGTGAAACCTCAGTTCCCATAGGGGGTATAGGGATAGTCGGTAAGCGAAATCCAGCCGTCTTCGACGGTAACTATGGTCTCCTCACTGCGATAACCACCGGTGCCGTCCGCCCAGACCACCGGCTCCAGCACCAGCACCATGCCCAACGGAAAGACGAAGTTGTCGTCGAACTCCTCCCCCAGATCGGTTCCGATCACCGGCGCTTCGGCCGGGTAGACGCCGATGCCGTGTCCCAGATACAGATGTGGCAGCCACGGCTTGCAGCCGCCGTTGGCGGCGATTGCCGCCCGAGCCAGATCCCCCGACGTGGCGCCGGCTTTGGTGACCTTGAGCACCGCGTCCAGGATGGTGCGCCACTGCTGGAATTGCTCCCGCTGGCGCGGTGCGGGCTCCGCGCCGACCAGCCAGGTCCGGCCGAAGTCCGAGCAGTAACCGCCGTAGGAGAGGCTGACGTCGGTCCACAGCACGTCTCCGGTGGCCAACGCGCGCTCGGTGGTCAGCAGTGGAAGCGCCAGGTCGCCGTGCGTTGTCCAGACTCCTTCGGCGCGCGAGTGGGGCATCACCTGCCAGATGGCGTCCAGCATGTTGGCGGTCGCACCCAATTCGAAAGCCTTGCGCACCAACGTGGCCGACAGGTGGGTCTGACGGACGCCGGGGCCCAACTGCTGCTGGACGTCCATCATGGCCTGCTCGGTAATGCGACTGGCCTTGCGAATACAGCAGATCTGGTCCGGCGTCTTCACCAGATTCGCGGCTCCGACCACCTCCGCTGCCTCTGCCGGCGGCCCGCCGGGAAACAGCCGATCGGCGACCCGGCGCATCGCCCCGGTCATCTCGTCGACCGCGACGTTGGCGCCCGGCGGTATCAGCTCGGCCACGACCTGGGCGAAATGCTCGACGCCCTCGTCCAGCTCGAGGTATAGCGGACCGTGCAGGTGGTCGGCCGGCACCTGGAACTCCGACGCGGCACCTTGCCGGAACGGCATGAACAGATGCGGGTGCTCGTCGGTGGCCAGCACGATCGCCACCGGGCGCTCCACGTGGGACAGGCCGGCGTCGAGCACCGGCCAACTGGCACCGGTGGCGGAGACCACGTTGTCATTCATCAGCAGGATCAGCGCGTCGACGTCGTTCTCGGCCATCGCCGACCGAAGCCGCACGCCGATATCGCGATGCATGCGCGCCCAGTCGGGCTCGTCGGGAATGGTGAAACTCGTTTGAGAGCCCAGAAATGTGCGGGCGGTGGCGTGGGGACCGAGTGATCCGGGCATCGACGTGCTGTCGTTGCGCGCAGAATTCGACGACCGCAATTGTGCCCACCTCGATCTCTGAATCCCGGGGTCGAGTCGACATCATCGCGCCTCGGTGAACTCCGAGCAGGATACGCCGGTCGGTTCTCGGCCGGTCCGCGTTGGCGCCGTTGCAGGACTCGCCGCGCGATCTGACATTCTGATCGATGCACTGCCCCACGTCGCTGCGAATCCTCGATCCCAGGAGTGCCATGACCGTAATCAACGGCCTGCCCGCCCACATTTTGTTGGTCCACTTCGTCGTGGTCCTCGTTCCGTTGACGGCCCTGCTTCTGATCGTGTGCGCGCTGTGGCCGGCAGCCCGTCGGCATCTGGTGTGGTTGGTGTTGGTGCTCGCTGGGGTGACCGCGGCGCTGACGCCCTTGACGATCAACGCCGGCGAGTGGCTGATCGGTCTGATCCCCAACCCAACCCAGATGGTCATCGAGCATGCCAACCGAGCCGAATCGATGACCTACTTTTCGGTTGCGCTGCTGGTAGTCGCTATGACTGTCGCCGTGTTGCACGTCCTCGAAGATCGATTTGACAAGCGTCGACTGGCCATCCACATCGTGGTCGCGATCATGGCTGTCGCCGTGGGCATCGCGTCGATGATCCAGGTGTACCGAATTGGTGATACCGGCGCGCAGTCGGTGTGGGGCGGCCAGGTCGACCGGCTGGAAAAAACCGGTGGAACTCGCTGAGGCGAACTTCTGCTTGAAGGCTTTGGGGCCGCATCAGGCCGTGGGCAGCGCCGACGCCGCGACCTACGGCGCCGCCGGGAGGCTTCTCGTCGACACCACAATCAGTGCTGATCTGACCAACAGCACCGGTAGCGACCAGCAGCGTCGGCTCTCGTCTAAGAGCCAGCTCGAGCCGCGCTCTCTGCTGCTAAGGCTGGCCTCCTGCGGCTCGGGTGCCAGGATCGGCAGACGAGACGACAAACCCCGCAAAACCCCCTAAACCCGGTGGAGCTAAGGGGATTCGAACCCCTGACCTACTCGATGCGAACGAGTCGCGCTACCAGCTGCGCCATAGCCCCTTGATCGCTAGCAGGCTACCAGCCGCAGTCCACCGGGTCGAAACGCTATTGGCCGGCGGCCCGCGGCAGATCGCGGTGCCAACCGTAGTCCCGCGCATACGGCGCGTAGTCAAGATGCGCGAAGGCCGGATCCTCGTCGTCGATCTCCAGCACCGCCGCGCCGGGGCGTTGCAGCCGCGACGGCACCACCTCGACGTCGCGGTCGTAGGCGTTCTCCCCACCGAGCCGAGACCGTGCCAACCGCTGCAGCCGGCGCCGGCGCAGGCGCTCCTCGATTCGCGTCTGCCGGCGCAGGTAGGCCAGGTAGAGCATGGTTGTCGCGCCGACACTGCCGCAGACCCACCAGGCCGCCGGTGTCAGCGCGAACGCCGCCGCGGCCGAGGCCGCCAGCATCAGCGTCATCGCCACCAGCATCCGCTTACGGAAGGTGTATTTGCGCACACTGACCGCCGCGGCAGTGTGCGACTCGTAGCGGTGCCGTCGCACGATCGCCGGATCGAGCATCGACTCGGTTTCTTCCTCGGCCACCGGTATCCCGGAGGTGTCGTCGACGGTTTCATACTCGTCGGCAAGCACCGAGTCCTCCGCGTGCTCGGCCGCGAACTCGGCTTCGGCGTCGTCCTCCTCGGCCGGCGCGTCCGGGCCGACCGGCTCAGTCACCGCCTCCGCTGTCGCGCTGCGCCCGACCGGAAGCGCACCCGAGACCTCCTCGACGACGTCGACGTCCAGGTAGTTCGGCTCGGTGTCGGCAGCGCTATGGGCAGCAACGTCGGCATCGACGTCGTCGCGAACCGGCACGACGACCCCGGACGTGCGGACCTCTTCGTCGAGGTCCTCGAAGCGGTCCTCGAACCGGTCCTCGTCGGGCCGCCAGTCCGGATCGCTGCGATGCCCGGCCGCCGGCCCGCCGCGCTTGAGCAGTCGCGCCGCCGCGGCGCTGTTGAGCACCCGGGTCGCCAGCGCCACGTCGCTGGTACGCCGCACCGCCTCGCGCTTGCTGATCAACATCGGAACCAGCACGAACAGCCAGAGCACCACGAGCGATATCCACAGCAGTGATTGCGGAATGCTTGGCATGGTGACCTGCTCCTTTCCCCGCCAGGTTAGGCCGTCGTCCGACGGATCCGGTCGAGGCGCGCCCAAGGCAATTACACACCTGTAATTCAGATCAGACAAGCCCCAATAGTCACAAATGTCACATCAGTAACAGCATCGCCGCCGTCGGTGAGCCGGACTACACCCAACTGGCGTGCCCCTCGCGCACCAGAGCCGACGTCACCGACCCGTAGACCTCCTCGATCGTCAGGGCCACCAGCACATGGTCGCGCCACGCCCCGTCGACCTGAAGGTAGCGCCGCAGCAGCCCCTCCTCGCGGAAACCGACCTTTGCCAGCACCGCCCTGCTCGCCGCGTTTTCCGGTCGCACGGTCGCTTCCACGCGATGCAGCATGACAGGGCCGAAGCAGTGGTCGAGGCCCAGTGCCAGCGCCCCGGTGGCCACCCCACCCCCGGCGGCCGCGCTGGAGACCCAATACCCGATCCACGCCGACCGCAGCGCCCCGTGCGTGACGTTGCCGATCGTCAATTGCCCACAGAACTGCCCGTCGAGTTCGATCACATACGGCAGCATGCGGCCGCTGCGGGCTTCCGAGCGCAGGCTCGCACAGATCGCTGGCCAGGCTGAAATGGCATGTCGCACCGTCCAATCCGAATCGGTGCTAGGCTCCCAAGGCTCGAGATGATCACGATCGGCCAACCGGATACGGCTCCACTGCGGCCCATCGCGCATCCGTACCGGGCGCAGCCGGATCACCCCCGCGTCGACCCGGAGCGGTCCGACCGCCACCGGCCAGCCGGGGTGGTGGGAGCTGGTGCGCCACCGGTTCACGAGGGTGGGCTGGCGCATCGCTCAGCCGCGCTGCGCCAGGAACGCGACATCGACCATCTCGCCGGAACTGATCTGCTCGGCCTCACCGGGAACCACCACCAGACAGTTTGCCTCGGCCAGGCTGGCCAACAGGTGCGACGACGCACCCGACCCGCCGCCGAGCACCTGGACCAGGAATTCGTCGGTGTCCTGCTCACGCATCAGCTGACCGCGCAGAAATCCCTTGCGCCCGGGCACCGACGTGATCGGCGACAGCGTTCGTGCCGGCACCGTCCGACGCATCGGCTGCCGCTTACCCAGCGACAACCGGATAAGCGGCCGGACCATCACCTCGAAGACCACCAGCGCGCTGACCGGGTTGGCCGGCAACAGAAAAGTCGGGACACCCTCGCGGCCGAGCTGCCCGAAGCCCTGGACCGACCCGGGGTGCATGGCGACGCGGGTGACCTCCATCTCGCCGAGCTCGGCGAGCGCCGAGCGCACCGCCTCGGTGGCCGCACCACCGACCGCCCCGGCGATCACCACGATCTCGGCACGGTTGACCTGGCCCTCGACGACGTCGCGCAGTTCCCTGGGATCGGCGCTGACGATCCCGACACGGTTCACCTCGGCGCCCGCGTCGCGCCCGGCTGCCGCCAGCGCGTAGGAGTTGACGTCGTAGACCTGCCCATTGCCCGGGGTGCGGGAAATATCGACGAGCTCGTCGCCGATCGACATCACCGACAGCCGCGGACGCGGATGGACCAACACGCGTTCGCGTCCCACCGCGGCCAGCAAGCCCACCTGGGCCGCGCCGATGATCGTCCCGCAGCGCACCGCCACGTCGCCGGGCTGCACGTCTTCCCCGGCGCGCCGCACGTAGGCGCCCGACCGCACGGGGCGCAGTACCCGCACCCGAGACTCGCCGCCGTCGGTCCAGCGCAACGGCAAAACAGCATCGGCCAACGTCGGCAGCGGGGCCCCGGTCTGCACGCGAGCGGCCTGGCGCGGCTGCAGTCTGCTGGGTATGCGCGTGCCGGCCGCGATGGTGCCCATCACCGGCAAGGTCACGGTGCCGGGCGCGTCCTCGCCGAGGGCCCGATCATCGGACAGGTCCCCGACGCTGCGCAGGTCGACGCTGCGCACCGCATAACCGTCGATCGCGGCTTGGTCGAATCCGGGCAGCGGACGGTCGGTCACCACCTCTTCGGCGCACATCAAGCCCTGGGCTTCGGCGATCGCCACCCGCACCGGTCGCGGCGCCACCGCCGCGGCCATCACCCGGGCCTGTTGTTCCTCCACCGAACGCACAACACGCCTTTCTAACGCCTTACCCGACATCGACTTCGCGATCGTGGGCGGTCGCTAGCCTTCGGTCAGCCCCAATCGCGCCACCAGCCATCGCCGCAAGTCCGGACCGTAGTCTTCGCGGTCCAACGCAAAGTCAACCGCAGCCTTGAGATAGCCGCCGGGATTTCCCAGATCGTGTCGAGTGCCGCGGTGCACGACCGCGTGCACCGGGTGCCCTTCGTCGATCAGCCGCGCCACGGCATCGGTGAGCTGGACTTCACCACCGGCGCCCGGGTCGACGCGGCGCAGCGCGTCGAAAATCGCGCGGTCCAGCACATAGCGACCGGCCGCCGCGTACCTCGACGGGGCAGCGTCCGGCTTGGGCTTTTCCACCATGCCGTTGACCCTCAGCACGTCTGTATCGGCCCACTCGTCGCGGGGAGCCGGCTCGACATCGAAAACCCCGTAGGCGCTGATCTCCTCGGGGGACACCTCGATGGCGCATAGCACCGTTCCGCCGTAGCAGGCGCGGACCTTCGACATGGTCTCCAGCACGCCGGTCGGGCGCACCAGGTCATCGGGCAGCAGGACCGCCACCGCGTCCTCGCCATCCGCCAGAACGGGTTCCACGCAGCCGATCGCATGTCCAAGCCCGAGCGGCTCGGCCTGCACCACGGACTCCACCTTGATCAGCCGGGGGGCGCGACGCACCTTGTCCAGTATCGCCGTCTTGCCGCGCGCCTCCAGGGTGCTCTCCAGCACCAGATCCTCGACGAAATGAGCGACGACGCTGTCCTTGCCCTCCGAGGTGACGATCACCAGCCGCTCGGCACCGGCCTCGGCGGCCTCGGCGGCAACCAGCTCGATGCCGGGCGTGTCCACGACCGGCAGCAGCTCCTTGGGCACCGTTTTGGTCGCAGGTAGAAAGCGGGTGCCCAGACCGGCCGCGGGCACGATCGCCGTGCGTGGAACCGAAACGCGTGCGGGTGACATCGCTGCCACCATAGCCGGGCATGCTCGGGAGTTTCGGTGGCGGGGTAAGCGGGGGTGCTGCCATCGTTGAACCCATGGCGACCGCCAGTAAAGCAGCATTGCGGCAGCAGCTGCTGGCAGCACGCCGATCGGTGGCCGCCGACATCCGCGCCACCGAGGCGCGCAAACTGGCTGACCACGTCGCCGGGCTGGTCGACCCCGGCGACACGGTGTGCGCCTATGTGCCGGTGGACACCGAACCCGGCTCGATCGAGATGCTCGACGTACTGCAGCGCACGGCCGGACGAGTGTTGCTGCCAGTGGCCTTGATCGGCGACGACGGCACTCCGCGTGCGTTGCAGTGGGGCGAATACCGACCCGGGCGGCTGGTGCGCGGGCAGTGGGGGCTGCTGGAACCGGCCGAGCCGCGGCTGCCGGCCTCGGCACTGGCCCAGGCCAGCCTGGTACTGGTGCCGGCACTGGCGGTCGACCGCACCGGAGTGCGGCTGGGCCGTGGCCGTGGTTTTTACGACCGTGCGCTGGTGACTCGCAACCCACACACCCGCCTGGCCGCGGTGGTGCGCGACTGCGAACTTGTCGACAAGTTGCCCCACGAGCCCCACGACGTGCGGATGACGCACGCGCTGACACCCGGGCACGGGCTGATCGCGCTCGACACCGCCCGGGAATCTCACCCCACGAATAGCGGTTCTAGCACTTAACACGGTAGAGTGCTAATGACGTTTTAGACGCGGAGGTTTCTGTGCCGACATACAGCTACGCGTGCACCGGGTGCGGCAACCGGTTCGACGTGGTCCAGTCCTTCACCGACGAGGCCCTGACCACCTGCCAGCAGTGCTCGGGCCGCCTGCGCAAACTGTTCCATTCCGTGGGCGTGGTCTTCAAGGGCAGCGGTTTCTACCGCACCGACAGCCGCGAATCGGCGAAGAGTTCCAGCGACGGCGCGTCGGGTCCGGCCGAGCCGGCCAAAGCCTCCCCGAAAGCCTCCCCGGCCTCCTCGACATCTTCGTCGAAGCCGGAGCCGGCGAAAGCTGCCGCCAGCTAGGGTTATCCACAGTCCGGCTGCCGGAGGTTCGGGGTCGACGCCCCGCCACGCTTAGCGTGGCGCCGTGGAGCAATCGCTGAATCCTTCGCTCGTCGACCGGATGGCCCAGTGGTTACGCCCGGACTGGACGCGCACCGTGCTGGCTCGGCGGCTCGCGGCCGGCGGGCTCGTGGTGTTGGCCGCCGTCGCCGCGCTGCGGTCCGATCCCGACGGTGGTCGCGCTCAGGTAGTGGTTATGGCCCACGATCTGGGCCCGGGCACCACACTGACCGCCGATGACCTCCACATCGAAAACCGCTTGGCAGCCACAGTTCCCGACGGGGCGGTAGCCGATCCCAACGTGGTGGTCGGCTGCACGCTAACCGCTCCGGCCCGGCGCGGCGAAGTGCTCACCGACGTGCGGCTGTTGGGCAGCCGATTGGCCGAGTCGATCGCGGGGCCCGACGCCCGGATCGTGCCGCTGCATCCGGCCGACGCGGCGCTGGCCGACCTGGTACGCCCCGGCGATGTCGTCGACGTGGTGGCGGCTCCGGCTCAACGCGACACCGATACGCACGCCGGGCCCCACATCGTGGCCAGCAATGCGGTCGTGGTCATGGTCTCGGCCAAGCAGCAGGCTCAGGCGGGCGAGCGGGTGGTGCTGGTGGCGGTACCGGCCGGCACGGCCGCCGCCGTCGCCGGCGCCGCACTGGTTCAGACGATGACCCTCGCCCTGCACTGAGCCCGGCTGCGTCAGGCGGCGGCCGGCTGCTCGCTGCCGCAGTATTTGCACTTCAGGGCGGCCGCGGCGATGTCGGACAAACACTGCGGGCAGGCCTTCGTGGCCGGTTCGTCCCCGAATACGGTGACCCCGCGACGTTTTTGGATGTGCTTGTAGGGCACAACGATCGCGAAGTAGACCACCGCCATGAAGACGATGAAGTAGATGATCGACGAGATGAATGCCCCGATGTCGAGGAAGGTTGTCTTGTTGCCTGCCTCGCCGAGCTGCCAACCCAACCCCAGGTCGCCATTCGGCTGCGCTGCCGCGACCAGCGGATTGACCACGCTATGGGTGAAGGCCTTGACCACGTCCGAGAACGCCAAGGCCACCACCAACCCGACGGCCACGGTGATCACGTCACCGCGCATCAGAAAATTCTTGAATCCCTTCAACACGCGAGTCACCCTCCTGTCGACGGCTTAGCAGGGCGACTCCGCGCCACCCGAAAAAACGGTACGACGAGATGCGCCCAATTACGCGGATTGGTCGCAATCGGTCACTGAGGTTTGATCGCCGCGTGATGCGGCGGCAGGTTCTCGATGAGCCACCGCTCGTGCTCGTCGACCTCCCGGATATCGTCCGCGTCGTGCTCGGCGGTTGGTGTCATAGCTCCAGACTCGACAGTTCACCGATGATCTGGCTTGCCAAGGGGTTGAGGGTCGCCATTCCGTCACGCACCGCGTAGCGCGAACCGGCCAGGTTGACCACCAACGTGCTTCCCGAGATGCCGGCCAAGCCGCGCGACAATCCAGCATCGATGATGCCCGCCGACAGTCCCGAAGCCCGGATGGCTTCGGCGATACCGAGGATTTCCCGATCGAGAATGTCGCGGGTGGCTTCCGGTGTGACGTCGCGCGGCGTCACACCGGTACCGCCGACCGACACCACGAGATCCACCCCACCGATCACCGCGGTGTTCAGCGCATTGCGAATCTCGACCTCGTCGGCCGCGACGGCCACCACGCCGTCGACGACGAAACCCGCCTCGGTGAGCAGCTCGGTGACCAGCGGACCGCTGTGATCCTCCTCGTCCCCGTGCGCCGTGCGGTCATCGACCACCACGACGAGCGCCCTGCCGACGACCAACTGGCCACGCTCCTGCATGAGTGCAAACGTATCTCCGAGAGCCGAACCCGGCATCACGGCCCTCCTCACTGCTGCGCCTTACCAAGCGTGACCTGCACCGTCTTGGTGTCACCGGAGGGATCGAGGTAGGTCAACGTCACCTTGTCACCGGGTGCCTTGGACCGCACCGCGGCAACCAAGCCGTCGGCGCTGTTGATCGGGCGGTCATCGACCTTGGTGACCACCGACCCCTTGGGCAGACCGGCGCTGGCCGCCGCGCCGTCGGGCACCACTTCGACGACCTTGGCGCCCGGGACCTCTTTCTCGCTGGTCACCTGGACACCCAACGAGGCATGGGACGCCTTTCCGGTGCTGATCAGCTCGTCGGCGATGCGCTTGGCTTGGTCGACCGGAATGGCGAAGCCCAGGCCGATCGAACCGCTCTGGCCGTCGGGAGACTCGCCGCCCAGCGTGGCAATCGCCGAATTGACCCCCACCAGTTGAGCATGCATGTTGACCAGTGCGCCACCGGAGTTACCCGGGTTGATCGCGGCATCGGTCTGGATCGCGTCGAGCACGGTGTTCTGGTTACCCGTCTCGCCGGTGGTCGACACCGGCCGGTTGAGCGCGCTGACGATCCCGGTGGTCACCGTCCCCTCCAAACCCAACGGCGATCCGACCGCCACGACGGGCTCGCCCACCCGCAGGTTTGCCGAGGACCCCAGGGTAATCGGCGACAACCCGGAAACGCTGCGCGCGCGGACCACCGCGATATCGGTGGTGGGATCGGCGCCGACGACGGTGAACGTGGTCGTGCGTCCGTCGGAGAAGGTCACGGTGGTTTTCGGCGCGGGACCCGTAGCCCCGGGATGCTTTGCGCCGGCAGCAGCGGCGATGACGTGGTTGTTGGTCAGGATCAGTCCGTCGGGCGACAAGATGATGCCCGAGCCCTCCTCGGATTGATGTCCGAGATCGGTCTCCAGCATCACCACGCTGGGGACTACCTTGGCGGCGACCTGCTCGACGGTCTCGACCGGCGCATTGGCCGTCGGGAGGCCCGGAGTCTTGCCGCCCAACGTCATGCGGGCGGCGCTGCTGCCGGGCTGTACGCTGTGATCGATCACCGAGGCCACCGCACCGCCGATAGTGGCCGACACCACCGCGATGACCAGCGCACCGATAGCCAATATCCCTGCCCGGGGCCACTTTTCGGCTACCGAACCAGATTGCGCCGGGATAGACTGGGCTCCACCGAAGGTGTTGAACGGTTGCCGGTACGGCGGCTGCTGCCCATAGCGCCAGTCGTAGGGCTGGGCATACGTTTGCTGTTGCCCATGACTGGGGTAACCCGGGACGGCAGGCTGATCGGCTGCCGGCCGGTAGCCCGGCTGCTGCGTCGGTGGCGAATACCTCGGGTGATTCGTCATAAGCGCTGGGTCGCTCTTTCTCTACGGTCGGTTAAGATTCCAACTACCTTGCCTGGGTGGACTGAGAATCCACTGTGATAACGTTCGCCAGGCTTGCAGAGTTTCCCCGGATGTCGGTGCCGCAAACGTCTGGAGCCCGATATGTCGCCGGCGGGATCGGACGTCCGGGGAGCACCATGTGGACCGACGTGCCCGGGGGTTGACCACCGGCAACGGTGTCTTCGATGCGAAGTGTCCCACCGTGATTGACCACCACTTGTTTGACGATTGCCAGGCCCAGCCCGGAACCGGGCATTGCCCGCGCCGTCGCGGAACGGAAAAAACGTTCGAACACCAGCGCGCGCTCGTGCGCGGGAATACCGGGTCCGTAATCGGAGACCACCAGCTCGGCGTGTGTCGGGTCGAGTTGCGTCATCCGGATACCGACGGTCGCGCCCGAGGGACTCCACTTGGCAGCGTTGTCCATGAGATTAAGCACCGCGCGGGAGAGCGCCGCGCTATCGCCGTAGACCTGCCAGGGCGTCACTTGAACGTCGAACCCGATGTCGTTGCGGCGCCGTCGAACCCGCTCCAGGCTGCGATCTATCACCTCGGACATGTCCACTGGCTCATGCACCACCTCGCGGGCCTCATCCCGGGTCAAATCAACCAAATCGCCTACCAGTGTTGATAATTCCTCGATCTGGGCGAGGACATCGGCGCGCAAACCTTCCATCTCCTGCTCCGGCAGCCGCGGCGCATCGGGCTCCATCGAAGCCATCAAAAGTTCGACGTTGGTGCGCAGCGACGTCAACGGAGTCCGCAGCTCGTGGCCCGCATCGGCAACCAGACGGGCCTGCCGCTCTCGAGACTCGGCCAGCGCTTGCAGCATCAAATTGAACGACTCGGTAAGCCTGGCTAATTCGTCGCTGCCGAACACCGGAATGGGCCGCAGATCGTCGGTACGTGCGACCCGCTCGGCGGCCTCGGTGAGGCGTGCCACCGGGCGAAGGCCGGCTCGGGTCACCATCCCTCCGGCTACCGCGGCCACCACCACGCCGACCCCGCCGACGATCAGCAGCACCAACCGCAGTTTTTGCATGACCGCGTCCGTCGGCGCCAGGCTCTTGGAGATCAGCAGCGAGCTGCCGTTGGGTAGGTGAATGGCCAGCACCCGCTGATTGGCCACGGTGCGTCGCGACAAGAACAGCTCACCGCGGATGACCGCCTTCTCCGGCCCGCCGACCGGAAGCTTCTGACCCGGTTGATTGGCGGTATAGATCGCTCGACCGGGTTTGACCAGCATCGCATTGACATCGGAATACGCGGTGCCCTCGATGGCTCGGCTAGGATCGGCCGCCAGCGACCCGCTGGCGATCAGCAGCTGGGCTCGGCTCTCCAATTGGTTATCGATGTCCTTGTACAGCGCCGCCGAGATCACCGCATAGACCGCGACCGCCATCAACACCACCGCCATCGCGACCATCGACATCGCCAGCAACATCACCCGCCACCGCAACGACAGCGAGGTGGTGGCCCGCGGTGCGCGACGTCGCCAGCCGAACGGGGACATCAAGGCGGTGTTTCACGCAACACGTAACCCACACCGCGCACGGTGTGGATCAATCGTGGCTCTCCCTCGGCCTCGGTTTTGCGACGCAGGTATCCGACATAAACTTCCAACGCGTTACCCGACGTGGGGAAATCGAACCCCCACACTTCCTCCAAGATCCGGCTGCGGGTAAGTACCCGCCGCGGATTGGCAATGAGCATCTCCAACAGGGCGAACTCGGTGCGAGTCAAGCTGATATGGCGTTCCCCGCGGGTCACTTCCCGGGTCACCGGATCCAGGGTGAGATCGGCGAACGTCATGGGCGTTGCCTCGGTGACATCCTCGAGCTTGGTGCGCCGCAACAGCGCCCGCATCCGGGCCAGCAGCTCTTCGAGAGCGAACGGCTTCGGCAGGTAGTCGTCGGCGCCCGCGTCCAGCCCGGCGACCCGCTCGGAGATCGAGTCGCGGGCAGTGAGCACCAGGATCGGCAGATCGTCGCCGGTGCTTCGCAGCTGACGGCATACCTCCAGCCCGTCCAGCCGCGGCATCATGACATCGAGCACGACGGCGTCGGGCCGGTCGGTGGCGATCACGTCGAGCGCCTCGACACCGTCCTGCGCCAACGTCACCGCGTAGCCGTTGAACGACAGCGACCTGCGCAGCGACTCACGCACCGCACGATCGTCATCCACGACCAAAATTCGCACGGCCATCAGTGTTGTCCAATCGCCTGAGAGCGAGCTAAGTACGCGCGCCCGACAACTAGCGGCGGTCTAGGTCGATAAGACCCAGCCGGGCGGCCTTGAGCAACCGGCGCGGCACCTTGCGCGGTTGGCCGGCCACCGTCACGCCGACGAGTTCAGGCTTGGTGGCCTTCCACTGCGCGCGTCGGCTCCTGGTGTTCGCGCGCGACATCCTGCGCTTGGGGACAGCCATACACGAGCCTTACTCCTGGTAGGGGTCGCCGTGCGAGTGGATCCACGGTGACTGGTAGTTCTCAGAATAGTCGCTGACCTGCTAGCTGCCAAAATCCGAGCCGAGAATCTCCAACGCCCGACCCGTGACGGACACCGGTCGGCCGGCATCCTTGACGGGGCACCGCCCGCACGCGCTAACCTACCGGTTGGTTGGCGTATCGGCTGCCGGCCCGACAGGGACGCGCGTGCGGCGCGCCGGGCACGGCGCACAGCCCAGTGGTGAAGAGGAGCGGCGCCCATGAGCACTGCGGTCCGTATCGGGAACTGCTCGGGGTTCTACGGCGACCGGCTCTCGGCGATGCGCGAGATGCTCACCGGAGGCGACCTCGATTACCTGACCGGCGACTATCTGGCCGAGTTGACCATGCTCATCTTGGGCCGGGACCGCATGAAGCACCCCGAACGCGGCTACGCCAAGACGTTCCTGACCCAGCTCGAGGAGTGCCTGGGGCTGGCCCACGACCGCCGGGTGCGCATCGTCGCCAACGCCGGTGGTCTCAACCCTGCCGGCCTGGCCGACGCGGTGCGCATGCTGGCCGAGCGGCTGGGCGTCCCGACCCGGGTGGCGCACGTCGAGGGCGACGACGTGGCCCCGCGCGCCGAACAACTCGGACTGGGCCACCCGCTGACCGCCAACGCCTACCTGGGCGCCTGGGGCATCGTGGACTGCCTCAACGCCGGGGCCGACGTCGTGGTCACCGGGCGGGTGACCGACGCCTCGGTGACGGTGGGTCCGGCGGCTGCGCACTTCGGCTGGGCCCGCACCGACTACGACCGACTCGCCGGCGCCGTCGTCGCCGGCCACGTGATCGAATGCGGCGTGCACGCCACCGGCGGAAACTTCGCGTTCTTCACCGAGGTACCCAACCTGACCTACGCCGGCTTTCCGCTGGCCGAGATCTATCCCGACGGCTCGTCGGTGATCACCAAGCACCCCGGCACCGGCGGACTGGTCAGCGTCGACACGGTCACCGCGCAACTGCTCTACGAAATCACCGGCGCCCGCTACGCCAACCCGGATGTCACCGCCCGGATGGACACCACCCGAGTGTGCGACGTATCTGCCGTCGAAGGCCCCGACCGGGTGCGGATCAGCGGTGTGCGCGGCGAGCCGCCGCCGCCCACGCTGAAGGTTTCGTGCAACAGCGTCGGCGGATTCCGCAACGCGATGACGTTCGTGCTGACCGGCCTCGACATCGACGCGAAGGCCGAGTTGGTGCAACAGCAGCTGGAATCCGGACTGGCCGTCAAGCCAGCAGAGCTCCAGTGGACGCTGGCCCGCACCGACCACGCCGACGCCGACACCGAAGAAACGGCCAGCGCATTGCTGCACTGCGTGGCCCGCGATCCCGACCCGGCAAACGTCGGGCGGCCATTCTCTTCGGCTGCAATCGAACTTGCGCTAGCCAGCTACCCCGGCTTCCACGTCACCGCGCCGCCGGGCGAGGGCCAGGTGTACGGCGTGTTCAGCCCCGGCTACGTCGACGCCGCCCAGGTGCCGCACATTGCCGTGCACGCCGACGGAACTCGAGTAGAGATACCTTGCGCCACTGAGACTCTCGAGCTTGTCCCAGCCGAGCAGCCACCGCTTCCCGAGCCGCTGCCGGCCGGCCCGACCCGGCGCATGCCGCTGGGCACGATCGCCGGCGCCCGAAGCGGCGACAAGGGCGGGTCGGCCAACGTCGGGGTGTGGGTACGCACCGACGAGCAGTGGCGCTGGCTGGCCCACACCCTGACCGTCGAGTTGCTCAAGGAGCTGCTGCCCGAGACCGCCGCGCTGCCGGTCACCCGTCATCTGCTGGCCAACCTGCGCGCAGTGAACTTCGTCATCGACGACATCCTCGGCCAAGGCGTCGCATATCAGGCGCGATTCGATCCGCAGGCCAAGGGACTGGGCGAATGGCTGCGCAGTCGCCATGTCGACATTCCCGAGAGGTTGCTGTGAGCATCTGGACCACACCCGAGCGCGACCAGCTTCGCAAGACGGTGCGCGCGTTCGCCGAACGCGAAATACTGCCGCACGTCGACGAGTGGGAGCACGGCGGTGAGCTGCCCCGCGACCTGCACCGGCGTGCGGGCGCCATGGGATTACTGGGCGCAAGCTTCCCCCAGGCGGTCGGCGGCGGTGGTGGTGACGGTGCCGACGCGGTGGTCGTCTGCGAAGAGCTGCACGAAGTCGGCGTTCCCGGCGGGGTGTTCGCGTCGCTGTTCACCTGCGGCATCGCCGTGCCGCACATGGTGGCCTCGGGCGACGCGCGGCTGATCGACACCTTTGTGAGACCGACACTGGCCGGCGAGAAGATCGGCGCCCTGGCCATCACCGAACCCGGTGGCGGCTCCGACGTCGGGCACCTGCGCACCACGGCCCGCCGCGACGGCGACCACTACGTGGTCAACGGCGCCAAGACCTACATCACCTCCGGTGTGCGAGCCGACTACGTGGTGACCGCCGTGCGTACCGGCGGTCCCGGTGCGGCCGGGGTGTCGCTGCTGGTGGTCGAGAAGGGCATGCCGGGTTTCGAGGTCACCCGCAAGCTCGACAAGATGGGCTGGCGCTCGTCGGACACCGCCGAGCTGTCCTACACCGACGTTGTCGTGCCGGCGGCCAACGTGGTCGGCGCCGAGAACAGCGGCTTCACCCAGATCGCGCAGGCATTCGTCGCCGAGCGCATCATCCTTGCTGTGCAGGCGTATTCGAGCGCACAGCGCTGCCTGGACATCACCGCTGCGTGGTGCCGAGACCGGGAAACCTTCGGCCGGCCGCTGATATCCCGACAGGCCGTGCAAAACACGCTGACCGAGATGGCTCGGCGTATCGACGTCGCCCGGGTCTATGCCCGCAACGTGGTGGAGCGCCAGCTTGCCGGCGAGACCAACCTGATCGCCGAAGTGTGTTTCGCCAAGAACACCGCGGTCAAAGCCGGCGAATGGGTGGCCCATCAGGCTGTTCAGCTCTTCGGCGGCATGGGCTACATGACCGAATCCGAAGTCGAACGGCAATACCGCGACATGCGGATTCTGGGCATCGGCGGGGGAACCACCGAAATCCTGACCGCGCTGGCCGCCAAGACCCTGGGTTTTCGATCATGACCGTGCTGCACTCCACGCTCGACCCGCAGAGTCCCGCCTTCGCCGAGGCGGCGTCGACGGCGACCGCCAAGCTCGAGGAGATCGATGCGGAACTCGCTAAAGCCCTCGCCGGCGGCGGTCCGAAATATGTCGAGCGTCACCACGCCCGCGGCAAGCTGACCGCGCGGGAACGCATCGAGCTGCTCGTCGACCCGGATTCCCCTTTCCTGGAGCTGTGCCCGCTGGCCGCCTGGGGTAGCCAATTCCACGTCGGCGCCAGCGTCGTCACCGGCATTGGCGCCGTCTCGGGTGTGGAATGCATGATCGTGGCCAACGACCCGACGGTCAAAGGCGGCACGAGTAATCCGTGGACTTTGCGCAAGATCCTGCGGGCCAACCAGATTGCGTTGGAGAACCGGCTGCCGGTCATGTCGCTGGTGGAGTCCGGCGGTGCCGATCTGCCCACCCAGAAGGAGGTGTTCATTCCCGGCGGGCAGATGTTTCGTGACCTGACCCGGCTCTCGGCGGCCGGAATCCCCACCATTGCGCTGGTGTTCGGAAACTCTACCGCCGGCGGGGCCTACGTGCCCGGGATGTCCGATCACGTGGTGATGATCAAAGAACGCTCCAAGGTGTTTCTGGCCGGTCCGCCGCTGGTGAAGATGGCCACCGGCGAGGAGTCCGACGACGAGTCCCTCGGCGGTGCCGAAATGCACGCCCGCATCTCGGGTTTGGCCGATTATTTCGCCCTCGACGAGCTCGACGCGATCCGCATCGGACGCCAGATCGTGGCGAGGCTGAACTGGCGCAAGATGGGGCCCGCACCCGGCCCGATCACCGAGCCGCTGTTCGACGCCGAAGAGCTGATCGGGATCGTGCCGGCAGATCTGCGGATTCCGTTCGACCCGCGAGAGGTAATCGCCCGCATCGTCGACGGCTCGGAATTCGACGAGTTCAAAGCCCTCTACGGCCCGTCGCTGGTGACCGGCTGGGCCCGGCTGCATGGCTACCCGGTGGGAATCTTGGCCAATGCGCGCGGCATCTTGTTCAGCGAGGAGTCCCAGAAGGCCACCCAGTTCATCCAGCTGGCCAACCGGGCCGACGTACCGCTGTTGTTCGTGCACAACACGACCGGCTACATGGTCGGCAAGGCCTACGAAGAAGGCGGCATGATCAAACACGGCGCGATGATGATCAATGCGGTCTCCAACTCCACCGTCCCGCACATCTCGCTGCTGATCGGCGCGTCCTACGGCGCGGGGCACTACGGCATGTGCGGGCGCGCCTATGCTCCCCGGTTCCTGTTCTCCTGGCCGTCGGCCAAGGCCGCGGTGATGGGCGGCGCGCAGCTGGCCGGGGTTTTGTCTATCGTTGCCCGCGCGGCCGCCCAAGCTCGCGGCCAGCACTACGACGAGGACGCCGATGCTGCCATGCGAGCCGCGATCGAAGGCCAGATCGAAGCCGAGTCGCTGCCCCTGGTGCTGTCCGGGATGCTCTACGACGACGGCGTCATCGACCCGCGCGACACCCGCACCGTGCTGGGCATGTGTTTGTCCGCCATCGCCAATGCCCCGATCACAGGGACGTCGAACTTCGGCGTCTTCCGGATGTGATGCATATGAACATAACGCGGGTTTTGGTGGCCAACCGCGGCGAGATCGCCCGGCGGGTGTTCGCCACCTGCCGGCGACTCGGCCTCGCGACGGTCGCCGTCTACACCGATCCCGATGCCGCCGCCCCGCACGTCGCCGAGGCCGACGCTCGGGTACGCCTGGTCTCGGTCAGCGACTACCTCAACGCCGACGCGCTCATCGCGGCCGCCCGCGCCGCCGGCGCCGATGCCGTACACCCCGGATACGGATTCCTCTCCGAAAACGCCGATTTCGCGGCCGCGGTGCATGACGCGGGTCTGGCCTGGATCGGACCGCCGGTCGCGGCGGTGCGCGCGATGGGCTCCAAGATCGAAGCCAAAAAAATGATGGCGGCCGCGGGCGTTCCGGTGCTCGAGGAACTCGACCCCGAATCGGTCACCGCGGAGCAGTTGCCGGTGCTGGTCAAGGCGTCGGCCGGTGGCGGTGGGCGTGGCATGCGGGTGGTCACCGAATTAGCTTCGCTGGCCGGCGAAGTCGCTGCAGCGAGCCGTGAAGCGGCCTCGGCCTTCGGCGACCCTGCGGTGTTCTGCGAGCGTTACCTGCCCACCGGGCACCATGTCGAGGTTCAGGTGCTCGCCGATAACCACGGCACCGTGTGGGCGCTCGGGGAACGCGAATGCTCGATTCAGCGCCGCCACCAGAAGATCATCGAAGAAGCGCCGTCGCCGCTGGTCGAGCGCATCCCCGGGATGCGGGCCAAACTTTTCGATGCGGCCCGGCTGGCGGCCGGAGCCATCGGCTACACCGGGGCCGGGACGGTGGAATTCCTGGCCGACGACGCGGGTGACTTCTACTTTTTGGAGATGAACACCCGCTTGCAGGTCGAGCACCCCGTCACCGAGGAGACCACCGGGCTCGACCTCGTCGAACTGCAGCTGGCCGTGGCCGACGGTGTCCGGCTCGACACCGAACCGCCTGCCGGGCAAGGCTATTCGATCGAAGCCCGGCTCTACGCCGAAGACCCGGCGCGGCGCTGGCAGCCGCAGGCCGGACCGGTGCACCGCATCGAGGTGCCGGCGGCGCGAACCGAGTTCACCTCGCTCGGGTTGTGCACCGGCGTGCGGCTGGACTCCGGCATCACGAATGGGTCGACGGTCTCGATTCACTACGACTCGATGCTGGCCAAGGTCATCTCCTACGCGCCGACCCGGCGCGGCGCGGCGGCGGTGCTGGCCGACGCGTTGGCCCGGGCCCGGCTGCACGGGCCGCGCACCAACCGCGACCTGCTGGTCAACGTGCTGCGGCATCCGGCGTTTCTCGAAGGTGCCACCGACACGGCATTCTTCGACACCCATGGGCGCGAGGCACTGTCGGCACCGCTGGCCGACGAGTCGACGGTGCGGCTGTCGGCGATCGCGGCCGCGCTCGCCGATGCCGCCCACAACCGGGCGACAGCCGGCGTCTTCGGCGCCATCCCCAGCGGCTGGCGCAACCTCGCGTCGGGCTACCAGCGTAAGAGCTACCTCGACGACAGCGGCACCGAACACCACATCGAATACCGTTTCACCCGAACCGCAGTGGTGCTGCCCGCCGACGAGGGCATCGCCTTGGTTTCGGCCGGCGCCGACGCGGTCGTGCTGGGCCGCGGCCCGGTGTCGTGGGCTTTTGAAGTCGCCCGCTACGGCGATGACGTCTACGTCGACTCACCTCACGGATCGGTGCATCTGGTGGCGCTGCCGCGTTTTCCCGAACCCGGATCGGCACTCGAACAGGGTTCGCTGGTAGCCCCGATGCCCGGCAACGTCACCCGGGTGGGGGCGGTCGTCGGCGACACCGTGACCGCCGGTCAGCCGCTGGTCTGGTTAGAAGCCATGAAGATGGAACACACCATTACGGCGCCGACCGACGGCGTGCTCACCCAACTCAACGTGCAACCCGGCAACCAGGTCGAGGTCGGCACCGTGCTGGCCCGAGTCGGGGACACCCAAGCACCAGGAGATTCGCCATGACCGACACCAGTTTCATCGAGAGTGAAGAGCGCCGGGCGCTGCGCAAGGCGGTAGCCGACCTGGTGTCCAACTACGGCCAGGAGTACTACCTGGAAAAGGCCCGCGCTCATGAGCACACCGACGAACTGTGGAACGAGGCAGGCAAACTCGGCTTCCTCGGGGTGAACCTGCCCGAGCAGTACGGTGGCGGCGGCGCCGGTATGTACGAGTTGTCGCTGGTGATGGAGGAAATGGCTGCCGCGGGGTGCGCGCTGCTGATGATGGTGGTCTCGCCGGCCATCAACGGCACGATCATCGCCAAGTTCGGCACCGACGAACAAAAACAGCGCTGGCTGCCGGGCATCGCCGACGGATCGACCACCATGGCGTTCGCGATCACCGAGCCCGACGCCGGCTCGAACTCCCACAAAATCACCACCACCGCGCGCCGCGACGGCGAGGACTGGATCTTATCCGGTCAGAAGGTGTATATCTCCGGCGTCGACCAGGCCCAGGCGGTGCTGGTGGTGGGCCGCACCTATCACGACACCGCCACCAAGACCGGCAAGCTGCGTCCGGCACTGTTCGTGGTGCCCACCGACGCCCCCGGATTTACTTTCACCCCGATCGAGATGGAGCTGACCAGCCCGGAGCGCCAATTCCAGGTGTTCATCGACGACGTGCGGCTGCCGTCGGATGCGCTGGTGGGCGCGCAAGACGCCGCGATCGCGCAGCTGTTCGCCGGGCTGAACCCGGAGCGGATCATGGGCGCGGCCAGCGCGATCGGCATGGGCCGGTTGGCGATCAACAAGGCCGCCGACTACGTCAAGACCCGCCAGGTGTGGGGCGTCCCGATCGGCTCCCATCAGGGGCTCTCGCATCCGTTGGCGCAGAACTACATCGAGATCGAGCTGGCCAAGTTGATGATGCAAAAGGCCGCCACACTCTACGACAGCGGCGACGACGCGGGCGCCGCCGAGGCCGCCAACATGGCCAAATATGCCGCCGGTGAGGCATCGGCGCGCGCGGTTGACCAGGCCATCCAGTCGCTGGGCGGCAACGGCTTGACCAAGGAGTACGGCATCGCCGCGGCGTTGACCGCGTCCCGGTTGTTCCGGATCGCACCGGTCAGCCGGGAGATGGTGCTCAACTTCGTCGCACAGACATCGCTGGGCCTGCCCCGGTCTTACTGATGGACACGCTGGTCGAGTACGCGGTCGACGGGCACGTCGCGCGGCTGACTCTGAACTCCCCGCACAACCGCAACGCCTTGTCGGGCACCCTGGTCAGCCACCTGCATCAGGGGCTACAGGACGCGGCCGCCGACGCGGCGGTGCGGGTGGTGGTGCTGGGCCACACCGGTGGCACGTTTTGTGCGGGCGCCGACTTGGCCGAAGCCTCAGGCGGTGATCCGTTCGACATGGCTGCCGGGCGGGCCCGCGAGCTGGCTGCTCTGCTGCGCGCGATCGTCGAGTCGCCGCGCCCGGTGATCGCCGCGATCGACGGGCACGTCCGCGCCGGCGGTCTGGGCCTGGTCGGCGCGTGCGACATCGTCGTCGCCGGTCCGCGCAGCACCTTCGCGCTGACCGAGGCCCGAATCGGGGTGGCGCCGGCGATCATCTCACTGACGTTGCTGCCGAAGCTGTCGGCGCGCGCCGCCGCGCGCTACTACCTGACCGGCGAGAAATTCGACGCCGGCGAAGCGGCGGCGATCGGGCTGGTCACGATCGCCGCCGACGACGTCGACGCCGCGGTGGCGTCGCTGGTCGCCGACATCGGGCACGGCTCGCCGCAGGGTCTGGCCGCGTCGAAGGCCCTGACCACCGCGGCCATTCTCGCGGGCTTCGATCGCGACGCGCAACGCCTGGCCACGGAGTCGGCGCAGCTGTTCGTCTCGGCGGAGGCCCGTGAAGGCATGCTGGCCTTCCTGGAGAAACGCCCGCCCCGATGGGCCGCCCCGTGACGATGGCGAGCTGGTTTGACGAAGTCGTCTTGCAGCAAAATTTCTTCGTCGTAGGCTCGTAGGTGATGAGCAATTCAGCGCACCCGGGCGCGGCGAACGCGCCCGACGAATGGTCGCGCGCTGACGACACCGACCGCATTCAGGTGGCGCACGTGCTCTCCGACGCGGCTGCACAGGGCCGGCTTCCGATGAGCGAATACGAAGACCGGCTCACCAAGGCCTACGCGGCAAAGACCTACGACGAGCTGGACCGCCTGCGCGCCGATTTGCTCGGGTCGACGGTGGTCCCGCGTCGAAGCCCCGGCAAACCCGCGCCGTCGACTGTGCTGCTGGCCATCATGAGCGCATTCGAGCGGCGCGGCCGGTGGAATGTGCCGAAAAAGCTGACGACCTTCGCGCTGTGCGGCGGCGGGATCATCGATCTGCGGTACGCCGACTTCACCTCCACCGAGGTCGAGATTCGCGCGTGTTCGATCATGGGCGGCCAGACCATCCTGCTGCCGCCGGAAGTCAACGTGGAGATTGACGGCCACGGCGTCATGGGCGGTTTCGACCACCAGGTCCCCGGCTCGGGCACACCCGGCGCTCCGAAGGTGACGATCCGCGGCTTTTCGCTGTGGGGTCGGGTCGGCATCAAGCGCAAGAAACGCAAAGCCGCAGGCGGACAGCCGCCCAGGTCGCCGCTCGCCGACTAACTAGCGGCGCCGACGACGGGATCGCAGATAGTCGCCGACCACCGCCGCGCCCAGCCCGTCGAGATCGGGAACCACGACTCGACCCTCGACTCGGCGTGCGACCTGGTCGATGAACCGCGCCAGGCCGGGATCGCTTCCCAGCCGGAAGATCGTCACCTGCGCGCCCAGCCGGGCCATGTCATCGAATCCGCGTACTGTATGGGCGATGGTGCGGGGATGCGGCGGGTAGTCGAAGAACACCGCCGACCCGCCGCCGTCGACGTCTTCGAGGTGTGCGGTCGGCTCGCCGTCGGTGACCACCAGCACAACCGGCTGCGCGTTGGGGTGCCAGCGCAGATGCCGTCCGGCCAGCGCCAACGCATGATGCAGATTGGTGCCCTGCTCGTAGACCCCTTCCAGGCCCGTCAGCTCGGCCGGTGTCACAACACGCGCGTAACGGCCGAATGCGATGATCTGCAACGCGTCCGAGCGAAACCGGGTGCTCACCAGATGGTTGAGTGCCAGTGCGGTTCGCTTCATCGGCAGCCAGCGGTTCTCCATCACCATCGAAAACGACGTGTCCACCAGCAACGCGACCGCGGCCTGGGTGCGGGTCTCGGTCTCGGAGACCTCGACGTCGTCCACGGTGATCCGAACCACGCCGGCCTGGATGCTCGTGCCGGCCTGCCGCAGCACCGCGTTGGTCAACGTGCGGGTGACATTCCACGGCTCGGTGTCACCGAACTGCCAGGGCCGGGTTGCGCCCGTCAGCTCCCCGGCGGCCCCGGCGCGGCGGTGGTCGCGCTCCCCGCGCCGACCGGAAAGCTGCTGTGCCACATCGCGCAGCGCGGTCTCGCCGAGCCGCCGCATCGCCTTGGGTGACAGCCGCCACTGACCGTCGCTGCCCCGGTCCAAAAAGCCCTGGTTCAGCAGCGCTCGCTCCAACTCGGCGAGTGTCCGGGCGTCGACGGCGGCCTGGTCGCCGAGTTGGCGAGCCAATGCGTCCAGGTCGACGTCGTCCATCGTCGCGCCGGGATAGCTTTGCGAGAGCTGCTCGGCCAGCTGCTCCAGTTCGGCGATATCGGCCAGTGCCTGCGCACCTTCCCCCATGCCCAGCGGGTCATCACCGGAGAATTGCGCTGACCCCTCCCAGTCCTCGGCGGGCCGGGCCGCCTGCAAGTGGGCGTCCAACCGACTCAACGCCTGCATCAACGCCGGTGACCCGAATGCCTGCTGGGCCAACGCATCTAATTCGGCACGCTGCTCGGGGCTCAGGCTGTTGCGAAAGCGCTGCGCCGCGGCGGCCCGCCTGGCCAGTGAATCCAGCAGCTCGTCGATGGTGCGCGGGTTCTCTGGAAAGAACTCGCCATGCTTGGCCATGAAGTCGCGGAAATCTTGCTGGGTGTCTTCGCCGCGGGCGTGCTTGTCCAGCAGATCGTTGAGGTCGTCGAGCATCTCGGTGACCCGCTGGCGGTCCTCTTCGGTCGCACCCTCGAGCGCCTGCTTCATTCCGGCGAAGCGTTGGTCGAGCATCTCTCGGCCCAGCAGATCCTTGATCTGCTCGTAGGATTCGCGGGCCGCCCCGCTGCGCCAGTTGTAGTCGGCCAGCTCCTGCACGGCTTTGGCCGGCGACGGGGAAAGTGCGTCGAGCTGCAACTCCCCGAACCGGGCGTCGTCGTCGAGCGCGCGGGCCAATTCTTTGCGCTCGGCCAGCACCGCCTCGTCGAGCAGCTTCTTGATCTGCGCCAGTGTGCCATCGAGGTTCTTGGTGCGCAGTAGGTCTCGTCGGCGCCGGTTGGCCTCGGCGGCCAGCCGGTCCGCACCCGTCAGGTTCTTGGTGCCACGGCGCAGTAACTCCGACAGCGCCCGCCGCGGCGACGTTCCCGCCATCACGTCCTGCCCGATCTGCTCGAGCGCCTCGCGCAGGTCCACCGGCGGAGCCAGCGGGTCAGGTCCGCCGGTGTACGCCGAGTAGCGCGACGAATGCCCTTTAGCCATAGACGGTTTGGCCCTCCCCGGACACTTTGTCGACGCGCCTGGCCAGGTACAGCGCTTCCAGCGCCAACTCCAGCGCCGCCGCACGCTCACCTTCGGATTCCGCGCCCAGCCGACGCGCGATCGCGTCGACGACGGGCAGCTCCGGCAGCGCGGCCATCACATCCTTGGCCGACACCCGCTCCCCCGTCGTCACCGACGCACCACCGGCCACGGCGGCAACCAGCGCACCGACATCGAGGCCGCCGAGCGCCTTGGATGCGGTGTCGGCGGTGGCCCGACGCAACAAATGCTCGAGCACCGCCTGCTCGCGTCCTTCCTCGCCGGACTCGAACTCCACTTTGCCGCGCAGCACGTCGACCACCGTGCCCAGGTCCACTACCCGGGCCACCGGATCCGTCTCGCCGAGCACCGCGCCGCGATGCCGCGCGGCGGCCGCCACGGTCTCGGTCGCCGCGATCGCGAAGCGGGCCGACACCCCGGAGCGTTGATCGATCGACTGCGATTCACGAAGGTACCGGGCGAACCGGGCGATGACCTCGACGAGGTGGTCAGGCACCTGAGCGCTCAGATGCGCCTCTTGGACGATGACGCCCATCTCGGCCTCGAGCTCCAGCGGGTAATGGGTGCGGATCTCGGCGCCGAACCGGTCCTTGAGCGGGGTGATGATGCGGCCGCGGTTGGTGTAGTCCTCCGGGTTGGCGCTGGCGACGACCAACACGTCCAGCGGCAGGCGCAGTGTGTAGCCGCGGACCTGGATGTCGCGCTCCTCCATGACGTTGAGCATCGACACCTGGATGCGCTCGGCCAGGTCGGGCAGCTCGTTGACCGCGACGATGCCCCGATGCGCCCGCGGGATCAGACCGTAGGCGATGGTCTCCGGGTCACCTAACGAGCGGCCCTCAGCGACCTTGATCGGGTCGATGTCGCCGACCAGGTCGGCCACGCTGGTGTCGGGGGTGGCCAGTTTCTCGGTGTAGCGCTCGCTGCGGTGTTTCCACTGCACCGGCAGGTCGTCGCCGAGTTCGCCGGCCCGTCGGATCGACTCCGGGGTGATCGGCGCATAGGGATGTTCACCGAGTTCAGCGCCGCCGATCACCGGCGTCCACTCGTCGAGCAGGCCGACCAGCGCCCGCAGCAGCCGGGTCTTGCCCTGGCCACGCTCACCGAGCAGGACGAAGTCGTGACCCGCGATCAGCGCCCGCTCCAGCTGCGGGATCACTGTGTCGTCGAAGCCTAAGATGCCCGGCCAGATCTCGTCACCCTCGGCCAGGGCGGTGAGCAGGTTTTCCCGGATTTCCTGTTTGACTGCCCGTGCGCGGTGGCCGGCGGCGCGTAATTCGCCGACGGTGCGGGGCAGATGGGTGGGTGCGGTCACGTCTCCACGCTACGACGGCGGACGGTATCGTGCGCGTCGGATCCCCCCTCCCGCGAAAGTGTAACCAGCGACGCATTTCGCGAGTGAACCCGTCGCTGGCCGCACTTTCGCGGCTCAGTGCGCAAAGTGTCGGACGCCGGTCACATACAGCGTCACCCCGGCCTCGGCCGCCGCGGCGTTCACTTCGTTGTCGCGGACCGACCCGCCGGGATGCACGACCGCGGTCACGCCCGCGGCAGCCAGCGTCTGAAGCCCGTCGGCGAACGGGAAGAAGGCATCGGAGGCCGCGACCGCGCCGCGCACCCGCTCACCACCGCGCTCGACCGCCAACCGGGCGGCGTCGACCCGGTTGACCTGGCCCATGCCGACACCCACGGTGGCGCCGTCGGCGGCGATCACGATTGCGTTGGACTTGACGGCGCGGCACGCTCGCCACGCAAAAACCAAATCGTCCAACGTCGTCGGGTTAGCCGCCGAACCGGCGGCCAGGGTCCAGGTGGCCGGGTTGTCGCCCGGGGCGGTCAGCCGGTCGCGCTGCTGCAAGAGCAGCCCGCCGCTGATCTGACGCAGCTCGGTGCCACCGGTCGGCTCGGAGGCGACCAGCACCCGGATGTTCTTCTTGCCTGCCAGCACCTCCACGGCGCCCGGCGCATAAGCCGGCGCGACGATCACCTCGGTGAAGATCGTGTTAACGTTTTCGGCCATCTCCACACTGACCTCGGTGTTGGCCGCGATCACGCCGCCATATGCGCTCAGCGGGTCGCATGCGTGGGCCTTACGGTAGGCATCGGCCACCGAGACCGACGAGATCGCTATCCCGCACGGATTGGCATGCTTGACGATCGCCACGCAGATCTGCTCATGGTCGAAGGCCGCCCGCCACGCCGCGTCGGCATCGGTGAAGTTGTTGTACGACATTTCTTTTCCGTGCAGCTGATCGGCCTGAGCCAACCCCGGCCAGGCGCGGTCATCGCAGTACAGCGCGGCAGCCTGATGCGGGTTCTCCCCGTAGCGCAGCATCGCCGAACGCCGCCACGACCCAGCAAACCACCCCGGGAACGTCGTGTGCGGCTGTTCGGGGGCCAGCTGCGACTGCATCCAACTGGCGATGTCTATGTCGTAGTCGGCGGTGTGGCGAAACGCCAACGACGCCAGCTTCTTGCGCTGAGCAAGGGTGAATCCGCCGTCTCGGACCGCGGCCAGCACACCGTCATATCCACGCGGGTCGACGACAACAGCCACGCTGGGATGGTTTTTGGCGGCAGCCCGCAACATCGACGGCCCGCCGATATCGATCTGCTCGACGCAGTCGTCGGTTCCGGCACCGGAGTCGACGGTTTCGGCGAAGGGATACAGGTTCACCACCACCAGATCGAATGCCGCGATCCCGAGCCGCGCGAGCTCCGCGGCATGGTCGGGCTTGCGCAGGTCGGCCAGCAAACCAGCGTGTATGTGCGGATGCAGAGTTTTTACCCGACCGTCGAGCACCTCCGGAAACCCGGTCAGCTGCTCCACCGGGGTCACCGGAATACCATGATCGGCAATGGTTTTCGCGGTCGACCCGGTCGAGACGATGTCCACGCCGGCCGCGTGCAGCCCGCGCGCGAGGTCGATCAGGCCGGTCTTGTCGTACACACTGATCAATGCCCGGCGAATCGGCCGTTTAGAGTCGACACCGTTTTCTGCGCTCATCCGATGGTCGCCTTTCGTCCGGTCCAGGTCACGCCGCGGGTCACCACCGCGGCAACCACGTCCACCAACAGCCGCCGCTCGACAACCTTGATGCGTTCATGGAGGGTCCGTTCGTCGTCGCCGTCGAGCACCGGTACGGCTTGCTGCGCCAGTATCGGCCCGGTGTCCACGCCCGCATCGACCAGGTGCACCGTAGCCCCGGTTACCTTGACGCCGTAGTCGAGCGCGTCGGCCACCGCGTGCATACCGGCGAATGCCGGCAGCAACGCCGGGTGGGTGTTGATGATGCGCCCGGTGAACCGCGCGAGGAATTGCGGTCCCAGAATCTTCATGAATCCGGCCGACACGACAAAGTCGGGGGCATGCGCTGCGGTGGCGTCCGTGAGCGCGGCGTCCCAGGCTTCCCGACCGGGGTGGTCGGCCAGCCGTACGGTGAACGTCGGCACCGACGCCTCGGCGGCGATGTCGAGGGCCCGGCAGTCGCGGTCCACGCCGACGGCGACGACGCGGGCAGGGTAGTCCCCCTCGGCGGCATCCAGCAGGGCGGCGAGCAGCGAGCCCGTACCCGAGGCCAAGACCACCACTCGCGCCGGTGCGTTCGGAGCCGCCTGAAGCGGTTGCTGCACACGGCGAGCCTAGCCGCAGCATCAGGTGCAGCCCGGCGGATCCTCGGTCTCGGTCGGCGCGCCGGAGTCCTCGGCGGTGGCATCGACGACGAGGTCCTCCGGCGCCGGCGGGGCAGCCTCGGGCTGCACGGCCGGCACCGGCCCGGACGGCGGGCGGCTGATTCCGCGGGCCATCACCACGGTGATCGCGCCGATGACGGCGAACCACAAGAACACCGCGATCGCGAACGTACCCTGATCCACCCCGACGTCACCAAAGTTGCCCAGCTGCCCGCCGCCCGCGTAGCCCAGTAGCGCCATCGTCAGCGCCGCCATCGCGGCGGCGACCATCAGCTTGGCCATCGCCGGGAGCAGCGGCAGCGGCCGGCGCGCGCATTGCTGCCCAACGGCCACACCCGATGACGCCCCGACGATCAACAAAGCCACCCACGCCGGCCCCAGCGGCGGGCTGGGAGCGGCGGCCAGCACCGGAACCGCCGGAATGTCACCGCCGAACACGGTGAACGAGCTGAACGTCGCCACGCCCAGATGGGCGCTGGACCCGACGGCGACTGCGGCGGTCCCGACGATGACGTTGGGCACGTACAACACCGACAGCACGGTCAGACTGAGTTGGCCGAACAGCGAATCGGTGATCTCGTACAGCTGATGCATTGTTGCCCAGTGCACTACCAGCGAACCGGCGGCGACCAGCCCGGACAGTCCCACCAGCGCCAACACACCCGCCGTTGCGGCACGCAGCGAGTCGGCCAGCCAGTCCGGCAGTCGCGAGGCCGCCAACGCCCGCCGGCCCACCCGCGAACCCACCCCGATCACCGCACCGATGCCGTGCACCAGCAGCACACTGGCGAATGCGCGCGATGCGCTGGGCGTCTGCAGTTCGGTGATCACCGAGGCCGCGTCGTGAATGACCGCCAACGCCACGGCGGCGATCAGCAGCGGTCCGCCCAGCGCCGATGCGACCACCCAGCGCAAGACGAACCAGGACGCTGTGCTGCGGGTGGCCTGCGCCGTGGTGCGCGCTGTCCCCCACACCATCAGCAGGGCCGGCAGCAGCGGCATCACCCCTAGTTCCCGGCCACCGATCGAGATCGGCACCAGATGCACACCGAGCCACATGCTGGCGATGGCCCCCAAGGCGCCGGTCATGTCGCTATCGGCGAGCAGCAACTGCAGCAACGTCACCGCGGCGATGACCACCAGTGCCACCACTGCCGGGCCGAACGCCACCCGGAGTAAGTCGCGCGCCTGGTGCACGCCGGTTGTGCGACTATCGTCCACCCGCGTCATGCTTCGCGCGCGTCACACGGTCGGTCTCGACATGGCGGCCCGCTGCGCCCGCTTCGCCGCCCCGGCGATCGCCACGAGCACGAGGGACCGGCTAGGACTGCGCCTGACCCGAGGACGACGACTGCGGACCCGAGTCGTGGGCCTGGCCGCCCTGGCTACCCGAATCCCCTTGAGTTTGCCCCGACGCGCCCGATCCGGAACCGGTCGACGGGGGTGGGCTGAAGCTCGGGAAGCCGGTCGGCGGAGTGGGCGTTCCCTGCTGGGGTCCGGATTGCGATTGCTGCGACCCGGCCGATCCGAATCCGCTGGTCGGCGGCGCGGACGAGTAGCCGCTGTAGTGCGACCCGTAGCCGGACTGCTGCGGGCCCGGCGGCGGGTAGGACATCTGCTGACCGTAGTAGCCGCCCGGCTGGGCACCGTACTGGCCGTACTGGCTGTACTGGTCGTATTTGGGCTGCGGCGCCGCCGCGCTGATGACGCCCGCGTCTAACAGGACCACCGCGGCAGCGGCGAAGGCCTGCAACACGGTGCAGGCCAGAACGAACCACAGGGCCCAGCCCCGTCCGGAGGCGCTGACCGTGTTTTCGACAAGCATCAGTGCGCCCAGCGCGGAGATCGCCGCGACAACCGGGGCATAACTTTTCGCCTTGGGCAGCAGACTGGTCGCCGCCAACAGCGCCGCCAGCAGGGCCGCAGCGACCGGGAAACCGCCGCCGGTCTGAACCAGCTCCTCCCCACCGGGAAGCATGGTGGTAAACATCTTGCCGTAACTCGCCAGATAGGCCAGCAGGCCAAGCACGATGACCGCGCCGGTCAGATAGGGCTGTGGCTTATCACTGTCAACGGATTTGGCGAACGACGGCGTGGTTGCTCCATAGAAGCCGGGCGGATATCCAGAACTGCCGGGCGAGTAGGTCATCACTTCTCCTGTGCTTCACGTACCGTTTGCGACGCCGCTAGCGTGCGGCACTGTCACCGCCGGCGTCGCTGCCCACGACGCCGCCTCGGACCGCTCCATGAACGCCCTGACTGGCCGCGCGGGCGTTGAGACGCGATTCGATGCCCCACGCTAGCGCACTGTCGCGACAGCCGGCGCGGCGCTCCGGGTGTCCGGGTTGGCGACCCCGCGCTTGCCCACGAGATTGGAACACGTTCTAATTCAGGGCATGGATTACGGGCTTGTGCTGTTTACCAGCGACCGCGGTATCACTCCGGCAGCGGCTGCCGCACTCGCCGACGACCACGGCTTCCATACCTTCTATGTTCCCGAACACACCCACATCCCGGTCAGGCGTCAGGCAGCGCACCCGACCACCGGAGACGCGACACTGCCCGACGACCGCTACCTGCGCACGCTGGATCCGTGGGTCAGCCTCGGGACGGCGTGTGCGGTCACATCACGCGTGCGGTTGTCCACGGCGGTGGCGTTACCGGTCGAACACGATCCGATTACCCTGGCCAAGTCCATTGCCACCCTCGACTATCTGTCCGGTGGCCGGGTGAGCCTGGGTGTCGGGTTCGGTTGGAACACCGACGAACTCGCCGACCACGGCGTACCGCCTGGGCGGCGCCGCACCATGCTGCGCGAATACATCGAGGCGATGCGGGCATTGTGGACCCAGGAGGAGGCCGCCTACGAGGGCGAATTCGTCAACTTCGGACCAAGCTGGGCCTGGCCCAAGCCGGTGCAGCCACACCTTCCGGTCCTGGTCGGCGCGGCCGGCACGGCGAAGAACTTCACCTGGATCGCGCGCAGCGCCGACGGCTGGATCACCACTCCGCGCGATGTCGATATCGACGAGCCGGTCAAGCTGTTACAGGACATCTGGGCCGACGCCGGCCGGCAAGGAGCGCCGCAGATCGTGGCGCTGGATTTCAAGCCGGTGCCCGAGAAGCTGGCACACTGGGCCGAACTGGGGGTGACCGAGGTGCTCTTCGGGCTGCCCGACCGCGCCGCGGACGAGGTCGCCGCCTACGTCGAGCGGCTGGCCGGCAAGCTCGCGGTGGGCAGGTAGCAGCGGTTACCGTAGTCGAACGAACGCACCCAGACCGGCTGCTTGAGCGGATCCCCGGCTATCAGCAGCGCGATGAGGTCCTTGTCCTCGGTGGTCGCCAAAAACCGGCTGTCGTCGGCATCGAGGCGACCGACGATGATCCCGGTCGGTCGGCCGCCATCGCGACGGACCGTGTAGGTCTCGACGGTAGCCGGGCCGTCGGCGTGCTCGGTGACCGGCTGGGTGGGGGCCGCGGCGATCTGCGCCTGTAACCGCGCGCTGCCGTCGGGTTTCCATTCCACCGGCGTGGTCGAGTAGATTCCGACCGAATACTTGCTCATGATGCCGCCGTTGGCGCCGACCAGACCGAATTGTCCTGGGCAGCTGCGCATCTTGGCCACCGTCTCGGCGACGGCGTGCATCGAGTAGTTGTTGCCGGCGCCGCCGAAGAACGGCAGGCCACCGGTGAGGGTCAGGCCGCGTGGATCGTCGGGCGCGATGCCCATCCCGTCGCAGATGTTGAACACCGGGACCGGAAAGCAGCTGTAGAGGTCGAAGGTGGCGATCTCGTCGATCCCGATGCCGGCCACCGCCAACGCCTCGCGCACTGCCAGCACCGCCGATGGGGCGTGCCCAAGATCGGGCCGATCCAGCAGGCTCTGCTCCTCAAGATCGGCGTGGCCGTGCAGATACACCCAGTTCTCTTCGGGAACACCCAGTTTGCGCGCAGATTCCACGGACATCAGCAGCGCGGCCGCACCCTGGTTCACCTGATCGCGGGCGACCAGCAGCCGCGGGTAGGGCTCGGCGATCATCCGGTTGCGCTCGGTGACCGTGATCAATTCCTCCACGGTGCGTTCCACCGGTGCAGCGGCGAAAGGATTACCGGCGGCGACCGTGGTGAACGGCGCGAACAGCTCACCCATCCGCCGCAGATACTCGGCCGGCCCGAGCCCGGTCCCCGCCCGGCGGGCATTTTCCATCAGCCCGTACTGGGTGGGAGCGTCGATCAGACCGTGCACGACGGTGTAGCGGCTGATGAGCGCCTCGATGCCTGGGCCGCGGTCTTCGAGCGTGCCTTCGACGGTCTCGGAGAAGTCCGGCGGGTTGTCGGCAGCGGCGAAGTAGCGGTTAGTCGAGGTCGCATCCGAGCCGAAGATCAGCGCAACATCCGATCGGCCGGCGGCGATCTCACCGGCCAGTTCGTTGATCAGATGTTGCGGGCTCTGGCCGCCGACGATCTCCAGGATGGCGCGAGCGGGGTCCGCGTCGATGCGGTTGGCGACCGATCGCGGATAGTTGTTCGACCGCCCCAGTGGGGCAGTGGCAACCGGGCCGGAGATCTCGAACTGGCGCACCCCGGCCACGGTGTCGATCGCCGCCGCCACCGTGGCCACCGCGGCGCCGCAGTCATCGAGTGCGGCCCGCGCCGCGGCGGTGGCCAGTTCGACCGCCGACATACCCCGGTAGTAAGCGTCGTCGATCCGCTCGGCGGCCTGGCCGACCCCGACGACGACGGGTGTGCGCGGGTCGATGGTCAGGCTCACAGGTCTTGCAGGATCTTTCGGGCCAGCGCCGCAGTCGCCGAGGGTGTCTTGCCGACTTGAACGCCGGCAGCCTCCAAGGCCGCTTTCTTGGCGGCCGCGGTGCCTGACGAACCCGAGACGATCGCCCCGGCGTGACCCATGGTCTTGCCTTCCGGCGCGGTGAAGCCGGCGACGTAGCCGACCACCGGCTTGGAGACGTTGGCCTTGATGCAGTCGGCGGCACGTTCCTCGGCGTCGCCGCCGATCTCGCCGATCATCACGATGAGCTTGGTTTGGGGATCCTTCTCGAAGGCTTCGATGGCGTCGATGTGCGTGGTGCCGATAACGGGGTCACCGCCGATGCCGATCGCGGTGGAGAAGCCGAAGTCGCGCAGTTCGTACATCATCTGGTAGGTCAGGGTGCCCGACTTGGACACCAGACCGATCGGCCCGGACCCGGCGATATTGGCGGGGATGATACCGGCCAGCGACTCACCGGGGGTGATGATGCCGGGGCAGTTCGGGCCGATGATGCGCGTCTTGGTGCCTTTGTCGGTGTTGTAGGCCCAGGCGTAAGCAGTGTCCTGCACCGGGATGCCCTCGGTGATCACCACCAGCAGCGGGAGTTCGGCGTCGATCGCCTCGAGGAGGGCGTCCTTGGCGAACATCGGCGGCACGAAAATGATCGAGACGTCGGCGCCGGTTTCCTTTATCGCCTCGGCGACGCTTCCGAACACCGGCAGCGTCACCGGCCGGCCGCCCCTGTCCTCGTGCGTGACGGTGGTGCCGGCCTTGCGTGCGTTCACGCCGCCGACGATCTGGGTGCCGGCCTTGAGCATGCGCGCGGTGTGGATGGTGGCCTCGGTGCCGGTGATGCCCTGGACGATGACCTTGTTGTCCTTGTTCAAAAAGATCGACATCGGCTAGGCGTCCTTTCCGGCGCTCGCCAGCTCGGCGGCCTTGTCGGCCGCCTCGTCCATGGTGGGCACCAGGGTTACCAGCGGGTGATCGGCTTCGGCGAGGATGCGGCGGCCCTCCTCGACGTTGTTACCGTCCAGGCGGACCACCAACGGCTTGTTGGCCTCGTCGCCAAGGATTTGCAGCGCCGCTACGATACCGGTGGCCACCGCGTCGCAGGCGGTGATGCCGCCGAACACGTTGACGAACACACTTTTGACCTCCTGGTCGCCCAACACCACATTCAGCCCGGCGGCCATCACCTCGGCCGAGGCCCCGCCGCCGATGTCGAGGAAGTTCGCCGGTTTGATCCCGCCGTATTTCTCCCCGGCGTAGGCGACGACGTCGAGCGTCGACATCACCAGGCCCGCGCCGTTGCCGATGATGCCGACCTGCCCGTCCAGCTTGACGTAGTTGAGGTTGTGCTCCTTGGCCTTGCGTTCCAGCGGGTCGGTGGCCTCGTGGTCTTCGAACTCGGCGTGACCGGGGTGGCGGAAGTCGGCATTGGCGTCCAGCGTGATCTTGGCGTCCAGCGCCAGGATCTGGCCATCGGGAGTACGGACCAACGGGTTGACCTCAACGAGGGTGGCGTCTTCGGCGACGAACAGCTCCCACAGCTTGGCGATGGTCACCGCCGCAGTGTCGAGCACCTCGTCGGGCAGGTGGCCCTGCGCGGCAATCGACCGCGCGAACGCCAGGTCCACACCGGTGACCGCGTTGACGGGAACCTTGGCCAGCCGCTCGGGTTTGGTCGCGGCGACTTCCTCGATGTCCATACCGCCCTCCGCTGAGCACATCGCCAGGTAGGTGCGGTTGGCCCGGTCGAGCAGGAAGGAGATGTAGTACTCCTCGGCGATGTCGCTGGCCTCGGCGACCAGCAGCTTTTTGACAATGTGGCCTTTGATGTCCAGGCCGAGGATATTGCTGGCGTGGGCGTAGGCGTCCGCGGGCGTGGCGGCGAATTTCACACCGCCGGCCTTGCCGCGTCCACCGGTCTTGACTTGCGCCTTGATCATGACGGGCCGGCCGATTTCCTGGGCGATCGCCTTGGCGCCCTCGGCGCTGTCGGTCACCCGCCCCGGCGTGGTGGGCACGTTGTGCTTGGCGAACAATTCCTTCGCCTGGTATTCGAAAAGATCCATGGGCTCGCTGTCTGCCGTGTCGGCCTGGTCGGTGGCGGCTATCTCGTGGGCAAGGCTCTGCGTCCTCACCCCCCGGGGAACTGTATCGACCCCCCCGGATGAGTTCGCCGCCGCATCGGCTGTTGTGGTGCAGGTCACGGCTTGGAGAAGCGCGAAAAAGACTCGAAAAAGAGTGGCAGCGGGCCGCGCGGAACGGGTGCCCAACGCAGGTGATCGAAATCACATTCCTGAACGGATTCCCGGCTTCACTTGCGACCTTCGCACGTCGCTGGTTACCGTCTCAGGGTTCAGATAACGTTATGGTTACGAACAGAGGGACAGTTGACCCAGCATCCGTCTGCCCGGTCTCCTCTCGGATCCGACGACTGGTTGGACCTCGACCCCAACGAGATCACCGACATCATTCCGTTCAACGAGTTCGGGCACCTCGACGAACTCGAGTTCAGCGACAACATCGCCTTCGACACCGACGCCGAGGTGCTGCGGGCGCCCGAGCTCGACGATCTGGACGACACCGACGATCTGACTCCGCTGACGCTGGCCGGTCCCGGCGAGTTCCCGCCTGATCCACCCGCCCGTGACCGTGCCACCTACCTGAACATCGCCACGATTGCGCCGCGCGGCGGAGCGCACCGCAAGCAGCTCAACGGCGTGGTCAAGGGCCGGATGTTGATCACTGCCATGGCGGCCGGCGCCGCTGCCGCCGCCGCGCATTCGGCCACGCATCATCCGTCCGACACCACCAAGACACATGCCGCGTTGGCCGCCGATACCTCCGCGCTCGACGACGGGCCGATCACCACCTCGCCACATGGGGTGCAGATGGTCACGGTGCAGCCTGCCGCCAACACTGCCGTGCACAACGCGCAGCTGGCCAGGGCGGTGGCTTTCGCCGAAGAGCGTGCGCAGCGCGAAGCCCGGTTGCAGCAGCCGCTCTATGTCATGCCGACCAGGGGGGTATTCACGTCGACCTTCGGTTACCGCTGGGGTGTGCTGCACGCCGGGATCGACATCGCGAACGCGATCGGGACGCCGATCGTCGCGGTGTCCGACGGGGTCGTCGTCGACGCCGGCCCGACCGCCGGCTACGGAATGTGGGTCAAGCTGCGCCACGCCGACGGAACGGTCACGCTGTACGGCCACGTCAACACCACGACGGTCCGGGTCGGTGAGCGCGTCCTAGCCGGCGACCAGATCGCCACAATGGGCAACCGGGGTAATTCGACCGGACCGCACCTGCATTTCGAGGTGCTGCTGGACGGCAGCAACCGCGTGGACCCGGTGCCGTGGCTGGCAAAGCGCGGACTGAGCCTGGGCGGCATCGCCGGGTGAGCGGTGACCGACTCGAGCAATCTCCCGGCCGGCGATAACCCCCCCGGCACGCCGGCGCCTCTCGAGAGCGCGGGAACGGCCGGTTCGACGGCATCCGGGGATCAACCCCCCCGAACCCGGATCATCCGGCGGGCGCCGACGATGCCGCTCCCTGCCATCGCCGACGACGCTCACACCACCCGCATTCCGCCCTCGCCGCCACGGGGCACCTACCCCTACTCTCCGCAGCCTGCGGGTTATGTCCAGCAGCCCGGCTTCGCGAGCGGTGATCGGGCCGAACCGTCCAACCGGACAGCGGTGGCCGCGTGCGCAGTCGGCATCATCAGCGGCTGGGCGACCATGGTGGTGGCCACCGACCTGATCGCGGGCTGGTGGAGATCCGACCGGCTGTTCTGCGCGGCGGTTGCGTTCCTCGCGCTGGTGTTCGCGCTCGCCACGATTGCCGGCGTGATCACACTTCTGCAGCGTCGTAACCTGGGCCGTTACCTCATTGCGGCGGGCGCCGTAGTCGCGTTGCTGACCTACGGCGGGGTGTTTGTCGCCGGTGCGCGGGTCGCCTGGATCGTGCATCTGCTGCCGCTGCTCCCGATCTCCAGCGCGGTGCTCGCACTGCACCCGCGGACGAAACGGTGGCTGAGCTAGAGCTTGGTCAGTGGGGCGTGGTTGTGCATCAGCTTGACCCGCCCCGAGCTGCCGAAGTCGATCAGCGACATCGCCGATTCCCCGACGCCGGTGACTTCCTCGACCCGGCCCAGCCCGTACTTGTCGTGGGAGACCCGGTCGCCGGGTTGCAGCACCAGCAGCGGGCGCCCGTGGGTCGCCGCACGCACCGGTGCCGGCCGCGCCGACCCGAAGCGACCGGCGCCGATCACCGGTGCGGACAACGACGGCGCAGGATCGCTGCGCCGCCAGTCGATCAGCTCCTGCGGAATCTCCCGCAGGAACCGCGACTCGGGGTTGACCATCGGCTGTCCCCACGACGAGCGCACTTTGGCCCTGCTCAGGTAGAGGCGCTGCCGAGCCCGGGTGATTCCGACATAGGCCAGCCGCCGTTCTTCGGCGAGCTCGCCCGGGTCGGGCAACGCCCGCATGTGCGGGAACATTCCGTCCTCCCAGCCCGTCACGAAGACCACCGGGAACTCCAACCCCTTGGCGGTGTGCAGAGTCATCAGGGTGACCACGCCGGCGTTGTGCTCGGGGATTTCGTCGGCGTCGGCGACCAGCGACACCCGTTCCAGGAACTCCGCGAGCACGCCGGTCTCCGGAACGTCTTCGTCGTCGGGGGTCTCCGGACTCTCGTGTAACGCGGCGGCGTTCGCCCGGTCGATGGCGAATTCGTGTGCGACGCTGACGAGTTCGTTGAGGTTGTCCAGCCTGGTCAGGTCCTGCGGATCGTCGGAGTGCTCCAACTCAGCTCGGTAGCCGGTGCGGTCCAGCACCGCCTCTACCAGTTCACCGAGATCGCCCTGCGCCGAGTCCAGGCGGCCACGCAGCTCGTTGAGCAACTCGACGAAACTCGCGATCGCGTTCACCGAACGCGAATTCAGCATTGGCACCTTGCCCTCGGCGGCGGCGTCGAGCGCCTCGGCGAAACTGCTGCCGGTGTTCTCGGCATACACCGCCACGCAGGCTTGCGCACGGTCGCCGATGCCGCGACGCGGGGTGTTGAGGATACGCCGCAGACTGACCGCGTCGCCGGGATTATCCAGCACCCGCAGGTAGGCAATCACGTCGCGGATCTCCTTGCGCTCGTAAAACCGGACGCCGCCAACGACTTTGTAGGGAATGCCGGCCCGGATGAACACCTCTTCCAGCGCTCGCGACGAGTTGTTGGTGCGGTAGAAGATCGCCACGTCGTTGTAGGTGATCTCGCCGTGCTGCACCAGGGCGTCGATTTCCTCGGCGACGAACCGCGCTTCGTCGTGCTCATTGTCGGCCACGTAGCCGACGATCGGCGCGCCTTGTCCGGAATCGGTCCACAGCCGCTTCTCCCGGCGCCCGGAGTTCCGCGAGATCACCGAATTGGCTGCCGACAGAATGTTCTGCGTCGAGCGGTAATTCTGTTCCAAGAGGATTGTCGTTGCGTTCGGGTAGTCACGCTCGAAGTCTTCGATATTGCGGATCGTGGCCCCGCGGAACGCGTAGATCGACTGGTCGGCGTCGCCGACGACGCACAGCTCGCCGGGCGCGATGTCGTCTGCGGCGTCGTGGCCGACCAATTCGCGCACCAGCACGTATTGGGCGTGGTTGGTGTCCTGGTACTCGTCGATGAGGATGTGGCGAAACCGGCGCCGGTAATGCTGGGCAATGTGCGGAAAGGTTTGCAGCACCGCGACGGTCTCGCCGATCAGGTCGTCGAAATCCAGCGCGTTGGCTGCCCGGAGCCGGTGCTGGTATTCGGTGTAGACGGCGGCCACAACGCGGGCCAGGTCGTCGGAGTCATCGGACAGAGCGGAGGTCGCCTGCTGCGGGTCGATCAGCTCGTTCTTCAGGTTGGAGATGGCGTTGACCAGCAGCCGCGGCGAGTACCGCTTGACGTCCAGCCCCATGTCCTTCCCGATCATCTGCAGCAGTCGTCGCGAATCGTCGGCGTCGTAGATCGAGAAGTTGGAGTTGAGCCCCGCTATCAGCGCAGCCTGGTTGCGGAGGATTCGCACGCAAGCCGAATGAAAGGTCGACACCCACATGGCGGCGAGGGCCCGGGCCCCGGTTAGCGCGGCGACGCGTTCGCGCATTTCGGCCGCCGCTTTGTTGGTGAAGGTGATGGCCAGGATCTGTCCGGGCCCGACGCCGCGTGCGGCGATCAGGTAGGCGATCCGGCGCGTCAACACCGCGGTCTTGCCCGAGCCCGCACCCGCGACGATCAGCAGCGGCGTGCCCGCGTGCAGCACCGCCTGGCGCTGTTGCGGGTTGAGGCCGTCGAGGAGCTGGTCTGTTTGCCGGGAGGGCTCGGTCACGTACGCGCTCAATTAGCTGCCGGCTAACCTGGCACGCGCAAGGTTCCCCCACCTCATCGCCCACTCCTTTCGGCATCATCCTCGGCGGTCTTTCCGCTCCAAACTTACCGCCGTTCGGCGACACCTTTTGCGCGGGCACGGCGCTTAGTGGCACACTCTTTTCGTGTTCTACCGGCAGCATCGATTCTGCTACGGGTACCGGTTCGCGGTTCCCGTGGCCTAGCTGCTTCCCAGCGCCCCGCGGTCCGCATCGGCGATCCGGGACAAGTCTGTTGGGTGAGGCCGGACCGAATGACACCAGAACCCACCGACAGCGAGAATGCGGAGTCACAGACCATGAGTCCAGAAACTCAACAGCTTCCCGACATCGAAGAGCTGCGCCAAGAGATCGATCGGCTCGACGCCGAGATCCTGGCGGCCGTCAAACGTCGCACCGAGGTGTCCAGAGCCATCGGCAGGGCACGAATCGCCTCCGGGGGAACCCGGTTGGTGCACAGCCGCGAAATGAAGGTGATCGAGCGCTACAGCGAGCTCGGGGCCGAGGGCAAAGAGCTGGCGATGCTGCTGCTGCGCCTGGGCCGCGGTCGGCTCGGTCACTAGCGTCCCCGCGTCGTGCGTGCGGCCGTCCGTCGTGACTAGGGTCGAAAGCATGACTGCCGTTCGAGAAATCCCGGATATCTCCGCTACCAGCGCCTGGGAAGCACTGCGCAGACATCACGACCAGATCAAAAACACCCACCTGCGCGAGTTCTTCGCCGACGACCCCGACCGCGGCCACGAGTTCAACGTCACCGTCGGCGACCTCTACATCGACTTCAGTAAGCACCGCATCACCGGCGAGACCCTCAGCCTGCTGGTAGGCCTGGCCAAGGCCGCCGGCCTGGAGCAGCGCCGCGACGAGATGTTCTCCGGCGTGCACATCAATACCTCGGAAAATCGTGCGGTGCTGCACACCGCATTGCGGCTGCCGCGAAACGCCGAGCTGGTCGTCGACGGACACAACGTCGTCGAGGATGTGCACACGGTGCTCGACGCGATGGGGGACTTCACCGACCGGTTGCGCAGCGGCGCGTGGACCGGCGCCACGGGCAAACCGATTGCGACCGTCGTCAACATCGGCATCGGCGGCTCGGATCTCGGCCCGGCGATGGTGTATCAGGCGCTGCGCCACTACGCCGATGCGGGTATTTCGGCGCGTTTCGTCTCCAACGTCGACCCGGCTGACCTGGTCGCCACCTTAGCCGATCTAGACCCTGCCACAACGCTTTTCATTGTCGCGTCCAAGACGTTCACCACGCTGGAGACGTTGACCAACGCGACCGCTGCGCGGCGCTGGCTGACCGACGCACTCGGGGACGCCGCGGTGGCGAAGCATTTCGTCGCGGTCTCGACCAACAAAAAGCGGGTCGCCGAGTTCGGTATCGACACCGACAACATGTTCGGCTTCTGGGACTGGGTCGGCGGGCGCTATTCGGTGGATTCGGCGATCGGGCTCTCGGTGATGGCCGCGATCGGCCGGGAAGCCTTCGCGGACTTCCTGTCCGGTTTCTACATCGTCGATCAACATTTCCAGACCGCTCCGCTGGAGTCCAATGCACCGGCGTTGCTGGGGCTCATCGCGTTGTGGTACTCCAACTTCTTCGGCGCGCAATCGCGGGCGGTGCTGCCCTATTCCAACGACCTGGCCCGGTTCCCGGCCTATCTGCAGCAGCTGACGATGGAATCCAACGGTAAATCGACTCGCGCCGACGGTACGCCGGTCACCACCGATACCGGTGAGATCTACTGGGGCGAACCGGGAACCAACGGCCAACACGCCTTCTACCAGTTGCTGCACCAGGGCACCCGGTTGGTGCCGGCCGATTTCATCGGCTTCTCCCAGCCGCTCGACGACCTGCCGGACGGCGACGGCACGGGCAGCATGCATGACTTGTTGATGAGCAACTTTTTCGCCCAGACGCAGGTGCTGGCGTTCGGCAAGACCGCCGAGGAGATCGCTGCGGAGGGCACGCCGGCAGATGTGGTGCCGCACAAGGTGATGCCAGGTAACCGGCCGAGCACTTCGATCCTCGCGACCCGGCTGACCCCGTCGGTGCTCGGCCAGTTGATCGCGCTCTACGAGCACCAGGTGTTCACCGAGGGGGTGGTGTGGGGCATCGACTCGTTCGACCAGTGGGGTGTGGAGCTGGGCAAGACTCAGGCTAAGGCGCTGGTGCCGGTGATCTCCGAGGCGCCGTCGCCGGGCCGCCAGTCGGACAGCTCCACCGACGCGCTGGTGCGTCGCTACCGAACGGAGCGGGGCCGCAGCGGGTAAACCCTTGTCAATCGCCGCGAGCGTGCACGGTTGTCTGCGATTTGCGGCGTGTCAGCGGACAAACACGCCCGCTCGCGGCGGGGTCAGGCGAACGGCTTGGTCAGCCGCGGCGGCAACACCCGCAACAACGCTACCAGCGGCACCCACGGCCAGGCCGGCACGGCGGCGCGGCCGGCTTCGCGTTCGATCGCAGCGACCATCGCCTTGACACCCGTCTGGGTGTCCACCATCAACATCGTGCTCGCCGACTTGGCGGTCATCTCCGACTCGATGTAGCCAGGCTCCAGCACGGTGACTTTGATCGGACCGCCGGCGTACTCTGCGCGCAGCGATTCGCCCAGTGACGACACGCCAGCCTTGCTGGCCGCGTAGGCGGCCTTGATGCCGGGCACCCCCTTGTTGGCCAGCACCGACGAGATCAACACCAGATGACCGGACCCGTTCCGCTTGAACATCTCCAGCGCGGTTTCGATCTGCACCAGCGCGGCGACCAGGTTGGTCTCGATGGTGGCCTTGTTGGCCCATAGCTTGCCCGAACCCAACGGCGCCCCTTTGCCGATACCGGCGTTGACGATGACCCGGTCGATCCCGCCCAGCGCCTCGGAAAGCTCGGCGAACACCTTGGGCACCTGGTCGTGGTCGGTGACGTCTAACGTCGCGACGGCCACCGTGATGCCCGGATAGCGGCCGTTCAGCTCGGATTTGAGCTCGTCGAGCCGGTCGGTGCGACGGGCGCACAGCGCCAGGTCACGGCCTTTGGCGGCAAAAGCCCGGGCCATTGCGGCACCCAGACCCGAACTGGCGCCCGTGATCAAAATCTTCTGGCGAACCACCCGGGCAGCATAACTACTTGAGCAGGCGCGACATCCGCCGGTCGGCCAAGACCTTGCCGCCGGTCTGGCAGGTCGGGCAATACTGCAACGACTTCTCCGCGAACGACACTTCCCGCACGGTGTCAGCACAGACCGGACACGGTAAACCGGTACGGGCGTGCACCCGCAGCGCGGAACGCTTCTCGCCTTTGAGCGTGGCGGCCTGCTGGCCGACCGAGCGGGTCACCGCGTCGGCCAGTACCGACACCATCGCCTGGTGCAGTGCCGCCAGCTGCGCGTCGGAGAGTGTGCCGGCGGTGGCGAACGGCGAGATCTTGGCGACGTGCAGGATCTCGTCGCTGTAGGCGTTGCCGATCCCGGCGATCACCTTCTGGTCGGTGATGACGGTCTTGATCCGCCCGGTGTTGCCGGCCAGCAGCCCGGCCAGTTCATCGGCGCCGACCCGCAGGGCGTCCGGGCCGAGCGCGGCGATACCCGGCACCGTGATCGGATCGTCGACCAGCCACACGGCCAGCCGCTTCTGGGTGCCCGCTTCGGTGAGGTCGAACCCGGGCGCCGCGCCGGCAACACCCAGGTGGACGCGCAACGCGATCGGGCCCTTTCCCGGCCGCAGCGGCGCAGCGGCCAGTTTTTCGGACCACCGCAGCCAACCGGCGCGGGATAAATGCGCGATCAGGAACAGTTCCCCGGCCTGCAGACCCAGATACTTGCCCCAGCGCTCGGCACCGGTGACGGCCCGGCCGTGCAGCGCGCTGAGCGGCGGGTCGACGGTCTTGAGCACCGAGAACGCCGCGACGTCGACGCGCCCGACCGTCCGGCCGACGGCGTGGCGGCGCAAATGATCGACCAGCGCCTCGACTTCGGGCAATTCGGGCATACCACCAGTGTGAAGGTCAAGACCGGGCGACGCGTTGCGCGTCGCGCAGCACGATCTCCAGCAGCCAACTGACGATCGACAACACGACCGCCGCCCAGATCGCGGTCCACCAGAAATGGTCGATGCACAGGCCCCAGTGGGTGGTGTGGCGGGTTATCGAGGCGGTGATCCACAGCATGAACGCGTTGATGACGATATGGATCAACCCGAGGGTGAGGATATACAGCGGGATCGACAGGATCTGCACGATCGGTTTGACGAAGGCGTTGACCAGGCCGAAGATGACCGCGACGACGAAGACGATGCCGACCTTCTGCCAAGCCGTGCCGCCGCCGACGAAGCGGAGCCCGGGCACGATCAGGGTGACCACCCACAGCGCGAATCCAGTCAACGCGGCGCGGACCAGAAATGCACCCATGGCCAGAATTTACTCTGCCGGCCGCAACAAATAGGTATCCATGATCCACCCGTGCCGGGCGCGCGCGTCTGCGCGCAGCGCCGCGATCCGCTCACCCACCGCGCCGACTGTGCCCGACACCAGCAGCTCGTGGGCGGTGCCCAGGTACGCGCCCCACCAGATCCGGGTCGCGGCAGGGCAGCAGCGAAACGAGCAGTCACCGTCGAGCATGACCACCACCGACCCCGACAGTCCGTGCGCCCGCAGCTGCCGGCCCGTGGTGATCAGGACAGGCTCGCCGACGTCGTTGAGCGGGATGCGGTGCCGCGCGGTGAGTGCCTGCACAGCGGTGATGCCGGGGATGACGTCGTAGCTGATGTCGATGTCGGCGGCGACGGTGTCGAGGATGCGCAGGGTGCTGTCGTAGAGCGATGGGTCTCCCCAGGCCAAAAACGCGCCGACGCCGCCGGGACCGAGTTCGGTGGCGATCGCGGACGCCCAGAGGCGGACGCGGGCCGCATGCCAGTCCGACACCGCCTGCCGGTAATCGTCGTCTCGTGCCCGCACCGGATCGGGCAGTTCGACGAATCGGTAGCCGGGCGCGCGGATGAACCGTGCGCAGATCTCGCGACGTAGCGCCACCAAGTCGGCTTTGGCCTCCCCCTTGTCCATCGCAAAGAACACCCGGGTGTCGTTGAGTGCTGCTATCGCCTGCACGGTGAGGTATTCGGGATCTCCGGCACCGATGCCGATGACGTGAATGTGGCGGCTGCTCATGGCCCGGCAGCCTAACGCGGATCCGGTCCATCGGTCGGTCCCCGCGACCTGAGGTACCCGATGCCTGAGGTATCGAAATCTCACCCCTGCCCCCGAAAATCGTGTCCCGGCGCGGCACACCGATGTGCAACCCGCAGTCGGGTGGCCGTGCACCAGCACGGTTTCTCGGCGGCGCGGGCTGGCCGGCCGGGCTGTGATTCGAGTTGCAATGGTGACCGCGTCGTGTTCCGAATGTGACGAAAGTCAATCAGCGTTTCTTAAG
>Ga0078972_1002096_pt1 | contig 55811 bp, 43 predicted proteins | sample YelNatPaOPGAMG01_FD_67568 | JGI IMG/M metagenome (GOLD analysis project Ga0078972, IMG submission 67568) | Hot spring thermophilic microbial communities from Obsidian Pool, Yellowstone National Park, USA - OP-RAMG-01 (SPADES assembly) (version 2) | ecosystem: Environmental > Aquatic > Thermal... | reverse complement strand
CGCCCGTGAGAGCGGCAAAAGCAGCCACCAGCAAGTGGAGCAACGGCGGGTAAGTGTTCTGGTACGGGATCCCGGCGTACCACAGCGGAAACCAGTTCAGGTCACGCCAGTTCTCGAGGATATAGCGGCTCAATCCCACATAGGCTGCTTCGATCGAGCCCAGATGCTTCAGATACTCGATCCCGAACAGCTCGCGGCAAATGAGGAAGTTCAGAAGGAAGAGAGCGGCAGGCGGGGCCACGCTTCTTACGAGGTCACGGCGCATCGCAGCCCGTAATTATCGCAAACGCGACGCCCGGGGGACCGCCCGGTCACTCAGCGTCAAGGGTCGGCCTCGGATGCCCCGAGTAAGCAACGCTTGACTTCTCGGTAGAACTTGTCAAAGGAAGGCGACCTCTTCCGGGCGAGCTGGATGTCAAAAATCTTGGATAGCGCCGGCTGGTCAATGGTGGGAGCGTATCGAGCGGGAGTGCGCCGGTCGCGCAGCCACTCCTTGGCGCCGCGGATTGCTTCTGGATCGTCGGGAGCGGCAAGCCCGGGCGGGAAATCCTCACGGCCTCTCAACGATTCGGCAGCGGCAATGAACCAGGCCTCGTATTCCCGATTGGCGATCACGACCGCGGATGGCACATGAGGCGCTGCGGCTCGCACCCTCTTGAGCAACTGCGGCGCCAGCTCTTTGGGACACTCGTCATCCGCGTCGAGAAGTACGAGAACCGCTCCCTTGGGGGCCGCCTTGCTGGCAGCGAGCTCGATGGCACGCTCCAGTTCGCCTTGCTTGAGAAGCCGTTGCTTCGGCTGGCGCAGCGGGCTCGGGATATCTAGTCGCACTCTCGGGCGGACTACCTGAGCAATGCGACGGAGCAAAATGGGCACCGAGAAAACCTCCCCGTGACCCTCCACCACGCAAACGATGCGGAAAGGCACCGTGTCCCCCGTACTAATCGAATAACCTCAACTGGCTCGGGGGAGGAGGCGGGGTAGCGGGGTCCGGTTGTAGCTGGTTGAGCCGGAGGAGCTCTCCGGGCGTGTAGAGGCGCTTTCGCAAGGCCGAACGCCCAGACTCGTCTATTGGTCCAATGCGTGTGATACCCTGTTCCGCTTCAACCGCGAGGATCGCCTCCGTCGGTATTTCCGGGCTGTCGAGCAAATCAGGGCTGTGGCTGGAAACCAGCACCTGGGTCGAAGCGCTGGCCTCCCGCAGGGCGTCCAGCAGTACACCGGCGGCTGCGGGATGAAGCGCCACTTCAGGTTCCTCGATTCCTACCAGTGGGACCCTGGGCGCGCCGGAGTTTCCGGATTGAAAGAGGCAGACCAGGATTCCCAGTGCGCGCAAGGTTCCATCCGACATGTTGGCGGCCAGAAAACGCCAAGGGTACCTGGCGCCGTGTATCGCCTGGCGGAATTCGAGCGTCTCCTTCGGCCCCAGCTTGATCACCGCCACGCCTTCCAATCCGGGAACGAGTCTCGAGAGGTACTGTTCGATGCGTTCTTTCCGCTCGGGTGCACGCGATTCTAACTGCGATAGCACGCTGGTGAGATTGCTGCCATCTCTTTCCAGCAAATCGCCCACGTGCGGGTCTTGCAAGTCGCGTATCCGATCCGGATTGAGATTGTAAAATCCCATCCGGGACAATGCGTCATGAACCTCCCGAAACTCCGGCAGCCCTGAGGCGCTGACCAAGTAGAGCCGATCTTTGGCCGCTGACGGACCGCGAGGTTGGGCAACTAGTAGTTGTCCGTTGCGGACCCGGAATGTCGCAGGGTGCGGCCCAACAACCGAACATTCCTCTTGCCGGACCTCGTAGCCGCCGTGCGCCTGCGCGGCGATTTCGAACGCGTAATGCCCCCTGCGTCCCTCGCTGAGGAAGAAATCCAGGCGGATTCCGAAGTGCGTTGGATGCCCGCTGCTACGTCGTCGGACTTCGTTCACACCACCGCGGTCGCGCAACGCGTGCTCCAAAGAGGTCCGTAATGCATCTCGGACAAACCGCAGTGCGTCCAGAAAATTGCTCTTGCCTGACCCGTTGGGCCCCACAAGGAACGTCAGCGAACCGAGCTCGACATCGCAGGAAGCGATGCTCTTGTAATTCTTTAACCGGACTCGCTCCAACAACACCATGGGCCCGCTCGCGCCAGTGAGAATTGTACTCCATTGGCGGGCGCCGAACCGCCCTGCGGGCAATCAGGCCTCCAGGCCTGACCCCGCGCACGGCTCTTATTGTGAAAGCTCAACGCGCTCGGAGCCAGAGGAGCCAGTCGCCTTCCGCAGGGGTCTTCAGCGTAACTGCCGGCAGCGGCTTGAGCCGTCCTGCCGCCCGGCGCTCGCCCGTGCGCGGATCCAGCCAGATGGCCTCGACTGCGCCCCGGAAGCCGCTCAGGTTGAGCTTCACCTCGGGGTTGGCCGGGAGATAGATCAGAGCGAAATCACCGCCCTCCGAGCGCGCGGGCATGATGTACGTGCGGAACTCGGGATCCCGCGGATCCTCGGCCAGCAGGGAGCGATCCGGCCTGAGCCGCCACCACTCCAGCGAATCGAAGATCCGCCTGAGCACCTGCATCTGCCGCGCGCCGGGATAATTCAAGCACACGTGCCACGGCTCGGCCACCCCGCTGCGCGGATGGTCGAGCGGGACTTCGGGCTTGCGGATCCAGGGCCAGATCCCGTGAGCGCCGTAGGTGACGCCCGCAGGCGGCCCGGCCAGCAAGCTATAGTAAGCCGCACGCCTGACCTGCGCGTCGCTGATGGGCTGTTTCGTGTGGTAGTCCAGATGCCCTTCGTAATTGATCTCGCCGTCAATGACCGGGCGCGGCGGCTCCAGCTTCCAGCCCGCGGCGCACCCCTGCGTGGCGTTCCACTCCCACTTCTTCGCGTTGTTGCCGTGCCCGCTCTGGTACATCAGGAAATCGAGCCACGGCTCGTCTTTCAGATCCGGCCACGGATCCTGCATGCCGCGCGGATGGAGCGTCACGGGGCGCCGTGCGAACCCGTTGGGGAACACGACACGCCCGATCGTGCGCCAGCGCTCGGCCTTTTCGCCGCGATAATCGCCGTCGCCGCCCAGAATCCACATCACGGCGAAGGCGTTGTACCGGGCGACCATGTAACGGGCCAGCACGATTGCCTGATGTTCCGGCAGGACTTCCCCGGGACTCTCACGATCCTTGGAGGTTAGCGCCCACAGGAGCACGCAACCGGCCACCAGCCCGTGGTCGTTCACCGCCCGGATCTTGCGATCCATGCGCTGGAAAAAGGTGGGTCGGATCTCGATGCGATCCGTGCCGGTGAACGCCACCTCGCCCCGTTCGTCACTCCGGCCGGCGCGCCACTGCGTCATCACGAGCTGGATCAGCGTGAACCCTTTCGCCGCCCGGTCCTTCAGATAGCGGTCCCACTCGTCATCGGTGGACAGGAGCGCCCCGTTCCAGGCCGTGTCGCCGAGCCAGAACCACGGTTTGCCATCCGCATGCACGAAGTATCGGCGGTTGGGGGAGAGCCGCGGCGCTCCACGGCGAGCCAGCTCGGTGGGTCCGCCTGCCGGCAGGACCCGGAACGATCCCCCCTGATGATGCAGGCCCGGATCCGCACCGTCCGCCGTGCGCGTCCGGTACTTCCACAGCCCGACCTTCTCGGGCGAGAAACGTACACGCCAGGTTCGCCCGCCATCCCAGAACCCGGGCACGACTTCGCGCGCGCCTTCCGGCCCCGTGAACTCGACCACCAGATCCACTTCGAGCGGGTCGGCGTAGTCGCGCGTAGCCGTGAACGAGGCCTCGAATACGCCGAAGCGACGAACCTCCGCCGCCTGGATTCCGGCGGCCAGGGCCAGGGCGACAACTATTGCGCGGGACGCGGCCGCGGCGTGGCATCGCCCGGTATCATGCCCATCAGCCATTTCATGTGCTCCACGATCATTTTCTGGATGTCCGGGTTATCCCAGACCTCGTAGGTGTGACCCAGCCCGTTGTAAATTACGCGGCCTTTGCCATAATTGCGCGCCCAGATGACGGCGAAATCCTTGTCCGCCCGCTTGATGTTAGGCCGGCTGTAATCCAGCTTGGTTTCGTCCAGCCTCACCAGCACGCGCACGCGCTGGCGCGAAAAATCCCGCACCTGATAAATCTCGTCCTTGAGCGTGAAAGCGCGAGGCAGAAATTTCATGCCCGGAAAGTCGGGGTCTTCGACAATGAGCGGCGCCTCGAATACGTTCCACGGATGATGATCGAAGTAACCACCGATCATTTCTCCGTACTCCGGCCACTTATAGAAAGTGTCCGTGGCCGAGTGGATGCCGAGAAATCCCTTGCCGTCATCGCGAATGAACGACAGTAAGTCGGCTTTCTGCTCCTCGTCCATGTCCAGCTCACCGGTGGTGTAGAAGATCACCACGTCGAAGAAGTTCAGGTTTTTGGCGTTGCCGGTGAGTTTCTTTTTCGTGATGAGCTGGCAGTCCGTGCGGATGTAAGTCTCCCACAGGCCGGTCTCCTTGCCGAGCTTCCAGATGGTGCCTGCGGCGTAGGAGACGGTGTCGTGCTGGAATCCTTTGGATTGGCCGACGTAGAGCACCCGCTTGCGTGCCGGCTGCGCCCAGGCGCCCGTCACCAGCAAGCCGCAAACCAACGCTACCAGACTCAGTCGCAAGCTTTTCATGCGCACCTCCGAACAGGCATCTTCGCACCGCCCGCGCGCCCGCCGCAACACAAAAGCGGGCGATTGCGGACTTGTTGACAAGCCCTCCCCGGCAGTATAGTACTATTCGGGTTCGCAGATCCGATTCTCCCGTTTGGCCGCCCCGGCGGTCTGGAGGCTCTATGGCCGGCAACACCACCGTCCTGATCATTGACGACGACGATGACTTCCGCACCGCCGTCCGCGCCTTGCTGGAAAGCCGTGGCTTCACGGTCGTCGAAGCCGCCAGCGGGCAGGAGGGCCTGGCCCTTCTAACAGAATGCCGGCCCGATCTCATCCTCCTCGACGTCATGATGGAATGCTCGACGGAAGGCTACGGCGTCAACCAGGCCATCAAGTGGCGTGAGGAGTACCGCGACTTCCGCCACATCCCCATCGTCATGGTTTCCTCGATTCAGGAGTCCCCCGACCAGTTGTTTCCGATGGCCGGTGAGGTGGACATGATCCGCCCGGACTTCTACGTCACCAAGCCCCTGGACATCCCCGCTTTCCTCGCCACCGTGCAAAAGGCCTTGGAGAGCGCGTCGCACCACCGTTCCCAACCCGGATGAGCAGCGCCCCCGCCCAGACCGTGCCTGCGCCCTCGATCGTCGTCATTGACGACGATCCCGCGATGCGCCTGTCCTGCCGCAAGATCCTGGACAAGTCCGGCTATCGCGTGGAAACCTTCGAAGACGGCGCCAGCGGCCTCGAGGGAGTCGAACGGCTCAAGCCCGACCTGGTCATCGTGGACCTCAAGATGCCCGGCATCAGCGGGCTCGAGGTGATCAGCCGCGTGCTTGAAGCCGATCCCTCCGCGGTGATCGTCGTCATTACCGGTTACGCCACCATTGATACCGCCGTCGAGGCCATGAAGGCGGGGGCCTATGATTTCCTGCCCAAGCCTTTCTCGCCCGACGAGCTCCGCATCATCGTGCAGCGCGGCCTGGAACGCCGCCGCCTGATGCTCGAAGCCCGGCGGCAGGAGCTGGAGCGGGAACTGTTGCGCCGCCGTTTCGTCACCTTCGTCTCCCACCAGCTCCAGACGCCGCTGGCCGCCGTGCACCAGTACCTGAACGTGCTGCGCCAGCTCGAAGACGACTCCGAGGGCGCGGCGCGCCGGCGCGAATGGTACGAGCGCTGCCTCAAGCGCGTCGAGGAAATGCTCGCCCTCATTCGCAACTGGCTCACCCTGTCCGCCATCGAAGGCCAGTGCCTGGCGCAGCAGCGCGTGCCCGTGGATTTGAACTCGATCGTTGCCTCGGTGCTCGAGGAGTGCCGCGCGCTGGCCGAACCCGAAGGGATTCGACTGGAGGCGCGGCCCGCGCCCGAAGGCTGCCTGTGTCTGGGCGATCCCGTCTGCCTGCGCGTGCTGCTGGAGAATCTGGTCAGCAACGCCATCAAGTACAACCGGCCCGGCGGTCGCGTGGAAGTGGCCGTGCAGCCCGTGGAGGGCGAACTGGAACTGAGCGTGAGCGACACGGGCCTCGGCATACCGAAACAATACCAACCGTTTTTGTTCGATGAGTTCTTCCGCGTCCGCCAGCCCGGCGCCGCCGGCAAACCCGGCGCCGGATTGGGACTGGCCATCGTCAAACGCATCGTGGCCGAACTGGGAGGCCGCATCGAGGTTTCCAGCGAGCCCGGACAGGGCAGCACCTTCCGCGTCCGCCTGCCCGCCGCCCCGTCCGGCGTCCCGGGCGTCGCGTCCGAGTGCGCAGAACACCGCTCTGACCCCTCTCTGTGGCCTGTCCCGTCCCGCGAAGCAGAGTCACGGTCGCGATGAAGGTTAAACTGCGCTCGCGTCCCCCCAGCATCAAGGCGCGGCTGATTACCAGTTATCTCGTCATTCTCTTTATCGGCGGCCTGACCACTTCCATCGTCGGCTCCTGGATCGTCAGCACCACTATCATGGCCCAGGCGCGCCGCATGGTGGACCACAGCATGGCCATGGCGCGCACCATCTACCAGCATCAAGCCGACGACATCCATCGCACGGTTACGCTGGCGGCCTCCGGTACGACCATCGCGCGCTACCTCGAAACCGGGACCCGCAGCGGCCTCCAAAGCTACCTCGACACGGTGCGGCGCCAGAGCGGCTTTGACTTCCTCACGCTGGTTTCGCCTGCGGGCCGGGTGCTGTTGCGCGCCACACAGCCTGCTTCCGCCGGCGACGATGTGTCCTGGGTGGAACCGGTGCGCCACGCGCTCGCCGGCCGTCCCGTCGCCGGCCCCCTCGTTGTCCCCGCCGCTTTTCTCGCCGCCGAAGACCCTGCCCTGGCCGCTCGCGCCCGCATCCGCCTTGTCCCTACTCCCCGGGCGCGCCCCGGCGGCGAAGGTGAGCTGACCTCGGGCCTGGTGCTGATGAGCGCGGCGCCCGTGCGCGGCCCCGATGGCTCGATCGTGGGCGCCCTTTACGGAGGCATCCTCCTGAATCGCGATTTCCGCATGGTGGACCGCGTCTGGGAGCTGGTCTTCAAGGGCGAGCGCTTTGACGGCAAGGACGTCGGTGCAGTCACTCTGTTTCAGGACGATGTCCGCATCGCCACCACGGTGAAAACCGCCGGGGGCGAGCGCGCCATCGGCACCCGCGTCTCCGAGGAGGTCTACCAGACCGTGCTAGCCGGCGGCAGCGTCTGGCGCGGTCGCGCCTTCGTCGTCAACGACTGGTACATCAGCGCCTACGAGCCGCTGCGCGATTCCGCCGGCCGCGTCGTCGGCATGCTTTATGTCGGCCTGCTCGAAAAAGCCTACACTTCCATCCGCGACCGCGTGATCCTGTCCTTCTTCGGCATCGCCAGCATCGGCTTCCTGCTCATTGCCGGCATCACCTACTACATCATCGGAAGCATCACCCGCCCGATCGGCGAGCTCGTCCAGGCCACTCGCCAGATCGCCGCCGGCCAGTTCGACCAGGAAGTCACCGTGCATTCCAGCGGCGAGCTGGCCCTGCTGGCCGAATCCTTCAACGCCATGCTCGCCAGCCTCCGCAAGATGCGCAGCGATCTGGAAGAATGGGGCCGGACCCTCGAAGACAAAGTCCGCCAGCGAACCGAGGAACTCGTCGCCTTGCACGACCGCATCGCCCAGGCGGAACGTCTCGCCTCGCTGGGCAAGCTCTCGGCCGGCGTCGCCCACGAGATCAACAACCCGCTGGGCGCCGTGCTCGCGCTCACCGCCCTCACGCTCGAGGATCTCAAGCCCGACGATCCGGCGCGCGAAAACCTCGAAGAGGTCGTCCGCCAGGCGGAACGCTGCCGCAACATCGTTCGTGGCCTGCTTGAATTCGCGCGTCAGAGCGAGCCGCATGTCGAGCCTCTGGATCTGAACCGAGTGGTCGAGGAGACGCTCGGCCTGGTGGCCCGCCAGAGCATGTTCTTCAACATCAACGTGGTCAAGGATCTGGATCCCGAACTGCCTCGCGTGCTTGGCGATCGCAGCCAGCTTCAGCAGGTTTTCATGAACCTGCTGATCAATGCCGTCCAGGCTATGGAGGAGAAGGGCACTCTGACTTTGACCTCGCGCGCCACGCCCGACGGCTTCGTGGAAGTGAGCATTACCGACACCGGCTGCGGCATCCCGCCTGACAAACTGGGCCGCATCTTCGATCCGTTCTTCACCACCAAACCCAGCGGCAAGGGCGTGGGTCTGGGGCTTTCGATCGCCTACGGCATCGTCACCAAGCACGGCGGCGACATCCGCGTGGAAAGCGAGGTCGGCAAGGGCAGCACCTTCACCGTCCGCCTGCCTGTTGCACCTGCCGCAACCCAGCCCGCCGCAACAGAGGCCGGCGAGCAAGCTTCGTGAGCGGTACCTGATCTTTCTTGCCCTGTACCCGCGCGCAGGCCACGGGTTCAGGGCTGCCCCTCGCAAGGACGCCCGGAAGCAAGCAGGTAAGGAAGTAAGGAGCTCTGCGCTATCATGCTGGCGTGGCAACCAAACGTGGCTCCCCCAAGGCAACCAGACTGGTCGCCAAGGTCACCGCAAAGGGCCAGACCACCATACCCAAAAAAGTCCGGGAAATGTTACGAGTCCGCACGGGCGACCTCCTGCTTTGGGAGATCCAGCCCGGAGGCACGGCCTCCGTTCGGCGCGTGCAGCCTCTCGATGTGGATTACCTCCACGCACTGGAAATGACCCTCTCCGAGTGGGCGGGACCCGCCGACGAGGAGGCTTACCGTGACCTTCGACTAATTCGCCGTGGTCCGCGTGCCGTTCCCGTTCACGGACCGTGAGGCCACGAAAAACCGACCTGCCCTCGTTCTTTCCGACCCCGTTGCTTTCAACAAGGAAGGGGGCACCTCTGTGACGGCCATGATTACTTCCGCCGCCAACCCACCCTGGCCGCTCGATTGCCCCATCACCGACCTGCACAGCGCAGGCCTCCCGGCGCCCAGCCCCGTCGCTGAAAGCTCGTTGCGACCGGAATCCGTTCGCCTCGGGCTGAGCGGTCTCCCTACAATCTCTCCGCGTCCCTCAACCGACCTTGTACTTGCGGATCCGTTCCGCGCTCACCTCCGTGCCCATGCCCGGCACTTCGGGGGCAGGCATCTCGCCGTGGATCAGCTTTTGCGGCCCGCTGGTTTCCATGTAAATCGCATTCGGCATCGCCAGCAGCATGTTCAGGTTCGCCGCGCCGCCCCCGTGACTGGCCACCTCCAACCCGAACGCGTCCGCCACCGCCGCAATCTCCATCCACTCGCAAACGCCGCCCGCGCGCCGATTGTCCGGCTGCACCACGTCGGCCCCGCGCCGTGCGATCAAATCGGCGAACTGGTACTTGGTGTAGAGATTCTCCCCCGTGGCGATGCGAATGTCCAGCGCCGCAGCCAGCTCGGCGTAGCCCTCCATCTCGTGCGGCGGCATCGGCTCCTCGTACCAGAAGCATCCCATCTGCTGGTACAGCCGCCCGCGTCGCAACGCCTCGTTGCGGTTGAAGGCCTGATTGGCGTCCACCATCACACGCCGGTCCCGGCCGGCCAGATCCAGCGCCAGCCGGATCCGCCGCTCGTCGTCTTCCATCGAGCCGCGGCCCACCTTGATCTTCACCGCGCGGTAGCCTTGTTCAAAGGCCTCTTCGATCGAGCGGCGGTATTGGGAAAGATCGTTGTCGTCGGGATAATACCAGCCGCACATCGAATAGACCGGCATGCGGTCGCGGCAAGCTCCCAGCAGCTTGTAGACCGGCGCGCCCAGCGCCTTGCCCAGGATGTCCCAGACCGCAATGTCCACTGCGGCCAGCGCAAACTGGACGATGCCCGTCACCCCGTGATACTCCAGCGCGCGCCACAGCGCCGCGCGGATCCGGCGGGGGAAGGCGGGATCCTGCCCGATTAGCACCGGCTTGACCTCCTCCTCGAGGATGGTTTGCAAGACGCGCGGCCCGCCTTCCACGGTCCCGAACGACGAGTACGCCCAGCCCGTAATGCCTGCGTCCGTTTGCAGCCGCAGCACCACCGCGCCGCTGCCGGCGCCGAATTCATGAATGGCGTCGTAATAGCGCCGCCCGGGCGGAAACCGCAGCCGGTCGGTCTCCAGGCCCGTGATCTTGATCTGTCGCGCAACCGCCGCCGACGCCGCTTCCGCCCTCGCCGCCAATGCGCATCCGCTGACCAGAAATTCCCGTCGCCGCATGGCGATATTCTACTCACACCCATCCCTTCGCGCGCTACACTGGCAGCGATGCAACGCAGCGCCAACTGCCTGGCCAAACTCGATCGGATGAACAAGGCACTTCGGCATCAGGAGCCCGATCGCGTGCCCGTCAGCGACTTCTTCTGGAGCAGCTTCGTGGAACGCTGGCGCCGCGAGTTCGGCCTGCCGCCGGATGCCGACATCTACCGCTACTACGATCTGGACTGGGTCGTCACCATCCCCAACATGGATCCCCACATCAAGCCGTTCGAGATCCTCCGCCAGACGCCGGAGGAAGTCGTCGTCCGCACCGGCTTCGAAGCCGTCATCCGCAAGAAATTCGACTATCCGATGCCGGCTTTTCTCGCCTTCGAAACCGACACCATCGAGAAACTCGAAGCTTTTCAGTTCGATGACCCCTGGGATGAACGGCGGTTTTTCTCGGCCGGCGATAACCAGATCGCGGGCGTGGGCGACAGCTTCGAGCGCAACAGCCCTGCCTGGATCGAGACGGTGAAAAAGTGGCATCCCGACTTCCCCGTCTACGGCAGCGTGTGCGAAGCGCACGAAATGCTCTGGCGCATCATCGGTTCGGAGAACGTTCTGCTGTGGATCGGCCTCTATCCCGACCGCATGGCCCGCGTCATCGAACGCATCCACGAGTTCAATCTGGAGCTGCTTCGCGCCGAGATTCGCGCCGGCGGCGGTTTGCTGGACGGCATGGTCATCTGGGGCGACGTGGCCTACCACAAGGGAACGCTGTTCTCACCCGAGTACTGGCGCAAGCATTTCAAACCGGGCGTCAAGGCCATGGTCGAGCTTTGTCACCAGCATGGCCTGCCCGTCATCTATCACGGCTGCGGCAATGTGAGTCGCATTTTCGAGGATTTCATTGAGATCGGCGTGGACGCCTACAATCCGCTGGAGGCCAAGACCGGGCTGGATGTGGTCGAGCTGCGGCGCCGTTACGGCCACCGCATCGCTTTCTGCGGCAACATGGACGTGCGGCTGTGGGCCGAAGCCCCGCCTGAGGAGCTGGAACGCGTCGTCCTTTACAAGCTCAATGCAGCCAAGGGCGGCGGCTACATCTTTCAGTCCGATCACTCGGTGCCGTCCAACGTACCGCCGGCCAGCTACGACTTCGTGGTGCGCCTGGTGCGGGAACGTGGCCGTTATCCCCTGGATCTCGGCCCGTACGATCTGCCCGACGTGAACTGAGAAGAACGGCTTTCGCAGCTACGCCAGTTCGGCCTTGATTTGTTCCAGCAGACGCACCGCCGCGCGGATGTCGGCCAGCCGCTGCTCCCGATCTTCCACTTCGCGCTCGATGTTGAGCGTGCCGCGATAGCCGAGCTGTTTGAGTTTCTGGATGAAGCGCCGGATCCCTACCGAGCCTTGCCCCAACGGGCGTTCCGTGCCCAGCGCGCCGGGACGGTCGCGCGGCGGCCAGTCCCCGTCTTTGCAGTGCACAGAAATTACGAGCGGCCCCAGCAGGTCCAGCGCCTCGATCGGGTCTCCCGTCCCGTAAAGAATCATGTTGGCCGGATCGAAGTTGATCCGCACGTTGGGGCGCGCCACGTCCTCGATGAACCGCAGCAGCACCCGCGCCGGCTCCTGTCCTGTCTCCAGCGCGAAGGTTTGTCCGTGGCGCGCCGCGTAATCGGCCACGCGCCGGACCATTTCCCGGACCGCCTTGTAGTCGGGGTTAGCCGGATCCTCGGGAATGAAACCGATGTGGCAGGCGATGGAAGGCACGCCCAGCGCCGCCGCGAAATCACTGATGGCGTAAGTGCGCGCCTCGCGTTCGGCTCGAGTGGTCTCCGGGATGAAACCCACCGTGCGCTGCACCGTAGGTATGTCCGCGTAACTCTCCCCGTCATAGGCAGCGAACACCGTAACCAGAGTGAACTGCTCTGCCTCCAGCGCCTGTTTCCACGCTGCCGTGACGGCATCGTTCAACGGCATCGTGCCCGGGATGCCCAACTGCCCGCAGCGAACGCCCAGTGATTTCACTTCCTGAAGCGTAGCCGCCGGATCGCCTCCCGCCCAGAACATCACGCCAATTTCCAGGGGCTCAGGTTGTCGCATAAAAACGTTTCTCCCTCGGGACCCGTCCGCCTTTCGAGGATTGCTCGCGGCGCGCGGGTCACCCATCCGCGTACCCAGTCAATTATATTGAGCGCGGGAGGCCGGCGGCGCGGGCGAACTTTGGACCAAACTGCGGCTCAGGATGCCCGCTTCGCTGTGAAAGGCATTCCGCGGCGGCGCCCCTCCGCCGTACGCGTGCCGCGCAATTCGTCGCCCGATACCGTGCCTTCCCACAGCCACTTCTGATCGCCCTTCCGACCGTGCTGGACCGTCGTGAAGGAAAAGCGATCGCCTTCCACCTTGCCGTTCTCGATGGTCATCGTTACGGGCCGGCGCCCGGTGGTCAGCGTTACCGTACCCGTGAGCTGGTTACCCTGGACCTTGAAATCCATCGTCACTTCGACGGTCTCCATCTGTCCTTTGCTGCTCTTGCGTTCCAGCTTGGCGACCCACTTGCCATCGAGCGAGGCAGCCGCGGCCGATACCACTGCGAAGCAAAGCAGAATTCCGGTTAGCAATGCACGTCTCATGGGGTCCAGAACCTCCTTCCAACAATTAGAACGCAATTCTCGAAAGCCTGTTGCGCCCGTCCGAAGCGGCGGGCTCTCCTGCGGCCCTCCCGGGTGGGGGTGACTCCACAAGCTCGAAGCGCACCCGCCTCCACGGGCCAGCTCCGATCATAAAAAATTAATCTCGTAATCAGGCACTGCACTATACTGAAAACATTCATGCTCTTCGCGGTGGATGCGCACGCCATCGGATGCAGGTTGACCGGCAACGAAGTTTACATTCGCAACCTGCTCACGGCCATGGCGGACCTGCCCGGCGACTGGCAGCTTCTCGCCTACGTTTCGCGGCCTGAAGCCGAGGGCATGCTGCCGTCCCGGTTCCGCCGCGCCCGCGTGTCCCCCAACCCCTTCGTGCGCCTCGGCGCAGACCTGCCCCTGCGGCTCCGACGCGATCGCCCCTCGCTTCTTCACGTACAGTACACGGCCCCGATCGCCTGCACCGCTCCGATCGTGGTCACGGTTCACGACGTCAGTTTCATCGAGCATCCCGAGTTTTTCCCGCGCTGGCGCGCCCGCCAGCTCCGGCTCACGGTTCGCCGTACGGTGGCGCGGGCGGCCCGGGTGCTCACCGGCAGCGAGTTCTCGGCGCGGGCCATCGCCCGGCACTACGGCAGCCTGGCCCCCGAAATCGCCGTGATTCCCAACGCTGCCTCGCCGCTCTTCCGGCCCGTCTCGCGGGAGACCGCCGCCGCTTTCGTGCGTTCCCGCTTCGGGATCAGCTCGCCGTTTGTGCTCTGCGTGGGCGATCTGCAGCCGCGCAAGAACCAGCTCGGCCTGATCCGCGCCTTCGCCGCCCTGCTGCGCCTGTTACCGGACCGCGACCTGCGATTGGTCCTGGCGGGGAAGCCCACCGCTTTCGCTTCCCGGATTCATGAAGCCGTGCGGTCCTCGGGCGCCGCCGAGCGCATCCACCTGCTCGGCTTTGTCAGCGACGAGGAACTGCTCTATCTTTACAACGCATGCGAGCTGTTCGTCTTTCCTTCCTGGTACGAGGGCTTCGGCCTCCCGCTTCTGGAAGCGATGGCTTGTGGCGCCCCGGTCGCTTGCTCGAACCGTTCCGCGTTGCCCGAGGTGGCCGACGCCGCCGCCGTGTTCTTCGATCCGGCTTCCTGCGAGGATATGGTGCGCGCCATGCGCGACATTCTGCGCGAGGACGAACTGCGCGCACGCCTCAAGCGGCTCGGCCTGCAACGCGCCGCCCAGTTTTCCTGGCGCCGCACCGCCGAGCGCACCCTGGCCGTCTACCACGCCGTCTGCAATGCCGAATTCCGTCCCTGCCGGGAGGACGTTGCTCTCGCCCCCCTGCGGCGCCGACCATGATCCGGATCGCCCTTTGCCTCGCTCTCCTGGGCCTGCCTGCCCCCGCCCAGAACCTAGCGGAGGAGACGCTCAACTACACCGTCAACTGGCCCAGTGGCTTGAGTCTGGGGGAAGCCACCCTGCGCGCCCGCCAGGCCGGTGAGCGCTGGGAGGTAGAGTTCGTTCTCGATGCCGCCATTCCGGGGTACGTGATCCAGGACCGCTACCGTTCCATCCTCCGCCCCGGTCTTTGCTGCCTGGAGCTGGAAAAGCAGTTCCAGCACGGCAACAAGAAAGGTCGGGAACGCACCAGCTTCGACGCCGAGCGCGGCATCGCAATACGCGAAACCCTTGGCGGCGGGGGCAAAAGCGAAATCTCGGTGCCCGCTTGCCCGCGCGATGCCCTCGGTTTCCTGCTGCATCTGCGGCGCGAACTTCAACAGGGGCGCTTGCCCGCGGCGCAGCAGGTCTTCTTCGGCGCTCGCTACGAGGTGAGCCTCGAATACCGCGGCTTCCAGACCGTGCCCGTCAATGAAATTCCCACCCAGGCCGACCGTTTCTCGGCGCGCGTGAAAGGCCCTGCCTCCGAGCACTCCATCGAGATCTACTTCGCGCGGGATCCGGCCCGGACCCCTGTCCTCGTTCGCGTCCCCTTTCCGCTGGGAATCTTCTCCATGGAGCTGGTACGCTGACGATGCGCGTGGCAATGGTCTCGCCCTTGCCCCCGTCCAAAAGCGGGATTGCCGATTACGCCGCCACTCTGGCGGAACACTTGCGCGAGTTGCTCGATCTGGAACTGATCGGCGCTGCGTCTCCGAACTTCGATCCCGGCCGCTACGACGTCATCCTGTATCAAATCGGGAACAATCCCTGGCACGACTTCGTTTATGAGCTGGCGCTGCGCCATCCGGGCGTGGTGGTTCTTCACGAGGCCAACCTCCACCATCTCATCGCCGAACTGACCATCCGTCGCGGCGACTGGGACGGCTATTTGCGCGAGCTGGAATACAACGCCGGCCCGGAGGCCGTGGCGTACGGGCGCCGCGTGCGTGCGGGCGAAGTGGGACCCGATTACGACGGTGTCCCCATGCTGCGCCGGTTGCTGGAGCGTGCCAAGGGTCTCGTCGTGCACAGCCGCTATGTTGCCGACCAGGCGCGCAAGGCCGGCTTCCTGGGGCCGATCGCGCAGATCCCTCACGGCGCCTGGCTGCCTGCCGCCGACCGCATGGCTTACCGCAGCCGCCTGGGCCTGGACGAAACCACACCGCTCGTCGGCATCTTCGGACATCTCAAGCCGTACAAGCGCATCCCGGAATCTCTACGGGCCTTCCGCCGCCTGATCCGGCTCGAACCGCGAGCAAAAATGATCCTGGTCGGTGAGCCGCACCCTGACCTTCCGGTGGCTTCCCTGCTCCGCTCTCTCGATCTGGAAGCTTCCGTGCGGTTGCTCGGTTTTACTCCCATCGAAGATTTCACGGGTTACATGGCCGCCTGCGACGTCGTGCTTAACTTGCGGTATCCGACGGTGGGAGAAACCTCGGGAAGCTTGCTGCGCGCGCTGGGCCTGGGCAAGCCGGTTCTGGTTTCCGACGTGGGCGCTTTCTCGGAGCTGCCCGATGAGATCTGTTTGAAAGTCGCCGTCGGCCCAGGCGAGGAAGACCTGATCTTCGAGTACCTCAACCTGCTGGTTTCGCGTCCCGACCTGGCCCGGGCTCTCGGGGAACGCGCCCGCCGCTGGGTCGAGCGTGAGTGCAACTGGCCCCTGGTCGCACGGCGGTACGCCACGTTTCTTCAGGCGGTCGTCGAAGGGCGCCAGTGGGTTCCGCCCCAGCCAGCGCCGCCGCCCGAGCCTCCGCCTACCGTTCCCTCTCCGCCCAAAAGCGACTACGTGCTCGCGTGGACGCCCGCGCCCGAAGCGCGCCAGTACGTGGAAACTCATCGCACACGACTGGAAATCATTCTTGCCATGACCCCGGCAGGCGGCCCTCAGGACCGCATTCTGGAGATGGGCGCTTACCTGCAAATCACGCCCGCCCTGAAAACCCGGCTCGGCTACGGCGAAGTCCGCGGCTGCTACCTCGGACCCGCGGGCCACACAGAGCACCACGAGCTGGTGTCCGAAGAGGGCGAAAGCTTCCAGTGCGATGTGGATCTGTTTGACGCCGAGCGAGACCCCTTCCCTTACCCGGACGGCTGGTTTGCCACCGTACTGTGCTGCGAACTGCTCGAGCACCTTGCGCGCGATCCCATGCACATGATGGTCGAGATCAACCGCGTTCTTCGCCCCGGCGGCCATCTTCTTCTGACCACGCCCAACATCGCCTCGCTGCGGTCCATCGCCGCGATCCTGCAAGGCTACCACCCCGGTTTGTTCACGCATTACGTACATCCCGACAAGGCGGCTACGGAACCGCGCCACTACCGGGAATACGCGCCAACCGAGATTCGCCGGCTGCTGGAGGATGCGGGCTTCACCGTGATCAAACTGGAGACCGGCCCTTATCGCGAGCAGCCGCGTCCCGAGTGGCTCTGGGTGGTCCATTTGCTCGAACGTTACCGTCTGCCGACGGATCTGCGCGGCGAAGCGATCTACGCGCTGGCTCGCAAGTCCGGCCCTGTCCGCGTGCGGTATCCGGAGTGGCTTTACACCGGAGGTGAGCGGTGAGCCTGCTCCTTCCTCGCTTCGAGGTTTCCCTCGAGGAACGGGCTCGCCGGCTGCAGGCGATGGTCGAGGTGCGCAACGAGTCTTCGCAGCCGTGGGCCGGCGAGGACGGCTTCGCGCTGGGCTATCAGATTTTCGATGCGGAAACCGAGACCCTTATCGTAGACGGCCCGCGGATTCCCTTCGAACCGCCGCTTTCCCCGGGTGAGCAAAGATCTTTCCTCGTCACGATCGAACTGCCGCGCGAGCCCGGCGCTTACCGTATTTTCGTCTCCGTGCTTCAGGAAGGGGTCTGCTGGTATTACGATCGCGGCTCGCCGTTCCTGCTCATCGAGGCGCAGGTGGCGGGAGGCCTGCCGCGTGTGGTCCGCAGCCGGATCGTCACGCAAGCGGCCTTGCGCCGCGAGCGCTGGCTGCGGGCCTTCCAGCGCGCCCTCACTTATCCCGTTCTTGCCATCTGGCGCAACCGCAAGCTCATCCACGCCATGGTCCGCCGCGATATCCGGGCTCGCTATCGCGGCTCTTTCATGGGACTGTACTGGACGGTTCTCAACCCGCTCCTTTTGATGCTCACTTACTTTTTCGTGTTTGGCATCGTTTTGCGCGCCCGTCTGGGTTCCGATCCCAGCCGCGCAGGCTTTGCTCTCTACTTTCTGGCGGGCATGCTGCCCTGGCTTCCTTTCAGCGAAGCGGCCGGGCGCGCACCGTGGGTAATCCTGGAGCACAGAAACTTCGTCAAGAAACTCGTCTTTCCGGTGGAGACGCTGCCGTTCAACCTGGTTGTCGCCGGACTGGTTACCGAGGGTTTCGCGCTGCTGTTATTTCTGATCGGTCTTGTGCTGTTACGCGGGACCGCGCCGCTCACTGTGTTTTATCTTCCCCTTCTGCTGGCCCCCCAGTTACTATTTACCGCCGGCCTTTGCTGGTTCCTCGCTGCTCTCGGAGTTTACTTGCGCGACCTGGGCCAGGTCATCGGTTTTATTTTGACGCTCTGGTTTTTCCTGACGCCGATTTGCTACCCGCTGGAATCGTTGCCGCGGGAAGCCTTGCCGGTGCTCTCGAAAAACCCAATGTTCGTGCTGGTGCAGGGCTACCGCGCGATTCTGCTGGAGAATCGTCCTCCGCAATGGGGACCCTTGTGGAAACTGTGGATAGTCTCCGCGCTGGCCTTTTTCGCCGGCTACGCGTGGTTTTACAAGCTGCGCAAGAACTTCGCGGACGTAATTTGAGATCTGGCGTGCGAACTCAGTTTCGCGCCGGAGCGAAGTAACCCTGGGCCAGCTCGGGCTTGGCCTCCAGCGCCTTGCTCCAGCAAGCCCGCGCTTCCTCCAGTCGCCCCAGCTCGCGCAGGACGTGGCCGAGGTTCAGCAAGGCTTCGGCGAAGTCCGGCTGCTCTTCCAGAGCCTCGCGGTATCGCTCCGCCGCCGCCTCTGGCTGCCCGGCCTTCTGGAGCAGTACGCCGGCGTTGTAAAGGATCTCGGCCGAGCGTTCACCCAGCGCAATCAAGCGCTCGTGATACTCGAGCGCTTCGTCGAGATTGTTCCGCTGCAAGCTGATGGCCGCCAGACCCCGCAGCGCATCCACCGATTTCGGTTCCCACTCGAGAACCTGCTCATAGGCCGCCTGCGCAAGGTCCAGCTCTCCCAGCTTCCAGTACGCCAGTCCGAGGTTGAGTTGCGCTTCCACCCATTTGGGCCGCAGCTTCAAGCAGTTTTCGAAAGTTTCGGCACTTCGCGCATAGTCGCCGCGCTCCAGTTGCATCAGACCCAGGCGGAAGCAGGCTTCCTCGGACTTGGGATTCCGCTTGTAGATCTCGGCGTAGGTTTTTTCGGCCTGGGCGAAATCGCCCGATTTCTCGAGCGCGAGGGCCAGGTTCCACAGGGCCGTGGTCCCGCTGGGATCCAGCTTTGCGGCTTGTTCGTGCGCCTGGCGGGCGCCCGCCGTGTCGCCCAGTTCCTGCCGGACCAGACCCAGGTTGGTCCACGCCTCCGCGGATTCCGGCCTGAGCCGCACAGCCTCTTCATACGCCTCTGCGGCCTGCTCGAAGCGTCCGGCTTTCTGGTGCGCAAGCCCCAAGTTGTACCAGCCCTCGAAATGCTCGGGCGCCAGGGCGGTCAGCGTGGTGCAGTATTTCGCCGCCAGCTCGTAATCCTCGCAGGCGAAAGCCCATGCCGCCAGGCCCTCCACTGCGGCCACCGACTGCGGGTTGATTCCCAGCAACTGGTCCGCGGTGTCTCGAACCAGCTCGTGATCTTTCCTGGCCAAGCCCAGTGCGATCAGGTTCGTCAGCGCTTCTTCCGATTTGGGGTTGATTTCCAGCACACGCCGGTAAAGCTCGATGGCCTCTTCAGCGCGGCCCTCCTGCTGAAGCGCTACCGCCTTGCCGAACAGCGCCGGCTCCCAGTCCGGCCGCGCTTGCAATACCTTGTCGAAAGCTGCAACCGCCGGCTTGTGCATGTTCAGATGAAGCAGGCACACGCCCAGCCCCAGCTGCGCTTCCACCCGCTCCGGGTCTGTCTCCGACGCCTTCTTGTAATGCTCCGCCGCTTCTTGCCATCGCTCCAGCCGCTCCAGGCATACCGCCAGATTGAACCACGCGTCGGCATCGCCGGGCTTCAGTTTCAGCAATTCGCGGAAACTCGCAGCGCTGTCCTCGTAGCGTTTGAGTTCGAACTGGATCTGCCCCATGGCCTGGAAAATCTCGGCGCTCCGCTCTCCCTTGGCGAGCGCCCGCTCCAGTTCCTTGAGGGCTTCCTCCGGCTTGCCTTCCAGATGCCTCGCCACGGCCCGGGCCAGTGCGACCGAGGCCATAGCTGTTTGCTTGCTGGTCTCTACAGCATTCCGCCCCTTTCCTGCGGGTGCTGCTGCGGCGGGGTTGCGTGCGCTCATGGTCCGTATTCCTCCCTTTGACTTGGCGCCAGATATGAACAAAGTTTACCCAAAAAATCGTTCTGGTGCGCAAGCCTGACCCAGAACAGTTGGGCCCGGTCTCCTGGGTCTGCGAAAAATCCTATCGCGCCTTGTCGGAACCGCTCATCGCGCCAGAAATCCGTCAATTGATCGGCAATCCACGTGGTGAAGCCGTCTCCGCGCACTTGGACACGCACGCGCACCGGGGATCCCTGATGAATCCTCACCCGGACGGGCACCTGCACCTTTTCCTGTTCGCGACCCGCCACCACCACGGAGCGCACCAGCATCACCGTCGGTAGCGGTCCCGGCTTTACCACTGTCAGCTTCATCGAGTAGTAATTGTCCGGGTCCGAGGCACGGTACACCCAACCCAGCGTCTTGCCGCTCACCTGGCCCAGAAACTCGAATTGATAATCCGTCAGCTTCCGCGTGGGGCGCCACAAGGCTAGCTGCCCAATCTCGACGTAACCGCCCGGCTGCCGCTTCCAGGTTTCGCTCCATCCCGCGGCGCCGATCCATGCTCTCAGTCCCTGGCTGAAGTCTTCATGCAACTCGATGGCAGCGCGCTGCTCCAGCTTGTTCGCGATCGCCTCGCCCGCCACCGCCCAAATCAGCAAGCCCAGCCCGATTACCAGAGCCACCGACGCCAGAGCCGCCCGGAGCGCCGTCGGCAATCCCCGCCAGACGTTGAACAACTGGCGCCAGATGGGCGGCGTCGGCGGCAGCTCGAACTCCACCGTGATCAGCGACACAACGCCGGCCGGGCGTTTGCCTCGCGTCTGCCACAATGGCTCGAGACTCAAGTGCCGCGCAGGCGCCGCGCCCGCTTTCGGCTTAGGCCTGACTTCGCGAACCGGGTACCTTGCGAATGAGTGCGCTACCCTCGGCGTAAGGCCAGTATGCGGCACGACGGCCCTGGGCGGCGCAGGGGTCAGGTCCGCGGGGGTCTTTTCTGTGAGCTCCGGGCGCGCCGCTCGCGGCGCCACGACTTTCAGATCCTGCAACCCACCCAGGCGAGCACGGCCTTCGGGCACTACCATTGGATGCGGCCTCGCCGGCCTCACGCCCACCAGCGGATCGCCGGGCCCCTGGCTAACTGCCCGAATCTGTGCAGGCCCGGCGGCCACCAGGGGCAGCGCCGCGCACGCTTCTACCGCAGGCGTGCCGATCCCCAAGCGCGAGGCGCCAAGCCGCAGCTCGAGCGCCGCCGCGAGCCAGTCTGCGCTCCGCCCGCTGGATGCCGGCTTCGCGACCTGCGGCCGCAACAAATCCGGCCCCTTTTGTTCGGCGTGCCCGAGCCCTGCGACCGCGGCTGGAACGCTGCTCTGCGGGTAGCACACCGGGAAGGAGAGAGCTTTCCAGTGGCTGGCCGTGGCCCCTATTGCTTCGGGCCGGGCGGGCCTCCGAAGCTCCAGATCCAGGCAGCCTGCCGCGGCCAGCGCAACGCGTCGCTCAGCCTCGACTCGGGGGACGCAGGCCGCCGACACGGACGGGACAGGCCCGGCCACCACGGGCCTCGCCAGCAGGCCGGCACCTGCCACGGCGATCGCGGGCGATATCGCCGGAGCCGACGGCAAGTCTCCCACCGTCAGGGTCCGGGCCTCCCTGCACGGCGCGACTGGCCCCGCCAACCCAAGGGAGTGCGGTTCCCCGACAAGCTGTGCCTCGGGTGTGGAGAGCACAGCGCGCGGCTCGGGCATGCTGGGCGTGCCCACGCTCAGGCTCGTGGCAACGGCGGGACCCGCACTTACGCAGGCGCTTAAATCCATGGGCGGCGCCGGGAAGGTCGCTCCGCTCGGAGCAGGCGCGGCTGGCAAGGCCTTCACCCCCGGGGCTGGAACGGTCGCGGGCGGCGCCTTTGCAGGTTCCGCCGGAAGCTCTGGCAAGCGCATCGCCATCGCAGGCAGCGCTACGCTCACCGTGAGTGCGGCGCCGCTGCCAACACCGAGAGAGACCAGCGACGCAGGCGGCGGGACCTCCGGGTTGAACCAGCGCGGAACCGTGAGACCTCGATGCGCCTGGGGCAGTGCCTGCGGGAATACCAGTCGTGGCGCCAAGGCGCCTACCCGCGCTTGAGCCGGCGCCACCTTCCCGGAGACCGGGCGGGCCGGAATGCTGATGACCCCGACCGGAGGGATCGCAGCCTCGATCCGGAGGCTCGGCAGCTCGGGTTGCACTCCGATGGGCCTTACCACGATCGGCTGAGCGGCACAGACGGCCCCGGCCACTGGCTTCACGGGTGAGGGTGAAAGAATCAGGCTTTCCGCAGTTCTCACGGCTGCTGGTGAGGGTACCGCCGCGCCGGTAGCCGGCCACGCCAGCGCGGGGATCAGTCGCTGCGCGATGGCCGTCCGTGGCTGGCCGTACGCCAGACTTCGCATCAGAGGCTCGACCGCCGTCGTGGACGCGAGCGCCTGGTAGCGCACCGAAGAGACCGTCGTCTGGGGCATGCTGAGGTGTGCGCCTCCCAGGGCGAGCGTCCGCGACCGGCCTGCGGCAGGCCTCGTGATCGCTGCGGGCTGCGGCAAACTCATCGCCGGCGCCAGGCCGATGCCGGCGGCGCCGTGCGGTCCCGGCGTCTCGGTTGCAGGGAGCTGGAGCGGCGGAACTGCCCGTATCGCTGCACCGGCCGGCGATGCGGCTCCGGCCCATCGCGCGGGCCGTGCCTCGACGATGGTCAGACCCCCCTCCCGCGGCGCGGACGGCATTCCTGGCGACGGTCCTTTCGGGTAGTCGAGGCTTCTGCCGGCGAAGGCGTGGGCGTGCAACTCCATCGCCCCGCCATTCGCTCTGGTTACAGGGAGTCGGATCGCTGCGTACGCGGCCTCGGCTAGGCCCGTTGCCGACTTCACGCCCCAGCCTGTCTGCGGCAGACTGATCCTCGCCGTGAAGCCTGGCGCCACGGCGCCGTAGAAACAGGATGCCACGTCTTTGTTCTGTCTCCAGGCGAGATCCCTCAGCCCGGCGGGCGCAGGAATCCTCTCTTGCTCTTCTGCCTCTCGACGCGGCGTTTCGGCAGCGGGCGTCTCCGGTTTTGGAGCCGCGACCGTTTCGGTGGCCTGGGCCTCCCGGGGCTTGCGCGCCGTTGGCGAGGCTTCCATGAGCCGCTGGATGGCAAGCCTGGCCAGCTCGTGATAGCGTTCGCGGTGTTCGTCGCAGCAGAAGTCCGGATCCGTCAGCTTGCGGATTACGGAAACCGGCTTGCCGCAGTAAAAACAGGGCATGGAGCCAACGACGCTCTCGGTTAATTATAGGGTGAAAGGACCGGCTTTTCCAACAGTAATTTCCCTGATCCCAAGCGAGGGGAATTGTGCAATAATCCACCCGAAGCCATGACCCCGCCTGTCTCTCCATCCCTTACCGCAAGGTTCGGCGCCCCTGCACGCTTCTGCGCCTTTCTCATCGGCGCCGTTTGCCTAGGCGCCCAGCCCTCGTGGTTCAACGTGCGGGACTTCGGCGCCCGCGGCGATGGGCAATCCAACGACGCGCCCGCGATCCGCAAGGCGATCGAAGCCGCTGCCGGCGCGGGTGGAGGCGTCGTTTATCTGCCCCCAGGCAATTACATGAGCGGGACGCTGGTGCTCCGCAGCCACGTCACCTTGCATCTGGCGCCCGGGGCGACGCTGTGGGGCAGCCGTTCCATGGACGATTACGGTCCGCCCCACCTCATTTACGCGCGCGACGCCGAAAACATCGTCATCGAAGGCGGGGGCGTGATCAACGGCAACGGCGAGGCCTTCTGGGAACCCGATTTCAAGCCGCGTCCCCGCCGGCCCAGTCCTCTGTTGCGCTTCGAACGCTGCCGGCGCGTCCGCATCCGCGATATCGCCATCCGCAACGCGCCCGGCTGGACGATTCATCCGCTGGAGTGCGACGGCGTTTGGATCCAGGGCGTCTCCATCGTCAACCACCTTCGCGGTCCCAACACGGACGGGATTGATCCCGACTCCAGCCGGAACGTTTTCATATCCGATTGTTTCATCGAAGCCGGAGACGACTGCATCGTTCTCAAGACCACCGGCCAGTTGAGCCGGCCGGCGCCGCCCTGCGAGAACGTGATCGTGACCCGTTGCACTCTCGTCAGCGACGACGCCGCCCTCAAGCTCGGCACCGAAAGCCTCGGCGATTTCCGCCACATCCTTTTCTCCGATTGCGTGATCCGCGGCACCCGCGTCGGGCTGGCCATCTACGCCAAGGACGGGGGCGCCTTCGAGGCCGTGCGTTTTTCCAGGATCTCGATTGACACCCACCCGACCCACCGCGAGTCTCTCCAGTGGCCGGTTTACATTGACCTCGAAAAGCGTTATGAGGACTCGCGCGCCAGCCGCGTGCGCGACATCCAGTTCAGCGATCTGACCATTTACACGCGGGGGCGCATTCTGGTGGGCGGCATGCCTGATCATCCCCTCGAGGACCTCGTCTTCCGCCACGTCCGCATGCGCATCACCGGCTTCGAGCGGGTCGAGACAGCCAGCAAACCCCGCGGGTCCAGCCGCGTGCGTCCCGTCGGGCGCGAACTGGACTACGCCTCCGTGCCTGCGGCCCTGATCTTCGCCAACCTGCGCGGTCTCAAGCTTCATGACGTCGAAGTTTTCTGGGAGGCGCCGGGCGATGCGCCCGAGCGTCACGCGCTCTACGCGGCGCGTGTCGAGGACCTGGAAATCGCGAGCTTTGCCGGACGCCAGGCCGCAGCCGAGGGCAAGCTCGCCGTCATCGGCTTCGACGAGGTTCGCCGCGCCGTGATCCGGGACAGCCGCGCTCAACCCGGCTCCGTCGTCTTCCTGGGCCTGCGCAAAACGGACCCCAACGACATCCGGTTTGTGAACAACGAACTTACGTTCGTTCGGGACGCTGTCCTGGAAGGCCCCGTCCACGTGCATTTGCCTTGATGACGGCGCCGCCCCCCCCCACGTAGCAGGCCAGAACCGTTAGGCTGGATAGCAGGCAGCCGGCAGTTTGCCGGCGCTGGCGGGAGGTATCCATGATCCGAGATAGCCGCGCTGTACGCGTCGCCTGGATATTAGTCTGCACGCTTCCCGTTCTTGCTCAGTGGGACAAGTTGGGCGAGAAAATTGCCCAGCTCGGCAAGAAACTCCCGGTGACCGAGATCCGGCTGCGCACCGATCCACCGGGCGCTCGCGTGCGCCCCCTGGAAACCCTCGTCATCCAGGTCCTTGCTTACGGCCAGAACGGGGAGGAAAAAGTCCGGCTGCGCCGCACCGGCGCCGCCCTGCACGTCAAAGAACCTGAAGGCGGCTGGCTCTCCAAGCCCTTCGCCTTCCAGGGCAAGGACGAGGAGAAATTCTTCGACGAAAGCGGCTCGCGCGCCTGGAATATTTTCGCGGAAGCGTCCGGCCAGTTCGTCATCAAGGATTCCTTTCTTTACACGGCGCCCGAAAAACCCGGCAAGTATCACGTTCAGGCCGAGCTCGAGGGCAAACAGGCGGAAATCGAAATCGAAGTCAGCCAGAGCGCGCCCTCACGCAAGAAGCCGGAAGCCGTGAACTTTCCTCCTTATCCCTCGCGTGACGACCCCTATCGGCCGCTGGTCGAACATTATGCGCCGTTCCTTGCCCAGGAAACCTGGTTCGAACCGAAAGCGGATATTCCCTGCCGGTTCGATTACGACGGCGACTGGCACGGAGACAATAACTGGGACAACCTGGAAACGGGCAGTTCCCAAGCTTTTGTCCATTATGCCGTCATGGAGACGGAGACCCACTGGTTTCTCGTCTACAACGTATTCCATCCGCGGGATTACTCGGACCGCTGCGTCGTCGGAACCTGCCACGAAAACGACAACGAAGGCATCATACTTACCATTCGCAAGGACGGCTCGCCTTACGGGCGACTGGAGGTCATGGAAACTCTTGCCCACAACAATGTCTATTCCGTGACCAATAACCCTCGCATCCGTCCCGGCGCGCACAGGATAGACGGAGGCATCGAGTTCTATCAGGAGACTCATCCCGCGGTTTTCGTCGAATCCGGCGGCCACGGCATTTACGGCACGCTCCTGCCCCAGTCGCGGTATTCGCTTGCCCGGGATCAGTTTCTCGACGGCACGGGAATTACTTTCATTTACAAAGGCGTGCCCGAACGGCCTCGCCACGCCAACGACCGGCTGGTGGGTTACGATCTGGTTCCGATCGAACGGGAATGGTGGCCCAAGGCTCAGGAAGGAAAGTGGGATGCGCGAACCTTCGACGAGTACTTCCTTTACGAACCTTTCGGCGATCGCCCGGCGTTGAGTTTCCGCATCGGCGGGGCGTTTTACGGTCGCAAGGAAGCGGCCAACAAGGCTCGGCCTTTCTGGGGATGGCACGACAGCGCTACTCTGAAGCGCAAGATCCTCGCCGTGGGACAATGGGGGCTTGATCCCGCCTATGCCGTAAGTCGCAATCTGCGCTTCCCTGCCGACGAGCCTTTCTCGCTCGACTACGTTTACAACCCCTACCTCGGTATTGACCGGCGCCCGCAGCCCTCAGCAGCGTCGGCGGCGCCGAGTCCATCAGCGCCCGCCGCGGCAGGTGAAATCGAGATCGAGGCCGAAGTGGACGGCACGGTGGACATCCTCATTCAGGGCGACGCCGTTCGCTTCGAGGTGCAATCCGGTCAGCCCGTTGCCCGCCAGCAGGCTCGCTTCGGCGCCCCGCTGCCCGCCCGGCCCGGCCTCGCCCTCACTCTGCGCAAGCTCGCAGGACGTGGCCGGGCCACGCTCCTTGAGCAGCCATCCCCGGCCAACAACTTCACCGCGCGCATCCGGGTCGAGGATCCCCGCGGCGGCGCCGACTTCTACCGCCTGCTCGTGACATGGGGGCCGTGAAGCAGGCGCCGCGCGCTCGTCAGCTCAGTAGTAGAACTTCAACGCGAACTGCATCAGGCGGGCGTCACCGGCCAGCCGTGAGATCGTCCCGAAGGCGCCGCTGGCCCGGTTGTTTTCCGGCAAGCCGAACTGCGGCGTGTTGAACGCATTGAAAACTTCCCAACGGAACTCGAGGCTGCGGCCTTCGCCAAAGTACGGGAATGTCCGCGCCAAGGCGAAATCGAAGTTCACCGCCCCCGGCCCGTCCAGAATGTTGCGGTTGCAGTTCCCCAGCACCCACGCCCCCGGGCCTTGGGTCAGATAAGACCCGCCCTTGCCCAGTGGCGGTTCGTAATTGTAATGAAGCACCAGGCGGTGACGATAGTCGAAGTCGCTGCGACCGCGCTGCTCTTTGAGGTTGTGCGCGTTCTGCATGAAGCTGCTTGAGCCGCCGCTGAACAGGTGCTCCATGGCGTAGTCAATGGACTTGGAGAAGGTGTACGCCAGCCCGAAGGCAACGCCTCGGCTGAATCGCTTGTCCAGCGAGGCGTCCAGGCCGTGGTAATGCGAGTTCACACTATTCTCGCGATACTCGATCGCGCCCAGCGCCGGGAAGCGCACCGTCGCCAACCCGCCGGGTGAACCATCGGGGTTGAAACGCTGCTGGTTCAAATTGCGCAAGACCGAGAGATGGGTCCCCTTGGTTCCCACGTAGTCCAGGCTCAGCACCAGATCCGCCGGCAGCCGTTGCTGCAAGCCGAAAGACCACTTGTCCACGGTGGGGATCACGGAGTCGGGGTTGACCGCCCGCTGCCGGACCAGCCGCAGGCGCGCCGGATCGTTCTCGATGACCGCCGGATCCAGCGACAGGTTGAAGCCCGTCCGCACCCGCATGTTGTTGGCGGTCTCGTTCACGCTGGCAGCCCCACCGCGTTGTTAACCACCCAAGGCAAATTCAACCCCATCTGATCTTCGCTGCCCGCGCGCTCGAACAGCATGTAAAAGCGCCCGGAACCCGCCCGCAGCACGGTGCGCGACCCGATCTGCCAGGCCAGCCCCACTCGCGGCGCAAAGTTGTTCTTGTCGGAACGCACCAGGCTGCGGCCAAAGGGTGAATTGGCCGGCGTGAACCGGTTTCCCGTCGCCGGGTCCACATTGGTCATCCGGTTTCCGCCCTCGTAAGGCCATGTGGCGAAGTCATAGCGCAACCCGAAGTTCAAGGTGAGGCGCGGGTTCAACTTCCAGTCGTGCTGGTAAAAGTACGACATCATCCACAGCCGCGTGGTGATGGCGTCGGTGTCATCCACGATCGAGGGACTCCGGACGAAATTGAACGTGTTCAGCGGTCCCGCAGCGGGAACCAGATTCGGCTCGGGGAGCATGTCCAGAATGCGCTTGGCCACGGGATCGAAGCAGGTGGCCGGGATCTGGTTGCCCGGGAAAGGCATGCCGCGGCCCATGCAATCGCCCACCCGATCCACCAGGGGGCGTAACTGGTGCGGTTGGCCGCAGCGGCGGCCGGAGAAAAGTCACCGCGTCGTTCGTTGGCCAGCGGCACGCTGCCCAGCCGCGTCGTACCCTTGCGAATCCGCGTGCCCTCGTAATCGAAGAAAAAGAACGCGCGGTCTCCCACGATCGGTCCACCCAGATTGCCGCCGAACTGATTCTGGATGTGCTGGGGCTTGGGCTGACCCGAACGGTTCAACACCCAGTTGTTCGCATCGAACTTGCGGTTGCGCAGGAACTCATAGGCCACCCCGCGAAATTGGTTCGTCCCGCTCTTGGTGGTCACGCTGATCGCAGCGCCCGGGCTGCGCGCCCGCTTCGACCGTCACCGACTCGGCCAGCGTGCCCAGCCGGAGCCGGAAATCCAGCCGCGCCTTTTGTCCGACGACCAACTCGACATTGGCCGCCACGGCTTTCTTGAAGCCCTGTTTTTCGACCGAAAGTTCCTAAACGCCTACCTGCAAGGCGGGCAACGTGTAATATCCCGAAGCGTCGGTTTGGGTAACAAGCTCGACGTTGGTGGCAAGGTTTTTCGCCGTAACCCGCGCGTCGCCGATGACTGCGCCGGTGGGATCGGTCACCAGGCCGGTCAAGCTTGCGGTGTGGACCTGGGCACAGAGAGCCGCTCCGATCAGACAAAAAAGATATAGGTGGATTCTGATCACTTCCGATCTCGCCTCCCGCCGTGGTCATAACCTCGAAGCGCAAGACTGTCAAGAAAATTACTGTCACGAAAATTGACGTTAAACGTCGAATTACTGAGGGGTTACGGAAATTCGGATATCAGGACCACCTTCCCCGAGGTTTTCCGTCGCGCACCGTATGTTGGCCGTCGGCGCGATCCGCCTCGGGCTGAATGCCGACCCGCTGCCCGTCCGGCGCCCCCATGCACGCCCGGGAAGCCCCTTTTTCAGTGTCAGCCGCCTGATGCCTCACCCTCAAACGAATGATCGGCCAGTAACCTCGCGGTTGCCCTGCAACTTCGGGCCGTCGCTCGGGTTCGCGATCGCTCAACCTGTATCGCCGCCTGCTGGGTTACATTGGGAACGGAGGCCGCTTGCAGAGATCTGCCTACGGAGCCGGACCGAAAGCTCGCCTCTTGGTGCGCGTCGCTCTGTTCGCTGGCTTGAGCGAGCCGGAAAGGTGGGCCTTGGCCGAGCGCGCGGTGGAGAAGCGCTACCGGGCAGGTGAGCTGCTTTTCGTCGAAGGGGATCCTTGCCCCGGAATGTATGTGCTCATCGAGGGCCGGGTGAAGATTTACAAGACCTCGCCTGCGGGCCGCGAGATCATGCTCGCTATTGAAGAAGCGCCCTCCACAGTGGCTGAGGTGCCGCTATTCGACGACGGTCCCTTCCCGGCCAGCGTGATGGCTTTGGATGACGTTACCGCCTGGCTCATCCGCAAGGAAGACTTCCGCCAGGTGTGCCGTCAAAACCCCGACCTTGCGTTGAAAGTTCTGGCCGTGGTCGCCCGCAGGCTCCGCGGCCTGGTCAACCTGGTGGAAAGCGTCACCTTTGGCAGCGTGCGCCAGCGGCTGGCCAGAGCGTTGCTGGAGTTCTCGCAGCAAGCTGGAAGCGACGTCTTCCGCCTGCCCGTCACGCACGAGGAGCTTGCCTTGCGTCTAGGTACCGTGCGCGAAGTGGTCTCGCGGAACCTGAGCCGGTTTCAGGCCGAAGGTTTGCTCGAGGTCACCCGCGGGCGGGTCCGGCTGCTGGATCGCACGGGACTGGAGCGGGAAGCCGAAACTGAAATCTAGCCCGGGGACCTCGGACTCACGCACCGCCGCCGGACCGTGCCCCTTCCAGCAGCCGCCGCACGGCTTCCGCCAGCATGGAGGGCGCGAACGGCTTTTGCAGCAACTCCACACGCGAACGCAGTGGTTCGGGAATCGAGCTCAGCCGGAAAGGTGATCCCGTGCATACCAGCACCCGCAGGTTCGCGCTCTGTTCCAGTAACTGCCGTATCATCGCAGGCCCGGAAATTTCCGGCAAACTAACATCGGCAATAACAAGCGAATAGCCGGCAGGGTCCGCGCCCAGGCGTTCGAAAGCTGCCTTTGCCGAACTGAAAGCCTCCACCTGGTAGCCGAGCCGGGCAAGGTATTGTTCCATCAGGGTGAGGAGCGGAATCTCGTCGTCCACGATCAGGATGCGTCCCGGCGTGGCGTCTTTCATTCCCTTTCACCACAGCGACAGCGGAATATCTCCGGGACTGAAACTGAGCCCGACCGAGCTCCGCATGTGGATCCTGCCGAAGCCCGTGCCCCTCAGGTTATACTTGCGGCCGTCCACCCGGGCAAACAGGGAGAGCGCGCCTGCCAGTCTGTAAGTCAGGCCTGCTCCCGCGTGGTAGCTGCGATACCTGCCCAGATTTTCCGAGACGCTGGAGAGGCGCGAGTAACCGGCGTTGGCCGAAAAGTGAAGCCGCCGCGTTCCCGTGTAACCGAAGGTGATGCCAGCGCTTTCCCGCGCCGAAGTCAAGTACAGCGCATTGCCCGGAGACATGCCACGCCGGTAGTGCACTCCGAACGAGCCCCGCCGGAAGCGATAGTCGAGACTGGCTTCCAGACCCGGCATATACAAAATGCGATGGTAGACCTCGATCCCGGTGCGCTGGCCGATGATGGCGGCGATCACCGGATCAATCTGCACCTGGCGCAGACGCTCGGTTTCCACCCGATAGCCACCCGCGCCCACCGCCAGCGACCACGAGCGCGTAAGCTGGCGCGCCCACTGCCACATCGCCCCGTGGATGTAGGCCTCGCCGAATGCCCCGGGATACCAGTAATACGCGAACGTATAAGCTAGCCCGATCGTGTCGAATCGTCCCGCGCGCCAGGCCACATCCCCTACCGCTGTGGCCCCCCGCGCTCGCACCAGCGCCCGCGAGCGCGGCTCCAGCGCCAGCCCGGCCCCGCCGAAGCTGAAGGAAAGCCGCGGCGTCTTGTGGTAGATCATCCGCGCCGAGCTGGTCACGATGTGGACGCGGGTGTCGAACAGCAGATCCTGTGATAACTCCTCGAATTCGCGGCTGTAAAAGCGGTAACCAGTCATTCCGAGAAAGCCGCCGCGCCGGCTGGCGGCCGACTCGTTCAATTCCAGCTCGAGTCGCCGTGAAAAGCGATGGGATAGCGTCAGGGCCAAGGACTGGTCCACGCCGTCGTAGTAAGTGCGCCGGGTGTAATGACGCGCCTGTCCGTCGTAACTCAGGCCCAGCACCGTGCGCCGCCAGGTGTGGTAGCCCAGCGCGCCGAAAGTCGCCACCACGCCGTAGGCGTCCTGCTTGGGCAAGCGTCCGCTCTCGTCCGTGAACACGCCGGTCAGGCCGGTGTCGTACACTCCGGCCACGGTGAGATACGGACGCAGCCGCAGCCATTCCTCCGTCGCGCCCTGCCGCGGCACGCTGCCCCGGCTCAAGATGGAAGGCCCCGTGTAGGCGGGCCGCTGGGTCTCCTCGGTTTGGGACGGTGTCTCCACCTGCGCAGCGGCGCGCCACGCCGTCAGGCTGCACAGGCAGACCAGCAAACCAACCCCGGTCCGTTCGATCCAGTCAGAGGGAAGCAACTCTCAAAGTCTGACGCGTCGCAACCGCCGTTGTCAAGCCGGGCGCGCCCGCCGTCGGTCACGCGTCCGCGTGGTCGCGGAAAAAGCGCAGCAGCCGCGCCCGCTGGCCGACCAGCTTCTGCCGCAATTGCTCCATCTCGTCGGGCGACAGCGGCTGGAAGTTCTGCGCCAGTTGCGCGTTCGCCTCCAGGTGCTCGATCTTCGGCATGCCAATCACGGCCGCGGCCACCGGCAGCGACATCGCGTACCGGATCAGCATCTCCGCCGGGGCCTGCCCGGTGAGCTTGTCCTGCGCGAAAACCTTCATTGCCGTCACGCCCATCTTCTTTCTCAGCGCCACTGGCAACGCCAGTTCCTCGAACGTGGCGCCGCGCTGTGTCTCCGGCGAGTAGCCCCGGCCGCGACCCTCCGCCATGGTAGCCATCGCCGCATTGAGCGCCATCTGGACGCAGTCCAGGTCGTGGCGCTCCAGCATGGTTTTGAGCGCCCCGGGATCGGCATGGCAGGTAACGCCGATGAAGCGGCAGACCTTCTGATCGCGCAGCTTGTAGAGCAGGTTGAGCACCCCGTCCCTGGCCTCGATGGCGGCCAGATCCTCCTGGCTGGCCAGCGCGTGGATGTGGATCAGATCGGGGTTGCGCCGAAGCTTTTTCAGGCTGGCTTCGATCGTGCGCATGGCCTCGTCGGCTTTCCGTGGTTCAACCTTGGTGACGAGGAAAACGTCCTTGCGCCCGGCCAGCGCTTTACCCACCCACTCCTCGCTAACGCCTTTGCCATAGCTGGCGGCGGTATCGAAATAGGTCACGCCCAATTCGATCGCACGGTGGATTGCGGCGATCGCTTTGTCCTCTTCCTTGTACATCATGAACCGGCTTCCGCAACCGAAGCCGAGAATGGAAACGCGGACGCCCGTCCGTCCCAGCACTCGGGTGGGCATGCGGGGAGCAGCGTGCGCCGCCGCAGCCGCGGCGGTCGTGGCCAGAAATTCCCTGCGCGACAGATTCATATGCCCAAGGTAACCCACGGCGAGCGGCCAGTCAATCGCCCGGCCGGCCCCACCCCAACTGCTTCAGCATCCGGTAAACCCGGGCTACCGGCAGCCCCACCACGTTGAAGTAGCACCCCTCGATCCTGACGACGAACTTCGACGCCAGCCCCTGCACGGCGTAGGCTCCTGCCTTGTCCATGGGCTCGCCGCTGGCCACGTATTCCTGCACTTCCTGTTCGCTGAGAGGCGCAAAGTAAACGCGCGTGGCCTCGAACTCCGTCAGCTCTACGGGACCGCGCAAAAGGCAGACGCCCGTGAACACCTCATGGCTACGGCCGGAGAGCCTGCGCAGCATCGCGGCCGCGTCCTCGGCGTTTGCGGGCTTGCCCAGAATCTCTCCGTCCACAACCACTACCGTGTCGGCGCCGAGGACCGTCTCTTCCGGGTCCAACCGGGCTGCCCGTGCTTTCTCTCGCGCCAGACGCTGCACGTGCGCGGCAGCATCCTCGCCCGGACGCCAGCTCTCGTCCACCTCTACGGGACGCACTAGAAAGGAAAAGCCCGCCTTCGCCAGCAGTTCCCGCCGGCGCGGCGACTGCGATGCCAGAACCAGTCTCACACTGCGATGGTAAAACAGCCGCGTGCTAGAATACGGTACTTCCAGCCGCCATGGATAGCGCCGCCCGACTCATCGCGCGCATGAAGATTCCCGGCGGTCCGTCGCCGGAGGACCTGCTCCGCGCGGCGTGGCCCGCCGCCGTGGGCAAGACGGTCGCCCAGTGCACTCGGGTCCGCGAATTGCGGGGCGAGACGCTTTGGGTGGAAGTCGAGGACGATGCCTGGAGGCGGGCGCTGGTGCCGCTGGAAAGCCAGATCTTGAACAACCTCCGCAAGCTTCTCGGCGACCACCCTGCCACGCGCATCGTCTTCCGCGCCGGGCCTCCGCGTCGCGGCCCGATGCGCGCGGAATCCGCACGCGGCGCCGATGAAGCCGACGGCATCGCCGATCCGGTCCTGCGGCGGCTCTACATCAAGCAACGGGCGAGGTCTCAGGCGTGAAAATCACGGAAGAGCAGGTGCGCTACGTGGCCGAGCTGGCCAACCTCAAACTCACCGACGAGGAGGTTGCGCGCATGTGCGTCGAGCTCGGCGCCATCCTCGAATACATGGACAAACTCAATGAACTGGACACGCGGGACGTGGAGCCGATGGCGCAGGTGCTCTATGAAGCGGAAGAAACGGCCACCTTGCGCGAGGACGTGGAAGGTCCCACGCTCGGCGCCGAACTCGCCCTCGCTAACGCGCCTCTGGCCGGCGCCGGCTACTTCAAAGTACCGAAGGTGATCGAACGGTGACGCCGGACGAAATCCGCCAACTTACCGTCGAGCGGGTCAGGGAAGGCTTGAAGGCCCGCCGTTTCTCCGCCACCGAGCTGGCCCAGGCGGCTCTCGAGTTCGCACAGGCCGAAAATCCCAAGACCAACGCCTACCTTCACTTCTGCCCCGAACGCGCGCTGGAAGCCGCCCGCCGGGTGGACGCAAAAATTGCCGCCGGGGAGGATCCTGGCCCCCTGGCCGGCGTCCCCGTCGCCGTGAAGGACGTCATCCTGACCAAGGGCGTGCGCACGACCTGCGCTTCGCGGCTGCTGGAGCATTACATCCCTCCCTATGACGCCACCGCTGTCATCCGGCTGGAGCAGGCCGGCGGGGTCATTCTGGGCAAGACCAACTGCGACGAGTTCGCGATGGGGTCCTCCAACGAGAACTCGGCCTTCGGCCCGGTGCGGAACCCGGTCGCGCCGGATCGCGTACCTGGGGGCTCCAGCGGCGGCTCAGCCGCAGCCGTTGCGCAGGGCACCGCTGTCGTCGCGCTGGGATCCGACACGGGCGGCTCGATTCGCCAGCCCGCCAGCTTCTGTGGCGTCGTCGGCATCACGCCGACCTACGGGCGCGTCAGCCGCTACGGCCTGGTCGCCTTCGCCAGCTCACTGGATCACATCGGACCGTTCGCACGGAATGTGCGGGACGCGGCGCTTCTGCTCCAAGTCATTGCCGGACGCGATCCCATGGACTCGACTTCCGCCTTCGCTCCGGTGCCGGATTATCTGGCCGCGCTGGACGGCAACGTGCGCGGCATGAAAGTCGGCCTGCCCCGCGAGTATTTCAAGGATCTGACCAGCGAAACCGGCGATTGCATTGCTCGCGGCGTGGAGCTGCTGCGCAAACTGGGCTGCGAGATTCGCGAGATCAGTCTGCCGCACACCGAGTACGCCATCGCCTGTTACTACATCATCTGCACTGCCGAAGCCAGCTCCAACCTGGCCCGCTACGACGGCGTTCGCTACACGCGGCGCTCGCCTCACTCGGAAACGCTCAGCGACATGTATCGCAACAGCCGCGGCGAAGGCTTCGGCGCCGAATGCAAGCGCCGCATCATGCTGGGCACTTACGTACTGAGCGCAGGTTACTACGAGGCCTACTATCTCAAGGCCCAGAAGGTGCGCACCCTGATCGCCCGCGACTTCACCGAGGCGTTTGAGCAGGTGGACGCTATCGTCACCCCGGTCTCTCCTTTCCCCGCGTTCCGACTGGGCGAAAAAATCGCCGACCCGCTGGCCATGTACCTCTCGGACATCTACACGATTACGGGCAGCCTCGCCGGCATCCCGTGCATGAGCGTGCCCTGCGGCAAAACCCGCGAAGGCCTCCCCGTGGGGATGCAGATTCTCACGCGCCACTTTGACGAGGTCGGCATGCTCCGACTGGCCTACGCTTTCGAGCAGGCCGGCGGCGCGGACGTCTGAGCGGGAACTCGGCCGCGTCCTCGCGATCGCTGCGACCGTTCCGCCGCCTCGCGCATCCTATCTACAGGCAAGGAGAGACGGTACATGGCACACCAACTGGTTGCAAAGAAGTTTGATCACATCATGCGCGATCTGGACGGCATCTCGGCCCGCACCATGACCGAGCATTACAAGCTCTATCAGGGCTACGTCAACAAGTACAACGAGATCATGGCCAAACTGGAGGCGGCGGACCGGGCTGCCGCCAATCAGGTCTTCAGCGACGTCCGTTCCCTGAAAGTGGATCTGACCTTCGCGATCGGCGGCGTCAAGAACCACGAAATCTACTTCGGCCACCTGGGGGGCCGCGGAGGCGATCCGCCAGCCGAGCTGCGCAAGCTCTTCGAGAAGTATTTCGGCTCGGTGGATGCGTGGCGCGCCGACCTGAAGGCGACGGGGATGGCTTCCCGCGGCTGGGCCTGGACGGCCTGGGATCGTGACTGGGGCTATCTGTTCAACTACGCCGGCGACGCCCAGAACACTTTCCCGGTGTGGAACGCGGTGCCCATCATCGCGCTGGACGTCTACGAGCACGCCTACTACCTGGATTACGGCGTGGCCCGCGCCAACTACATTGACGCCTTCTTCCGGAATCTGGACTGGGACGCCATCGGGGCCAATCTCGAGCGGGCCATGAAGTAACCACCGCCCTGCGGCTCAGGTCTCTACCGGGGCCCTTTTCGGGGCTCGCTCCCATCGTCCGCGACCAGCAAACGCCCGATCCCTCTCCAGGGATCGCCATGCTACGTGTCGCCATTATCTGCCCCGATCAGGAAGTCGGCGCCGCTCTGGAGCGGGCCCTGCTTGAGAGCCGCATGGCCGCTGTCGTTCTTCACCTGAACCGTTACCCGGACGCCGTCGAGCTGGAACGTCTGCTCACCGAGCGCACCGTCGAGGCCGTATTCCTGAGTTACGAATCGCCGCAGCGCTTCTCGGTGGTTGCCTCGTTTTTGGAGAAGAAGGCCAGCGGGATACCCATGGTGGCCGTGGCCTGTTCCTGCGACCCCAACATCCTGCTCGAACTCATGCGCGCCGGGGTCCGCGAGGTTCTCACCTGGCCCTTCGATCCCCAGAAGCTCCGCGAAGCTTTGGGCCGCATCCAAAAAATTCTCGACAGCCGTACCCCGACGATTGACCGCCTCTATTCCTTTTTGCCTGCCAAGCCCGGCGTGGGCGCCACCACCGTGGCGCTCAACACTGCGGTCGCCCTCTCTCGCATCCCCGACACCAGCGTGCTTCTGGTGGATTTCGACCTCAACAGCGGCATCATCGGCTTCCTGTTGAAACTCAACCCTCGTTACTCGGTCATTGACGCCGTTGAGCACGCCGAGCACCTCGACCAGGACGTCTGGGCCAAGCTCGTCTGGCCGATGGGAACCCTGGACGTACTGCCCACGGGCAGGCTCGATCCCGGCCTGCGCGTAGATCCCGAGCGTCTGCGCATGGTGCTCGCCTTCGCCCGCCGATTTTACAAGGTCATCTGCGTGGATCACTCGGGCATGATGGAAAAGTACTCGCTCGAGCTGCTGCGGGAATCAGCCCGGATCTTCATAGTGGCGACGCCCGAAGTCCCCGCCCTGCATCTGGGCGCCGAAAAGCTGCGTTTCCTGCGCGGCCTCGACCTGGCCAGTCGCGTGGAGATCATCCTCAATCGCGCGCAGCCTCGCAGTCTGTTGTCTCGCGAACAAATCGAGCAGATGCTGGGCGCGGCGATTCGCACCTCGATTCCCAACGACTACGCCGCCGTCCACCAGGCCATCATGGCCGGGCAGCCCCTCAGCGAGGATTCGCGCCTCGGCCAGCACTTCCAGAACCTGGCCCGATCACTGCTGGAGCTGCCGGCCATCACCGTGACCAAGAAACGGCGTTTCTTCGAGTACTTCTCGCTGGCGCCCGCGCAGAACTCGCGTTGAGCACCGCGGGCAGGCAGGCAAACGGGCTGGGCAGGGAGGGACGCGGAAGCTCGGCCAGACTCACAGTCGGCGTACGCGGGCATAATAGGCGCCGCACAGATCCTTGCCCTCCGCGTCCTGGAACCAGCCATGCAGTTTGGTTTTGATGCCGCCACGCAGCCTCACCCTGAAAACGGCGGCCTTGTCCTCGGGCCGCGTCTTCAAAGTCAGTTGCTGGTCGGCAATCACCAGCTGCGCGGCACGGATGGGGAGGGCAACGCCGGCAGGCATGACGCCCACCGTCATTTTCTTTTCGGGGCAGGGAGCGGAAAGAGGCAGATCGCGCTCGAAGGGCCAGCGGGCCAAGGCGATCTCATATTCGCCATCCCGTTCCACGTAGACGTTCCAGGGTCCGCCTCGGGGTCCGCCACCTCCTTCCAAAACCGTTCTGGCGTTGTCGCAGTAAACTTCCTGCCAGTCGGAAGAGGAAAGGGTGGTCGGGTTTTCTTCCGGCGCGCCGATGCTGATGGGGCAAAAGTCGTTCAATCTGGGCTCCAGCTCCGCCCACCATCGTTCGTAGTGTTCGCGCATTCGCGACACCACGTCCGGATGACGCTTCGCCACGTCCTGCTGCTGCCCGGGATCACTGCGCAAATCGTAAAGCTCTTCGCCGTTGACCAGGCGCCACTTGCGCCAGATCACGCAGGAGTCCCACTTTTTCAAAATCTGCCCGTACTGCACTACCAGCATGCGATCGGGCAACGAAGAGGACTCGCCGCGAAGCAAGCCTGCCAGACTGATCCCGTCGAACCGCGCCTGCTCGGGCTTTTTCAGCCCGCACAGCTCGATCAGGGTAGGCAGAATGTCCTGCATCTGGGCCGGGATGGTGATGTCGCCGGGAGCGCGCAGGCGTCCTGCCGGCCAGCGCACGAAACAGGGTACGCGATGGCCCCCTTCGTAGAGCTGTGTCTTCCGCCCGCGCATGCCCGCGTTGTACAGGGAGACGCCGCCTGTGCCGCCGTTATCGGTCATGAAAATGAAAATGGTGTTATCGCGCAACCCGGTGTCTCGCAGAAACGCCTCCAGGCGGGCCACGTTTTCGTCCAGGTTGGCGATCATGCCGAAGAAAGCGGCGGGGACGCCAGGTTTGCGATAAGGCGCAGCATATTTTTCCGCCACCCAGGCCGGCCCATGCGGTGTGTTCGTGGGCAAGTAGCAAAAGAATGGGCGCCCGGCGGCCTGCTGCCGCCGCATCCACTTCATGGCCTGATCAAACCAGAAGTCAGTGCAGTAGCCGCTGAAACGTTTCACTACGCCGCGATCGCGGTAACGGCCGTCGAAGTAATCATTGTCGAACTCGGGCGCCGAAACGAGGCCCCAGCCCAGGAAATACTTGGCCTCCTGGAAGCCGCGATCCATGGGCCGGTAAGGGTAGTTATCCCCCACGTGCCACTTTCCGAACAATCCGGTGGCGTAGCCGTTGGCGGCGAAAATGTCCGACATCAGGGGCAGCTCGCGACGGATCACAGCGCGGCCGGCGGTCACCGAGGTGGCGCCGTTCCGCAAAGCGTCCTGCCCGCTCAAAAGCTGACCGCGGGTCGGCGTGCACATCGGCGCGGCGTGGAAATCGGTGAAGCGGACGCTTTCGCTGTGCAGGCGGTCCAGGGCCGGCGTCTTCAGCACGGGATTGCCGTGGCAGGAAAGGTCGCCATATCCCTGGTCGTCGGTGAGCAGGATCAGCACATTGGGCGGTTTGGCGAGCGAAGAGGCGCAAGCCGCGCCCGCGCAGGCCGCAACAAAACTGCGGCGAGTCATCGAGAAGGCGCTCTCGCGATCAGGCATTCTTTAATGACCTCCGGATTTTCTCGCGGGACCCACAACCCGGCGTATGCAAAGCGAGCTGGCGCAGGCGAATGCCGTGCGGGATCCCGGACCAGTACATTATAGACCTCCGCTCGGCGTCGAGCCTCGGGATACGCCGTTGAGCCGGCTAGCCTGCAACTTACCCTTCGCACAGCACAAACGCCATGAGCCCATCGGTGAACGCGGCCGGGCACTGGGTCTGTGGAGGTGCGAGAGCAGGCTTGTTCGCCGTCACCGCGATGCGAAAGTCGGATCACGGGTTGTCAAAACGCGAGCTTGATAGCGAATGTTACCTGTCGCTGGCCGTGACCCTTTTCACCCGTGATCGTGCCGAAAGCCGAGGAAGTAGGGGACGTATTGGGTGCGCCGAACTGCACATGGTTCAGTGTGTTGAAGGTTTCCATGCGGAACTGCGCCTTCCATCGGTCTCCAATAGCAAAGTTTTTGAAGAGCGAAAGGTCGAGGTTGTTGATGCCATCCGCACGCACCCCGGAGAAACGCAACGGGAAGGTCCGGATATTCCAGGCCAGCTGTTTGCGCGGATCGCGCTCGAAGCCGGCTTCCGTATTGAACCACCGCTCGGCCTTTCGTTCCCTGACCGGCAGCGGAATATCCTTGAGGTTGCCGTAAAAAATGGCGTTGCCAAAGCCCAGCGTGTCGCCGGTCTGGCCCTCGTACCAACCCTGCAATTGCCAGCCGCTGATCAGGCAATCGAGCAGGCCTCGCACGTTAGAGCCCAGCCGTTTTCCTTTGCCGAACGGCAGCTCATAAATGCCGCTGACGACGATGCGGTGCGTGAAATCCTGGTCCGAGATGACCTTGTGGGGCGCGGGGTCGGTGTCGTTGAGATAGCTCGTGGCCTCCATGAATTTCGACCAGGTCCACGCTGCCTGGAAGTTGAAGCCCCGCGCCATCCGTTTCTCGGCTCGCATCTGCAAGGAGTGAAAGTAGGAATAGCCGGCGGGCAGGCTTACCGTAATGTCCTGGAAATGCGGGTACGGTCGCAAGAGCTGGGAGCGCGCCACGCGAACATTGCCCAGGCCCGTGCCGGCGAAGTCGGGTATTCCGTAAAAGGGATTGGTCACCTGAGCCGTGAGATAGTCAATGGTCTCCTGGTCGCGGTAAGGGAGCGTGGAGTAGTACTGGCGCGGGACCGGGTTGAGATTGGTCGAAATGGCCAGCTTGGCCGCCCGATTGCCCACATAGGCCGGCTCGATGATAATGCGCATCGGCAGCTCTCGCTGGACGGACAGGGACCAACGCTGGTTGTAGGGATTGCGGGGCCGATCATTGAAAAAGCTGACGCCGCGTCCGAGAAAAGTCCGCAGTCCACCCGCTGCTCCCAGCGGCAGTTGGAGCCCATCTGGGAATGGATTGGCCATGGTGGCGCGGAAGGTGAGGCCATTGTCCTGGCTGGGGATGAGGTTCGTCGGCTGGTTGAAGCCGCCTTGGTTGACATCGAAGCGGTCAATGCCCAGCACGTCGTAGAAGATGCCGTACCCGCCGCGTAAAACGGTTCTGCCATCGAGCTGGCAGGCAAAACCAAACCGCGGCGCGAAATTGTTCCTGTCGGCATTCCATAGCTGGCGAGGCTGGCCGCCGACACCCGCGAACAGCAGCCCGCCCACAGGGCGGAAGCTGGCAGGTGGCACCTCGGGGATAGGAGCCTTGGCGTAATTGGCCATGGCCTGCGCGGCAATGGGACTCTCGGTACGGAAGTCAAAGCCGCGGATCGTCCGATTAAAGCGTTCCGTGGTCGGGCTTTCGTATTCGTAGCGCAGGCCGAGATTGAGCGTAAGCCGCCTTGTGAGCCGCCAGTCATCCTGAATGAACCAGGCCATGTAGCCGGACTGCTCCGCACGCGAAGCGTTGATGTTGATCTGACCTCCGGTCGGCAATCCCAGCAGAAACGAAGCAAACCCCTGGCCGATCGGCGCCGCCGGCGAATTGTCGAACGGGCCTCGCGTCCAAGCGGTACCGAAGTCCATGCGCGGCGCCACGTTTCCGTAGTTGTAACCATTCTCCCGCAGCAGCCGGTATTCTCCGCCCATGCGTAAGCTGTGATTCCCCGCCATCTTGGTAACCGTGGCGCCGAAGGTGTGATAGTAAGTGGTCTGCATGGAGCCACCCGTGTCGCCCAGTTGGGTGAGGCCGTCTACCACGATTTGAGGAAACGCGATGCCCGCTGGGGAATTCTTGGTACGGATCTCCTCGATCAGGCTTTTAGGAAAACCCAGGGAGGCCAGATCGAAACCCTGGCTGAAGCGGCTGGTCCGCGGCTGCTGATACGTGAGACCGTAACGTACGTTGAGGAGCAACTGAGGGTTGAAGACGTAAACGTCGTCCAGCGCCAGGGTGTAGCCCGTGCGGTCGAGAATCGTTCCCGTCGCGATGGTGGGCAGCGTGTTCTCTTTGTTGTCATGCTGGCTGTTACTGAGACGGAAGAAGAAACGGTGGTTCTGGCTGAAGTTGTGGTCCAGGCGACCCACCATGGTGCGGTTGTCGCGGTCAATGTTGCGCGTACGGAAATAGTTCTGCCGCCCGTCCGCCGTGCCTGCCTGATTGGGCTCGGGCCAGTAGGGAAGAAACTTCAGGGCCATAGGCTCGATCCGGCTGGGGGGAATGATATTGCCGGGCAGCGGCTGGCGGCTGAAGCGTCCGCCCGGAGCGGGAGCGATGGTCGCGGGGTCGTAGATCTGGTACTGGGAGCCGAGTTTCAGCAAGTCCGAGAAGTCCCCTTTGCGCTGAGCCAGCGTAGGGACGGTATAGGTTCCGGTGAGATTCCGGCGAATATACAGCCCTTCGTAGCCGAAGGTCCAGAAAGTCTGATTTCGCCCGTTGTAGAGGTGAGGCAGGACGACAGGTCCGCCCATGGTCGCGCCCCAGCGCTGGTGGAGCCACCCTTCCAGGGCGCGCTTTTTCTTTTCGGGCGTGATTGGCCCGGTGGTAGGGTCATAAATGAAACGGTTTGTGAACCAGGGGACCGCCCGAATACGGGAATCGAAGTAATAGCTAGAGCCGTGCAAAGTATTAGTGCCCGATTTCATGCTTACGTTTGTGACCGCCCCCGCGGCATGACCAATGGAAGCATCGAAGCTGGCCGTATGGATCCGAAACTCCTGGACCATGTCCTGCGGCGGGGAAAAGACCGAATTTCGCTCCGCCATGTTGGGCAAATTGTCCACGGCACCTTCGCTCGAACCGCTCCGCGTGCCGTTGACGATGATGTCGCTGGCAGCTCCCTGATCCATGGGATTGCCCGCGTATCGGCCGCCGCTGGAGATCACGCCTGGCGTCAGCCGCACCAGGTAAAACGGATTCCCGCCCACGATGGGAAGTTCAGTCACGCGCCGTTCTTCCATTACCATTCCGATGGAAGCATTGGCGGCCTCCAGCAGCGGCGTCTCTCCGGTCACCACGATGGACTCGGCAACATTACCCACTTCCAGCGTGAAGTCCAAGGTAATGCGGTCTCCCACGCGTAACTCGATCCCCTCCCTGACCGCCTTTTTGAAGCCGGGCGCCTCAACCTCGACGCGGTACATTCCAGGCAGCAGGTAGGGTATCTCGTAGTTACCTTGTTCGTTAGTAACCGAGGATGCGCCGGCATTGGTTGCGATGTTGGTCGCCTGAACTTTGGCGCCGACGATCACGGCCGCACTCGGATCGCTGACCCGGCCAAGGATCGTCGCACGGGCTTCCTGCCCCCAACTCGCCACGGCCAGCGCGTACAGGACTACGCATCCGACCAGAACGCGCCTCATGGTCATACCCTCCCCCGGTGAAACCCGGAAAACCGAGGATATACTACCACTGGGCGGGCTGAGCGGCAAGCCCGAATTCAAATGTACGCGATGGCGCACGGACCGTCGCTGGCCGAGCTTCGGCTTCCACGCGCCGGTCGGTACTGGAAGAACCGCAGAATAGCGAACGCCCACCTGCGTCCTGACCCGGTTGCCTGACTCCTCGGGACAGGTCGGCTTCGGCTTCAGCCGCGCGTCCCCGGGCCTTCGCGTAGCTCCACCGGTGGACTAAGATAGGCGCCAGCGGGTTACGAAGATGAAAATCACTGCCGCTCTCGACAGCCTCTCTCCGTGCTGCACGCGCAGACAATTCCTGCGCGCCGCCGGGGGCGGCGCGCTGGCCGCCGCTCCACCCCAGCGGCCGAACCTGGTTTTTGTGCTGGCCGACCAGCTCCGGTACGCGTCCTGCGGCTACGCGGGCGACCCGCTCGCTCAGACCCCCAATCTGGACCGCCTCGCCAGACAGTCAGTGAACTTCCGCCAAGCTACCGTTTCCCATCCGCTGTGCGCACCGTTCCGTGCCACCCTGATGACGGGGAAGTATTCCTCCAGCACGGGCATGGTGATCAATGAACTGCGCCTCAGCCCCGAGCACGAATGCATTGGTCACGTACTCACGCGCGCTGGCTACCGCACGGCCCTGATCGGGAAGTGGCATCTTTGGGCGAACGAGTTAGGCCATCACGACCGCACGGAAAACGGCTTCGTGCCGCCCGGACCTTACCGTCTGGGCTTCGATGACTTCTGGGCCGCCTACAATTTCAACCACAATTACTTCCGCGCGCCTTACTTTCGAGACGAGCCCAAACGGTTGATTCATCCAGGCTACGAGCCGGACTCCCAGACCCGGATGGCCATTGAATTCATACAGGAAGCGAGCGCGCAGGGGCGTCCCTTTGCGGTATTCCTGCTGTGGGGCCCACCGCACGATCCCTGGACACCGGACAACGTGCCCGCCGAGGACCTTGCCGCATTCCACGAGGTACGGTTTTCGCGGCCGCCTAACTTCGCGCTCACGCCCGATCCTTATGCCGATAACTGGGCGCGCATGAGCCCGCAATTCATCGAGCGACTGCCGGAATTCATGCGGGTTTACTATGCGCAGACGCGCAGCCTGGATCGGGCTCTGGGGCGCCTGATGAGCGCGCTGGATGAGCTGAAGCTGGCAGAAGATACGATCCTGGTTTTCACTTCCGATCATGGCGAGCTGTTCGGAGCACACGGGCGGCGGGCCAAAAATATCTTTTACGAAGAGGCCGTGCGGACGCCGTTCCTGCTTCGGTGGCCACGCCGCCTGAAGCCCGGGGTCACAGACGTATGCTTCAGCTCGCCGGACATCATGCCCACTCTGCTCGGCCTGATGGGCCTGCCCATCCCGCGCGCCGTCGAAGGTTTTGACTTCTCCAGTTATCTGTCAGGCAGGTCGTCTCGCGTTCCCGATGCGGCCTACTTGCAAGGTATGGGCACCACTGCGGCATGGCGCGACGGTTCGGAGTGGCGAGCCTTGCGCGATGGGCAGTACACGTACGCAATATTTCGAGCGGACGGCAAGGAGCTGCTCTTTGACCACCGCGCCGATCCCTTACAAATGCGGAACCTGGCGGGCGAGCGCGCTCATCGCGCACGGCTCGAGCATTACCGCAACAAGCTGCGACGCTGGATGAGAGAACACAACGACACGTTCGAGGCGTGCACGTGGTACGAGCGCAACTGGACGGTGGACCGCAACATTATCATGACCGCGAGCGGCGTCAAGCAGGACCTTGGAATGCTGAAGGAGATCCTGCGCAAGTATTTCCCGGAGCAACCCCGGAGACCAGGTTCCTGACGACCGGGAACCTCGACTCGCAAACAATCGCCTCCTTTTGCCGGCGGGGCCGAGGACTTCTCGAACCCTGCGCTCCGCAGCACGGAACCTTGAAAGGCAGTTCAGGCCAGCGGGGCATCCCCCGGCGACTCCGCGAACCGTTACAATACTGGGACAGTCTGGCAGGCTTCCATGTCAGCGCAGGCCGGAGTTCGAGGCCGACGTTCCGGGTTCCGCAGCAAACTCTTCGTGGCACCCTTGGCGGAGAAATCCCGCTATGATGTCTGTTTCACGCCGTGACTTCCTGTGCGCAGTAGGCGCCAGTTCCCTGCCCGCCCGGCTGCAGACGTCACACGGGCCGCTCAACATCGTATTTATCCTGGCCGACGACCTGGGTTGGGCCGAGCTGGGCTGCTATGGAAATTCTTTTAACGAAACTCCCAACCTCGACCTTCTCGCCACCCGCGGCGTACGCTTCACGGATGCTTACGCAGCAGCCCCAGTCTGCTCTCCCACCCGCGCCGCTATCATGACCGGGCTCCACCCGGCACGCGTGGGAATTACGGACTATCTCCGCGCCGACGATCCCAGGTATCTATCGCCTCATTACTTCAGCCTCCCCAAAGCCCTCAAGACCGCCGGCTACCACTGCGGCTTGATCGGCAAATGGCACCTGATGGGTGACTACGCCCTGCGCAAGGGCGACCCCAAGTTGCATGGTTTCGATGAGGTGATTTGCTCGGAATCCAGTTACATCGGGCCGGGCTATTATTTCCCGCCTTACCAGCACATGAAGGAAGTCCAGCCCCGCCGGCCCGACGAATATCTGACCGACCGCCTCAACGAGGAGGCAGTGGAGTTCATCGAGCGTAACCGCACGCACCCCTTCTTCCTTTTCCTGTCACACTACGCTCCACACACACGGCTTGCGGGAAAGCCCGAGCTGGTGAAGAAGTACGCCAGCAAGCCCGGCGCCGGCAAGAAACGGAACAACCCCGAGCTGGCAGCAATGATCGAGAGCATTGACCAGGGCGTGGGCATGATATGGGATACCCTTCGTCGTCTGGGGCTGGCCGACCGCACGGTCGTGGTGTTCAGTTCGGACAACGGCGGCGAGGAGCGGGTTACATCGAATGCCCCATTGAGAGCAGGCAAATCCACGTTGTACGAGGGCGGCATTCGTGTGCCGCTGATTGTGGCCGGTCCAGGATTCGGCAAACCCGGCTCGGTCAGCGCTGTCCCTGTAGTTTCCATGGATCTCTATGCGACGTTTCTTGCCATCGCCGGAACGCGGGCGCCGCAGAAATTGGACGGGATTCCCATCCAGGAGCTGCTCAAGGATCCTCGCAAGTATCAGGAACGCACGCTGTTCTGGCATTACCCTCTGGAAAAGCCGCACTTCCTCGGCGGGCGCTCTTCAGGCGCTGTTCGTCAAGGCAATTTCAAGCTCATCGAGTTCTACGACGACGGAACGATCGAGCTTTACAACCTGAAGGAAGATCTTGGGGAAACCACGAACCTATCCGGGAAGCTTCCAGCGCAGAGAGACCGCCTGCTCGGCTTGCTTCGGGACTGGCGCAAGTCCCTTCCGCGCTAATCCGCCGGACGCTGCGATGTCGCCCTGAGCATCATGGCCTGCGGCGGTAGGGCGCGTACCAGCCCCGGCTGGCCCACTTTACGGCATAGCGGGCGGTGGGCAGGGTGTCCTGCGTTCGGATCGTCCACGCCAGAAGTTCTTCGAGCAACTGCATCTGGATCCCGGCAACCTCGGGCCTGCCATAACGGTTGTCCAGTTCGTACGGGTCTTCCTCGAGGTTATACAGCTCGCCGTTGCCCAACATGTCGAAGACGAGTTTCCAGGAACCCATGCGCACCATTTTGGTGTAGCCGCTCTGGGTGCAGGGGTTCAGTTCGTCGAAGCTCCGCGGCGCGCCGGTCGGACCCCCTTGAGCTATGGAATAGGGTAAGTTGTCGCGCTCGTCATAGTGCAGGCCACCGAATCCCACTTCTGCATACACGCTGCGAAACTCTTCACGCGGAAAAGGCTGTCCGCGCAGCAGCGGCCACAAACTCCGGCCCTGCGTGCCGCGGGGAATCTCGGCGCCCAGGGCCTCGCAGAGAGTGGGCATCACGTCTGCCAGCGAGACAAAGAGCCGGTCCGCGGCCCGCGCCTGGATGCCGTAACCGGCCCAGACCATGGGAATCCGCACCAGCGCCTCCGGCAGTCCGACGCCCTTGCGCATGAGCCCGTAATCCGTCAGATAGTCCCCGTGATCGGAAACGTAGACGACGATCGTGTTCTCCCAAAGGCCGCGCTCGTCCATATAACGGAACAGCCGAGCGAGCTGGTCGTCAATCAGCCGGAGCATGCCCAGATAGTTCGACTTGGTCCGCTGCCAGTAATCGTCGTAGCCTGGATAAGTCGCCTCCTGGAGACCCCGCAGCCAGCGCCACTTGAAACTTTTCTTTTGCAAAACCTCGGGTCCGCAGCATCGGGACGGCACGCTTTCAGGGGGGAACATGTCGAAATAAGGCTTGGGGACCTGGTAGGGATTATGAGGCTCCGGAAAGCTGACCCAGAGCAGGAACGGCTGGTCGCCGGTCTCCTTCAAAAACTCCAGCGCATGAGAGACGATCCGGTATGGCAACTGGAGTTCGACGGGAAAAGGCGTGGGCTGCTTGCCCACCCCGTGATTGAGTTGCGTCAACCAGGCGTCAAATTTGGCCTCATCCGGCGTGACCGGCGTGGGCTTCAGCGCGCCGTTGTGCGAGTAAGGACGAAAATAGTCCATCTTGTCCGGCCCCAGATGCGAATGGTTCTTGCCGACCAGGCCTCGCCGGTAGCCGAGCGCCTTGCATATGTCGAACAAATCTTGTTCGAAGAAGGCGTGCTTGGCGCCGGCATTTTCGCGTACGCGGTGGGCGTGCGGCCAGCGGCCGGTCAGCATGCTGACGCGCGCGGGCACGCACAACGGCGCCGTGGTATACGCCAGATCGAAGCTCAGGCCGCGGTCAGCCAGACTGTCCAGGGCAGGCATCGTGTCCAGCGCGTAGCCGCTCCGGCGCGTCAGCCCGGCCCGATGCTGGTCCGCCATGATGAGCAGAACGTTTGGCTTGCGTTCCTGCGTGCCTTTCGAAGGCGCGCCGTTGCTAAACAACGCGCCGCTGGCGCCCAGAAATGAGCGACGGGTCATATCCGCCTCCCTTGCTCGAGAAGTCCCCATCAGCAGTCCGAAGGCCGTATCGGGCAGCAGTATAACTCGGGAGTTTCCTTGTTTGCGCTGCTGCGGAACCGTTGCGCGCGGCTCGCTCAGTTTCGCTCCATTCATGCGTGGCGGCCACAGCCACAACTCGGCTGGCGCGCAACCGGTTCTTCTTCACTTCGGCGGCCGCACTTTTTCCCAAGGTTCGACGCCGCAGCGCGCCGCCCATTTCTCGTAAAGGGCAGCCATTTCGCGAACTCGATCGGGGTGCCGCGCCGCTACGTCGTTCGTCTCGGTACGGTCGGCCTCCATGTCGTAAAGCTCCCAGTTACCCGGGTGCCGGGAGACCAGTTTCCATCGCCCTTGACGGACCGCACGGTTCCCCTCGTGCTCCCAGTAAAGCGTGCGCTCGTCCAAGCCGCCCTCGCCCGTGATCAGCGGCAACAGGCTGACGCCCTCCAGCGGCAGCACCGGAGTTCCCTGGCGCTCCGATGGATATTTCGCGCCGGCTGCGTCGAGACAGGTTGGCATGACGTCAATGATGTGGGCAGCCTGGTGGATGACGACGCCCGCCCGGCGAATGCGTCGTGGCCAATGCACGATGAAAGGCGTGGCGATGCCGCCCTCGTGGACCCAATGCTTGTAAAGCCGGAACGGGGTGTTGGAAAGATTAGCCCATGCCAGGCCGTAGCTCTGGTACGTGTCCTCGGGACCCGGCATCACTTCGGGCAGGTTGCCCACCCGCACTGGCCTGCCGTCACGGGTCAACCGGGGTATATGCAGGCCTTGCGCTTTCGGACCGAGTTCCTCGGCACAGCCACCGTTGTCGGAGAGGAACATGATGAGCGTATCCTCGTAGGCGCCACTGCGTTCCAAGGCCTCGAGCACGCGGCCGATCGCGCGATCCATGGCGTGGACCATGGCAGCATAGACCGCCATGCGTCGCACCTGCCACTCCTTGTGCGGTGCTTCATCCCAGGCGGGCGCCCGCGGGTCCCGTGGCGCAAGCTGCCAGCGCCTTTCGATGATGCCCAATTCCACCATCCGCCGATAACGCTCCTGGCGGAGTGCGTCCCAGCCTTGCTTGTAAAGCCCCAAATATCTGGCTACGTCAGTTTCCCGTGCGTGAAGGGGCCAGTGCGGCGCCGTGAAAGCGAGATAAAGGAAGAAAGGTTCTGTCTTGCCCGCCATCTCGCGGATATACTGCACCGCGCGCTCAGCCAGGGCATCGGTGTAGTAGTAGTCGCTGCGGTCGGGTTTCGCAGGCTCGTTGCCTTCAGTAAGTGAGACGGGATCATAATAACTCCCGGCGCCGTGGATCGTGCCGTAAAAGCGTTGGAACCCGCGCTGGAGCGGCCAGTTATGTTTCGATTCGCTGACCGGGGTTACGTGCCACTTGCCGCACATGAATGTGCGGTACCCTGCGGAGCGCAGAACTTCCGCGATCGTAACGCAGCGCGGGCTCAAATCTCCCCGGTAACCCGGATAGTCAGGACGCCCCGTGTTCACCATATGTCCCACGCCTGCCTGGTGCGGGTAGAGTCCGGTGAGAAGCGAGGCGCGGGTGGGGCAGCACCGGGCGGTATTGTAGAACTGCGTAAAGCGCACGCCCCGTCGGGCAAGCCGGTCCAGATTCGGCGTTTCGATCTCGCTGCCGTAACAACCGATATCGCTGAAGCCAAGGTCATCAGCCAGGATGAGCAGAATGTTGGGACGCCGCGGCGTTACCATCGCCGTCGCGGAAGTACAGGAAACAGTCGCCAGGTTGAGGAACTCACGACGGGTCATAGTCGCAGCGCGGTCTATTTTACAGCTTCCCGGGTGCCAAGCTCGCGAAGCTTAGCGGCGCCGCGACCTGCTGCGGCGGCCGGGCGCACGATGACGTCTGGCCCAAGCTCCCTTTCTGGTGCGAACCTCTGGCGGGCCTGCGTCCCCGTCCAAACGCCCGGGGCGAGTCCAGAGCGCACCTCGCGGCCAGGCTACGCGCCAACGATGCGGTCTGGGCCTCCGCGTCCCAAGCCCGACACCAGGGGCGCTGTCCCTTGCGTGGCGGCCGCAGTCTGTGATACAGAACTCTAGTTTTCAAAGGGGAGGACGGCTTTCATGCGGATTTCGAGGCGCAGCTTTGTCGGCGCGTTAAGCGCGTTGGGTCGCTGGCTGTGGTCTGGCGGCGCAGCGGCGGCTTCGGCGGAGGGGTCTCCGTTGGACCGGCTCAAGGCGGGCTGGACGATGCCGCCGCGCAGTTGTCGCCCGCACACGCGCTGGTGGTGGCCGGGCAACGCTGTTACCGCCGAAGGCATCACCTGGCAGCTTGAGCAAATGTACCGGCAGGGCATGGGCGGCGTGGAGATCATGAGCTGCTGGCGCTGGTACGAGAAAGGCCTCATTCCCTACCTTTCGCGGGAATGGAAGCAAATGGTGCGTCACGCGATCCGCGAGGCGGCCAGGCGAGATATGGAGGTCGCTCTGACCTTCGGCCCCGGTTGGAGCTTCGGTGGTTTCTGGGTTCCTCCCGAAGACCGGAGCAAGGTGCTGGCCTGCGCCTGGGTAGACGTGCAGGGACCGACGCGTTTCGCTGACCGTTTGCCTGAGTACCAGCCCACGCCCAAGCAGAAAACAGACCTGACGCCGGGCGCGCTGGATTGGCTACCGGCGGACCACAATCGCGTGATCGCCGTAGTCGCGGCGCAACGCGCCGGCGACCGGCTGGACGGAAAGACTCTGAAAGACTTGACTCATCTGGCGGACGGGGACCGCCTGCACTGGGATGTTCCCGAAGGCCCATGGCGCATCATGGCCTTCCGGCTGCTTTACACCGGCCAGCAGAACCAGGCCCAGAATTACCTGCCGCGTAACTGGGTGGTGGACCACTTGAACAAAGGCGCGATGCAGCGTTACTGCGACTATTTGATCCAGGAGTTCGCGGAAGCCTTCGGAGAGGAACTCGGCAAGACGGTAGATTCGTTTTTCTGCGACAGCTTTGAGATCCATCCTCTGCCCAACACTTTGCTTTGGAGCACTGACACCCTCGATCTGTTCCGGCGTTACAAGGGTTACGACCTTACACCTTACCTGCCCGCCATCTGGTTCGATATCGGTGACCTCACTCCGCGGATCCGGTACGACGTCAATGAATTCCTGCACTGGCTTGGGCTGGAGACCGCCTTTCGTACGTTTATCGAAACCGCTGCAGCGCGCGGCGTGCAGGCGCGCATCCAGCCACACTACCGCTTCACCGAGGAAATTATTCAGGGCGCCGGCATGACGCCCCGTCCGGAGACCGAAGTGACCACTGCCCGGTTCGCCACCATTGCTGACCCGCGCAAATCCACTGCCGCCGGCGCTCACTTTTACGGCCGCCCGATCGTCTCCGCGGAAGCTTACACCTTCATCCACCCGGAACGTTACCGTACTACCCTGCAAGACCTGAAAATCGCCACGGACGCCTTTTTGCGGGATGGCGTCACGCAGTTTTACAATCACGGTTACGTTTATTCACCCGAGGCCGATGTCGCTCCCTCACGGGACGTGCCCTGGGCCAATCGTATCAGCCACTGGAACACCTGGTGGCGTTACTACCACCACCTCACCGCCTATATCAGCCGCTGCTGCTTCCTGCTTCGCCAGGGCAAGCCGGTGGCCGACGTTTTACTCTACTCGCCGCAGGCCACCGTCTGGACGCAGCGCGTACTGTTCGGCTCCGAGCGCCGCATCATGCCCTATGGCAACGTCCCGCTCACGCTGATTGCAAACGGCTACGATTACGAACCTGTAAACGACGACCTGCTTCAGAATTACGCCAGCGTGGACAACGGCGAACTCAAAATCCGAGACCTGCGCTTTCGCTTCCTGATCCTGCCTGCAATTACCGCTCTGCCGCTGAAGACCCTCGAGGTCATGAAAAGGTTCGTCGAGGGCGGCGGCATTCTCATCGCCCTGGAGAAATTGCCGCAGTTCTCGGTTGGCCTGAAGGCCTATCCGGCGGAAGATGACCGCCTGCGACAGTTGGTCGCAGAACTGTTCGGCCCTCAACGCGCCGGCCGGGAGTTCAAGAGCGGCGGTCGAAGCTACTTCCTCGAAGCTTACAAAATCGTACAGCCCGAATTCAGTCCTCAGGAACAGCCCTGGCAACCGCCGCCACCTCTGGACGCGGCGCAGAAGCAACTGCTCGAAATCCTCCGTCGGCACAAGGCGCCGGACGTGGTTCTCTCCGACTACCAGCAAAGCGAAGGCATTGCTTTTCTGCACCGAACGGTGGGCGAGTTGGAAGTTTACTTTGTCACTAATCTCGCGCCCAAGCCGTCGCAGACTCCGCTGCTTTTCCGCGTGCGTGAAAAGTGGCCGACCCGGTGGGATCCTTACACCGGTGAAATTGCGCCTGTTCCGGCCTTCCGCGTGAGGACCGAGGGAATTGAAATCCCTCTCAAGTTTGACCCCTGGCAATCAACCATTCTCGTCTTCTCGCCGGGCGATGAGCCCTGGCACGCGGTGGACGTCAAGCTGGATCAGCTCGAGCAAGTGGAAGAAAGAGAAGTCATCGGCCTGGCGGGATCGTCCGGCCCATGTGCGGCCCGCATCCAGCGCGGGCGAGCAGTTCGCGAAGGCGCGGCCACGGCCGGCCCCGTGCCGCCTCCGTTCCCTGTCGCCGGGCGCTGGAAGCTTACGGCGGAAGGCGTCAGGTTCGCGCGCAGAGAACTTGTCATGGAGCAGCTTGTCCCGTGGGGCGAGCGCGAAGAGTTGCGGTTTTTCTCCGGGACCGGAACTTACGAGGTGGACCTTCAATTGCCCGATGCGTACCTGTCGCAGGATCTGGAAGTTACTTTAGACTTGGGACGGGTGGGCGACGTCGCGGAGGTCTTCTGGAACGAGCGGCCTGTCGGCGTGCGCTGGATGGAGCCATACCGGCTGACCGTAACCAAATACCTTCGGCCAGGAACCAACCGCTTGCGAGTTATGGTCACAAACACCCTGATCCATCACATCGCAGGGTTGCGTGAGCCTCCACCTGTGCCTGCTGAGCTCGTACCTCACTACGGGCAAGAGTTCGCTGAGTACCGTCAGGGCCGGGAAGCCTTTTTCAAGCGGGACCGCCTCTTTCGGCCTTTGCCTCTCTCCGGACTCGTCGGCCCGGTCCGTCTGGTGGCTTGGAGGCGCATCCGGATCCCCATGCAACCCGCGAGGACCGTGTGACTCCAAGGTGATGGCAGAGACGCTCCGCTTCTGGTCAGCCAACCGCCCGCTCCGCGTGGCGACACCCGCGCAGGCCCTCAGCCACCGTAAGGCCCCATCAGCACGGTGCCAAACGTCCCCCGTGTGATTTCCCAGCCAGCCTCGACATGCTTGCGCAAGTGCTCCCGCAGTTCCTTCACCACGGAAGGATGCCCGCTGGCCACGTTGTTCAGTTCCTCCGGATCCTTTCGCAGGTCGTACAGCTCTTCGAACTGAGGCCCGCGGCTCCAGCGACCGATGTAGCACCACTCGGGCGTGCGCACCGCGCCGTGCTCTCCCCAGCCGGTGACGATCCGTTCCCCGTGGGGAGATCGCTCGCCGCGCTCGATCATGCCCACCAGGCTGTACCCGGTGACCCGCTTGGGTGCAGGCACTTCCAGCAGCTCCAGCACGGTGGGCATCACATCGGTGTGCAGGGCAAAACCCTTGATCCGCTTGCCCGCCCAGCTCCGCCGCGGATGGTAGACGATCAGAGGCACGCGCGTGACCTGGGTTCGCATCCTCTGCTCGCCCTTGTGGATCTGACCTTGCTGGCCGAGCATGGTGCCATGGTCCGCAGTGAAGACGATCACCGTGTTCTTGTCCAGCCCCAGCGCTTCCACCTTGCGCAGGAATCGCCCGATTCGGTCGTCCACGAAAGTTACGAACCCGTGATACAAAGCCCGCACGTGCTCCAGTTCGACCTGGGAAAGAACCTTGGTGGTGCCCGGCGGCGAGATCAGCCGCGGCCCCCGATAGTCCGACTTCATGTATTGCCGGTAGAAAGAATCTGGGGGATCCCAGTATTCATGGGGCGAAAAAGACTCGATGTGTAAGTAAAAAGGTTGGTTTTCCGCTACGTTGTCTTCGAGCCACTGGGCAGCCTCGTTGAAAACGCGCGAGGCCAGCCAGTCCTCCTCGCTTTTCCACCAGCTCCGGTTGGTCAGATACTGCAACACCCCAGGCGCCATGCTGGGCAGGGCCATGCCAGAGACGTCCACACCCACGCCTGCCCGCTGAGAGGGGTGCAAGTACTGGTTGAGGTCTATGCTTTTGCGGGGCCCACTGGCCCAGCGATCGGCTTCCTGGCCGCGCACGTAACGCCAGCACTCGAAGCCGCGATGGAAGTTCTTGCCGGGCTTGAACTGGTGATAGACGTCGCTGATCCACGCGGTCAAATAACCGGCCGCGCGCAAGGTTTCCGAAAGCGTGACGTCCTCTTCGTACAAGCCGTGCCAGCCACGGATCCTTACCTGATCGTCCCTCTGGAGCACCAGGTACGAAGGGAAGATCTGACGGCCCGTGTACAAGGCTCGCCTCGCGGGCAAGGTGGGCAGCGCCTCCGCGAAAGCGTCCTCGAAAACAGCCGACCGCGCCGCCAGTGCGTCCACGTTCGGAGTTCGCACTTCGTGATTGCCGTAACAACCGTACCAATGGGCGCCCCAGGTGTCCACCACGATTACGATCAGATTCAGCCGATCGGACTGCGCACGCCGGACTTGCGCGCCGGCAAGTCTCCTTTGCGCCGGCGCCGCGCCAGTAACCTCGAGAAATGTCCGCCTGGTGATCTCCATGCCTGTCACCTCCTTGTGCTTCGCACGATCCTACCACAACCCGAAAGGATTGTCCTTCGCACTGCCGACACTGTGAGTGGCGTTAACGCGTCTGAGTAACCCGCCAGCGCGTGTGCGGGCGACAACTGCGCGGCGGCATCGTCCAGCCCGCCTTTGGCCCGGGCAGTACGGCTTGTGCGGCTTTCGACAAGGCTTGACTGCGCGCGCTTCAGGAACCGCGCAACCCGAGGCGAGGCGCGGACCTCGACGGGCGGAGAGTTAGATTCGACGAGCGGGTGGCTACCGGGATGTGAATACAGTAACTCTTTGGGGGCTGGGGCCTACGGCTGAGCGCCACTGGCACAAAGGTCAGGTACCCCTGTAGGGCCTCGCTACAAGCGGGCACAAAACATGTCCCAGTGGCTCCGGAGATCCACCATGCCCACTTTGACGACGTCGTTAGGTCCCGGTGCGCGAAACCTTGGCGCGCGGAACGATCTCACTGTGGGCCACTCCGATTCAGTCGGAGAGGCCTTCAAGAGCTCCGGCGACGCCGCACTTACATCTGCCGCGCGCCGCAGTAACCACAGAACACTGCGTTTGCGGACAACGCCTGGCCGCAGTTACGGCAATACTTCATTGGCTGGGCGCCCGCGCGAGGCGCAGGACCTGCGACGGGCTGCGCCGGAGGCGTCGCGTACTGCGGGGTTTGCGGGTAGGCGGGCGGGGAAGGCGCAGCGTGTTCCGGAGCCGGCGCGTAAACAGGCGGCGAGACCGCCGGGTATTGCACCGGCTGGGGCCGTGGCGGCGGCCAGGCGGGCGCTTTCGCGGCGGGCGTGAGGACCGTGTCCAACACCTTGCGAGCATCCAGAATCGAGACGCCTGCAAGGGTTACTTCCCCGTCGGGCGGAATGTCCATGAACCAAAGCGGCTGATCGGAGCGC